>Ga0247820_10000888_pt1 | contig 16657 bp, 18 predicted proteins | sample 13C_Glucose_Day1_2_FD_192480 | JGI IMG/M metagenome (GOLD analysis project Ga0247820, IMG submission 192480) | Soil microbial communities from agricultural site in Penn Yan, New York, United States - 13C_Glucose_Day14 | ecosystem: Environmental > Terrestrial > Soil > Agricultural land | place...
ATCCAGCTGGCCCAGGCGCGGCAGCGCGAAGCAGCTGCTACTGCTGCGGTAGCAACTGCACAGGCTGGTCTTCGCACCGTCAGTGCAGGGCTCCTCAGCGTCCTGGGTGGGCCTATGGGGCTTGCCCTATTGGCCGGCACGGCGGCTGCCAGCTTTCTGCTGCTGAGCAACAACGCCGATCAGGCTGGCGTCAGCCTGGAAGACTTGCACAAGCCGGTTGCCCAGCTGCGGGAGGAGTTCTCAAAGCTCAACAAGGACCAGCGCGAAGCATCGCTGGTCAAGTGGCAGCAGGAGCAGGTCACTGCGACCGACAAGGTCAAGGACGCCTATGGCGACCTGGCACAGTCCATTCGTTCTGCCGTGGTGACTGCGCCTGCGCGCGACTCCGGGGGCCAGTACAACCGGCAGCTGGCCGAGTACCAGGGCTTGGTCGACCGTCTCAATGAAGCGCGATCGGCAGGCGAGGGGCTTTCGCCGATCTTGCAAGAGGTCGGTAACCGACTGCAATTGCCGGCCGGCACGGTGCAGCAGTGGATCACCCAAGCCGGCGCTGTGAGTGACGCCGATCAGCGTTCCGGCTTGATCGCGGAAACCCTGCGCGTGCTCACCGGTGTGACCGAGGAAAACACCTCGGCCACTCAGGCGAACAACGCTGCGAAAGCCGGCATGAGCTCGGCTGGACAGACCTACCTGGAAACGCTGCAGAAGCAGCTGGCCGGGCTCCAGGACAATGGCGATGCGACCAAGGCCGCCAACCGCTATATCGCGGAAAACGCCGACCTCACCGAGACCGATCGCCAGGCGATTCTTTCGGCGGCAAGCGCGATCGAGTCGCAGAAGAAGGCCAACAAGGATGCCACTGAAGGCACGAAGGACCGCACCAAGGCCCTGAAGGATGAGATCAAGGCCCTCGACGCGATCATCGATCGGGCGCTGCCGGAGAAAAAGCGGCTCACCGACCTGGCCGAAGGAGTGCAGGGCCTGCGCAAAGCCCAGGCCGCCGGCAAGATCACCGCCGCCGAGATGGAGCTCGGCATCAAGAACCTGAACACGGCGTACGCCGATACCGCCATCCAAAAGCGCGCGGAGGAAGAAAAGAAGCTTGCGGAGATCCGGCGCAACAGCGCCGAGGCCTACCGCAAGGCCATGGAGGTGGTGCTCCAGACCCGACAAGACGCCATCAATGCGGACGTTGCCGGGGTTGGGATGGGCGACGACCAGCGCGAGGAAGCCGATCGGCTGAATGCCGTGCGTCAGAAGTATGCCGAAGCGCGCCGGCAGCTGGAGGAACAGCAGGAGGATGTGTCGCGTCGGCTCAGCCAGGACGCCTACCAGCAACGGCTCGCTGACCTGGCTGACTACCAGTCCCGCGAGCTGCAGATGGAGGTCGATGGTTTCGAGGCAAGGCTGCAAGCCCAGCGGGACTACCGCAACGGCGCCAAACGAGCTTGGGCCAACATCCAGGCAGATGCGGCGAACGTGGCCGCTGCAACCGATGACATGCTCACCACCGGATTCAATACAGCCCGGGACGCGGTGGCCGAATTTACCATGACGGGGAAGGCCAACTTCAAGGACTTCGCAACCAGCGTCATTACGGACATGGCGAGGATCGCCAGCCAGCAGGCCGCGAGTTCACTGCTCAGTGGTCTGGTCGGCCTGGGCGTGTCTGCGGTAGGCGGCTACTTCGGCGGCGGGTCTGGCAACGGCATGACGCCTGGTTCTTCGGGCGCCGTCTCGTCGAACCTCGGTGCTTCACAAGCTGGCTATGGCAGCAAGTACTTTCCGCAGGCGCTGGGTGGCGCGTGGTCTGGCGGCGTGCAGATGTTCGCCAAGGGCGGCGCATTCACCAACAGCGTGCTGAGTCGGCCGACTGCCTTCGGCATGGCGAATGGCGGCCTGGGTGTGGCCGGCGAGGCTGGGCCTGAGGCAATCATGCCGCTGGCCAGGGGCTCGGACGGATCGCTTGGGGTTCAGGTAGTTGGCGGTAGCGGCGGCGGGTCCACGGTGGTTCAGCTCAACGTACCGGTTTCCGTGAGCGTTGAGGACCGGAGTTCTGACGGCATGGAGCTGGACAGCACCGCGCTTCAGCAGAACCTTCAGCAGCAGATGCAGGGGGTTGCTGAGCGAGCCATTGCCGCTTCCTGGCGGGCTGGCGGCGTGAGCTATCGAAACAGTAACGGGAGACGCTGATGGCGATCGAAACCTTCACCTGGACGCCAGATGATGAGGCGAGCGGTGACAGCACCTTGCGCACTCGGAAATCTCAATTCGGCGACAACTATGCGCAAGTGTCCACCGATGGGTTGAACGCCGAGACTGACAGCTGGGCGCTGTCATTCGGCGGCCTGGCTGACGAGGTCGCGCCCATCTTGGCGTTTATCCGGCGGCACCAGGGCGCAAAGTCGTTCCTGTGGACGAACCCCGAGGGCGTGCTTGGATTGTACCGCTGCGAGACGTTCAGGCAGCAACGCAAGCCGGGTGGCGTGGCGGTGCTGACAGCCACCTTTGAAAGAGCATTTCATCCATGAGCTTGATCAATCAGTTGCAGAAGCTGGAACCGGGCGCGGAAATCCTGCTGTTCGAGTTGGATGGTTCGGATTTCGGAGCCGACATGCTCAGGTTCCACGGGCATGCGATCCCACACACGCCCGAGGAATTGGCCGCCGCTGGTGCGAATGCCGACCAGTTTTTGGCCAAGTCGATCTGGTGGCAGGGCAACGAGTACGGTGCCTGGCCAATGCAGATCGATGGCATCGAAGCGAACTCCGACGGTACCGCCGTGCGCCCCACGTTGACCGTGGGAAACGTCAACGGCCGGATCACAGCCCTGTGCCTGGCTTTCGACAACCTGCTCGAGTTCAAGCTAACCATGCGCCACACGATGGCGCGTTACCTGGATGCGGTGAATTTTCCGGCAGGCAACCCGGAGGCCGACCCAATCGAGGAAGCCATCGAGGTCTGGTACATCGACCAAAAAGTATCGGAGAACGGCAAGACGGTGGCCTGGGAGCTGGCCAGCCCTGGCGACGTTGGCGGGGAGACGATTGGCCGGCAGATGACCCAGCTATGCCACTGGGCGATGACCGCCGGCTACCGTGGCCCGAACTGTGGATACACCGGCCCCTATTACGACTTGGACGGCAAGCCCACGGATGACCCGGCCAAAGACCAGTGCAACGGTTGCCTCGACTCAGGCTGCACCGTCCGCTTTGGCCAGGGCAACCAGCTGCCCTTCGGCGGCTTCCCGGCCGTTTCCCTGATCGCACGGAGTTGACCATGCGCAAGTACATCCTTACCGCAGTGCAAGCGCACGCCGCGGCTGAATATCCGCGTGAGTGCTGCGGGCTGATCGTTGCTGTGGGTCGGTCTCAGCGGTACGTGCCGTGCGAGAACACCGCCACCGAGCCAGCCGAGGAGTTCCGCATATCACCAGAGCAGTACTCCGCAGCCGAGGATTTGGGCGAAGTGATCGGCATTGTGCACTCACACCCGGACGCCACCAGCAAGCCATCGCCACGCGACCTGGCCATGTGCGAGGCCACTGGCCTGCCCTGGTACATCCTGTCGTGGCCTGAGGGCGATTTGCGGACCATCACCCCAACTGGCCACACGCCGCTGCTGGGTCGACCGTTTGTGCACGGCGCGTGGGACTGCTGGCAGGTCTGCGCGGACTGGTACAAGCGGGAGTGGGGCCTGGAGTTTCCGGCCTATACCCGGGATGAGGGATGGTGGGAGCAGGCGGATGGCCCGAGCCTGTATGAGCAGGCTTATGAAGCCGCTGGCTTCTACCAGGTCAGCCAGCCGCAGCGCGGCGACATGATCGTCATGGCCGTGGGCCGCACGGCTCACCCGAACCACGCCGGCATCTACCTGGGCGCTGACGCTCGGCTGCCGGAGGAAACGGGAGAGGTCTTCGGGCCTGGCCCGTTCATGCTGCACCACCTGCTGGGGCGGCCATCTGAGATCGTCGTGTTCGGCGGGCCATGGCTCGACCGAACGCGTCTTGTGTTGCGTCATCAGGACGCAAAATGAAGCGGCTTGGCCGCAGGGGAGAGTGAGATGCAGCACGCCACAAGGGCGTATCAACCGTAAGCGTTCGCTGGGGTCACCTTGCATGGCTTGGGCGCGCATCGACTTGGCTGAATGCGCGCGAGACAGGATCGCCCTATGATCCGGTGAGTCCACGACTGATAATACCTCGGATCTCAATATTCAAAGCAGGGCCAATAATGGACTACCGTGCAACTCGCTACGCCCTATTTGCCTTTCCCTTCTTCGTAATGTGCCAGCCAGTACAAGCATCGACGTGGCAAATTTGCCGTATGGAGCTACAGATCACTGATGTGTTGAAGCTTCCCTATCCAAAGCTACAGGCCCAGGTCGTGAAGGTAAGCCATGCATCGACCACGGCAGAATGCCCGGAAAAGGGGGCGACTATAGCATTCGTACCGGAAACTGCTGATTACCAAAGCACGCTTCCACGCAGGCAGTGGCCCAAAAAAGGCCAGTTGATGCACATCAACTACCGATATCTGGATGGGACGTGTAAAGGCGATGGCCATCCCCATGAGTGCCGTATTGAACACTACCCCATAGCGGGAACTTGATAAGCGTCCGACGAACACATGTTCGCCACAAGCCGGTCGAAGAACTTGCGGCGAGCACGGGCCATGCAGCCGATTTCGGTGATAGCCATCCGATATTCCTTTGGGATGCGATAGCCCGGCTTTTGGCGCTTCCTGTTGATGGTGGTAGATTGCCCGCATCAAAAAGGAGGGATTGCATGCGAATTCTGGTCGGTGCGATAGGGCTGGCGTTGCTGGCGGGGTGCACTACATCGGCGATTACTGTACAGCAAGCTGAACCCGTCCCTAGGGATGAGGTTTATGCCTATCAGATTAAGCCTACAGTCAGCAGCGGGACTCTCACTGTAGTCAGAGATTCAGGTGCGCTCGGCTCGGGTTGCGACATCGTTGTTTACATCGATGGGAAGAAATCTGCCAAAGTTGGACCCGGCCAACGCGCGACATTCTATCTACCGCCTGGTAAACCGAACCTCGGAATTGGCCTGGCTGGCTCCGGGCTTTGCGGCGGGATGGCGGTTCGCTCGATCACTGGTAGCGTGGAGGTCGGCAAGGATAGCGTCTATCGAATCAGTGGAGATATGAGCGGCGTCTACATAGGCCCCTACATCAATTACAACTGACAAACCGCCTCCGGGCGGTTTTTTATTGCTTGGAGAATTCGTATGGTCGATGCATCCCCTGCTGGAATGACAACCATCAAACTATCTGGGCCACTTCTCCGTCGATTAGGGCGAACCCACCGGCGTGTTATAGATAGTGGAACCGTGAAGGAAGTATTCTCGGCTCTGAGGGCAACACTCCCAGGTTTCGAGGATGAGGTGAAAAGGCTGGACTCTCTCGGTATGCGTTTCGCAATATTTCGAAATGGCAAAAACGTTGGTCATAAAGATTTCGAGCGAGCAGGAAGCCAAGAAATTCGAATAGTCCCGGTAGTCAGAGGTAGTAAGCGAGGCGGCGTTCTCCAGACAATCGTAGGTGTCATTATGATCGTGGCCGGTGCCTTCTTGAGCTCAACCCCATTTGGCGCCCCGCTGATTGGGGCAGGTATTGGCATGGTTGCTGGCGGCGTCATCCAGATGCTCAGCCCCCAGGCTAGGGGCCTGTCCCAAAGCGCTGCACCCGAGAACCTGGCGTCCTACGCCTTTGGCAGCGCTAAGAACACCACCGCAAGCGGCAATCCAGTCCCGATCTGCATCGGCGAGCGCCGGTGGGGTGGGGCGATCATTTCGGCCTCGATTGAGGCGCAAGACAAGGCGTAGCGGCGTTTTAGCCCCTGAACCCCTTGCTCCGTGAATTTCATCACTGGAGCAGATTCAGATGCCTAAGTTTGTCATATCAGTTGCCATCAAAATTTCGGGGAAAATGTCGCAGAAAGGCGCGGATTTTGTAGGTATGGTGGGCATCACGACTGTGTGTGCGACCCTGCTTTTAGTTACAATTTCGTTGATTTTTCATGTTAGTTGATGCCAACAAACCGCCCTCGGGCGGTTTTTTGTTGCCCGGAGGAAAGCATGGGCGCGACAGATCACCTGGACATCACCGGCGCCAAGGGCGGTGAGAGCAAGCCAAAATCCCCCGTCGAGGCGCCGGACAGCCTGCAGTCGACCAACATCGCCAAGCTGCTGCTGGCTGTGGGCGAGGGGGAGTTTGACGGCACACCTACCGACCGCGACATCTACCTCGACAACACGCCGATCAGGGATACCAGCGGCAACGTGAACTTCCCGGGCGTGAAGTGGGAGTGGCGCCGAGGCACTATCGAGCAGGACTACATCCAGGGCATCCCGTCGGTAGAGAATGAGACCACCGTCAACGTCGAACTGCGCAGTGACAACCCGTTCACCCGCGCATTGAGCAACACGCAGCTTTCTGCCGTGCGCGTACGAATGTCCTGGCCGCGCCTGGCCAAGCAAGACAGCAACGGCAATACAAACGGTTACCGCATCGAGTACGTGATCGATATCGCTACTGACGGCGGGGCGTATGTGGAGGCTCACCGCGGCGCCGTCGATGGCAAGACCACCAATGGCTATCAGCGCTCCGTACGTGTGAACCTGCCGGCGGCTGCCTCGGGCTGGATGCTGCGCGTACGACGCATCACCCCGAACGCCAACAGCGGTACCGTAGCCGACACGATGACCATTGCCGGCTACACCGAGATCATCGACGAGAAGCTGCGCTACCCCAACACGGCGCTGCTGTATATCGAGTTCGACGCACAGCAGTTCCAGAACATTCCGGCTGTGACGGTGAAGTGCAAGGCCAAGCGCTGGCCCGTTCCGAGCAACTATGACCCGGTGGCCCGCACCTACACCGGCGTATGGGATGGCACTTTCAAGCAGGCCTGGACCAACAACCCCGCATTTGTGACCTACGGCCTATGCGTCGAGGATCGCTTCGGCCTGGGCAAGCGCATCAAGTCGTGGATGGTCGACAAATGGGAGATGTACCGCATCGCCCAATACTGCGACCAGCTGGTGCCGAACGGGCAGGGTGGTCAGGAGCCTCGTTTTCTGTGCGACATGAACCTGCAGGGCCGCGCCGAGGCCTGGACCTTACTGCGCGACCTGTCCGCTATCTACCGTGGCATGGTGTACTGGGCCCACGGGTCGCTGTTCATGCAGGCGGACATGCCGCGTGCACAGGACGTCGACTACGTGTTCACCCGGTCCAACGTCATCGACGGCGAGTTCGTGTATGGCGGTGCCGAGCGAAACACCCACTACAGCCGTGCGCTGGTCAGCTACGACAACCCTGCCAACAACTACGACACCGATGTGATCCCGGTGACCGACCTGGCGCTGCAGCGCCGGTACCGTGACCGGCCAATCGAGATCTCGGCCATCGGCTGCACGCGCGCATCCGAAGCCCAGCGCCGGGGGAAGTGGGTACTGCTGAGCAACAGCCAGGACCGCACTGTCAGCTTCAAGACCGGTATGGAGGGCCGTATCCCGTTGCCTGGCTATGTCATTCCGGTGGCAGATGAGCTGGTGGCCGGCCGCCCGAACGGTGGCCGGATCTCGTCCGCCGCCGGCCGTGTGGTCACCCTCGATCGCGACACGCCGATCAAGGTAGGTGACCGCTTGATCGTGAACCTGCCAAACGGCACCGCCCAGGCGCGCACCGTGCAGTCCGTGGCAGGGCGCGCGGTGACGGTGACAACTGAGTACAGCGTGCAGCCAGAGCCCGAGCTGCAGTGGGCAATCGACTACGAAGACCTGGCGGTGCAGCTGTTCCGCGTGCTGAAGACCACCCGCACCCAGGAAGGCGAGTACGAGATCACTGCGCTCGAGTTCAACCCAAGCAAGTTCGCAGCAATCGACACCGGCGCCAAGCTGGACGAGCGCCCTATCAGCGTCATTCCGGTCACTACCGTACCGCCGCCGGCCAGCGTTTCGCTGACCTCGGCCTACGCCGTGGATCAGGGGATCGCTGTCAGCACCATGACCATCAGCTGGCCGGCCGTCCAGGGGGCGGTCGCTTACGATGTGGAATGGCGCAAGGACAACGGCAACTGGATTCGCCTGCAGCGTACCGGTGCAACCTCAATCGACGTTGTTGGGATCTACGCTGGCGCTTACCTAGCCAGGGTGCGCGCCGTCAGCTCGTTCGACATAACGTCGACCTGGCGGGACTCGACGCTCACTGAGCTGAAGGGCAAGGAGGGGTTGCCGCCGGCGGTCACTTACGTGGTGACCGATCCGCTGATCTTCGGGATATCGCTGAAATGGGGAATCCCACCAGGCGCCGAGGACACCCAGCGGACAGAGATCTGGTACGGCCCATCGAGCAGCCTGGAGGCAGCGACGAAGCTCGCCGACCTGGCCTACCCGCAGACCGAGCACGTAATGCAAGGCCTGAAGGCCGGTGTGTCGTTCTTCTTCTGGGCGCGCCTGGTGGACCGAACCGGCAATATCGGCCCATGGTACCCGACTGGCAATGGCGTGCTTGGCCAGTCTGGGGCGGATGCCAGCCCGGTGCTTGAGCTGATCAGCGGCCAGATCACCGAAAGTGAGCTTGGGCAGAATCTGCTGAGCGAAATCGAGAAGATTTCCGGCGAAGGCCCGGAGTCGGTGAATGGCCGTATCGAGGCGGCCAAGCAGGAGCTGGAGGACCTGATCACTGACTTGACCGACCCGCTCGAGTACGTGGCCACCAACGCCTACGCCAAGGACGATGCCGTGCGCAGCGGACAGCGCCTGTACATGGCCATTGCGCCGGTACCGGCGGCGGCCAATGGCAGCAACGCCCCGCCGAACCCGACTTACTGGGTCGATATCGGCAGCATTGCCTCGACGGCAAATGGCCTGGCGCAGGCGGTGGCCAAGAACACCACCGACATCGCCACAGTTGATGGGAAGGTCATTGTAAATGCGGCCATGCTTCAGGCCGTGCAGTCTGCGTACCGCGACGAAAATCCGGAAGGTGCGCTCACTGATGCGCTACGGGGCTGGGATACGCTTGCCAAGGTCTCCGAAGAGTCGCGCACCAGGGCGACCCAGAACGAGGCGATGGCAACTCGAGTGACAGGTGTGGAGGCGAGGGTCGCGGACAACACTGGCAGTATCCGCAGCCTGGAGCAGACGGTTGTCACGAACGAGCAGGCCACGGCCAGCAGGTTCTCGGAAGTGAATACCAAGGTGGCCGGCAACACCGCGAGCATTTCCCAGCTGGAGACCGCAGTCACCGACAACGAAAGCTCGACTGCCTCGCGCCTCCAATCGGTCAATGCACGGGTCGATGCCGCTAATCAGGCACTTGACCAGGAGAAGCTTGATCGAGACAGCGCGGTGACAGGCGAGCGTCAGGCGCGGGAAGCGGCTATCGAGAACGAGGCAACCGTTCGGGCTAATGCGGTCGAGGCGTTGGGCCTGTTGGTCGAAACCGTCGGCGCCCAGGTGGACGAGAACACTGGCAAGATCCAGACCGTGGAGCAGGCCCAGGCAGACACCAATCAGGCGGTTGCCTCGATGCGCACCAATATTGAGGCGGTGTACACGGCTGGGCGGGACGACAATGCCGAGGGTGAGCAGGCTGCTGCCCTTAAGGGCTGGGAAAGCACGGCCAAGATAGCCGAGGAATCGAAGACGCGGGCCACCGCGATCGACGCCCAGGCGAAGAAGACCGAGACGCTGGAGGTGTCGTTCAACTCCGGGCTGGACAAGGCCAACGGCGAGATTGGCAAAACCAATACCGAAGTCCAGAAGACCAGCGCTGCGGTGCAGGTCACCAGCCAGGCCCTGGCCGCGCTCGACGACAAGGCCAGCACCATGTGGTCGGTCAAGATGCAGGTCAACGCCCAGGGCCAGTACGTCGCCGCCGGCATCGGCCTTGGCATCGAGAACGGCCCGGCCGGATTGCAGAGCAAGTTCCTGGTGTCGGCAGACCTCTTCGCAGTGGTCAACGGCATCAACGGAACGCTTTCCTCGCCGTTCGCAGTGCAAGGCGGACAGGTGTTCATGAATGAGGCCTTCATCCAAGACGGCACCATCACGAACGCCAAGATTGGCAGCTACATCAGCTCGACCAACTACGTGGCCGGCCAGCAAGGCTGGATCCTGAACAAGAGTGGGACGTTCGAGATCAACGGCACGGTGGCAGGGCAGGGGCGCTTGCTGATCAACAACCAGCGCCTGCGCATCTACCACGCCAACGGCGGCTTGGCGATCGACTTGGGAGTGAACGTATGACGGCAGGTCTGAAGGTCTATGACCCGAGCGGCCTGGCGCTGCTGGATATGACCAGTTCGATCAGCCAGATGATGGGCTATGTGGATACGGGGGCGGCCAATGGGTCGCTCTCGATTCCCCTGGCACCCGCTGGAAAGACGCTGTTTTACGCTATCACCGAGCTTTCCGCTCAGAACAAGTACCTCGGCAAGCGGCCGGGGGTGACCTTGGTCGTGGACGCCTCTGCCGCGAGCCTTTCGTGGCGGTACTCCTACCCCGGCGGCTGGGGTTTCTACTCACTCAACTGCCGCATTCACTATGGGTATTACTGATGTCAGCAGGCCTGAAAGTTTACAAGGAGAATGGGCAGCTCCTGTTCGACACCGAGAAGATCACCTACGGGCTACTGAAGAGCGGCTACCTGTCGTATCAGCTCAGCTGGCCGCGCCTCTACCATCGCTCGGCCCAGCTTCCGCCGAATGAAGGGAGCAGTTATGCCGAGACATCGGAGGTGGATGCCATCCACGGCTTTAGCGTGACGGGGGCCGTGGCGCCTATGGTCTTCATCACAGGCCCGGGAATTTCTTGCGGCTCCTCAAAGTCGGGTGATACCACGACGTTCTACTTCATCGCGGCCAGCCCTTCCACGAAGTTCTACTACTTCGACACCATGCGTAACACGCTCAACGGTGCGGGATTGAAGTGCTACGACGAGTCGGGTGCGCTGACCTTCAACTCCTTGCAGTACCCGCTAAACATCGTGGACACGATCAGTGCACCGGCACCACCCACGCCTACGGTATGGAACGGCATTAAGTTGTACGGCGTGCCTTTCGCGGGGGCCACCAAGTCCGCGACGCGGTTTATCAACAGCGGCACTTACTACTGCGTAGCGCGTGTATTTATAGCTGTTGGTTCTGGAGAGTTTGCGGCCAGCACCACGTTCTCCAGGTCGTTTGGGCAGGGCGTCATGGACAACATGTCAGCGCCCGGTACGTTCATGGCAGCTGGAGCTATGCAGGCGCACATGGATGGTGCCTATGGCGCTGACGGCGGGATCTACTTCATGGCTTGCGATGCCGCCCGCACAACAATGCTGTACAGCACGACAGCAGCACAAAGCTACTTCGATATTCCCACCGATCGATACCCGCAGGCGCTAGTCATCAAGACAGACAACCTGCCATTCCCCTTCAATTAATCGGAGCATCCTATGCCCTGGTACAAGACAGGCACGGTCGCGATTACGGCTGGCCAAACAACGGTGACCGGTACCGGCACTAACTTTTCAGCCAACTGCAGGGTCGGGGACGCATTCCTGGGCCCTGATGGCAACTGGTACGAAGTCACTAACATTGCCAGCGCTACGGTGCTGAGCATCTTGCCGGCATACAAGGGGGCGACGGTAGCCGGCGGCACCTATGCAATCGCCCCGGTGCAGGGCTACACCAAGACCTTGGCCGACAAGTTCAACGATATTGCCAACACCTGGGGCTCCACGCTGGCCGGCTTGGGTTCGGTCTCGACCGAGAACGTGGTGCCGGTTACGAAGGGTGGCACCGGCGGCAACACTGCAGCGCTTGGGCGCACCGGTCTAGGCCTGAAAGGCGCGGCCGTGGCTGATATCGTCGGCACGGTGAGCCAGAGCGGCGGCAACCCAACCGGGGCTATCATCGAGCGGGGAAGCAATGCCAATGGCGATTATGTCAAATTTGCTGACGGGACCTTGATTTGCACCTCGACGAACCGGACGGTTAACTACGTCAATACGTCGAACCTCAATTTCTCATGGGTATATCCCATCGCTTTCGTCGCGTCTGTACCCGCCGTTAATGTCAACATTGCTTCGTCCACGGTGACGACTCAGCGCCAGATCACCGCAGTCTGCGCCTACAGTCGCAGCGTGGCTCAGGCTGTTTGTGCTGCTCTTTCTATGGGCCAATTTGTTCCTGCTGACGCATCAGCGATGTATCTGGACGTCTGCGCCATCGGGAGGTGGTACTAATGATTCTCAAACTTTCCCCGGTTCGTTCTGATATCCACCTCTCGGTTGCGAAGACCGGCGACATTCTGGAGGTGAACGGCGTGGCCCTGGACTTCTCGCGCCTCGCCAATGGCGCGACCTTGCCGGCCGAGGCCGTAGGCTGCAACTTCGTGGTTGCCCCTGTGGAGCGTATCAACGGCGACCTGGTGCTTACCCTGATGCTGCCTCATGACGCCGACGCACCCCAGGGTGCGCGCTTCCCGGTCGACCTTTATCCAGCTGACGGTCAGGTGCAGTTGCCCGGCCTGGAGCTGGGCGAACGCCTGCCCGCGAATCCCGGCGTGATTGACTGGTCGCAGGTGATCACCGGTGAGGCCAAGGCTCAAGCCGCCGCCGAGCAGCTACTGGGCGCTGCGACGGCCGGCCTCGCCCAGCGCCGCGCCGTGGCCGATGCGGCCATCGCTCCACTGCAAGACGCCGTCGAGCTCGAAGAGGCAACCGAAGCTGAGACTGCGCTGCTGTTGGAATGGAAGCGCTACCGAGTGGCGCTGAGCCGCTTACCCGACCAAGAAGGCTACCCCAACGACATCGATTGGCCCGCGCCGCCGGCGTGATCCGGCTGAACAATCACCTGCCTTTCGAACACAACCGGCTCAGAGCCGGTATTTTTTTGCCTGGAGAAAACCCATGACCGCACGCGGCATCCGCAACAACAACCCCGGCAACATCGATTTCAACCCGCGCAACGCCTGGCAGGGCCAGCTTGGCCTAGAGGCCGGCGTTGCCAAGCCTCGCTTCGCCCGCTTCGACACGCCAGAGAACGGCATCCGCGCCCTGAGCAAGCTGCTGATCAACTACCGCGGCAAGGATGGGATGCCCGGCGTTGGCGGGAGGGGCATCGATACGGTGCTCGAAACCATCAACCGTTGGGCGCCGAGCAACGAGAACGACACCCAGGCCTACGCCGGGGCCGTGGCCAAGCGGCTGGGCGTGCAACCCGCCGATCCGATCAACATCAAGGAGCCGGCCACGCTGCGAGTGTTCGTTGAGAGCATCATCATCCATGAGAACGGCGGCAACCCATACAAGGCCGAGGTGATCGACGATGGGATTCGGAGGGCTCTCGCATGACCATCAAGACAATCGGTCGCTGCCTGGGTCAGGCCGAGGATGGATCGCTGTGGTTCTTCTGCAAGGGCTGTGACCAGCCGCACAGCCTGAATGTCGGTCCGGGGACAGGCCCGCGCTGGGGGTACAACGAGAACCCCGAGGCGCCGACTTTCGCTCCGTCGGTGCTGGTGCGCTGGAATGAGCGGGAGGAGGCCAAGGTGTGCCACTCGTTCGTCACCGATGGCCGCATCCAGTATCTGAATGACTGCACGCATGGGCTGGCGGGACAAACGGTCGACCTGCCGGAGTGGGAGGCCTCATGGAACAATTGGTAAGGAAATTGAATGTGCCGCTTCGCTTGTTGGTCGCGGCTCTGGTGCTTGCATCCTATTGGAGCGCGTACCAGCACGGCCGATCAGTGGAGCGGGCTGAAGCTGGTCGAGCGTCAGCGCAACGAGACAGCGGTGACCGACTAGCCGAGGTGATCGGCGAGCGCTCGGCACGCCAAGAAGAACAACGACGCGCCACGGCGCAGGAGGAGGCGAGAGCCCATGCCCAGGAAGAAAGAACGACTGCTGATTCTGGCGCTGCTGGCGCCGATGCTGCTGGCCAGCGGCTGCGCGACCAAGGCGGCAGGCTCGCCGCCGCCGTCAGTTGCCCCGGCACGGATCCCGCCGCTATCGCCAGAGGCCAGGCAGCCACCCGCGCCGCCATGGTGCTCTCCGAACTGCGCGACCGGGCTGATGCACGAGCGGGAGAGCTGGCGAAAGCTTATGACCGAGCCCGAATAGCGGGGCAGCTCTGTGAATCGTCCTATAATGCTCTGATCCCATAATTGGATCAGGCAATGAAAAGAACGTTCGAAGGCATAGCTCTCGCCGGCGAACCCCTGCTTCGTCAAGCCCTTGAGGCTATACGTGCACATCGAGCAGCCGAGGAGAATGGTGCGTCCTTTGAGGAAGTAGAGCGCCTACGTCTACTGGCCGACTCGCTTTACAATGCGGCCATTGACTACCAGCTGGTCGCAGCTGGTCAGCCACCATCCACCATCCAATGACACCCGCCATGGGGGATACAAATGAGCGACAAACCGCCATACTTGTTACCCGATCACCCCATGTACGGCGATGCTGTGTCTGCGATGAAGCGGTACCACGAAGCTCAGGCGGCGGGCGAATCTGCCGAAAAGGTTGAGCGCTTGCGGTTAATTGCCGAATCGCAGTTCCAGGCAGTCACTGACTACCAGCTCAGAGCTCTAGGTCGCCCTGGCGGTTCTGTTCACTGACGGGCTCAATCAGCTCATGGCCTTGGTTCTTAACATTTCCCACCGCCTTGCCAACTTGAAACCATTGGAAGTCCTGTGCCGGCCGGCATCCAACCTCGACAATGGCTTCCAAGCGTTCGCCTGATGTGGCTGGATCCAGCCATTCCTTCGCGGTTTCAGGTGAGAGCACCAGGGGTTTTCTGCCGTGGATGTCGACCAGGCCTTGATCAGCAGCGGCGGTGATGACGACAAATCCATCCCGCTGATCTGGCTCCAGACCCTGATGTACTTCTGCGAGCGCGGCAAAAAATAGCGGTCCGCCATCGGCGCTCGTGATGTAGTAGGGTTGCTTTCGCTTCGGGTCTGCAGGATCTGGAACCCATTCGAACCAGCCATTTGCCGGCGCCAAAGCTCTTCCGTTCGGCCACAGAGCCTTGAAGAATTTTCCCATCACCACCGTTTCGGCCCTAGCATTGATCGGGTCCGGGCGTTTCCCCTTCGCCCAGAAAGGCGACCATCCCCACTTGACCCTATCCACGCTCAGCCCCTCGTCTAATCTGCGGATGACCTCGACGCGGGTCGAAGGCGCCACATTGAAACGACCGATCGGTTCGTGGTCGTAGCCATTGATTATCACCAGGTCCAGCGATAGCTGCCGCAGGTAGTGATCCATCGACTCGTAGATCGAGTACCGTCCGCACATATTTCCCCCTCTCGCCCGTCAGAATTTTCACTGTCCAGGATTGACCGGGCAGCCGATGCCGGATTAACTGTATATACATACAGTCTGCTTCAGGCCTTCCACCATGACCATCACCTTCTTGGGTACGCCAACCGGCGGTACCGAACCACTCCCGCTGTATTCGTTTCGCGTGCCGGCGGGTTTCCCATCGCCTGCTGCGGACCACCTGGAAGGCCATATCTCCCTTGATGAGTTATTCGACCTCCGAGCGCCCCATGTGTATCTGGTGAAAGTGGAAGGCGACAGCATGCAAGGAGCAGGGATCTACTCCGGTGATATTGTCGTCGTCGACCGCGGTCGAGAGGCCGAACACGGCGATGTGGTCATTGCCGCAGTCAACAGCGAGCCGGTATGCAAGCGGCTGCACCGCCGTGACGGCGTGGTCATCCTGAAATCTGAGAACCCGGCGTATCCGCCGCGGTACATCATGGAAGGCGACGAGCTCGTGATATGGGGCGTTGTGCGTTACAGCGTTCGTGACCATGCGCAGTGACCAAGTGTTCGCGCTGATTGACTGCAACTCGTTCTACGCGAGCTGCGAGCGCGTGTTTCGCCCGGACCTGGCCAGGACCCCGATCGTTGTGTTGAGCAATAACGACGGCTGCGTGATTGCCAGGTCATACGACGCCAAGCCATTTGTGAAGATGGGCGAGCCGTTTTTCCAAGCAAAGGACAAGCTGCGCCGACACGGCATCATGGCCTTCAGCAGTAACTATGCGTTGTACGGCGACATGAGCGAGCGTGTCATGACGCTGATCGAGTCAATGGTGCCGGCAACTGAGGTCTACAGCATCGACGAGTGTTTCGCTGACCTTTCCGGCATTCGGGAGAACCTGACCCCGTTCGGGCGAAAGCTGCGCTCGAGGATTTTCCAGTGCACGGGAATTCCGGTGGGCGTCGGCATTGCTGGCACGAAGACGCTCGCGAAGCTGGCCAACCATACGGCCAAGCGCCTGCAGGCACAGACGGGGGGCGTGGTCGACATCACCGATCCGTTCAAGCGCGATTGGGTGTTGCGCAATACCGAGGTGAAGGAAGTGTGGGGCATTGGTCGGCGTATGACCGCTCACCTTGAATCGATGGGTATCCGTACAGCCATGGACCTGGCCAAAGCTGACGCCTGGGCACTCCGCCAGAAGTTTAGCGTTGTGGTTGAAAAGACGGCCCGAGAGCTCGCTGGCACGCCATGCCTTGAACTAGACGAGGCCGAACCGCCGAAGCAGGAGATCTGCTGCAGTCGGATGTTCGGAAAGCGGCTGACTGAGCTGGCGCCGATCAAACAGGCCGTGGCCACTTACG
>Ga0247820_10000890_pt1 | contig 16645 bp, 13 predicted proteins | sample 13C_Glucose_Day1_2_FD_192480 | JGI IMG/M metagenome (GOLD analysis project Ga0247820, IMG submission 192480) | Soil microbial communities from agricultural site in Penn Yan, New York, United States - 13C_Glucose_Day14 | ecosystem: Environmental > Terrestrial > Soil > Agricultural land | place...
CCGGCGAACCGGCCGCCGCCCCGACAGCCAGGGCCACCCCCGCACCGGCCAGCAGAACACCGAGCCCGCCCGAGCCGAGCCGCTCGCCCTCCCCCGCGAGCAGACTCCCGGCAGTGGCCCCCGCCCAGATCAGCAGCAGCAGATACGGCACGGTCCCGTCGGCGACCCCCGTCCCCCGCACCAGCAGCGGCGTGTACTCATCAAGGGCGCCCCAGACGGCACCCACAGCCGGCACCAGCAGCAACGCCCCCCGCACCGACCGGTCCGCACGCGCCTCCGCGAGTCCCGCACGCAGCGTCGCCGTCCAGCCCACCTGCCCGTCCCCCGACGAGCGCCGCTCCGGAAACCGGAGCGCCAGGACCGCCGCCAGCAGGCACACCACCACACTCGCGCCGCCCACCGCGGCATGGCCGCCCCAGGCGAGCACAGGACCGGCAAGCCCCATCGCCGCCATGACGGCGACCAGCCCCGCCGCCCGCGCCCGCCCCATCACCCGGGCGTACCGGCCGGCCGCGTCGAGCCGCTCCAGCTCGTCGTAGACGAGCGCCTCCAGCGCACCGGAGCCAAGCGCTCCGCCGACCCCCCACAGCACGAACCCGAGGGCGAAGGCACCGTACGACGGAACGAGCACCCACAGCGCGAAGCCGGCCGCGGTGAACAGCGGACCGAGCCACAGCAGCAACCGCCGGGAGACCGCGTCGGCCCAGACGCCGGAGGGCACCTCCAGCAGCACACCGGTGACCGACCAGAGGGCGAACAGCGAGGAGATCTGCCAGACGGACAGCCCGGCGTCGCTGAACAGCAGCGCGTACACCGGGTACAGCAGGATGAAGTCTTCGAGGAACGCGTAGCCGTACAGCGTGGTCGTCAGCCGTCGCACGCGGACGTCGGACACACGCGGGGGCGTGAGAGTCATGAGGCCTTCCCGTAAGGGCGTTTCGGACACCGGACGTCGAGGACGTACGGCATCCGAGGCGGCCCTCGGGAGGCACACAGAGCGCACGAGGCGCAGAGGGATCAATGTCGCCAGGTCATGGCACCGATGCTAGCCGGGCGGCGCCCCCCGCGCCCGCCCTTTACGCGGGTGACCCCGAAGAGAACCGCCGCAGCAGCGGGGACAGCACCAGCACCGACTTGGTCCGCTCCACGAACGGCTCACCCGCGATGCGTTCCAGTACCCGCTCGAAGTGGCGCATGTCGGAGGCGAAGACCTGCGCGACCGCGTCGGCCTCCCCGGTGACGGTGGAGGCGGCCACGACCTCCTGGTACCGCTCCAGGCCCCGCTGGATGGTCTCCGGGGAGGTGTTCCCGCGGCAGTAGATCTCCACGAACCCCTCGGTCTCCCAGCCGAGGGCGGCGGGGTCCACCCGTACGGTGAAGCCGGTGATGGCCCCGGTGGCCCGCAGCCGGTCCACGCGCCGTTTCACGGCGGGCGCGGACAGGCCGATCAGCTGGCCGATGTCCGCGTAGGAGCGGCGGGCGTCCTCGGCGAGGGCGTGCACGATGCGTTCGTCGAGATCGTTCAGCACTGCGGGTGGTTCACTTCGCTTCAGACGTGGCGGGGGCGGCGAGCCGGGAGCGGCGGTAGCCGTACAGGAAGTAGAACACGAGCCCGACGGCCATCCAGACACCGAAGACCACCCAGGTGACGGTGGACAGGCTGCCCATCATCCACACGCAGAAGGCGAAGCCCAGCGCGGGCAGCAGCGGCGACAGCGGCACCCGGAAGGTGCGCGGCATCTCCGGGCGGCTCCGGCGCAGCACCACCACGGCCACGTTGACCAGCGCGAAGGCGAACAGGGTGCCGATGCTGGTGGCGTCGGCGAGCTGGCCGAGCGGAACGGCGGCGGCGAGCACGCCGCAGAAGAGGGAGACGATCAGGGTGTTGGTGCGGGGCGTGCCGGTCTTCGGGCTGACCCGGCCGAAGGCCTTCGGCACCAGCCCGTCCCGGGACATGGCGAACAGGATGCGGGTCTGGCCGTAGAGCACGGTCAGGACGACGCTGGCGATGGCGACGACGGCGCAGAACGCCAGCAGGGTGCCCCAGAAGCTCTGGCCGGTGACCTCGCGCATGATCTGCGCCAGCGAGGCCTCGGAGTCGGTGAAGTGCTGCCAGGGCTTGGCGCCCACGGCGACGGCGGCGACGAGGACGTACAGCGCGGTGACGATGACGAGGGAGAGCATGATCGCGCGCGGCAGGTCGCGCTGGGCGTTCTTCGCCTCCTCACCGGCGGTGGAGGCGGCGTCGAAGCCGATGTACGAGAAGAAGAGCGTCGCCCCGGCCGCGCTGACGCCGGCCATGCCGAGCGGCATGAAGTTCTCGTAGTTGCCGGAGCGGAAGCCCTGCACGCCGATGGCGCAGAACAGCACCAGCGCGGCGATCTTCACCACGACCATGATCGTGTTGGCGCGGGCGGACTCGCGGGCCCCGCCCATCAGGAACGCCATGGCGAGCAGGACGACGATCAGCGCGGGCAGGTTGAAGACGCCGCCGTCGCCGGGCGGGGCGGACAGCGCGGCGGGGAGGGTGACGCCGATGGTGCCGTCGAGGAGTTCGTTGAGGTACTCGCCCCAGCCGACGGCGACGGCGGCGACCGACACGCCGTACTCCAGCATCAGACACCAGCCGCAGATCCAGGCGATCAGCTCACCCATCGTTGCGTACGCATACGAGTAGGAGGACCCGGAGACCGGGATGGTCCCCGCCAGCTCGGCGTAGGAGAGGGCGGAGAAGAGGGCCGTCAGGCCGGCGATGACGAAGGACAGCGTGACGGCGGGACCGGCCTTGGGAACGGCCTCGCCGAGGACGACGAAGATGCCGGTGCCGAGGGTCGCACCGATGCTGATCATGGTGAGCTGCCACAGCCCGAGGGAGCGCCGCAGGGAGCCGCCGTCGCCCCGGCCACCCTCCGCGACCAGCAGTTCGACCGGCTTGCGGCGCATGAGGCGCGCGCCGACGCCCAGGGATGGCGGGGCGGCGGGCTGGCCGTTGTGCGGGGGTGCGCCTTGGTCGAGCACGCGCTGGCTCCTTCGTCACTGCCGGTCTTCCGCGACAGGGACCCGGGGGCGTCCCGTGACAGCCGGGGCCCGTCGGGCGGGTCCCCGCCGCACTACGTACAGCGCGTAACCCTACGAGGTTCTTCGTTGCTACTGAAATGCAGCAACCTTGCGCACCGCCGCAAGATCATTGCGTTCCTCGCGGCGGGACGGGTGTTCGTTGCGCGGACGGTGTGGGCCGCCGCACATCTGGTCAGACCGCACACCGCGCACCCGCGCACACCCGCCCCGCTCCCGGGAGGGCAGCCGTCAGCTCCAGCTGGCGTGCAGCGGCTTGCCCTCGGCGTAGCCGGCGGCGCTCTGGATGCCGACGACGGCCTTCTCGGCGAACTCCTCGAGCGATCCGGCGCCGGCGTAGGTGCAGGAGGAGCGGACGCCCGCGATGACCGAGTCGATCAGATCCTCCACTCCGGGCCGGGCCGGGTCGAGGAACATCCGGGAGGTGGAGATGCCCTCCTCGAACAGCGCCTTGCGGGCGCGGTCGTAGGGGGACTCCTCCGAGGTGCGGTTGCGCACGGCCCGCGCGGAGGCCATGCCGAAGGACTCCTTGTAGGGGCGGCCGCCCGCGTCGTGCTGGAGGTCGCCGGGGGACTCGTGGGTCCCGGCGAACCAGGAGCCGATCATCACGTTGGACGCGCCGGCGGCGAGCGCCATCGCCACGTCGCGCGGGTGCCGGACACCGCCGTCGGCCCACACGTGCTTGCCGTACTTCCGGGCCTCGGCCGCGCACTCCAGGACGGCGGAGAACTGCGGCCGGCCGACGCCGGTCATCATGCGGGTGGTGCACATGGCGCCGGGGCCCACGCCGACCTTGACGATGTCCGCCCCGGCCTCGATCAGGTCGCGCACCCCCGCGGCGGCGACCACGTTGCCGGCGACGACCGGCACCTGCGGGTCGAGGTCGCGCACCAGCTTCAGCGCGCTGATCATCGACTCCTGGTGGCCGTGCGCGGTGTCGATGACGAGCGTGTCGACGCCGGCGTCCAGCAGCTGCCGGGCCTTGCCGGCGACGTCGCCGTTGATGCCGACGGCGGCGGCGATGCGCAGGCCGCCGTTCGCGTCGACGGCCGGCGTGTACAGGGTGGCGCGCAGGGCGCCCTTGCGGGTCAGGATGCCGGCGAGCCGGCCCTCGCCGTCCACGGCGGGCGCGTAGCGCCGGTTGGCGCCGTCGAGGGTGTTGAAGGCCTCGCGCGGGTCGGTGCCGGCGTCGATGAGGATCAGGTCCCGGGACATGACCTCGGTGAGCTGGGTGAAGCGGTCCACGCCGGACAGGTCGGTGTCGGTGACCACGCCGACCGGCCGGTGGTCCGCGTCGACGACGACGCCCGCGTTGTGCGCGCGCTTGGGCAGCAGGGCGAGCGCGTCGGCGACGGTCTGGTGCGGGGCCAGCACGATCGGGGTGTCCAGGACGTGGTGCCGGCCCTTCACCCAGGAGACGACCTCGGTGACGACCTCGATCGGGATGTCCTGCGGGATGACCACGAGTCCGCCGCGCCGGGCCACCGTCTCGGCCATGCGGCGTCCGGCGATGGCGGTCATGTTGGCGACGACGAGCGGGATGGTGGTGCCCGTGCCGTCCGGGGAACTGAGGTCCACGTCCTGACGCGAACCGACCGCGGAGCGGCTCGGCACCATGAACACGTCGTCGTACGTCAGGTCGTACGCGGGCCGGATGTCGTTGAGGAAACGCACGTGCTGCACATCCCAGTCGATCAGAGGTGGCCCCCGGACAGGTCAGCCAGGGGGAAGAGCACGTGCTTCATTGTCCCATGTGGCCCGGAATGCCATCTCCGGGCGGATCATCCGAGCAGGTCGGAGCCCTGTCCGGAGGATCCTCCAAGGGCCAGGGCCACGGTCAGCGACGGCGTCCGGCCGGCCGCCTCGGCGAACACCTCCTGGGCGGTCGCCCACTCGGCGGGCCGGGCCCGCGCGTACGCCCGCCAGCCGCCCACGACGATCAGCAGCCCCCGTTCCACGGCGCCCTCGGGCCAGACGGTGCGGTCGGAGAGCGAGTCCGCGAGGGCGTCCCAGTTGCGCCCGAACCAGTCGGGCAGCGCCAGCGCCCGGGCGCAGCGGTCCATCAGGCCCGCCTTGTCGGCGACCCCGTCGAGGTCCACCGCGACCACGAGCCGGTCCGTCAGGTCGTACGTCATCCCAGTACCGTTCCTAATCAGTGAGCAGGTGTGAGTCTGGGACCCATACCTGGCCACTGCGGACACCCCGAACGGTTGTGGGTGTCCTGGTTGCCCGCGTACTCGCCGCGTCCGGCGGCACGGATCGTGTCCGTGGTCCGGGGATGCGGGGGCGGGGTCCCTCACGCCCTGGGACTCGCCGGTCGGCCTGGACGGTCCGATGCCCGTGCACATCGCTCTGGTGTGCACGGGGCGGTGTCGTCCGTCGCCGGATCGGGTGTCCTTGGGCGCGTCGTCCGATCGCGATGCTCGCCGCATCGTGCCGGGTGGTCTTCCGGGTGGGGCCGGCCGTCGGCTTCTGCCAGTGCTGGGCGCCCCACTTGCTCGTGTAGGCCGGGTCTACGGCGATGACCGCGATACCTGTGGTGTCGGCCATGGAGGTCAGCCGGGCTCGGAGCTTGCCGGTCGGCATGCCGGAGATGAGTTGCCGGAATCGGCGGTTGCGCCCGTGCTTCTCTCTGGTTTTCTCGGCCTGGAAGTCGAGGTCTTCCACCGCGATGGCCTTGACGCCGCAGGTCCTGGCCCAGTTCAGCAGCCGCGTGAGGGCGTGCCGTACCTGGGCGTCGCGGTGCTGGGCGCCTCGGGACAGGTCGAAGAAGAACCGGCGCGGTCGGCCCATCGGGTTGCCGTGGGTGTCGAGGCGCCAGGCGGCGAGGTGATCGGCGTTGGTGTCCACGCCGATCACGCCGTCGACGAGGGCGGCTTCGAGTGGGATGGTCCTGGTGGGAGGGATCTGCCAGGAGGCGTCCACGTACCAGCGTCCGCGTCCCGTGTCGTAGTGGATGCGGTAGGCCACGGCCCGGTTCGCCTCCACACGGTCGGCCCACTCCTGCCCCCGGTGAGGGAAGCGCGCCTTCGCAGCGAGTACGTACCGGCCGTGCTTGGCGTTCGCCAGGCCGGCGAGCGGGGCCGGGAGCCTGACCGACACTTCGCCCCCGGGCGTGATGCGGATCGTCTCGTTGCCGAACCTTTTTCCCGACTCGCCGTCCGCCTGGAGGAACCAGCGTCCGGCTTCCCACCGCTCACGCCACTCGGCCTCGGTGAGCTGCGCGGTGTCGAGGTGGTGACGGGTGCCCAGCAGACGTCTGCCGCCACGCACGACCTGCACCCGGCCCGCTTCCCGGTCGGCCCGGACCTTCTCGAGCCGGTCCTCCAGCACGTGCAGGCGGCGTGCTTTGTGGAACCACTCGTGCGGGCAGCGGTAGCCGCCCGGAGCCCGCTTGGTGCCCTTCTGGCCGACCGGCAGCGACAGCCGGTGCCGGATCGTCGTGATTCCGGCTTCGAGGGACTGGATGTGTGCGGCCTGGCCGCGCCGGGCGAGTGCCCACTGGTCATGCGTGGCCTTCGTGATCGAGCCGGCCCACCTGGACGACGACTCGCCCGTCAGGTCCCGCTTACGGGCCGCCCAAGACTCGGTGGAGTGCTCCAGTCCCTCAGCGCACCGCGCCTTGAGGTCCTTCGAGGCGAGCGCGCCCAGGTGCGCACCCACCAAGCGCAAGACCTTCGCATCCCCGGGCGTGAGGTCCCCCAGCCGGGCACGGACCGCCACGCCGGACGGACCGGGAGCGACGAACGGCGAGGCGATCGGGCGGAGGTCAGCCATGTTCGGCGGCTTCCAGTGCCTTGCGGGCGCGGTTCCTCGCCGACCTGCGCCCGTACAGGCGGGCGCAGAACGACGTCAGTACCTCCACCATGTCCTGCACCAGGTCGTCTTCGACCTCGCCGTCGTCCAGCACCAGCAGGCGACGGCCCGTGGCGGACAAGGTGGCCTCGACAAGCTCGACGTTCATCCGGCCGAGCCGGTCCTTGTGCTCCACCACCACGGTGGTCACGTCCGGGTCGGCCAGCAGACGTCGAGCCTTCGGCCGACAGCCGTTCATCCCGGAAGCGATCTCCGCCTCAACACGAACGACTCGGTGACCGGCCTTCGCCGCCCAAGCCGACAGCCGAGCGACCTGGCGTTCCAGATCGGTCCTCTGATCGTGCGAGGACACGCGGCCATACAGGCCCAGACCTCCGATGGCCTCGGGCGTGGTGTTCGCGTTGATGTTCACCAGGATCGTGCGTGGCCCGACCCGCTGAGCCGGTACCGGCAACGTCCCCTCACGGAACCAGCGATACGCGGTCTGCGGATGCACGCCCTGCGTCCTCGCCCATTCCGTCAGATTCACGCTCTGACAACGACACTCACTCATACATGGTCACGCTCACTTGCCCGACTTCGAGGACCAGCAGATGGAGACTCCCGTGGTCGTCGGCGCGGTGGGGGTCCCACCGCCCCGTGGCGGAGCGCCGCACCGGGGAAGCCGGCCCCCGGAGGCGGGCCGGCGCGGGGGCGGGGCCGGTCCCGGCGGCATGCCGCCGGTGCTGCCCGGGCCCGCCCCCGCGTCACACCCGTCAGGGACCGTCCGGGTCCGCGCGGTTCAGGGCGGACCTCGGGGTGGGGCCCGCCGTCATCAGATAGTCCGCGGCCGACGTGTCCGTCACCAGGCTGGTGACGAGGCCGGAGCGCAGTACGGCGTCGATCGCGGGCCCCTTGCGCTGTCCGCCCGCGATCGCGACGACCTCGGGGACCCGGCGCAGCTGGTCGGTCTTGACCGTGATGCACCGCTCCCCCAGGTCCCGGCCGACCCGGCGTCCCTCGGCGTCGAAGAGGTGCGCGGACATCTCCGCGGCGACCCCGAGGGAGGCGTAGTGCGCCCGCTCCTCGTCGCTGAGCATGTCGTGCACCGTGGAGATGCCCGGCTCCCAGGAGCCGATGGAGACACAGGCGACGGTGACCTTGTCGAAGTACTCGAAGGCCCGCGCGATGCCGGTCTGGTGGCGCAGCGCCTGAGCGGTGGCCGCGTCCGGCAGCAGCATCGGCGCGTAGATGGGGTGGGCGTCGCCGCCCGACACCTGGGCCGCGCGCCGCACGGCCTCCACCGAGCCGCGCTCGGCGGTCCCGGCGTCGTACACACCCGTCAGCTGCACGACCGTGCAGGGCGGCAGCCGGTCCAGGGCCGCCGCCATGTGGATGGTGGAGCGGCCCCAGGCCAGGCCCAGCACATCCCCTTCGTTGACCAGCTCGCCGAGCAGGTCGGCGGCCACCTCTCCCAGGTTCTCGGGGTCGGGTGTCTCCTCGGCCTCGGCCGGGGACTCGACCACGACGGCGTTCCTGAGGCCGTAGCGGGCGCGGAGCGCGTCGGAGCGCTCGGCGTCCAGTTCGGCCGGCACGCGGATCTCGATCCGCACGAGATCCCGTTCGAGGGCGGTCTCCAGGACCCGGGCCACCTTGAAGCGGCTGACGCCGAACTCCTCGGCGATCTGGATCTTGGACTTCCCCTCGAGGTAGAAGCGGCGGGCCATGGCCGCCGCCTGCACCAGCTCAGCGGGTCCCATCCGCATGGCTGACCGGCCCGCCGACATACCCGACACGGCGATCTCCTCACTGCTGTTCACACTCTGGATTCGCCGTTCATCCTTGCAGATCCGGCGCGGTCGATCAGCCCTGCCGGGCGCCGTTCACCTTCCTGAAGCTCAGTGGTCGCATGCCCAGGACGCCTTGGCCGTGGCGGCCCCGGCCTGGTTGCGCAATGCACGTACCGCCTCGGCCGGGTCCGCCGCCCCGTACACCGCGGAACCCGCGACGAAGACGTCGGCGCCGGCGTCGGCGCACTGCTCGATGGTGGAGGCGGAGACCCCGCCGTCGACCTGGAGCCAGAGCTCCAGGCCGTGCTTGCTGATCAACTCGCGGGTACGGCGGATCTTCGGGAGCATGATGTCCAGGAAGGCCTGGCCCCCGAAGCCCGGTTCGACCGTCATGATCAGCAGCATGTCGAGCTCGGGGAGCAGGTCCTCGTACGGCTCGACGGGGGTCGCCGGACGCAGCGCCATGGAGGCACGCGCGCCCTTGGCCCGGATCTCCCGGGCGAGCCGGACGGGCGCGGTGGCCGCCTCGACGTGGAAGGTGACCGAACCGGCCCCGGCCTCCACGAACTGGGGCGCCCACCGATCGGGGGCCTCGATCATCAGATGGCAGTCCAGCGGAGTGTCCGTCGCACGGGCGAGCGACTCCACGACCGGCACCCCGAGCGTGAGGTTCGGGACGAAGTGGTTGTCCATGACGTCGACATGGAGCCAGTCGGCGCCGGCCACCGCCTTTGCCTCGTCCGAGAGGCGGGCGAAGTCGGCGGACAGGATGCTGGGACTGATCTGCGGGGCCATGGCTCAAGCCTGCCATGCTCCACGGGGGTTGTGTGCACGGGTCCCGGGCGGGGACGGTGGCGCGTAGCCCGCGGGCGGGCCGTGGCCGGCCGCGTCCGGGCTGCGGAGCCGCACACGTCACCGCCCGGCGCCCCACGCCGGTGCGGCTGCGGAGGTGGTCATGACAGGTAGTCGTGGTGTCGCGCGGCTGGTGTGCGGGCGGCGTTCCAAGTGGCTGGTGCTCGGCCTGTGGGTGGTGGTGCTGTTCTTCATGGCGCCGTTCGCCCAGAAGCTGACCGGGGCGCAGGACAACGACGCGGCGTCGTGGCTGCCCGGATCCGCCGAGTCCACTCAGGTGCTGAAGATCTCCGAGGACTTCCGGCCCGAGCAGATTCCGGCCGTCGTGGTCTACGCGCGGGACAGCGGGCTGACGGCCGCCGACCGTGCGCGGATCGCCGAGGACGTGGCGGCGCTCGGGCAGCTGAGCGACCACGGCATCAGGGGCGCCGAGACCCGCGGCCCCGTGTTCGACCGGGAACCGGACCCGCGCGCCGCGCAGGTCCTCGTGCCCATCACGATGGACGAGCGGGGGTGGGAGCGGATCCGGCCCGCCGTCGACTCCATCCGGGGCGAGGTCGGCGGGAGCGGTGAAGGACTCGCCGTGCACATCACGGGCCCGGGGGGCACCTCGGCGGACTTCGCCAAGGCGTTCGAGGGCATCGACTCCACGCTGCTGCTGGCGGCCACGGGCGTCGTCGTGGTGATGCTGCTGATCACCTACCGCAGCCCCACCCTGCTGCTGGTGCCGCTGGTCTCGGTGATCTGCGCCCTGTTCACGGCGCAGGCCCTGATCTACTTCCTGGCCGAGTACGGAGGGCTGACCGTCAACGGGCAGAGTGCCGGGATCCTCACGGTGCTGGTCTTCGGCGCGGGCACCGACTACGCCCTGCTGCTGGTCGCCCGCTACCGGGAGGAGCTGCGCCGGCACCGGGACCGGCACGAGGCGATGGAGCTGGCCCTGCACCGGGCGGGCCCCGCGGTGTTCGCCTCCGGCGCGACGGTCGTGCTGAGCATGCTGGTGCTGCTGACCGCCGAGATGAACTCCACCCGGGGACTCGGCCCGGTCGCCGCGCTCGGGGTCGCGGTCGCCCTGCTGGCGATGCTGACGCTGTTCCCCGCGCTGCTGGTCGTCTTCGGCCGGTGGATCTTCTGGCCGGTGATCCCGCGCCACGGCGACCCGGACCCGACCGAGCGGGGCGTGTGGGCGCGCACGGGCCGCCGGATCGCCCGCCGCCCCCGCATGGTCTGGGCGGTGACGGCGGCGGTGCTGGCGCTCTGCTCGCTGGGCCTGGTCCAGCTCCGCGCGGAGGGCATCGGCAACGCGGACGCCTTCACCGGGAAGCCGGACTCGATCACCGGGCAGCAGGTCTCCGCCCGGTACTTCCCGGCGGGCAGCGGCGATCCCCTCGTGGTCGTCACCAATGGGGCGCAGGCCGAGCAGGTGGGCCGCGCGGTCGCCGGCACCGCGGGGGTCGTCCCGGACTCCCTGGGCCTCCCGCCGGGCACGAGACCGTCCTTCGGGGGCAGAGTGCTCTTCGAGGCCACCATGACCGCCCCGGCGGACAGCGACGCGGCCAGGCAGACCGTGGAGCGGGTCCGGGACGCCGTGCACGCGGTGCCGGACGCCGACGCCAAGGTGGGCGGCGGCACGGCGGCGCTGCTGGACATGGACGCGGCGACCACCCACGACAACCTGCTGATCATCCCGCTGGTGCTGGTCGTGGTGCTGCTGATCCTGTGCGTGCTGCTGCGCGCCCTGATCGCCCCGCTGCTGCTGATCGCGACGGTGATCCTGTCGTTCGCGGCGTCGCTCGGCCTCAGCGCCCTGGCCTTCCGGCACGTGTTCGACTACGCGGGCGAGTCGACCGACTTCCCGCTGTTCGTCTTCGTCTTCCTGGTGGCGCTGGGCATCGACTACAACATCTTCCTGACCACCCGCATCCGGGAGGAGGCCGCCCGGAGGGGCACCCGCCCGGGCGTGGTGACCGGCCTGGCCGCCACGGGCGCCGTGATCACCTCGGCGGGCCTGGTCCTCGCGGGCACCTTCGCCGCCCTGGGCACGCTCCCCATGGTCGCCTTCGCCGAGATCGGCTTCGCGGTCGCCCTGGGCGTGCTCATCGACACCTTCGTCGTGCGCTCGGTGCTGGTCACGTCCCTGTTCCTGGACGTGGGCCCGAAGGTGTGGTGGCCGCACCGGGCGGCCCGCGAGGAGGGCGGCGGGGTGAGCGTGCCCGGGGCGGACGTCAGCCGGTCCGGCGGATGAGCGCCAGGTACATCGCGTCGGTCCCGTGCAGATGCGGCCACAGCTGGACGTCGGGGCCCTCGCCCAGGTCCGGTACGCCGGGCAGCAGCGGCCGGGCGTCGATCAGATCGGCGTCCGGGAACTGCTTGAGGAGGTCGGCCACCACGGCCCGGGTCTCCGCGAGGTGCGGCGAGCAGGTGGCGTAGCCGACGACACCGCCGGGCCGCACGGACTCCAGGGCGGTGCGCAGCAGTCCGCGCTGGAGCGGGGCGAAGCCGTCCAGGTCCTCCGGGCGGCGCCGCCAGCGCGCCTCGGGCCGCCGGCGCAGGGCGCCGAGACCGGTGCACGGCACGTCGACCAGCACCCGGTCGAAGCTGCCGGGCCGCCACGGCGGGCGCGTCCCGTCGGCGGCGATCACCTGGTAGGGCCCCGGGTTGCCGTGCAGGGCCTTCGCCACAAGACCGGCCCGGTGCGGCTGCTTCTCGGAGGCGAGCAGCAGGGCGCCCCGCTCGGCGGCGAGCGCCCCGAGCAGCGCCGCCTTGCCGCCCGGTCCGGCGCAGCCGTCCAGCCACATCCGGTCGCGGCCCTCGACGGGCGCGTTGGCGAGCGCCAGCGCGACGAGCTGGCTGCCCTCGTCCTGGACGCCGGCCCGGCCCTCCGCGACCGCCGTGATGGCGCCCGGCTCCCCGCCCTCGGTGAGCCGCACCGCGTACGGCGACCAGCGGCCGGGTTCGGCGGCCTCCTCGTCCAGCAGCTCGGCGGGAGTCGCCCGGCCGGGGCGGGCGACCAGGGTCACCTCGGGCCGGTCGTTGTCGGCCCGCAGCAGTTCCTCGATGCCGGCCCGGCCGCCGCCGAGGGAGTCCCACAGCGCGGAGACGACCCAGCGGGGGTGCGAGTGCACCACGGCGAGGTGGTCCTCGGGGTCCTGGTCGTAGGGCGGCGCCACCCGCTCCAGCCAGCCGTCGAGGTCGTCCTGGGCGATCTTGCGCAGCACGGCGTTGACGAACTTGGCGCGGCCGTCGCCGAGCACCACCCGGGCCAGCTCGACGGTGGCGGACACGGCGGCATGGGTGGGGATCCGCGTCCCGAGCAGCTGGTGCGCGCCGAGGCTCAGCACGTCCAGCACCGGCGGGTCCACCTCGCGCAGCGGCCGGTCGACGCAGGCGGCGACGACGGCGTCGTACGTCCCCTGGCGGCGCAGTGTGCCGTACACCAGCTCGGTCGCGAGCGCCGCGTCCCTGGCCTCGAAGTCGCCGTTCTCGCGCGCCTTGCGCAGCAGCGGGGGCAGGACGAGGTTGGCGTACGCGTCCCGCTCGTCGACGGCCCGCAGGGCCTCGAAGGCGAGGATGCGGACGGGATCCTTCTTGGGCCGGCGGTAGGGCTTGGCGGGCTTGCGGGGCCGACGGGGCTGGTCGCTCACGAAAAAGGTGCTCCGGATGTGGGGTGAAGTGCGCGGTCCAGCCTACGTGGTGCGGGCCGGGCGGCGTCAGCCGCCGACGTTCTCCCCGGCGGTGATCCGCGCCCCGCGCGCCCAGTCCGCCGCCCGCATCGGCTTCTTGCCCTGGGCCTGCACCCACAGCAGCTCGACGGCGTACGAGCCGGTGCCCACGTACACGTTGTTCTTGCCGGCGGACAGCTGCCCGGGCGCGAGGTCGGTCAGGGACGGGACGGTGGCGGCCTGCACGATCTTGAGCCGCTCGCCGCGGAAGGTGGTCCAGGCCCCGGGTGCGGGGGTGCAGCCGCGCACCACCCGGTCGACGCGCAGCGCCGGGGTGTTCCAGTCGACGTGGGCGTCCTCGACGGTGACCTTGGGGGCGAGGCTGATGCCGTCGGCGGGCTGCGGCACGGCCTTCAGGGTGCCGTCCTCGATGCCGTCCATGGTGGCGGCGAGCAGCCCGGAGCCGGCGAAGGCGAGCCGGGTCAGCAGGTCGCCGCTGGTGTCGGTGGGGCGGATCTCCTCGGTGACGGTGCCGTAGACGGGTCCGGAGTCGAGGCCCTCCTCGATGAGGAAGGTGGCGGCGCCGGTGATCTCGTCGCCGGCCATGATGGCGTGCTGCACCGGTGCGGCGCCGCGCCAGGCGGGCAGCAGCGAGAAGTGCAGGTTGACCCAGCCCCGGGCGGGGATGTCCAGGGCGGCCCGGGGCAGCAGGGCGCCGTAGGCGACGACGGGGCAGCAGTCCGGCGCGATCTCCGTGAGCCGTTCCAGGAAGTCGGGGTCCCGGGGCCTGGCGGGCTTCAGCACCTCGATCCCGGCCTCCTCGGCCCGCTCGGCGACGGGCGACGCGACGAGCCTGCGGCCGCGTCCCGCGGGCGCGTCGGGGCGCGTGACCACGGCAGCCACCTCGTGCCGCCCGGAGGCGAGAAGAGCGTCCAGTGCGGGAACGGCGACCTCGGGGGTACCGGCGAAGACGAGCCTCATGGGGTGCTGGGGGCCTCTCGGGCGGGTCGGACACGGGCAGCGCACCAGTCTATGGGGCACGCGTCACCGGGTCGCACGAAGGGACGGACGCCGACCGCGGGGCTCCCGCACGGGGATCGCCCGCGCCGGGGGCGTACGCACACGCCCCCACGCCCCCACCCCGTGACCCGCGGAGCGCTCCCGCGTTGGTCAAGAAAGAGTTGACCGCGGGCCCCCGACACGGGCCCATCCCTTGCAACGCCGGTTCGAGAGGCTTGTTCATGGCCGACCACGCAACCCACGACGCCCAGGCTCGGGCCAGCCTGCACCTGCTGGTGCGGGACATCGAGCGGGTCCGCCGGCAGGTGGACGCGCTGCGCACGCTCACCGCCCAGCTGGGAAACGTCTACCGCCCGCGCCGCTCCGGCCCGTCCACGGGATTCGTGGTCTACGGACGCGCCCCCGCCCCGACGGTACGTCTCGCCCAGGAGCTGCGGGACAGTGTCGAGACCCTGGTCACGGCGGCCGTGGACTTCGACCGCTCGCTGGGCTTCTCCTGGGACGCGGTGGGCTCCGCGCTCGGCGTGACCAAGCAGGCGGTCCACCGCCGCTACGGCGCCCGCCGTGCCGCCTCCCAGACCCCGGCGGCCGCCGAGACCACCGCGCCGGAGCCGGCGGGGACGCGCACGGTCAACGTGGGCGCCGGCGTCACCACGGTGCCGACCGTGCCCGCGGCCCGCTCCATGCCGACCCAGCCCACGTCCGGCAGCCCGTCCCTGCGCGACGACCCGCGCCCGACCGCCTTCCCCGCCCCGCGCAACGGCTGATCCCCCGCGGGCCCGCGCCCTCCCGGACGCACCGCCTCCGGGAGGGCGCGGCACGTCCGGCGGCGTCAGCCGATGTCCAGGGGGTCGACACGGACCCACACGGGGGTGTTCCCGCCGCGGGCCATCCGGGCGGCCTGGGCGGACTTCAGCGCGGCGGTCAGCGCCGCGCCGTTCCCGGGGGGCACGCGGATCAGCGCACGGTCCCACTGCTCGCCCGGAGGCGGGGCGCCGGGCCGCCGGGGACGGCCCGCCGGTGTGACCGGCAGGGGCACGGGGCCGAGGATCTCCGCCTGCGCGGGCAGCGCCACCGCGCTGAGGAAGCCCGCCACCGCCTCGCCCGGACCCGACACCGCCGCCATCCGCGACACCGGCGGGAACCCCAGTTCGCCACGCTCGGCCAGTTCCCGCACCGCGTGCCCGACGGGGTCCCAGCGCACCAGCGCCTGCACGGGGCGCAGCGTCGGCTCGGCGACCACGACCACCGTGCCGCCCGCCTGCTGGGGGCGGACCAGCGCCGCCGCGGCGATCCAGCGGCGCAACGCGTCCTCCCCGGCCCGCAGGTCCGGCCGGCTCAGCATGGCCCACCCGTCCAGCAGCAGCGCCGCCGCGTATCCGCCCTCGGCCTCGGGCTCCGCGCCCGGCGTGCTCACCACCAGGGCGGGCGTGCCCGGCACCGTGTCCAGCACGTGTTCGCGCCCCGAGGTGCGCACCGGCACCGCGGGGAACGCCCGGCCCAGCTCCTCGGCGGTCCGCCGCGCGCCCACCACCTGGGCCCGCAGCCGGAACCCGCCGCACTCCGGGCAGTGCCAGCCGGTCTCCCCGCGCCCGCACCACGCGCACCGCAGATCGTCGGTGCCCTGGGCCTGGAGCGGTCCGGAGCAGTGCCGGCAGCGTGCCGGTTCGCGGCACCGGGCGCACGCCATCCGCGGCACATAGCCCCGGCGGGGCACCTGTACGAGCACCGGCCCGTGCCGCAGGCCCTCCCTGGCGGCCTGCCAGGCGAGGCTCGGCAGCCGGGCGGCGCGGGCGGCCTCGTCGCGTGCCAGGTCGCCGTCCCCGACGGTCCGCACCAGCGGGGCGGCGGCCCGGACCCGCTCCCGCCCGGCGACCAGCGGCCTGGCCCAGCCGGTCTCCACCAGCTGGGCGGCCTCCACGGTGCAGTCCCGGCTGCCCAGCAGGAAGCCGCACCCGTCCTGCGCCGCCCGCAGCAGCAGCACCTCGCGGGAGTGCGGCTGCGGGGCGTGCTGCTCGCTGTGGCTGTCGTCGCCGTCGTCCCACACGGCGACCAGTCCGAGGTCGCGCACCGGTGCGAACATCGCCGCCCGGGTGCCGATGACGGCCCGTACCGACCCGCGCCGCACGGCGAGCCACTGCGCGTACCGCTTCTCGGGGCCGGCGTCGGCGGTGAGCACGGCGTGCCGTCCCTCGCCCAGCAGCCCGGTGAGCGCGGCGTCCAGGCGTGCGACGGACCGTCCGTCGGGCAGGACGGCCAGCGCGCCCCGTCCGGAGGCCAGGGTCGCGGCGACGGCCCTGGCCAGTTCCCCGCTCCATTCCGGGCCGGGCAGCGCGTTCCACACGGCGCGGGGGGAGCCGCCGGAGGCCAGTGAGGCGAGGAAGCCGGGCCCCTGTTCGTAGCGGTCCCAGGAGCCGGGGCCGGGCGCCGGCTCCTGGGACCGCTACGAAC
>Ga0247820_10000891_pt1 | contig 16634 bp, 19 predicted proteins | sample 13C_Glucose_Day1_2_FD_192480 | JGI IMG/M metagenome (GOLD analysis project Ga0247820, IMG submission 192480) | Soil microbial communities from agricultural site in Penn Yan, New York, United States - 13C_Glucose_Day14 | ecosystem: Environmental > Terrestrial > Soil > Agricultural land | place...
GGCAACTTCGTCGACCCGCGCAACGCCAACCTGTGCCGCTGGGTGTCTACGGCGAGCGGGTGCTCGGGTCGGACACCGGGGTAGGCCACGACCGGCGTGCCCACGGGGTACAGCGCGTTCCACTCGTCGGCGGTCACATCGCCCTCCGGTCCTGCTGGTGGGGGATCGTGGGCAGGTCACGGCCGAGGGCGTACGTGTGGTGGAGCTCGGAGTCGTGCGGGTCTTCCACCTGACGGGGCTGCGGCAGCAGCGGAACGTCATCGGCGGGCAGCGTCGGGCAACCCCAGGCGTGACGGTCGAACCGCTTCGGGCAGCCGCACGGACGGCACGGGTCGTCGTGCGTGATCGCGGCCTCCAGCTCGGCGACCCTGGCCCGCAGCGCGGCCACCTCCCGCACCGCGTCGTCGAGGGCCTCGTTCGTCGAGTGCCGCTCCGCACGCAGCCTGTTCAGCTCGGTCGCGTCCTTCGCCGACAGCACCGTGTGCGTGCCGTCCTTGTGACGCACGATGGTGTCCCCGATGAACGCCGTCATCCGCGTCGGGCTGTTCCCGAACTTGATGCCGGTGTTCACCAGCTGGCCGTTCACGTAGTCGAAGTGCGGCTTCGCGAACACGTCGACCTTGTCCAGCCAGGTGTCCAGCTCCCACAGGTTGTTCTCCGTGACGAGCCGTTCCTCGCGGGCGCTCATGCGGCACGCTCCACACGGTCCGCGTCCAACGCCGCCAGCAGATCCCGCAGGACCCCGTCCAACGCCGTCGCCGCCGACACCATCGCGTCGTGGTCGTGGATGCTCGCATCCCCGTGCTGCGCCAACGCCTGACGCGCCAGCCGCACCGCCACATCCGTCGGCAACGCCGGCAACGCCCGACGGGCCGAGTCGTGCAACGGGTCCAACGTCGCCAGCGGAACAACCCGCACAGTCCGACGGTCACCCGCCGGGAAGTTCGTAGGTACAGTGATGTCCATGAAGTCCACTCCTCTGTAGTGGGGTTCGTAAGGGGCTGCGGGACCCGGCACGGTCTCGTCGGCCCCGTTCTTCTTGTGGGGGTCAGGCCGCCCGGTCCTGTCCCGGCCGGTTCGCCGGCCGGGACAGGACCGGGCGCAGCCGGTCCAGCACCTCAGGCGCCGGCGGGTACTGGGCGATAGCGGCGTCGGCTTCGGCCTCGACGCGCTGGAGGACTGCCTTGCCGAGGAGCGCTTCGCGCTCGGCCCGCGTCATGCGGCGGCCTCGGCGGGTGCCGGCTCTCGCTGCATCAGCTCTTCGACGGTGATGTCGTACGTCTCGCCGAGGCGGAGCGCCGAAATCAGGTCAGGCTGTGCTTCGCCGTTGAGCAGGCGGTAGATGGAGGACTCGGCGATTCCGGTGCGGCGCGCTATGGCGTACCCGGTCATGTCGCCCTTGATGGCGGCTGCCTTGGTCAACTTGTCGACCTGCAGTCGGTACATGCGGGGTCCCCTCCCTTGCTGGTAGCTGGGGGGTTCTTGCTTACGAGGGAGACTCTAGGTCAACTCTCCCTCCCGCGCAAGGGAACTTGCGAGGGAGGGAAGGTCGAGGTTAGAATCGCGCATGAGTTCGAATAGGCGCATATGCCAGCAGGCCCATGCGGTGTGGCCTGTAGCACACCCTTGCTCGCAAGGGTGGATATGGATACTCCCTACCTAGGGAGCTAAAGTGCGGGGCATGACTGCGAATCCCCCCACCAAGGCCGCACGGTTCGCCGCCGTCGTCGGCCCCGCGGCGGAACGAGCCGGCTACACCGGCTTCGGCTCCAAGAGCCGCCTCGCCCGCGACACCGGCATGACCGAAAGCAGCGTCTCCCGCCTGCTCAACGGCCAAGCCATCCCTGACCCGAAGTTCTTCGAACCCCTTGCCAGCGCCATCGGCATCTCAGTGCAAACCCTGCTAGTTGAAGCAGGCATCATTTCGGAACGAGCACTGACTGAAACCGGTCAGTCACAGGTACGCTCACCTATCACCCCCGAAACCGCCGCCGACGAACTCGGCATCACCGACCCGGTGGACCGAGAGATGTTCTTCGCCACGATCGAACGCCTCAGGCGGCAGCGGCACACCGCAGCCCCCGAGACCCGCAACGACGAGGCCGGCGGGGGGGTTGCAGCCGAGCAGTAGCCGCACCACGGGGAGGCACCACCTTGCTGAACATGCGCCACCGCACATACACCGCCGCCGGGGCCATCCTCGCCAGCGGAGCCATACTCGTAGTGCTCGGCCTCGTAAGAAGCGCGACGCCCGAAACCCTCGCGGGCGTCGTGCTGTGCATCTCCGCCCAGATGCTCGCCTGCATGCGCATCATCTACCGCTGGGTCACTGACACCAGCGTCGTTCGCGCCGCCCTCCTCGGCTCCAAGCAGCGCCACGACGAAGAAGCCGCCAAGCACGCGGCCGGCCTCATAGCGCTCACCGCCGAAACCGAACGCGTCCGCCAGGAAGGCATCGCCGGCGCCCGCCGCCGCGACGCCGCACTCGCCGTCGAACGCGCCCAGCTTGAGGCCGCCTTCGAGGAGAAGCGCGCAGCCCTCATCAGCCAGGCCATCGAGACCGGCGTACAGCTCGAACGCTCTGGCGCCCTTGAGGTTGCGGCGGACCGCGCCCGGGTGATCGTGCCCTTCCCGGCGCAGCCCGCCGACTACGAGCGCGCCCGCGGCCGTGGCCGCGACGTCATCCCCTGAACCCCGGCTGCCCCACATAGGTCAGGGTGATCCGGCCCGGCTCGATCGCCCTCAGCCCCCGGAACGCAGCACGGTTCAACCGGATGTTCACCACCGTACGCAGCACGTCACGCTGCTGGCTGAGAGCCATGCGCTCCCACTGCTGGTCAACGTCGTCAGCGCCCACCAGCCCCCGCAGAATCGGCGGAACCCCCGCCTCCGTCGCCTCGCGCTCAGCCCGCTCGATCTGCGGCACCAGGCGCGACTCCATCTCAACCAGTGACATCACGCTCAACAGCGGTCGGCCATTCGCATCGAGCGTCGCCGCCAACTTCCGGGCCTCGGCCAGCTGCTCCTGTAGACCGCGGTGAAGCTGTCGGGCCTGCGCCGCCTTGTCGACAGCGGCATCGTCCCCACGGAACACGCTTCCAGCAGCGGGAGAGCCCAGCCAGCGCAGGAGCCCGGCCTCGACGTACGCCTCCAGCTTGCGGACCTCCATCGCCACACCGAAGCACTTGATGCAGGTGTAGTTCTTCAAGCCGCGGTTCGGACGCACCGCCAAAGGAACCGGCGGCGCCCCTTTCTCCTGAACCTCGGCGCAGCGACCGCAGGTAGCGATTCCGGTCAGCAGCCACTTCGACCGGGTGTCCCGACTCTTCCGGTTCTCGCGCTCCGTGAGTCGCTTCTGCACCCGATTGAACAACAGGTCATCCACGAGCGCCGGCCACTGCCCCTTCCCCACGTCCTGCCCGTGACGAATGCGCCGGCCGGTGTACGTTCGGTTCCGCAGCATGTGACTCAGGTGGTACAGCGTGTACGGCTTGCCCTGCGCGTTGGTCAGCTTCCGTTCCTCGAAGTCGCGCATGATCGCGAGCATGCCCTCGCCGGCATCGAACCGGCGGAAGATCTCCTTCACCTGCGGCCCCTGCGTAGGGTGCTCGACCTGTTCTACGAGGTCGCCGGAGTCGGGGTCGTAGCGGCGGAGGTAGCCCTCGGGGCAGCGGCCGACCGGTGCGCCGGTGGCGGCGAGTTCGTTGTGGGTCCGCATGTTGCGGACCTGAATGCCCTCGGCCTCGTCTTCGGCCTGGAGTGCATCCTGTGCGGTGGCTCGCCGGTCCTCGCGTTTGCTCAGGTCGTAGATCACGCCGTTGTAGCAGAACAGCACACCGTTCCTGGCGCATGCATTCCGAATGCGGATGTAGATCTCGATGTCGCGGGCGAACCGGCTGAACTCGAATGCCGCGACGATACGAGCCTTGCCGGATTCGATGGTGTCGATGAGGGCTTCGAAGTCCTCGCGCTCGCGGGTTCGGTGTCGGGATGCCGAGCGGTTGATGTCCTTGTCGAAGACGCCCACGACAGGCCATCCGTGCTTGCTGCAGAGGTCTTGCAGTACGGAGATCTGCGAGGCGACGGAGCGGCCCTTGCGCTTGGGGTCACGGCTCGCGCGCCCGTAGAGCAGCGTGGGGAAGGGGCCGTCGTAGAGGAGGTGCAGCACCTCGGGCTGAATGGGCATGGGGCCACGATTCCAGACACATCTGTCTAGGTGAAGTTGTCCGGCGACAATCTTAGCTAGGGAGATGTGTGGGGTCTCTTCAAGATCCCAGGTGAGAGACGGTGCGAGTCAGTCCGCGAGTTCGCTGACCACGTGCAGGGTGTCGTGCAGTGCAGCACGGAGGCTCTCCACGGCCAGGACCAGGTCGGCCGGCGAGGCGGCGGCGAGGTTCAGTGTACGAGCGTGGGCGAGGGACGCCTGGGCGATGGAGACGTGAGCGCGCTGCTCTTCCGTGAGTCGGCTGAGGGGGGCGGACTCAGACACGGTGGTTCCTTTCGCGCTCCGCTACTGGAGTGGGCCACCGAAGTGGAGCCCAGTTCTAGTAGCGAATCATCTGTGCACCGCACGTTCAATGTGCAGTTCGGGCCGTCATTCGAACGAGTGATTGAATTCGAATTGGGTTGCCTGTCGAGATGTACCGTAAACGGTACAGACAAACGATCTTGATGCGGCCAGCTTTAGACCGTGCCGCCGAACGACCAACCCGACTGGGTACACGCCCGCCGTCGGGAAATCGGCGACCACATTCGAACCGCCCGACTCGACGCCAAACTCACCCAAGAGGGCGTCGCACTCCGAGCCGGCATCGAGCGACACAACCTCAACCGCATCGAGCAAGGCCACGCCGCGGCCCGACTCGACACCCTGCTCCGCATCGCCGACGCCATCGGCGTCCCCCTCACCGATCTCGTGAGGTGACCTACCCGCGGCCGGCCGCCGTGCACGACCGCGGGCAGGAGTCAGGGGCGGAGGCGGCTCCGGAAGTGGGTCTCGCGGTCAACCTGATGCTGCTGCTCGCACTCGGCCAGGGTCTTGTGACGCCACAGGGTAGGCCGGGCGCCAGACGCCGAGTCGGGGATTACCTCCTCGGCCTCACCGAGGATCGGTAAGTGGCATCGCTGGCACGTCTTCAGCACGGGCTCTCCCTCTCTTCGGCTCTCTGTGACAGGAGCAGTCGCACCGGCCGGCGCGCTTGATGACGATGCCCTCGACGACGACCTCGGCCGTGCGACACGAGATGTGAACGTCAAGGCGGCAGTCGTTCGTAAGGATCACTGCCGCACCGCCGCGGCGGGCTCGACGAACACGTACAGGGGCCGTATCCCGCGGGCGGCAGCACACTCGCGGCAGGCGTAGACGTGCGTCACCTGTCCGTCGATGCTGCGGTGAGACCGGATGCACCGGTCGGCCACAGCCGGACAGTAGATGCAGGCACGCGGAGGTGTGGACACGAGGAACCCCCCGTAGATCGTCGATACACCGACGCTACGAGGGGTTCAGGCGAAGAGAGGGGGGAGAATCCCCCACCTCCTCAGGCGGCAAGGATGCCGATACGTACCGCGAGATCGGACGCTCGGCGCCGGCGGGCCGCGCTCTTCGACTCGGTCTCCTCCAGCAGCAGGGAGCGGGCGTACCCGTTGTAGCGGATCGTGTCGGGCGCGGACGCGTGAGCCTTCTCCAGGGTGGCAACCGCTGCCTCATGCTGTCCGTCAAGCCGGTAGCCGCGGGCCTCTTCGATGCGGTGGCGCGCTCGGCGCGGATGGGAGGGGATCGTGGACAGGTCCGCGCGGGCGGCCTGCCGTACGGACTCGGGCCCGGAGTGCAGCTCGACGGCGACGGTGACCGCGTGCGCCCCCAGGATGGCCCGCGAGAAGCTCGTGACCGGGTGGAAGTAGTCGACGGGGAGGCGGTTGGCCATCTCGCGGGCGACGTCCCAGCGGCGCCAGGCGGTGCCCTTCTGGCCGCGGCGGGCCGCCGTGTAGCCAGCCTCGAACTCCAGGGCTCCCGCGATGGCGAGGACGCGGTCGTCAGCGTCAGGCAGATGCGGCTGGAGATAGGCCAGGGCGTCCCGGGTCACAGAGTCCGCCGTGTCGTAGTGCGCCGGTCCAGTGTCGCGGTGGGCCTGGGCGAGGAGCCACGCTGAGACGCCGATGGTGTGGGGGTCGTCGGACTGCTGGGCAGCGACCATGCTGCGCTCGGCGACCCGCCACAGCAGCGGGGCGTCCGGCTGATACGCGAGGAAGAACTGACTGAGCGAGTACACCTCGGCAAGGATGGCCTGTGCCGCGCGCCAGTCGGCCGGCGTCTCGGCGGCGCGGACGGCGAGCTGTGCGTCGCGGATCAGGTCCGGCAGCAGAGCGCCGAGGATGTCGCGGTGGTTCGGTGACTCGTGCCGTGCGGTCCACGCCCGAGTGAGCCGTGCGGCCAGGTGCTCGGGGCGAGGGGGAGCGCTGTCCATGGTGGCCGGGAACGCGTCGACCGCTGCACGGACAGCTGCAAGTTGAGGGTGCCCGGGCCCGACGAACAGGTCGATGTTCCGGTCCGGCCGCCCGGTGAGGTCAGCCAGTTCCCGGACACGCAGGGCGTCAGCGATTCGGAACACCATGTCCACACCAGGCGCGCGAGAGCGGCCGCGTTCCATGTCCTTGACCCAGTCCACGGACATGCCGAGTAGGCCGGCCAGGACTTCGCGGGTCATGCCGCGACGCTCGCGGAGGATTTGCATTCTCTGTCCAAACGCCACCGGCGCGTAGCCGGGGTCAGGGGTACCATCTGGTGACACGGCCTTGCCCCTTCTCTGTGCAGACTCGACACCTCACAGGGTAGGGGCAGGGCCTGAATCGTGTGCCCTGTAAACGACGAAGCCGCCCCCTCCCGAAGGAGGGGGCGTTGCTTACTGGCCGATGAGGTGAGCGTCTGCCGGCGCGGGCTCGGGGGTCTCCGCGCCAGCATCCTGGAGTGCCGACCGTAGAGCGAGGACGTACCGGCGTAGTGCGGCGATCACCTGACTGTCGTGCGCCCGCCCGGCTTCGAGCTCGGTGATCCGGGCTTCCTGCTGCCGAACCTTCTCACCCTGCTGCGCGACGACCGAGGCGATCCCCGCGATCGTCGTCAGATCCTGACGCGGCTCAGCCGCCTCGACCTCCTCGTCCGGCTTTCGGGCGCGGGGCCTGGAGATCCAGGCCACCGCCACCGACACCACCCCGCCCACCAGGATCGACAGGACCCCAGTCACTGCCTCACTCTGCATGCTCCGCCCCTCTCGTGCAGGCGTGCCGGAGCTTGGCCACCTCCCGATGCAGCAGCACCAGCCGCCGTGTCGCCGCCGCCAGCACCCCGAGCAGCCCCGGGAACGCCGCCCAGGTCACCCCCGAGTACCAGCCCTGCGGGAACTCCCCGAGGAGTCTCGCTCCGGTGTAAGCCACCGCCCATATCGCTGGCATCGCTGCCGCGCATACCCATCCCCACCAGTCCTTCGCGGACCGCAGCACCGACGCGGCGCATGACGCCACGCCGGTTACGACCCACACCCATCCCCACACCGAGAGAGGAGCGATCGACGTCAACGCCGATGCCCCCCTCGCGGTCCCGAACCGGGGGTCCGCCAGCAGACCGGACCCGTAGTTGATCCATGCGATGCCGCAGATCAGGAGCGCGGCCCCGCGGTAGCCGAGACGGCGGCCGGCCTGCCGCGCCAGGCCCCCCATCAGATCCGCGGGGTGTGCTTGGCCGCCCACCCGGACACGAACGTGATCGCGGTCGGAACGAGGGCGAGGACGAACGGGCTGACCGAGTCGGGCATCGCCGACAGCAGCCGCGCGTTGTCCTGCACCGCGGCCAGGATGGCGAGGAGGCCGGTCGACCCGAGGAACGCCGCGGCACTGGCGGCCTTCACCTTGGTCTCGATCTGCTTCGACTGCATGAGGATCTCCGTTCAGTTGGCGAGGCGGGCGGCGAGCTTGTCGGCCACCCGGTCGGCGAGCTTGTCGAGCTGGGCGTCGGTGAGCCCGGTGGTGGAGAGGGTGGAGAGCTTCGCCTCGACGGCCTTCAGCCGGGCGGCGGTACCGCGCAGGTAGGCGTAGGCGTCCTGCGTCTCGTCCCTGCCCTTGTAGGCCCAGACGTCGACCGGGTCCATGTCGTCCTCCTCGGGGGTGGTGGTCTTGCCGGTCGCGCGGGCGACGATGCCCGGGAACACGACCTCTCGGAACTGCTTCACGCGGGCGTCGCCGGGGCAGTTGGTGCCGTCCTTCGCCCACTCCGGGTGCAGCCGGTGGTAGCCGAAGCCGGGGGCGTCCCACTCTGGGCAGATCTGCAGCGGGATGTCGTGCTTCTCGTGCAGCCACACGCCGAGCTTGATCAGCTCTTCGATCTGCGCAGGCGTCCACGGGTCCGTGCCGCTGGTGTTGCTGGCCGTCTCGATGCTGACGGCACCGTGCCCGTTCGGCCTGCGGTTCGCCAGGTAGTTGGCGTCCGCGCGGGTCTCAGTGCCGATGAACTGGCCGAGGTCACCCTCGTAACCGAGCCCAAAGTGGGACTCCAGGTTGGTCGAGTCCCGCCAGTACTCGTAGGTTCGCTTCGCCGTCCACGGCGCGATGATGCTGTGGACGATGAACTGGTCGGGCGTGATCGCGGGCTGCTGATCGGACTCCGGCTGGAGCTCCATCTTGACCGCGCCGGGGTACCAGGCCATGGGGCCTCCAGGTATGACGAAGCCCCGGCCGGCTGGCTCGGGGCGGACAAGGGTGGGGTAGGGGCTACGCGGTCTCGTAGCGGATGGTGATCCACAGGCGGTCGCCGGACGCCCACGTCTGCGGCACCGTCGAGCTCGCACCCGAACTGCCGCCGTTGTTCCCGAAGTACGCCTGGACCGTGGTGCCACCCGCGATGAATGCCGTGCCCTGCGAGTAGCCAGCGGTGCCGACAGACGCGTCGCCCGCAAACGCCTTCGCGATCCAGTCCCCGTTGGAGGATGCGGTGAACGGCAGGCTGAACGACCAGACGCCAGTACCGTAGGTTGTGCTTGCCCCAGCGGTCAGCTTGATCGTGGCATCGCACATCTTGCCGAGCAGCTTGTACCTGCCGGTCAGTGTGGCGCCAGCGTTCAGGACGGGGTTCGTTGTGGACGCTGTCCACGAAGGGGAGTAAGCGGTGCCCCCGGCGATCAGGTCGTTGAATTGGTCGCGGATCTCAGCGTTCTGCATCGCGGCCGTAACGACCTCACCGACGACCCATGTGCGGGGAACTGCGAGTGCCATCAGACCTCCAGGGTCGGGCGGGTCGGATCGGCGGGGTCCGTCTCAGCCCACCAGTTCTGTTCCGACCTGGGCAGCCCGTCGAGGCTGGCCTCGATCGCTTCGGGGTCGGGCGGGAACGTGACCTGCCACCAGCCGGTACCGCACTCCACGCACCACATGCGGGGGTCGGCCGGGCTGACGATCTGCGCCGACATGCACGAGCAGTTCGCGACCCACCGGCCGTGGTTGATCTGCGCGTACACCGGTTCCAGCAACAGCCCCTCACCGACAACGACGCGGCGATGCACCCGCTCCTCGTACCAGCGGACCGCCAGCATTGCCGGGGGTTCCCCCGCCCATACGTCGGGCGGCAGGTACGGGGGCGGCAGGTAGAACGTCTCGGCACGGAGGATCACCGAGTTCTCCTCTCAGTAGGCGAGTCGAGTTGTGCTGCCGAGGACGCTGTACACGGGATCGTTGAGGACCCACACCGATCCGAGATCCGCGCGGCTGGTGTGGTAGTTGATCTGGTGCTGGCTCTCGGTGATGGTCTCCGTGTAGCCCTCGACCAGCACCGTCGCCGTCGACGACGGCGCCTCGGCAGGCAGGCCGGTCACCGTGATAACCGTGGACACGTCGGCGTCGAGAAGCGCCCGGTACGTGGCGACCGCCAGCGTCGATGCCTCGACCGGGAGCTGTCGCACCTCGGGCTGCGGATCCGCGTACCGAATGACCTGCCACGTTGCTGCGTCCACGACCTCGGCGTCGGTGACCTTGAGGACGGTGAAGGACTGCTCGTAGATCCCGTCCCGCTCGATCGAAGCTGTGTCCTGGATGCGCTGGGTCGCACCGCCCGGGCGGCTGGCCGAGACCACGTTGACCTGCTTCTGGTCGTCGTCCGCGACCTCGACGCCCGGTGTCTCCAGATCGGAGTACGCCAGCGTCACCGCCGATGTCGGGTTGTAGCGGACGCTCCGAGACTGGAACAGCAGCCCCGCCGCATCCCGAGCAGCGAGAAGCCGGCCGGACTCTGTCCTCTCCACGTCCCGCATGTGCGACAGCGGCGGCGAGCCGAGCACACCCTGTGAGGCGACCGCGCTGAACGCGCCCGACGAGGTGACCGTCGGGATCCGCGCGTACCCGGCAAGCCGGGTCATACGGTCCGATGACAGCTCGCCCGCATGCCCCGTCATCCCCGCCGCGTAGTGATCGACGATGTCCGCTACGGACGGGCCAACGCCGCCCGTCCCGTTGCGGACGTAAGCCGCCACGTGGCTGATTGTGCCCGACCAATGCAGCGTGCCATCCGTACCCGGGAACGCCGAGTTGCCGGCCGTCGAACCGACCGTCAGTAGGGCCATGTCCGAGTGGGAACCGATCCCGATGGCGTACTGAGTCCCGTCGACCCACACAGCGCCCGACGCCTCATCCCACACCAGGTGATGCGGCTGCCCGTCCGCGAGGCTCGGGGTGGCCGCCGTCAGCGTGGTCGTCGCACCGCCACCGAACAGGAACTCGACCGCCTGCATCCGGCCGGTGCCGGACTCCAGCAGGAAGTACACGCCGGCTTCGAATGCCGGTGCCGTGCCCGTCGACAGTTTGAGGACGCAGCGGCCGGTCGTCGAGGTGGAGAACCAGCACTCCCACACCTGGGTCCCAGGGATCGGGGTGCCCGTGGATCCGTCCGACGTCAGCAGCGGGGAGATCGCACACTGGAGGCTCTTGCCCGCTGTGGCCGAGGCCGGGGTGAGTGTGGGTGTGGTCAGCTCGTCCGACGGCGGGCCCGTTCCCGTTCCGAACTCCAGCGTGCCGCCAGCGCCCGACTGCCTGATCGTCAGCGATGAACGCGACGACCCCGACTGATCCCCGCCCGACACCGACGACGCCGGCTCGGACAGCGGGTAGTACAGCTGGGCCCCGTCGCCCTGCACCTCCTCGACCAGCATCGGCCCCAGCGACGGGCGGCGGCTCGGCCACTTGAGCATGTCGGACGCGGTCAGCGTGACTGTCGAGTGCAGCCCGGACCAGCCCATCGGCCAGCTGCTGACCATGCCGAAGAAGCGGGGATGGTGAGCAGCCACCGAACCCGACCAGCTGGTTGCCGAGGACCCCTCCTCGACCTGCGCCGAGTCCATCCACACCATCGTTCCCGCCGACGGTGGCGACGACGTGGTTGTGATCCGCATGTACGCCGACGCTGAGGTCGTCGTCCACGTCACCGACAGCCGCTGCCAGCTACCCGTTACCGACGACGGCGCCGACACGTGTGCGCCGTCGATGTCGATGGCCACGGCCGGAGATCCGGGCGGGACGTACACGTAGGCGCTGGCAGTGCAGGGGACGCCGATCGGCAGCCCGTGCAACGGGGACCGCAGAACACCACCCGTGCCGACGCCCGACCAGGTGATCTTCATGGACCACGAGCCGGTGTTCGCCCGCGTGTTGTCCCGCGCATACGCCTGTGGCGCCGCTGCCGGGTCCTCCGCCCACCCGTAAGGAGACGACGCCGACGACTCAAAATTGGCAATGACCAGGAAGTTCTTCCCGGACATCGTCGTCTTCAGCACCCGGACCGGCGTGTTGCGGCGAACCTCCGGGTAGTACGGCGAACCGGCATTGCCCGGCGTGAACCTGCCGTCCCTGTTGTCGAGCCGCAGGGACAGCGTCCCCGTCTGCGTCTCGGACCGCTCGTCCGACGCACCACGGGTGATGGACACCTGCCCACCACCCGCAGTCTGCACCCACTGCGTGATGTCCGTCCACGCGATGCCGCCGTCGACAGCCGAGTACCCGAACCCGGCCTGAACCGTCAGACCAGCCATCAGCCCACCCCCAGGTCGACGTTGATGCCCTGCGTCCGCTTAAGACTGAGCAGCACCCGCTGCACCTCCTGACCGACCCGCACCGGGTCCATGGCATCCGTGATCGTGATCGTCGCGTTGATCGACGGCGCCGCAGCAGCACCCGCCCCGACACCCGCCACCGGCTGACCCGGCATCGGACGGATCCCTGCCATCCGCTCGGCGACCGCGTCGACCGCCCGGCCGACCAGCGGCAGAGACGCGCGCGTGCCACCAGACAGGCCCTGCCCGAAGTTCAGGCCGATCCCGTGCGCCACCCTCGACGGCGACTTGATCCCGAGGGCCTTCTTGATCGCCCGCTCCATGCCCTTAGCGATCTCGATCATCTGGGCCTCGATCGCCGACTGCTGCGACTTCAACCCGCTGACCAGGCCCTGTGCCGCCTGAATGCCAGCCCCGTAGAGGGCGCTCGACCCGACCTTGCCGACCGTGTCAGCCTCCGTGTCGATCTCCCGCTGCAGCTGGTTGACCTGCTTGAACTCGGCAGTCGACATGCCCGCCAGCGCGCTGGCGTAGGCGTAGCCCTCGTCCGGGCCCATCAGCAGGATCTGCCGCATCAAGTTCCTGTTGAGGCCCCGCTTCGCCAGGCCCTCCACATACCGGCGGAACTGGCGCAACTTCGCCAGCTTCTGCTGCAGACCCACCCGGATGGAGCTCGCCGTGACCTCCTTCGGCTCCAGCCCCAGACTCGACAGCGACGACGCACCCTGGGCCGCCGTACGGGCACTGATACGCAGCTGGTCCCTCGCCGCAATCCGGGTCTCCAGCAGATCCTGCGCGCTGGCAAGCTGCCGCTTCACCGAGTCCCGCTTGATCGCAAGGGACTGCAGCTTGGTGTTCGTCTCGCTGACCAGACGAACCAGCCGCTCGTCCTTGTCGGTCTTCTTCCCGTCGAAGGCAGCCCAGATGTCGTCAGCCAGACTCCGAGCGGTCGCCCGGATCTGATCCCGAGACCCAGTCAGCCCGCGTACGACACCATCGCGGACATGCTTCATCAGGTCCATCATCTTCTGCGACGGCGACGCGATCTGCAGCTCGGCACGAACACCCTGCTCCACGCCGGCCGCCATTCGCCGGGCCGCCTCCGCGATTCCGCCGATGGACTGCACCATGCCGACCGACAGACCAGCCCCGACCTGCCGCCCTAGCGACAGACCCGGGAAGTCAGCCATCGAGGCCGCCATCTTCTTCGACGTCAGGTGGTCGAAGACCTGCTCACCGCCGCGCATCCTGACGAGCTCGGGACCCTCCTCACCCACCAGCGCCCAACCGGACGCGGCCGAGTCGGTACCGCGGGCGTACTTCGGGAAACCGCCCGGGCCGTTGTGGCCCTCGGGAGACACGACCCGGTCCGACGAGTACACCGTCGTGACGTAGGTCGTGGCGACCTTCCCGTCTAGGGCGTCCAGCTTCGTCCGGGCGGAGTTGAGCTGTCGCTCCAGGTTGGAAATGTCGGCCCGAATCTGAGCCTTCCGGCCGTCGGGAACCCGCCCCAACTGAGCCTTCGCAGACTCCAGCTTGGCCTGCAAATCCTCGATGTTGCCCTGGAGTTTCGCCGTCTTATCCGGCGTCTTGAGGATCTGATCAGCCAGCTGCCGGGCCGCGGTCTCGTTGAGGCCCATCTGCTGCGCGTTCGCGATCAGCTGGTCGCGGCCGGTCTTGTAGATCCCGTTGACCGTCTCCCAAGACGCCCCGGACTCGCGAGCCGCCGAAGCCGCGGCGTCGGTCTTCGCCGCAAGATCGGTCAGCGCCGACGCCGCGGTCCGGCCCTTCTCCGTGTTGAGATCGATCGCCTTAGCGTTCGTTCCGAACACACCGGCGTTCTCCCCAGCGGCCTTCGCCGTGCCGTCGAGGGCTGCCTCGAACGCGATCTGCGCATCCACGCCCGCGCGGTTCACGTCGTTCAGGGCCTGGATCGACTGGCGCAGTCCGTCCGCGCTGGCCTTCTGAGCGTCCAGCTTCGCCTGCGTTGCCTGCGCCTGGGCACCGAAGAGCCCCTGCGCATCGGCGGCCAGCTTCGCCTCGAACTCGACGTTGGCGAGAGCACCGTCGTACTCGTCGAGGCTGGACCGCAGCTTGGCGGCCTTCTCGCCGTCCATGCTGCCGAGCATCCGCTGCAGCGCCGCCGCCGCCAGATCCGCCTTGCCGCCGGAGACCAGTGATGCGAGGGACTTGTCGATCGCGTCCGACTGAGCGGTGAACTTCTCCGTCGCCACGCCGGCATCGAACAGGCCGCCAGGCAGGTCGTGCAGCCAGTTGTCCACTGACTCCATCACGCTGGGGTCAATGACCTCGCCGATGGTCTTGCCCAGGTCCCCGAAGCCGGCGCCGAACTCCTGCAGCGCGGCGCCGGTCAGCCTGCCCGTGTCGCCCAACTTGGCCAGCGACGACGTCATCTTGTCGACGTCGATCGGCGCCTCATCGCCCGCCGCCGCGATCTCACCGATCACCAGCGCCAGCACACCGATACCCGTACCCACCAGCGCCAGACGAGCCGTCCGCGACAGAGTCATGATCGCCGCACCCGTAGCCGCCAGCGGACCCGGCGCCGCCACAGCCGCCGTCCGCATCGCCACCAGCGACGTACCCAGAGCAGCGATCGCCGTCCGAATCGCAGCCGCACCAGCAGCCGCAAGAGTCACAGCCCGGATCGCGATCGCCAGCTGCAACAGCGTTGTGATCAGCTCCGCCGGCACCGCGGCCACCAGCTGAGCCAGCGCCTGCACCACCGACAGCATCCCGACACCAACCTCGGCGCCCGCATCCAGAACGTGCAGCAGTGCTCGGCCGACATCCTGGAGAGTCGCCGAAACCGCAGGCCCCTGCTCGCGAGCCCACGCCATGAACTCGGCGATTCCGCCAGACATCTCGCCCGTCTCGGCGGTCCGCAGGAGCTTCACCAGGCCATCCGTAGCCCGGGTCAGTGCGCCCGTGGACCAGCGGTCGACCTTGGCCATGAACCCGTCGAACCCCGGCGACGCGACCCCGCCGGCCGCCAGGGTCATCAGCCGGTCCAGCTGCTCGGCCGCACCCCGAACGGTGGGCGTGAGCTTCGGGAAGATGCCCTGGAGGGTGGCCATGCCCTTGACCAGCGGGCCAGTAGTGTCCTTCGCGAGCGAGTCCGACCAGTCGGCGTAGCTGTCCTTCATGACGGACAGGGCTGCCGCGGCCTCACGCGTCGCCGGAGGCAGCTGGGCCATTTGCTTCGCGTAGGCAGCCTGCGCCTTGACGGCCTCCGCCGACCGGGCGCCCGACTGCTGGACCGTGTCGTTGTACTTCTTCTCCGCCTCCGCAGCCTCGGTCATCGCCGACACCTGCCCGGCCGCGGCCACACCCAGCGCGGCCATACCCACGCCAGCGGCAAGGGTGGACGCGGCGATGGGGGCGATCGACGCGGCCATCGGGATGGCGGCGGGGGCGAGGGTCAGCAGCGACTTCTTGAGGGCGTCACCCGCTTTGCCCGCGGCTTCGGCGGCCTCGCCCCAGGTCGTGACCCGGCGGGACGACTCTTCGGCCTGGGTACCCATGAGGGCTGCTGCGTCCCCGGCGGAGACGAACCGCCCCTCCAGGTCACGCAGTCGGCCGTCGGCGTCCTGGGTCAGGGTGAGGATCGCCTGCCCGCTGCCGTCGGACGCGTCCTCCATTGTGGCGCGGAGACGCTCGGCGGACTCGCCAGCATGGCCGAGGACGCGAGACAGATCGTCTCGTCCCTCCAGAGTGAACGTCAGCCGCTCAGCCATCGGTGCCTCCGCTCTGCTGGGCTAGGTGCTGCTCGATCCACGCGGTGTAGGCGAGGAAGTCGTCGACCAGCAGGTCATCGATCTCTCGTCCGTTGATGTGGAGGAGGTGAGCGAAGAGCCCCAGGTAGCGGGCCCTCAGCTCGGCGATTCCTCGGGTGTCGGGCTCGACTCGTCGGTCAGCTCGCTGAGGGGCGGGGGGAATTTTCCCGCGACGACCCGGTCGATCACCTCACGCGCGTGGTCCTGGTCGGCGGCCAGGTCGAGGATCACCGACAGCTCCACCCGCAGCGCGTCCTCCGGCCCGTCGAACGCGACGGTCATGGCGGCCGCGGTCTCCCCCCAGTTGGTGACCTCCTCGCGGTCCAGCAGTACGGCCAGGTCCACGAGCAGCGGATCGAAGTCCGCCATCCGCAGGGCCGGGTTGTCCCTGCACTTCATGACGAAGGCGACCACCCTCATGGCGTCCGGGTGGTCGTCGGACAGCAGCTGCTTCACCTGCGGCCACGACGCCTTCTCCGCGAGCAGGGTGCTGATGCGGGTCGCCTCGCCAGCACGGACCGACTTGATGTCGAACTCCTCGCGGGGCCCGTCGCTCGGGGTGTGCACGATGATCAAGGGAACTCCTAGGTGATGGTGCGGCGTACGTCACCGAGGACCCTCTCGACCTCGGCACGCATCCGGGGGGTGTGACGGGCGACGACCTTGTCCCACCACATGGGGGGCAGGTGCTTGTTGACCCAACGCTTCTTGTTGCCGAAGACCTTGTGACGCAGACGGCCATCCGTCTTGTTCA
>Ga0247820_10000894_pt1 | contig 16620 bp, 13 predicted proteins | sample 13C_Glucose_Day1_2_FD_192480 | JGI IMG/M metagenome (GOLD analysis project Ga0247820, IMG submission 192480) | Soil microbial communities from agricultural site in Penn Yan, New York, United States - 13C_Glucose_Day14 | ecosystem: Environmental > Terrestrial > Soil > Agricultural land | place...
TCCTCGGAGTCGTCCCGCGTCCGGAAGTGGGTGGACGCGCAGGGGGTGGACGATGACACACTCAGGCCATGAGAACTCGGATCTCGCTCCTGGCCGTCCCCGTGCTCGCGCTCACCGCCCTGACGGCTGCGCCGGCGCACGCGGAGTTCTTCAGCATCGACGACCCGGCCGACGCGCAGGGCTCGCTCACCGACATCTACGGCCTGGAGGCCAAGCACGGCGACGAGACCGTGCTCGTCAAGGTGCGCTTCAACGAGCTGGTGCGGTCGAGCGCAGCGGGCGTGTCGGTCTTCTTCGACACCGACCGTGACGTCAAGGGTCCGGAGTACGTCCTGAGCAGCGGCCTCGGGGACGGCACCGACTACGTGCTGACCGAGGCCGACGGCTGGCGCGGGAGCGACAACCGCGTCCGGTGCGACTACTCGGCCCGGCCCAAGTGGGGTCAGGAGGTCTTCCGTGCCGTCGTCAGCCGCGACTGCTTCGACCGGGTCCCGTCGCTGCGGGTGTCGGTGAAGATGGTCGACCAGGCCGACGGCTCCACCCCGGTCGTCGACTGGGCGCCCAAGCGCAAGCGGTGGACGCTGCCGATCGGGTCCGGGCTCGGCGCCTGAGGAGCGCGGAGCCTCAGGCCTGCCAGCGTCGCACCATCGTCCACACGTTGCTGGTGCCTTCGCGCCGGTAGTCGAGCTCGTCGAGGACGGCCGACGCGAGCGGCAGCCCGCGCCCGGACTCGGCCATCTCTCCCGGCATGTCGTGGGTCGCTGCGGCGTCCCATCCGGCGTACTCCTCGCCGGAGTCGGCCAACCGGGCGGTGAGCGAGTCCGCAGCCACCTCGAGCCGGAAGTGCCACGCGACCTGACCGACCGGTCGGCCGTGCTCGACCACGTTGTTGGCCAGCTCCATCACCGCGGTCTCGAACATCATCACGTCGGAGGCCGGGACGTGCGGGTGCTGGGCCGACGCCTCCTCGAGCAGGTCGTGCAGCTGCTCCATGTCGTCGGGGACCGCGAGGCCGTTGAGCTCGTAGTGGTCACCAGTCACGACGGGCGTCCTCCACCGAGTCGTGGGGCCGGAGGATCCGGTCGAGGTTGGTGAGCTTGAGCACCGTGCGCACCTGCTCGCCCGCGGCGGCGATGCGCAGGTCGCCGCCGGCCTGGCGGCACGTCTTGAGACCGCTCACCAGCGCGCCGAGCCCGGACGAGTCGATGAATGTCGTCGGGCCCAGGTCGACGACGACCTTGGGTGCCTCGGCGGCGGCCGCGGCGATGGCCTCGCGGAATGAAGCCGCCACCGCCATCGACACCCGCGCCGGGCACACGATCACCGCCACGCCATCGCTGACGTCGGTCTGCCACTCGGTCATGCTGCTCTCTCCTCCACCTCGTCGGGGAACTCCGGCACGCGGAACCTCGCGGCCTCGATGATGACGCTCAGCACGAGCAGGTCGTAGGCGACCCACAGCCAGTTCACGCCGGTGCCGATGACCGACGTGGTCGTCCCGGCCCAGAGCCGCAGACCCCCGACGACGCACGCGACCACGAGGACCGCCATGGCTGTCAGCTGGGGCCAGATCAGCCGCCACGGGAAGGGCTGCCGAGCCTGTCGCGTCTTCGGGGTGACCACGAAGCCCAGCGGGCGTCCGAACCACACGTTGGCGGCCGCGGTCACGCAGGCGCGTATCCACAGCGGGAACAGCGCGAGGCTGTACTGGTGACCGCGCCAGGTCTTCACGCCGTAGCCGATCACCGCGAACAACAGCTGGTTGAGCACGACGTACGGGATGAAGTAGGCGAGGAAGGTCAGGCCGTAGGCCTTGACCGGCAGGATGCCGAGGCAGAGGTAGACCACGGGTGCGGCCAGGTAGACGACGGCTGCGAAGCCCGAGAGGTAGCTCCACATCGTCGCGAAGTACATCAGTCGCTGCCCGATGCTGAGCCCGCGCTGGGTGATGGGGTTCTCCCGCAGCAGGACCTGCAGCGTGCCCTGCGCCCAGCGCAGACGCTGCTGCAGCATCGTCCGCAGGTCCTCCGGCGCCAGGCCGTGGGCGAGGATCTCGTGGTGGTAGACCGACTTCCAGCCGTTGGCGTGCAGGCGCATGCAGGTGGCCATGTCCTCGGTGACCGACACGGTGGCCAAAGGCATCATCGGCTGCGCCTCGTCGGCGCGGTCCACGTCGACGGCGGTCATCAGGCGGCGCACGGAGTCCACAGCCGCGAGCGGTGACAGCTCACGGGTCGAGAGCCGCTCCAGGGCGGCCTCGTCGACGACGGGCAGTCCGAGCTCGGCGTCCACGTCGACGGGGAGCGCATCCGCGTCCGGCCCGGCGAGCAGCTGCAGGTCGGCAAGGTCGGCGCGGATGGCGGCCAGGTCGTCGCTGACGACCGACCGGCTGGCGTCCTGCACCGTCCTCTGGAACTCGTAGGTCACCTCGGAGACAGGGAACCCGTCGTCCAGGCGACGCTGCGCGACGTGGACGGCGTCGAGCACCAGGCTGACGGACGGGACCAGCTCGGGCGTGTCCTTGCGCGCCCGGGCGACCGCCTTGGTGAGGATGCGGCGCGAGGCCCGCAGGGTGTCGCCCACCGCGCGCTCGACCTCGCGGACGTACCCGACGATGCCGAGCTGCATCAGTGCGTCGCGGCGCAGCAGGGCGTTCGACCCGCAGAAGAAGGCGGCGTTCCACCCGTCCTTCCCCTGCTGGATCGGGCCGTAGAAGAGCGGTGCCTGGCTTCCGAGCGGGTCGCTCGTCGTGACGTTGCTGAACCACTGGGGCGTCTGGACGAGCGCGACCTCGGGATCGCGGAACCAGCCGAGGGTGTGGTCGAGGATGCGCGGGTCCGGGATCTGGTCGGCGTCCAGGATGAGCAGGAACTCGCCGTCAGTGCGGAACAGGGCGCTGTTGAGGTTGCCGGCCTTGGCGTGGCGTGGCATGTCCTCCCACTCGTCGCCGCGCGTGAGGTAGCCGACGCCCAGCCGCGCGGCCGCGGCCCTCATCTCCGGGCGGTCGCCGTCGTCGAGGATCCAGGTCGTGTGCGGGTGGACGATCCGCTCGGAGGCCTCAGCCGTCGCGACCACCATCTCGACCGGCTCGTTGTAGGTGGTGATGAGCACGTCGACGGTGGCGTCCTCGGGCGGCGGCGGCGCCTCGCCGCGGTCCTTGCGTCGCCACATCGTGAGGCCGAAGAGGTAGGAGTCGATGAGCGAGTAGGTCTCGGCCAGCACGAGCGGCACGGCGATCCACCAGTTCACCCAGTTCACCGAGAACAGCCAGCGCCAGCCCACGTAGAGGGTGCCGGTGGTCACGGTGAGCAGGACCAGGACCCGGATGGCCAGCTGCTTCATGTCGTCTCCCTCCGAACGGCGATCACGGTCAGGTCGTCGCTGGTGGTCAGCTCCGCCACACGCTCGGTCACCAGCTCAACGATCCTGGCCGGGTTTCGTGACTGGGCGGCGAGGGCCTGCGCTGCGGCGAGCGCCTCCTCGGCGTTGGGGAAGGCGTCCAGGGCCCCGTCGCTGACCGCGAGCAGCGTCTCGCCGGGGGCCAGGACGCCCGAGCGGGCCGTCCACTCGTCACCGGCCAGCGCCCCCAGTGGAAGGTCGCCGGACGACAGCCGGCGCACGTCACCGTCGGGCTGCAGCACGAGCGCGAGGCCGTGCCCGGCGTCGACGTACTGCATCTCCCCGCTGCGCGGGTCGATGCGGACGGCGAAGAGGGTGACGAACGTCCCGGCGTCGTCGAGGTCGTCCTGGCTGTCGACGGCCGCGCGGGTCACGGTCGCCGCCACGCTGTTGAACGGCGACGTGCCCCGCACCAGGGTGCGGATCTGGGCGGCGATCATGGCCGCGACGAGGCCCTTGCCCATCACGTCGGCCAGCACCACCTGCAGCTGGCCGTCGAGCACCTGCCAGTCGTAGAAGTCCCCGCCGACCGACCGTGCGGGCTGGCAGTGCCCCGCGATCTCGAGACCGGCGACGTGCACGGGGCGGCGGGGGAGGAGGCGTCGCTGCACCTCGCGCGCCTCGCGCAGGTCGCGGTCGCGGTCCAGCTCCTGCTCGACCCAGGTGGCGAGGTCGCCGAGCATCTTGGTCTCGGCGTCGCCGAACGCGCGGGGATGGTCGTCGGCGAGACAGAGGGTGCCCACCACGTGCCCGTCGACGCGCAGCGGCCGACCGGCGTAGAAGATCGCCGGGTCGTCGGACACCACAGCCGGGTGCTGGGCGAGGTCGGGGTCCTCGCGGGCGTCTGGCAGGATGATCGGGCGGTCCTCCTTCACCGCGACAGCGCACAGCGACTCCGACACGGGCCGGACGGGTGAGGCCAGGCCGACCTGCGCGAGGCTGACCTGCCGCTGGTCGTCGACGAGGTTGACCGCGGCGACGGGGACGTCGAAGAGACGCCGTGCCATGCGGACGACGCGGTCGAAACGCTCGTCGGGGTCGCCGGCCGAGGTGATGTTGCCGATGGCCGCCAGGCGCGCCGGGTCGTCGAGCCGAGACACAGACGTGACCCTAGCAACACGAGGGGCGGGTGGGATCGCCCGTTCAGGCGGCTGCGACCGGACTCACCGAGCCGCTCCGGGCGGGCGGGGAGACGGCCACGCCGCGACCTCAGGTGGCCACGACGCCGGCCACCCACGCAGCCGCAGCGAGCAGCGCTGCCACCAGCTCGATGAGGATCGATGCGCCCACGGCGCGCAGCGCCGCCTTCGTCGACGGCCACGCCAGCTCGCCGCCCACCCGGGCCCGCTCCGCGACGTAGACGCCGAGGACGAACCCGATGAACATCCCGACGACCGGGACCACGAAGAACCCGATGAAGCCGAGCAGCGCGCCGACCAGCAGCGTGCGCGACGGCACGCCGGACGCCTTCAGCTGCCGGCTCGGAACCAGGTACTTCACGACCGAGCCCATGACCAGCAGCAGGCTCGAGACGGCGAACACGGCCCACGCCGTCGTCGTACCGATGTCGAGGGCCCACACCAGGATGGCGGCGAGCACGAGGATCGTGCCGGGAAGGACGGGCACGACGATCCCCGCGATGCCGACGGCGATCGCGACGGCGACGAGTAGCTCGAGTGCGCTCACGGGCGACAGCCTCCCAGACGGACGGACGGCGGAGGGGGATGGACGGGGACGCAGAACGGCCCCGGAGAGCGTGTCCGGGGCCGTTCTGGAGAGTTGGTCTGGGGTGGCGGTGGGTGCGGTCGGTGTGGCTCAGGCCTCGCTGCCCGCGGCGGGGGTGCCCAGCTTGTGGGTCTCGTCGTGGACGTTCGCGGCGATCTCGCGGAGCTTCTCGCCGTGCTCGCGGGCGTGGTGGGCGCAGAAGAGCAGCTCTCCGCCGGTCTGGAGCTCCACCCGGAGGTAGGCCTGGGCGCCGCAGCGGTCGCAGCGGTCACCAGCCGTGAGGACGGCCTGGGAGGGTGCGGTGGCAGTGGTCACGTCAGCCTCATTTCTGTTCATCGGTGTCTGGCCCAACGTAGCCAGTGGGACAAAGATTCCCTGCAAGCGTCACAGGATCGAGAACACGTCAAGTCAATCACGTCACACTCGCCGCCGCTGGGCTTGTCCCCAACCGTGGACCAGCCGTTGCCGAAGCGATACCTCTCCGGTGCCCCACGCTAGACCGGCCCATGCGCGGGCCGCGGCAGGCGTGCCTCCGTCGGCGCCCGGCGTGTCGCAGGTAGGTTCTTCCCTTGTGGCAGCACCATCGGACAACACCTACAACGCCGCACACCTCCTCGTCCTCGAGGGGCTCGACGCGGTCCGCAAGCGACCGGGCATGTACATCGGCTCGACCGACACGCGCGGCCTGATGCACTGCCTCTGGGAGATCATCGACAACGGCGTGGACGAGGCCCTGGCCGGCGTCGCGCACCGCGTCGAGGTGACGCTGCACGACGACGGCTCGGTCGAGGTGTACGACGACGGCCGCGGCATCCCGACCGACAAGGAGCCGAAGACGGGCCTGTCGGGCGTCGAGGTCGTCGCCACCAAGCTGCACGCCGGCGGCAAGTTCGGCGGCGGGTCCTACGTCGCCACGGGCGGCCTGCACGGCGTCGGCCTGTCCGTCGTCAACGCCCTGTCCGCCCGGATGGACATCGACGTCGACCGCTCGCCCACCCAGCAGGGGCTGTCCTTCCAGCGCGGCGTGCCGGGTGTGTTCGACGGCGACGGCCCCGGTGCGTCGTTCACCCCGCAGTCCGGCCTGACCCGCAAGGGCAAGCGGGTGGCGAAGGGGAGGACCGGCACCCGGATCCGCTTCTGGCCCGACCGCCAGATCTTCACCAAGGACGCGCGTTTCGAGATGGACGGCCTGATCGGCCGCGCCCGGCAGACGTCCTACATCGTCCCCGGCCTCGAGCTCGTCATCCGCGACCAGCGCACCTCCGAGATGGTGGAGGAGAAGTTCCGCCACGACGGCGGCATCGCGGAGTTCGTCGAGTTCCTCGCCCACGGCGAGCCGGTGACCGACATCCTCCGCCTGCAGGGCACCGACACCTTCACCGAGACGGTGCCGCTGCTCGACGACAAGGGGCACATGACGCCGCAGGAGGTCGAGCGCGAGCTCACCGTCGACGTCGCGGTGCGGTGGGACACGGCGTACGACACCGAGCTGCGCTCGTTCGTCAACGTGATCGCGACCCCCAAGGGCGGTACCCACGTCAGCGGCTTCGAGGCCGCGCTGACCAAGACGTTCAACGACTCGATGCGCGCCGCCAAGGTGCTGAAGGCCGCCGACACCGACGTCATCAAGGACGACGTGCTGGAGGGCCTGACCGCGGTGGTGACCGTGCGGCTGGCGGAGCCGCAGTTCGAGGGCCAGACCAAGGAGATCCTCGGCACCCCAGCGGCCCGGAGCGTCGTGCGCAAGGTCGTGGCGGCCGAGCTGAAGTCGTTCCTCACCTCCACCAAGCGCGCCGAGAAGGCCCAGGCCAAGCTGCTGATGGAGAAGGTCGCGGGGGCGTCGAAGACCCGGCTCGCGGCGCGCCAGCACAAGGAGAACCAACGCCGGAAGAACGCGCTCGAGTCCTCGGCGCTGCCGGCGAAGCTCTTCGACTGCCGCAGCACCGACACCGAGCGCACCGAGCTGTTCATCGTCGAGGGCGACTCGGCCATGGGAACCGCCAAGGCGGCGCGGAGCAGCGAGTTCCAGGCGCTGCTGCCGATCCGCGGCAAGATCCTCAACGTCCAGAAGGCCACCGTCGGCGACATGCTCAAGAACACCGAGTGCGCCTCGATCATCCAGGTCGTCGGGGCCGGCTCGGGCCGGACGTTCGACCTCGAGGCGGCCCGCTACGGCCGGATCATCCTGATGGCCGACGCCGACTCCGACGGCGCCCACATCCGCTGCCTGCTCGCGACCCTGTTCTTCAAGTACATGCCGGAGCTCGTGCGCGACGGCCGGCTCTTCTCGGCCGTGCCACCGCTGCACCGCATCGAGCTGTCCAACCCCAAGAAGGGGATGGACAAGTACATCTACACGTACTCCGACGACGAGCTCCAGCGCAAGCTCGCCGAGCTGAAGAAGAAGAACGTGCGCTGGAAGGACCCGGTCCAGCGCTACAAGGGTCTCGGCGAGATGGACGCCGACCAGCTGGCCGAGACCACCATGGACCCCCGCCACCGCACCCTGCGCAAGCTGACCATCGACGACGTCGACGAGGCGAGCAAGGTCTTCGACCTGCTGATGGGCTCCGACGTCGCGCCCCGCAAGGAGTTCATCGTCCAGGGGGCCTACGAGGTCGACGTGGAGACGCTCGACGCGTGACCCGGCCCTGGGGCGAGCACCATGCAGGCAGTTCGCGACGGATGTTGGCTGGCTGAGCGGGAGATGCGAAGGGCGGTGAGCGAACTGCCTTCCTGGTGCACGGATCGGTCCACTCGACGTAGGCAGTTCGCGTGTGCCTCCGGGTGTCCGAGCGTGGTCGTCGCGAGCAGCGGCCCGAACTGCCTGGGTTGATCAGGCTCTCGCGACCAGCGACAGGCTCAGACGTGCTGGGTGAGCAGGCCCGAGTCGACGTCGTACAGGAAGCCGCCGACCGCCGCGCGATCGCCGATGAGCGGGTGGGTGCGGACCTTGGCGACGTCCTGGCGCAGCTCGTCGACCTGGTCGGTGACGACCCCGAACGACGCCCAGCTGGCGTCGACGCCCGCGGACTCGCCGACCTTGGCCCGGAGCTCCTGCTCCGATGCCGAGGCCATCGCGCAGCGGGTGTGCGGGACCACCAGGATGCGTTGGACGTTGAGCAGGTGCACGCCCAGCACGAGCGCCTCGAGCGCCTGCGGCGTCACGCGGGCACCCGGGTTGCGGAAGATCTTGGCGTCGCCGTGCTTCAGCCCGAGCATCCGCAGCGGGTCGATGCGCGAGTCCATGCAGGTCACCAGGGCGATGCCGGCATGTGCCTTGCCGTCGAAGCCGCCGAGGTCGAAGGTGTCCGCGAACGCGCGGTTGGCCTGCAGCAGGTCGTCGAAGTCGCTCACGACCCGCAGGTTAGCGCTCCTCAGGCCCCGCCGGTGAAGACGTCCCGTGCCGCGAGCCGCGTCGGCCGCACCTGCCGGAACAGCACCACCGCGAGGACCGCCGCCACGAGCGCGCAGCCGGCCGCCCCCCAGAAGACGGCGTGCTCCTGGGCGATGCCCGCCACCCGCAGGAGGTCGGAGAACTCCTTGCACCGGCTCTTGCCGTCGCAGACCTCCTGGACCGGGGGCACGGCGAGCTGCTCGGAGTAGTAGCGCCGCAGCCCGATCGTGGTCAGCGCGGAGATGCCGACCAGCATCCCGACCATCCGGGCGACCACGACGAAGGCGCTGGCGACGCCGTGGACGTCGTCGTCGGTGGACGCGAGGAGCGCGGCGTTCACCGGCGCGAGCGCCAGCCCGAACCCCAGGCCGCCCGTGACGAGCGCGACGTTGGCGACGGGCTCCTCGATGGTCGTGAGCCCCCAGCGGGTCATCAGGACGAAGCCGGTCGCGGCGAGCACCATGCCGATGGCGGTCACCGGGCCGGGGGAGAGGTGGCGGATGAGGTAGCCGCCGAGGACGGCGCCCACCGGCAGCGCGAGCAGGAAGCGGACCAGCACGAGCGCCGCGGGCAGCTGGTCGTCGGGGTAGACGGTGGTGCGGGCGAAGAGCGGGATGTCGATGAGGGCGGCGATGAGCGCGGCCCCCACGAAGAAGCTGACCAGCAGCGCGCCCCACGCCGGCGTACGACGCAACGCGCCGTGCGGCACCAGCGGGCGGGCGGCGCGGCGCAGGTGCCATGCGAAGACCACGCCGGCCGCGAGGGCGCCGAGGAGGTACCACCGGCCCTGCGGCGAGAACACCTCGACCTTCGGGTCAGCGGTCGCGAAGGCGAGGATCACCCCACCGAGGGCGGCGGCGAGGAGCAGGGCTCCGACGAGGTCGGCGTCGACGAGGACCGCGACCCACGCGCGGAGGTCGAGAAGGGGGTGCGGCGCGAACCAGCACCACGCCAGCAGCAGGACGAGGGCGACGACGGTCGCCATGCCGATCGGCGTCGACCAGCGGCCGTCTCCGGCGAACGGGATGAAGAGCCGGCCCCACGTCAGGTCGCGCATCAGCGCGGCCGGGCGCAGGAAGACCACGGCCCCGCACGCGAGGGTGACCACGAGGAGCACGAGCCCGACGAGGTCGGGACGACGTCGCGCGGCCGCGGGTCGGCGCTGCGGTGCGACCGCTCGGATGGCGGCGGCCAGCACGAGCCCGACTGCCAGGTTGATCGCGAAGATCGCCCGCCAGTCGGCGACCGCAAGGACGGCCGCTCCGAAGAGCGGGCCGAGCACGGAGCCGATCTCCTGCACGGCGGAGACCACGCCCAGCGGGACGCCTCGACGCTCGACGGGGTAGAGGTCGGCTACGAGGGCGAGCGTCGCCGGGACGAGGCCGCCACCGCCCACGCCCTGGAGGAACCGGCCGGCCACGATGCTCGGCATGTCGTAGGCCACCGTGGTGATCAGCGAGCCGAGCGCGAACAGCAGGAGCGCCATCACCAGCACCGGCACCCGCCCGCGCAGGTCGGCGATCCTGCCGATCAGCGGCAGCATCGCGACGTAGCCGAGCAGGAAGCCGCTGACGATCGGGGCCGCGCGCTGGAGCTGGTCGATCGGCACCCCGACGCCGGTCATCATGTCGGGGAGGGCGAGGACGACGACGTAGGTGTCGGCCGCCGCGAAGGCCACGGCGACGGCGGCCATGGCGAGGAGGGCTCGCGAGCTGCGCGAGACCGCCGTGTCTCCCGCGGCGGTGCTCACGGCGCGGTGATGTCCTTCTCGGTGCCGTAGTCGGAGAAGTCGACGGTGTAGGTCATCGGCTCGGCACGGGGGTAGAAGACCCCGGTGAGGGTGGCCTTGCGGAGCTCGTCGTCGTCGGTGACCTGCCACTCCACGTCGAAGGAGTCGCCGGAGGACGACGGGATGATCGACTTCATGGCGGCGCCCGGCACGGTGCCGGAGTAGGTGGTGAGGATCTCGGTGTTGTCGGCGCCGCCGCGCACGCTCTCGCCGGCCTCGGGCGACTCGGTCTGCTCGAGCAGTCCGGCGAAGCCGTCCTCCCCGACGAGGTTCGAGGGGTCGGGGGCGCCGTACTCCTTGGGGTTGACCTTGTTCCAGCCGGGCGTGAAGGGGAGCTGGGCGTAGACCGTGTCGTCGACGGCGATGACGGGTACGTCGACCGTCTGGCCGGCGAACACGACGGTGATCGTGCCGTCGAACGCCGGGGCCTGGGTGACCGTGCCGGCCGCCTTGGTGATGCCCGACACGCCGTCGGGCAGCGACGGCGTCGAGAGGGCGACGTCGACGCCGCTCGTCTCGGTGAGGGTCGTGGCCGCCGCGGAGAGGACCTCCTCCGGGGTGGGGCCCTCGTCGCCGCCTCCTCCGCTGCCGCCGTCGTCGCCGGTGCAGGCCGACAGGGCGGGGACAGCGAGGATGACGCCGGCTGCCGCGGCAGCGAGCCGGGCGGACGTACGTGAGCGAGCGACCATGGCCTCAGCCTTCCACAGGAGCGGCTGCGTCACCGGCGTCCGCGCCCGTCGCCGCGCGGGTCGCGAGCTGTGCCGCGACGGGCGCGGCCACGGCAGCGATGGGCTGTGGGGCGGGCACGCCCGAGCCGTCGCGCCTGCCGTCGGCCTCGGGCAGGTCGACGGGCGCACCGCTCGAGGCGGCCGCACGGGCCGGACCGGGCCCGGCCCAGGCGGTGACGAGCGTGTCCTCGCCCTTGAGGAACCGGTGGCTGCGCACGCCGCCGGTCGCACGGCCCTTGCCGGGGTACTCGGCGAACGGCGTCACCTTGACCGCGCCCGCCTCCGTGCCGGGCAGGGCCGTGGAGGAGCCGGACGCCGTCACGACCACCGCACCGGCCGGGTCGAAGGCGCCGAAGAAGGCGACCTGCTGCCCGGCGCCGAGCTTGATGCCGGCCATGCCGCCGCCGGCGCGACCCTGGGGACGCACCCCCGACGCGGGGAAGTGGAGCAGCTGCGCGTCCGTGGAGATGAAGCAGAGCTCCTCCTCGCCGGAGGTGAGCTCGACCGCACCGACGACCTCGTCGCCGTCCTTGAGGCCGATGACCTCCCACTCGTCGCGGTTGAGCACCTCGGGGTTGACCCGCTTCACGACGCCGTCGCGCGTGCCCAGTGCCAGGCCCGGGCCCTCGGTGGCGAGCGAGGTGAGGGCCAGGGGCTTCTCGCCTGGCTCGAGGGCCACGAGCTCGCTGAGCGACAGGGTGCCCTGCAGGTTGGGGTCGTTGGCCGTCGACGGCAGCTCGGCATTGCCGAGGTCGAGCACGGAGAGCCGGACCAGGCGGCCGCGGTTGGTGAGCACGCCGACCTCGCCCCGCTTGGTGGTGCGGACCGCGGAGACCGTGACGTCGTGGTTGGTGCGGTCACCGCCGCGGCCCGGCAGGGCGACGTCCTTCGTGCGCGCCAGCAGGCCGGTGGAGGACAGCAGCACGAAGCACGGGTCGTCGGCGACCTCGACGTCCGCGGCAGCCGTCACGGCCGGGGCCGCGCCGAGCAGGACCGTACGACGCGGGGTGCCGTGCTCCTTCGCGACCTCGGTGAGCTCGTCGGAGACGACCTTCCGCAGCAGCTTCTCGTCGGCCAGGATCGCGTCGAGGTACTCGATCGTGCGCTCGAGCTCGCTCTTCTCCGTCTCGAGCTCCAGCTTGCTGAACTTCGTGAGGCGGCGCAGCGGCATGTCGAGGATGTAGTCGGCCTGCACCTCGGTCAGGTCGAAGACCGAGATCAGCCGCTCCTTGGCAGCCGCGGCGTTGTCGGAGCCGCGGATCACCTGGATGACCTCGTCGATGTCGAGGATCGCGATGAGCAGGCCGTCGACGAGGTGCAGCCGGTCCGCGGCCTTGGCGCGACGGAACGTGGAGCGCCGGCGTACGACGTCGAAGCGGTGCGCGAGGAAGACCTCGAGCATCTCCGCGAGGCCCAGCGTGCGCGGCTGGCCGTCGACGAGGGCGACGGCGTTGATGCCGAAGGAGTCCTCGAGCGCGGTCTGGCGGTAGAGCTGCTCGAGGATCGCCTCGGGCACGAAGCCGTTCTTGACCTCGATGACGAGGCGGAGGCCGTGGTCGCGGTCGCTCAGGTCCTTGATGTCGGCGATGCCCTGCAGCTTCTTGGACAGCACCAGCTTCTTGATCTGCTCCATCACCCGCTCGGTGCCGACGCCGTAGGGGAGCTCGGTGACCACGATGCCCTTGCGCCGGGCGGTCACCGACTCGACCCGCGCGGTCGCGCGCATCTTGAACGTGCCGCGGCCGGTCTCGTAGGCGTCGCGGATGCCGTCGAGGCCGACGATCTTGCCGCCCGTGGGCAGGTCGGGGCCGGGGATGAACCGCATCAGGTCGTCGAGCGAGGCCTTCGGGTGGGTGATCAGGTGCTTGAGCGCCTGGACGACCTCCACGAGGTTGTGCGGCGCGATGTTGGTGGCCATCCCGACCGCGATGCCTGCCGAGCCGTTGACCAGCAGGTGGGGGATGGCCGCCGGCAGCACGACCGGCTCCATCTCGCGCGAGTCGTAGTTGGGCTTGAAGTCGACGGTGTCCTCGTCGATGGAGGCGGTCATCGCCACCGCGGCCGGCGCCATCCGGCACTCGGTGTAGCGCATCGCGGCGGGGGAGTCGTCGGGCGAGCCGAAGTTGCCGTGCCCGTCGACCGTGCGCAGCCGCATCGACCACGGCTGGGCCATCCGGACCAGCGCGTCGTAGATCGCTCCGTCGCCGTGCGGGTGCAGCCGACCCATCACCTCACCCACGACGCGGGCGCTCTTGACGTGCCCGCGGTCGGGCCGCAGCGACATGTCGTCCATCGTGTAGAGGATGCGCCGCTGCACCGGCTTGAGCCCGTCGCGCGCGTCGGGCAGGGCCCGGGAGTAGATGACCGAGTAGGCGTACTCGAGGAACGACGTCTGCATCTCGTCGCGGATGTCGGTGTCGAGGATGTGCTCCTCGAAGTCGTCCGGGAGGGGCTCCTGCTTCGTACGTCGTGCCATGGCGCCATTCTCCCCGCTGCCCGGGTGCGGGGGGACGGGGGCACGCCGGACGGGCGCGGCCCGTTCCGGGCGGGGCCGATAGATTGCAGCCGTGACCGAAGCGGACGCGGCAGCAGGCGAGGTGCGGACGGCACGTCCGCCCCGGCACTGGGAGGCCGACGTCCTGCTGCGCGACGGGCGCACGGCCCACATCCGGCCGATCCAGCCGGAGGACCGCGACCTGCTGGTCGAGTTCTACAGCCGCGTCTCGGACCAGTCGAAGTACTACCGGTTCTTCTCGCCGATGCCCGAGCTCTCCGAGCGCGACCTCGACCGGTTCACGCAGGTCGACCACCGCGACCGGGTCGCGATGATCCTGCTGGTGGCCGGGCAGATGATCGCGGTCGGTCGCTACGACACCATCCGCCCGGGCTACGCCGAGGTGGCGTTCCTGGTCGAGGACGCCCACCAGGGTCGCGGCATCGGCCAGCTGCTCCTCGAGCACCTGGCGCAGGCGGGGCGCGAGCGCGGCGTGGACGAGTTCGTGGCGGAGGTGCTGCCGGACAACCAGGCGATGATCCACACGTTCAAGGACGCCGGCTACCAGGTGCGGAGCGCCTTCGAGGACGGCGTGATGGAGCTGGTGTTCCGCATCGACCCGACCGACACCGCGATCGGGGTGATGGAGCAGCGCGAGCACCGCGCCGAGTACGCCTCGATCGAGCGCTTCTTCGCGCCCCGGTCGGTCGCGATCATCGGCGCCAGCCGGCGCCAGGACACCATCGGTCGGGCGCTGGTGCGCCACCTCGTGCTCGGCAACTTCACCGGGCGCATCCACGTGGTCAACCCGAGCGCCGACTCCGTGTCCGGCATGCCCGCCTGGAAGTCGGTGGGGGACATCCCCGGCGAGGTCGACGTGGCCATCGTCGCCGTCCCGGCCGAGGCGGTGCAGGACGTCGTGCTCGACTGCGCCGCGAAGGGCGTGCACGGGCTGGTGGTGATCTCGTCGGGCTTCGCGGAGACCGGCGAGGAGGGCCGGATGCGGCAGCGTCGGCTCGTTGGCCTGTCCCGCTCGTACGGCCTGCGCCTGATCGGCCCCAACGCGCTCGGCATCATCAACACCGACCCCGAGGTCCAGCTCAACGCCTCCCTCTCGTCGGTGATGCCGCCCCGCGGCCGGGCCGGCTTCTTCTGCCAGTCGGGGGCGCTCGGCTCGGCGATCCTCGAGAAGGTGCAGAACCGGGGTCTCGGCCTCACCACGTTCGTCAGCGCGGGCAACCGAGCGGACGTCTCGGGCAACGACCTCCTGCAGTACTGGGAGGAGGACGACGCGACCGAGGTCGTGCTGCTCTACCTCGAGTCGATCGGCAACCCGCGCAAGTTCTCCCGGATCGCGCGGCGGGTCAGCCGCCGCAAGCCGATCGTGGCGGTGCGGTCGGGGCGCAGCTCCCAGGGCGTGCCGATGGGTCACGCCGTGCGGAAGATCGGCGCCCCGGGCGAGGCCGTCGACGCGATGTTCCGCCAGGCCGGGATCATCCAGGTCGAGTCGCTCGAGGAGATGTTCGACGTCGCCCAGCTGCTCGCCCACCAGCCGCTGCCGCGCGGTCGGCGGGTCGCGATCGTCGGCAACTCCGACGCCCTCGGCCTGCTCGCCGCCGACGCCGCCAACTCCGTGGGGCTCGTGGTCAACCGGCAGGAGGCGCTCGGCGCCGACGCGACCGCCGAGGACTTCGAGGACGCCCTCGACGCCGCCATCGACGACCCCGAGGTCGACGCGGTGGTCGCGATCTTCATCCCGCCGCTCAACGTCGCCGGCGCGCGCGAGGACGTCGCCAACGTCCTGGCGGCCGTCGGCGAGCAGTCGGACAAGCCGATCGTCTCGACGTTCCTCGGCACCGAGGGCGTCCCCGAGCTGCTGCGGGTTCCTGACGTGGCCGGCTCCAGCGCCGGCCGCGGGTCGGTGCCGTCGTACCCCGCCGTCGAGGCCGCCGTGCGCGCGCTGGCGCACGTGGTCGAGTACGCCGTGTGGCTGCGCGTGCCGCAGGCGGCGCTCGCCGAGCCGGGCGTGAACGACCTCGACGCCGCACGTCACCTCGTCAACGAGGTGCTGATGCGCCACCCGGACGGTCGTGACCTCGACTTCGACGAGCAGCACCGGCTGCTCACCGCCTACGGCATCGACCTGTGGGAGACCTACGCCGTCGCGACGCTCGACGAGGCGACCACCGCCGGCGAGACCCTGGGCTGGGACGTCGTCCTCAAGGCGACCGCCGACCACCTGCGTGACCGCCCCGACCTCGCCCACGTGTGGCGCAACATCGACACACCCGAGGAGATGGCGCAGGCGTGGAAGTCGCTGACCCACCTCATCACCGACCCCGACAACGCCGGCTTCGTCGTCCAGCGCAACGCGGCCCCGGGGGTGCCTGTCACCATCGCGACGATGGAGGACCCGCTCTTCGGGCCGGTCCTGTCGTTCGGCATCGGCGGCCCGCTCACCGAGCTGCTCGGTGACCGCTCCTTCCGGATCCCGCCGCTCGCCGACCACGACGCCCAGGACATGGTGCGCGAGATCAAGGCCTCCCCGCTGCTCTTCGGCTACCGCGGCAGCGAGATCGTCGACGTCGCGCAGATCGAGCGACTGGTGCGGCAGGTGGCGCAGCTGCAGCACGACCTGCCGCAGGTGCGCGCCCTGCAGCTGCCCCTCGTGCTGGCCGGCGCGGAGGGGGCGACCGTGCTCGGCGCCAGCGTGCGGGTGGAGCCGGTCAAGGACCCGCGGTCCGACTGGTTCGTGCGGCGGCTGAGCACGATGCCAGGGGACACCCTGCCTGACTGACGCCCGACGGGGCCAGGCGTGACAGACTTGTCGCCATGCCCCGCTCCACCCGTGACGCGGACGTCTCCCACGACCTCCGCCAGGCGATCCACCGCACCGGCTACTACCCCGAGGTCGTCGCCGACGGCGTGTTCTCGGCGGCCGGCGGCGAGGAGGTCCTGTCGTACTTCGTCCACCACGAGACGACGTTCGACCACGAGGAGGTACGCCGGCACCTGACCGCGCTGCTCCTGACGCCCACCCGGCTGGTGATCGCGCACACCGACGAGCACCCCGGCGACGACCTGCTGC
>Ga0247820_10000895_pt1 | contig 16618 bp, 15 predicted proteins | sample 13C_Glucose_Day1_2_FD_192480 | JGI IMG/M metagenome (GOLD analysis project Ga0247820, IMG submission 192480) | Soil microbial communities from agricultural site in Penn Yan, New York, United States - 13C_Glucose_Day14 | ecosystem: Environmental > Terrestrial > Soil > Agricultural land | place...
GGGCCTCGGCACCTCCCCGATCCATGCCGAGCGTCGCGTCTTCGAGATCGACTTCGATCTCGTCGACCACCGCCTGATCATCTGCACCCCGGACGCGCACGACCGGGGTTTCGACCTCGAACCGATGTCTGTCGCGACCTTCTACCGGCGATTCATGAACGGGCTCGGCGCCGCGGGCGTCAACGTGACGATCAACACGATGCCGAACGAAGTTCCTGACCCGATTCCCTTTACCGAAGACGAGGTGCACTGCTCCTATGACGCGCTAGCGGCAAATGCATTCTGGCGAGTGCTCGTTCAGGTGGACCACATCTTTCGCCTGTTTCGAACCGGGACTCTGGGCAAGGCGAGCCCGGTGCATTTCTTTTGGGGCAGCTTTGACCTCGCCGTCACCCGCTTTTCCGGGCGCAGTGCGCCGCCGCATCCTGGCGGTGTTCCAGGCTTGCCCGATAACGTCACGCGCGAGGCCTACTCGCATGAGGTCAGCAGTGCGGGTTTCTGGCCGGGCAACGACCAGCATCCGCACGCCGCGTTCTATTCGTACGCGTATCCCACGCCAAATGGTTTTGCGCAGGCGAAAATCGAACCCGAGGATGCAATCTGGTCGACTCAGATGGGCGAATGGCTGCTTCCCTACGAAGCGGTCCGAACAGCCGCCGATCCCGAGACCGCGCTGATGAACTTCCTGCAAACGACCTACCGTGCCGCGGCCGATCTTGCAGCCTGGGACAGAGCCTTGGAGTGCGGCATCGGCTCTCCGCGCAGACCGAGACCCGTTTGACCTGGCTTAGGCATCATGGCTCATGTAGCAATGGCGTCCATGTTCAGCGTGGCCGCAATTCCAGGCTTGGCGAGCACAGGCGTGGCAAGCCGCTTGACCGTGACGACATCCAAACAGCCGCTTTGATGAAGGAGAGCAAGCGACCACGCGTGTGATGGGCCAGACAGGTCGGACCGGGACGGGGACACACCGGTAGGGCAATTGAGCCGCGCGCTCGATCCCTCGATCGGCACCAGTTCAACGGCCGGCCGGCGATCGCGCGTACAGTGCGACTGCGCTGCTCGCTTGCATGTTGCTCCTCGCTGAAGGCCGGCTGAACGGCGCCTTCCAGACTTTCGCTTCACCGGGGTCTGGCCGCACCGCGACGGAGACAAGCCATGGCGATCGCCACCAAGACCCGCGTCCCGCGCGCCAAGAATCCGCCGCGGTCCGCCGGCGCCGACCCTTCCGAGCCGGTGCGCGAGGGCCCGGCGAAGAGCGGGCTGCCGGGCCAGGTCGTGCTCGTTCTGCAGGGCGGCGGCGCGCTCGGTGCCTACCAGGTGGGCGTCTACCAGGCGCTGCACGAAGCGGGCATCGAGCCCGACTGGGTAATCGGCACCTCGATCGGCGCGATCAACGCGGCGTTGATCTGCGGCAACCAGCGGGCGAGCCGGATGGAGCGCATCGACGCGTTCTGGAGTGGAGTCGAGCAACGGCGGTCGCCCAATCCGTTCGACTGGCTCGGTCTGGACGGCGTGCTCGGTGCCCTGAGCACGGTGATGTGCGGCATCCCTTCGTTCTTCACGCCCAATCCGGCCGCCTTGTGCGGCTCCAAGGCCGAGCTCGGGATCGAGGCGGCCTCTTACTACAGCACGGCGCCGTTGCGCGAAACCCTGCAGACGCTGATTGACTGGAAATATCTCTGCGATTGCCACACCCGCCTCACCGTGGGCGCGGTGAACGCCTGCAGCGGCGAGATGCGCTACTTCGACACGAAGAAGGAGAAGCTCAATGCCGACCACGTGATGGCGTCCGGCGCGTTGCCGCCGGCGTTCGGCGCGGTCCGCATCGACGGCCAGCCGTACTGGGACGGCGGCATCTATTCGAACACGCCGATCGAAGCGGTGCTCGACGACAAGCCGCGCCGCGACTCACTGATTTTCGCTGTCAATGTCTGGCATCAGACCGCCCCCGAGCCGGAATCGATCTGGGAAGTGATGGCGCGCACCAAAGACATCCAGTTCGCTAGCCGCGCCGACAGCCACATCCTGCGGCAGAAGGAGAGCCATCGGCTGCGCCATGTGATCCGCGAGCTGGTCAGGCAACTCCCGGAGGAGCGCTGCGGCGAGGAGAAGCTCAAGGAGCTCGCGTCATGGGGTTGCGGCACGACAATGCACGTGGCGCACATGCTGGCGCCGCGCATCTACAACGAGGATCACACCAAGGACATCGACTTCACGACCGACGGCATCCGAATGCGCCGCGCAGCCGGCTATGCCGACACGATGCGGATGATCGCGCGCGCCCCCTGGCGTGCCCCGGCCGATCCGATCGAAGGCGTGATCGAGCATCGCTCCGAGTGATTCGTCTCGCACGGTGAGTCGCAGTCGACCGCGGGGGCGTCTGCTACCCGGCGGCCAATTCGCTGCATCGAAAGTCGGCAACGGTTCGTGAGTTGACCGCCAACGATACGACGTCAACGGCCGGTCTTGGCCAGACTGCGCACACACGCCTTGGACGCTTTCCAATCGCTCCGAAGGGCCGGGACGGCAGGTGGTTCCGAACTCGTCTGTTCGCTTGGATGACCCAGCGGATCTTCCCCGTTGATCAGCTCGCAAGGCACTCTCTCAGTTGTCCGACATCGATCACGCAGTCCGCAAGAGCCCATAGCTCCGGCGTCTGCGACACGAAGATCTCCTGCTCGTAGCCACCGAGCCGAAGCACCTCGCGCTTCATCTGGACGAACATGCGCTTTCGCTCCGGATCGAGCGGTCCGTCCGCCTCGTCGGAGAACAGCGTCTGATACCGTCGGCCCGCGGACTGGGCGAGGTAAACGGCGATGGCGCGCGTGAGCGCGCTGTCCACCCAGACCCGCTCCCCTCCGCTCATTAGCGCGACACTCTTCGACGCGCCGGTTTCGGCGTCGAACACGATCACGTCAAAGCCTTCCTTGAGATCCTTCTTAGCCGCCTCGACCTGCGTCGTGATCGACACGGAGAACCGCGGCCCGTAGCAGCCGAGCAGCAGTTCGTTCGTCAAGCTGGCCAGCGTCGGTCCCGCGTCGTCGATGCTAGCCGGGCCGTCGGATCACCGGCTGCGGCGAGTTCGCGCTGGAGGCGGTCCCGCTCCTCGTCGAGCGCGGCGACGTCTCCGCGCAACTGTGCGATCTTGGCCTCGGCGCTGGGCTGCAGCACCTTCGCTTCCCTCGCATCGGCGAGGAGCTTGCAAGTGCCCTGCAGGTCCGTGCCGCTGCACGGCACCTCTTGCGTGAGCTGGAATCGCTCTTGAAGTTGCCGCGCACGTAGGACTGCCGCACCGATCTCGCGCTCCAGACCTTGGCGGCTCGCGGCCAGCACCTGGAGGCGCTGGCGCGTGAGCGCGCAACGCTCGCTCGACTGTTCGGCGACGCACACTGCTTGGCGCGCAGCCTGCTCCTGCTCCGCCAGCGCGGGAAGTCGCTCGACAGCGCCCTGGATGGCCTGCCGCTTCTCCAGCAGGGCCTGCAACGCTTCTTCGTCGCGCCCGAAGCCTCGGCCTGCCCGCCGCGGCGGCCTCCTCGGCACCGCGCAGCGCGGAAGCGGCACGTTCACGCCGCGCCTTGAGTTCGGCGGCCAGACGCGAACGGGCGGCGGCCAGGTTCGCCTTCCGCCTGCCCTGTTCCGCGATCTGCATCTGCAGCGACTGCCGGAGGGTCTCCGTGCCGACGGCAGGGATACGCGCTCGGCTTCGCGCGCGGCTAGGCAATCCATCAAGCGCCTCGTCGATGAGCAACCGCGCGATCCTGTACCTGAGGTCGAGCAAGACCGTAGCGACGTCTCGATCGATGCCCAGCGCCGCGCCCTGCACGACGTGGCAGTGGCACGCGGGCTGGTGGTCGTCGCCGACGCCGTCGAGTCCGGCAAGGATGACGACCGCCCCGCCTTCCAACGCCTGCTGCATGACATCAAGCAGCCTGCCCGCGCAGGGGACCACGTGCTCGCGCTGGATACGTCTCGCGTGGCGCGCCGGCGAACGATTGCCCTGCTGTTCGAGAGGAGTGCCAGCGACGCGGCGTGCGCGTGATCTACAGGAACGTGCCCGATGCCGATCCGGTTACAGAGATGCTGCTCAAGTCCATTCTCCAGGCGATGGACGAGTGGCACAGCCTGACGAGCCGACAGAAGGGCCTCGCCGGCATGGCCGAGAACGTGCGGCAGGGCTGGCGCGCGGGCGGCAAGGCGCCGCGCGGCTACCGCCTCGAATACCAGGCTACCGGCGCCATCCGCGACGGCCAGCCGGTGCTGAAGAGCCGGCTGGTCATCGACGACGAGACGGCCGGCGACGCGCGCAACTACCTTCAACTGCGCGCGCAGGGCGTTGCTCGCGGGATGGCGGTCGCCAAGCTGGGGCTGCGCTGGCCGGCGACCTCGACGCACTCGATGGACTGGCAAGCCCTGACCTATGCGGGGCACACGGTGTGGAACATGCATGCCGAACGCCATGGCGGCGGCACGCTCGACGGCGAGAAGCGGCGCCCACGCGCGGAATGGATGATCCAGCGCCACACGCACGAGGCGCTGATCACGGATGACGAGGCCGAGGCCATCCTGGCGCAGCAGGAGCGGGCGCGCCAGGGGCGCCGAGTGCGAGCTTCGCCGCTGCTGCTCACGGGCCTCCTGGTCGCGCCGGATGGCGCCCCGTGGCACTCCGACGGCTGCGGCCACTATCGCCTTGGGAAGGGAAAGAAGTTCGCCTCCGCGCGGGTCGAAGCCGCCGTGCTCGGCCGCATCGCCGAGGACCTGGCGAGCGAGAGCACGATCGAGCATCTCCGCGCCGCGATGGAGACCGTGGCAAGCGCCGATGTCGTCGACGGCCGCAAGTTGGCCGGCATGGAGCGACAGGTGGCGACGCTGACTGCTCGGATCGCCAGGACGATCGATCTGGCCGCGGAGATGGATGACCCCGCTCCGATCCTGCGACGGGTGAAGGACCTCGAGCACCAGCGCGCCGAATTGGCCGAGGGGCTCGAACGCCTGCGTGCGCAACGTGAAGAGGCGACCTATGCGGCCACGGCCGACGTGAACGAAACCCGCGCCCTGCTGCGCCGGTTGTTCGCACAGATCCAGGAGCAGTCCCAGGAAGCAGAAAGCCGCGCGGCTGCGCGGCTTTCGCTGCAGAGCATGCTCGAGCGCATCGAGCTTGATCCGCTGACCCCCGCAGTCCGGCTCCACTACGCCGTGCAAACGGGGGATAAGATGGCGTCCCCTAGGGGATTCGAACCCCTGTTACAACCGTGAAAGGGTCGTGTCCTAGGCCTCTAGACGAAGGGGACGAATCCTTCATCCTTGAACCGCGCGCCGCTTTAGCGTTGGTGGAGGTAAGCGGGATCGAACCGCTGACCTCTTGCATGCCATGCAAGCGCTCTCCCAGCTGAGCTATACCCCCCGTGCCATTCCCGTGGGTCAAGCGACTGCGCCGTTCAAGCGAAGCAGCGATTATAGACAGAAAAGTCAGGGCCTCGACACCCGGGTGATCACCGTCTCGCGGGGGAAAAGCTCCAGCACGGCGTCGATCGAAGGGGTCTGCGGCGTGCCGCAAACGAGCACGCGCAGCGCCATCGCGAGCTGCGGCATCTTCAGGCCATGGGCCGTCAGGGTTTCCTTGATCGCCGCGCCGATCGCCGCCTTGTTCCATTCGGCCGCACGGAGCTTGCCGGCCAGCGTGTCGAGCGCAGGCGTCACCGCCGGCGTGACGTGCGCGGCCACGTCCTCGGACTTGGGATGCACGTCCGACACGTACACCTGCATCCAGTCGGCCAGCTCCACCGTGGTGGCGCAACGGTCCTTGAAGAGCGCGCAGCGGCGCGCCATCGTGTCGTCCGCCGGCGCCTCCACGCCGCGCCGGCGAAGCTGGTCGACCGCGAGCTGCGCCAGCGTCGCGTCGGGCGCCATCTTGAGGTGCTGCGCGTTCACCCAGCGCAGCTTGGTCTCGTCGAACTGGCCGGCGCTGCGGCCGAGGTGGTCGAGGTTGAACCAGGCCACGAGTTGCTCGCGCGTGAAGATCTCGTCGTCGCCATGGCTCCAGCCCAGCCGCGCGAGGTAGTTCACCACCGCATCCGACAGGTAGCCGTCGTCGCGGTATTGCGTCACCGGCTTGGCACCATGGCGCTTGCTCATCTTCTCGCCCTGCTCGTTCAGCACGGTGGGCAGGTGCGCATACACCGGCGGCTCCTGGCCGAGCGCGCGGAAGATGTGGATCTGGCGCGGCGTGTTGTTCACGTGGTCGTCGCCGCGGATGACGTGCGTGATTCGCATGTCGATGTCATCCACCACCACGCAGAAGTTGTAGGTGGGCGTGCCGTCCGGCCGGGCAATGACGAGATCGTCGAGCTCGTCGTTGCTGAACTCCACCCGTCCCTTGACCTTGTCGTCCCACGCCACGGTGCCGCCCAGCGGCGTGCGGAAGCGGACCACCGGAGACACGCCTTCGGGCACCGGAGGCAGCGACTTGCCCGGCTCCGGCCGCCAGGTGCCGTCGTAGCGGGGCTTCTGTTTCGCGGCCATCTGCCGCTCGCGCATCGCATCGAGCTCCGCCGGCGACACGTAGCACCGATAGGCGAGCCCTTCGTCGAGCATGCGCGCCAGCACCGCCTTGTAGCGGTCCATGCGCTGCATCTGGTAGTAGGGGCCTTCGTCCGGGTCCAGCCCGAGCCACTGCATGCTCTCGAGGATCGCGTCCACCGCCTGCTGCGACGAACGCTCGAGATCGGTGTCCTCGATGCGCAGCACGAAGGTGCCGCCGGTGGCGCGCGCGTATGCCCACGGGTACAACGCCGAGCGAATGTTGCCGAGGTGGATGAAGCCGGTCGGCGACGGCGCGAAACGGGTGCGAACAGTCATGCGCTGAGGGAGTCGAGGCCGCGCGACAGGTCGGCCTTCAGGTCTTCGACGTCTTCCAGGCCCACGGCCAGGCGGATCATCCCTTGCGTGATGCCGGCCGCCAGCCGCTGCTCTTCGGTGAGGCGCCCGTGCGAGGTGCTCGCCGGGTGCGTGATGGTGGTCTTGGTGTCGCCGAGGTTGGCGGTGATCGAGCAGATGCGGGTGGCATCGATGACTGCGAACGCGTTCTCGCGCGCGGCCTGCGCGCCCGCGCCCTTGACCACGAACGAGACCACCGCCCCGCCCTCGCCCGACTGCTGCGCCATCGCGAGCGCATGCTGCGGGTGCGACGGCAGGCTCGGGTGGTACACCCGCTCGACCTGCGGCTGCTGCTCGAGCCAATGCGCCAGCGCCAGCGAGCGGCGGCTCTGCTCGCGCATGCGGATCGACAGCGTCTCGAGCCCCTTCAGCACGACCCAGGCGTTGAACGGCGACAGGCTCATGCCTGCGCTGCGCATCACCGGCACGAGCTTGTCCGACACGATGGATTCGGGCCCGCAGATCGCGCCCGCGATCACGCGGCCCTGGCCGTCGAGGTACTTGGTTCCCGAGTGCACGATCAGGTCCGCGCCCAGCTTGACCGGCTGCTGAAGCGCCGGCGTGCAGAAGCAGTTGTCCACGGCGAGCAGCGCGCCCGCGGCATGCGCGATGTCGGCCAGCGCCCGGACATCGCACACCTCGGTGAGCGGATTGCTCGGCGTCTCTGCGAAGAGCAGCCGCGTGTTCGGCCGCAGCGCGGCCCTCCACTCGCTCACGTCGGTCTGCGAAACGAAAGTGGTCTGCACGCCGAACTTGCCGAACTCGCCGTCCAGCAGCTTGATCGTGGAGCCGAAGACGCTGCGCGAGCACACGATGTGGTCGCCGGCCTTCAGGAGCCCCATCACCATCAGCAGGATGGCCGCCATGCCGCTGGCCGTGCCGATGCAGGCCTCGGTGCCCTCGAGCGCCGCGAGCCGGCGCTCCATCATCGTGACGGTCGGGTTCGAGAACCGCGTGTAGACGAACGCCTCTTCCTCGTTGGCGAAGCGCGCGGCCGCCGTGCGGGCATCGGGATGCACGAAGCTGCTCGTGAGGAACAGGGCTTCGGAGTTCTCGCCCCATGCCGAGGGCGGCAACCCTTCGCGCACGGCCAGCGTGTCGAGACGGGCGTCGGCGGGAAGGTCGACGCGTGGAAGCTTCTTCATCAGCCGCGCTCCGTCGCGCCCTGCAGCGCGAGGCGCGAGCGGGGGTCGTTCTCGTCCTCGTCGCCTTGCGACCGGCGCTGCGATTCCATGGCCGCGAAGTCGTCGGCCGTCACGTCGCCCGTCACGTAGCGGCCGTCGAAGCACGAGGCCTCGAAGCCTTCGAGCTTCGGATTGAGCGCCTTCACCACGCGCTTCATGGCGTCCACGTCCTGGTAGATCAGCGCATCGGCGCCGATGAACTGGCGGATCTCCTCCACGCTGCGGCCGTGCGCGATGAGCTCCTCGCGCGTGGGCATGTCGATGCCGTAGACGTTGGGAAAGCGCACCGGCGGCGCGGCGGAGGCCATGTACACCTTGCGCGCACCCGCCTCACGCGCCATCTGCACGATCTCCTTGCTCGTGTTGCCGCGCACGATGGAGTCGTCCACCAGCAGCACGTTGCGGCCCTTGAACTCCACGCCGATGGCGTTGAGCTTCTGGCGCACCGACTTCTTGCGCACGCCCTGCCCCGGCATGATGAAGGTGCGGCCCACGTAGCGGTTCTTCACGAAACCCTCGCGGTAGGGCTTGCCGATCTTCTGCGCGAGCTGCATCGCCGAGGGCCGGCTCGACTCCGGGATCGGGATCACGACGTCGATCTCCGACGGCGGCATGGTGGAGATGACGCGCTGCGCCAGCGTCTCGCCCATGTTCAGGCGCGCCTGGTAGACGGACACGCCGTCCATCACGGAGTCGGGCCGCGCCAAATAGACGAACTCGAACATGCAAGGGTTCAGCGTGGGGTGCTCGGCGCACTGCTGGCTGTGCACGCGCCCGTCGGGGTCGATGAAGATCGCCTCGCCCGGCGCCACGTCGCGGGTCACCGCGTGGCCGGTGCCTTCCAGCGCCACCGATTCGCTCGCGACGATCACCTCGCGGCCCTCGGGCCCGTCCGTCTCGCCGAAGACGAGCGGGCGGATGCCGAACGGGTCGCGGAACGCGAGCAGCCCGTGGCCCGCGATCAGCGCGATCACCGCGTACGAGCCCTTGACGCGCTTGTGCACGGCGCGCACGGCATCGAAGACGAGCTCGGGCGTCAGCGCCACGTCGCGCGCCGCGCGCTGCAGCTCGTGCGCCAAGATGTTGATCAGCACCTCGGTGTCGCTCTCGGTGTTGATGTGGCGGCGGTCGATGTCGACCAGCTCCTGCTTGAGCACGTGCGCGTTGGTGAGGTTGCCGTTGTGCACCAGCACGATGCCGAACGGCGCGTTCACGTAGAACGGCTGCGCCTCTTCCTCGTTGTAGGCGTTGCCGGCCGTCGGGTAGCGCACCTGGCCCAGGCCCACCGTGCCGGGCAGTGCACGCATGTTGCGCGTGCGGAACACGTCGCGCACCATGCCGCGCGCCTTGTGCATGAAGCACTTGGTGCCCTGCATCGTCACGATGCCCGCGGCATCCTGCCCGCGGTGCTGCAGGAGCAGCAGCGCGTCGTAGATCAGCTGGTTGACCGGCGCCTTGGAGATCACGCCGACGATGCCACACATGGTTGAGTTCCTTACAACGCCCGGGCGGGCAGGTGCTGTGCCACTTCGTTCGGCAGCACGGGCTTGAGTTCCTGCAACATCACGTCGAGCCAGGCCGCGCCGTAGGAGGCCCGCCACGCCGGCGCCTTCACCGCCGGCGTGAGCGCCACCACGGTGGCCAGCGCGAGCAGCACGATCACGCCGCGCAGCGCGCCGAAGCCGGCGCCGAGCACGCGGTCGGGCATGCTGAGCGGCGTCGCGCTGATGAGCAGCCGCACGAGCCGGGCGGCCAGGCCCCACAGGATCAGCGCGGCGATGAAGGTGAGCGCGAAGGCGGCGCCCTGGTTCAGGGCCGAGCCGGCCGCCCCGATCGGCATGAAGACGGCCACCTCGGGGCTCAGCCACTGCGCCGCGAAGTACGCCACCACCCAGCCGAGCACCGACAGCACCTCGAAGACGAGCCCCCGCACGAGACCCACGACGACGGACAGCGCCAGCACCCCGACGAGCGCGAGGTCGACCCAGCCGAGCCCGGCGAAGGTGCCGGTCACAGCGCGAGCACCTGCGGGCCGAAGCCCGCCGACTTGATGCGCGCCGCGGCCTTGTCCGCCTCGTCGCGCGAGGCGAACGGGCCGACGCGCACGCGGATGCGCTTGCCCGCGCTCGTGTCGACGGATTGCGTGTAGGCCTTCATCCCGAGCTTCTCGACCTTGGAGCGCGTGCTGCCTGCCGTGGCCGCATCCGAGAACGCGCCGACCTGAACGACGAAGCGGCCGACACCATCAGAACGATCCTCGAGCAGCGCTTTCGCGCGCGACGCATCGGCCACGGTCGTGTCCGGCGTGGCCGGCTTGGCCGGGGCCACCGGCGGCTTCGGCGTTTCACGCGGCAGCGGCGGCGCACTCGCGGGCGGCCGCGGCGGCTCGGCCGGCTGCGCCACTTCCTGCGGGGCGCTCGCCGCCGTCGGCTGCGCTGCGGGCGCCTCGGCGGTGACCGGGCCGCTTGCCCGTGCCGACGGACGCGGCGCTGGCGTGGCGAGGGGCGGCGCGCTGTCCTTGCGAGGGATCTCGATCGGAAGATCGACCGGGATGGGTCGTGGCTGCGTCTCGAAGACGAGCGGAAAGCCGATGATGCCGACGCCAAGCAGGACGACCGCGCCGATCAGGCGCCGGCGCGCCCGGGTGCGGGCGCGTTCCACGTCGTCCGGGGACGCGGGCCGGGGTGTCGTCGGCTTGTCGGCTTCTGGTTGGCGCTTGAGGAAGGACAGCAGACCCATTCGTGGCGGGGCCGGGGCGGAAGTACATGCCGCACGGGCGGCTCCTCAGGCGGTGCTCGTCGGCCCCCGTGGGGGCAAGCCTTCCTTCAGCACGCCGCCCACGGTGTAGAACGAGCCGAAGATCACAATTCTATCAGTGGGGTCCGCTGCGGCGACGGCCGCGCGCAGGGCGTCCGCCGGCGTTGAATGGACTTGCACGAGGGCGTCGCCGCGACCGGCGCGCACCAGCGCGGCGAGTTCGTCGGCAGAGGCCGCGCGGGCCGTGGGGAGCGCGGTGACGTGCCAGGCGTCGATGAGCGGCAGCACCGGGGCGATGACCCCGGCGAGGTCCTTGTCGCGCATGGCGCCGAACACCGCGAGCGTTCGCGGATAGAACCCCATCTGGTCGAGGTTCACCGCCAGCACGCCTACGGACTGCGGGTTGTGCGCCACGTCGAGCACGAGCGTCGGCTGGCCCGGAACGATCTGGAACCGCCCGGGCAGCTCGACCAGCGCCAGGCCCGTGCGCACCGCCTGGGCGGGTATCGGCAGGCGCTCGTGCAGCGCCTCGAACACCGCAAGCACGCCGGCGGCATTGAGCAGCTGGTTCGCGCCGCGCAGGGCGGGATAGGCGAGCGAGCTGTAGCGTCGCTTGCGGCCGTGCCACGACCACTGCTGGCGGTCTCCCGAGTGGCCGAAGTCGCGACCCGCGAGCCGCAGGTCGGCGCCGATGCGCCGGGCATGCTCGATCACGCTCTGCGGCGGCTGCGGGTCGGCCACGATGGCCGGCTTGCCCGGCCGCATGATGCCGGCCTTCTCGAAGCCAATGCCTTCCCGGTCGTCGCCCAGGTACTCCACGTGATCGATCGCGATGCTCGTGATCAGCGCGCAGTCGGTGTCGATTGCGTTCACGGCATCGAGCCGGCCGCCCAGCCCCACCTCGAGGATGACGACGTCCAGCTCGGCCTGCGAGAGCGCGCGCAGGATCGCAAGGGTCGTGAACTCGAAGTAGGTGAGCGCGATGCCGTCGCGCGCCGCCTCCACCGCCGCGAAGTGCGGCACGAGCGCGTCGGCCGGAAGGCTCGCGCCGCCGATGCGACAGCGCTCCTCGAAGTGCACCAGGTGCGGCTTGATGTACAGCCCGACCCGCCAACCGGCATTCAGTGCGATCGACTCGAGCATCGCGCAGCTCGACCCCTTGCCGTTGGTGCCGGCCACCGTGACCACCGGCACCTCGAACCGCAGCCCGAGGCGGTCGCGCACCGCTTGCACGCGCTCCAGCGTGAGGTCGATCGTCTTCGGGTGCAGGCGCTCGCAATGCGCGAGCCAGTCGTCCAGCGTTCGGATCAAGTGCCGCTCAGTGCATCGGCGCTCTGACGCTGCAGCATCGCCATCGCGCCGGCGATGGTCGGGCGCAGTTGCCGGCGGTCGACGATCATGTCGAGCGTGCCCTTCTGCAGCAGGAACTCGCTGCGCTGGAAGCCTTCGGGCAGCTTCTCGCGCACGGTGTTCTCGATCACGCGCGGCCCGGCGAAGCCGATCAGCGCCTTCGGCTCGGCCATGACGACGTCGCCGAGGAAAGCGAAGCCGGCCGACACGCCGCCCATGGTGGGGTCGGTCAGCACGCTGATGTACGGCAGGCGGGCCTGCGACAGGCGCGTCAGCGACGCGTTCGTCTTGGCCATCTGCAGCAGGCTGAGCAGGCCCTCCTGCATGCGGGCGCCGCCGGTGGCGGTGAAGCAGACGAACGGCACGCGCTGCTCGATCGCGGTCTCCACGCCGCGCACGAAGCGCTCGCCGACCACCGAGCCCATCGAGCCGCCCATGAAGTCGAACTCGAAGCATGCGGCCACGAGCGGCACGCTCATCACGGCGCCGCCGATGACGATGAGGGCATCGGTCTCGCCGGTGGCCTCCAGCGCGTCCTTCAGGCGATCGGGGTACTTCTTGCTGTCGCGGAACTTGAGCGCGTCGACCGGCAGCACTTCCTGGCCGATCTCGTAGCGCCCCTCGGGGTCGAGGAAGGCATCGAGCCGCGCACGCGCGCCGATGCGGTGATGGTGCTCGCACTTGGGGCAGACGTTCAGGTTCTGCTCGAGGTCGGTCTTGTAGAGCACGGTCTCGCACGACGGGCACTTGATCCACAGGCCCTCGGGCACCGTGCGGCGCTCGTTGGGGGCGGTGGGCTGGATCTTCGGCGGCAGCAGTTTCTCGAGCCAGCTCATGAAGACGTTCCTTCCATCAGGGTATCCAGCGCGGCGCGGATCTCGCGGACGAAGCCCGCGCCGGCCGACACGGCATTCTCGCGCGTTTGGGTGGCCATCAACTGCACCAGGGCCGAGCCGATGACCACGGCGTCGGCGCTGCGGGCGACGGCCTTCGCGGAGTCGCCGTCGCGGATGCCGAAGCCCACGCCCACGGGAAGGCGAATGTGGCGGCGAATTCGCGGCAGCACCTGCGCCACGGCGTCGGCATCCAGGTGCCCGGCGCCTGTCACGCCCTTCAGCGACACGTAATACACGTAGCCGCTCGCGACCTCGGCTACCTGCGCCATCCGCGCTTCGGTGGACGTGGGCGCGAGCAGGAAGATCGGATCGATGCCGTTGGCGCGCAGTTGCGCGGCGAAGGCCTCGCATTCCTCGGGCGGGTAGTCGACCACCAGCACGCCGTCCACGCCCGCCTCCTTCGCATCGGCGACGAAGCGATCGGTGCCGTAGCGCTCGACCGGGTTCGCATAGCCCATCAGCACGAGCGGCGTTCGCGTGTTGCGTGCACGAAATTCGCGCACCATCTGGAGCACCTGCCGCAACCCGATGCCGCGCGCGAGCGCACGTTCGGAGGCCTGCTGGATCACCGGTCCGTCGGCCATCGGGTCGGAGAAAGGCACGCCGAGCTCGATGATGTCGGCCCCGGCGTCCGCCAGCGCGAGCATCAGCTCGGGCGTCACGTCCGCGAATGGGTCGCCCGCGGTCACGTACGGGATCAGCGCCTTGCGCCGGCCCAACGCGTGGAAGGTGGCATCGATGCGGCCGCTCATTTCGGGCCTCCCATGCGTTCGGCCACCGTGGCGATGTCCTTGTCGCCGCGGCCCGACAGGTTCACGAGCAGATGCTGGTCGCTGCGCATCGTCGGCGCCAGCTTGATCGCATGGGCGACGGCATGGCTGGACTCGAGCGCCGGGATGATGCCTTCGGTCAGGCACAGCCGGTGAAATGCGGCCAGCGCCTCTTCGTCGGTGATGCCCACGTACTGCGCGCGTCCGATGTCCTTCAGGTAGGCGTGCTCCGGCCCCACGCCGGGGTAGTCGAGCCCCGCGGACACCGAGTGCGTCTCGATGATCTGGCCGTTTTCGTCCTGCAGCAGGTAGGTGCGGTTGCCGTGCAGCACGCCCGGGGAACCTGCGGAGAGCGACGCCGCATGGCGTCCGCTGTCGAGCCCGTCGCCGGCCGCTTCGACGCCGATGAGCTGCACGCCCTCGTGCTCGACGTAGGGATAGAAGATGCCCATGGCGTTGCTGCCGCCGCCCACGCAGGCGATCACGGCGTCCGGCTGGCGACCGATCTGGCGCGGCATCTGCACCAGGCATTCGTCGCCGATCACGCGCTGGAAGTCGCGCACCATCATCGGATAGGGATGGGGGCCGGCGACCGTGCCGATGATGTAGAACGTGTTCTCGACGTTCGTCACCCAGTCGCGCAGGGCCTCGTTCAGCGCATCCTTCAGCGTCTTGCTGCCTGACTCCACCGGCACCACCTTCGCGCCCAGCAGGTGCATGCGGTAGACGTTCGGCGCCTGGCGCCGCACGTCCTCGCTGCCCATGTACACCACGCACTCCATGCCGTAGCGCGCGCAGATCGTCGCCGTGGCCACGCCGTGCTGGCCGGCGCCCGTCTCGGCGATCACGCGCGGCTTGCCCATGCGACGCGCGAGCAGGGCCTGGCCGATGGTGTTGTTCACCTTGTGCGCGCCGGTGTGGTTCAGGTCTTCGCGCTTGAGGTGGATCTGCGCGCCGCCGAGTTCGCGCGACAGGCGCACCGCGTGGTAGACCGGCGTGGGCCGGCCCACGTAGTGCGCGAGCTCGTGCTTGAACTCGGCCACGAACTCGGGATCGTCCTTGTAGTGGGCGTAGGCGGCCCGCAGTTCGTCGAGCGCGTGCGTCAATGTCTCGGCGACAAAGCTGCCGCCATAGGGGCCGAAGTGCCCGCGGGCATCGGGCTGGTCGTAGTGCATGGGAATCCTGGTCAGGAAATCGCGTCGGCGATGCGGGCATCCGCCTCTCGCACGGCCTCGCAGAACCGGCGGATCAGCGCGGCGTCCTTGACGCCCTTGGCGCGCTCCACCCCGGAACTCACGTCAACGGCCCATGGCCGGACGCGCAGCACCCCATCGGTCACGTTTGCAGGATTCAACCCACCAGACAAAACGACCGGAACGGGCACGCCGGTTGGAACCAGAGACCAATCGAAGACCTTTCCGCCGCCGCCGTAGCCCTCGACATGCGCGTCGAGCAGCAGGCCGCAGGCGTCGCCGTAGCGACGGGCGAAGTCTAGCAAATCGAGCCCCGGCGCCATCCGCGCGGCGCGCATGTACGGCCTGCGGGCCGCGCTGCACTGCGCCGGCGTCTCGTCGCCGTGGAACTGGAAGAGCGCCTGCGGCACCGCGCCTGCCGCCTCCGCAAGCAGGGAGGCCGGCGCGTTCACGAACAGGCACACCGGTGTCACGAACGGCGGCAGCCGGCGCGCGAGCGCCGCGGCACGCTCCACGCTCACCGCCCGCGGGCTGCCCTCGTAGAGCACGAGGCCGATGGCGTCGGCGCCGGATTCGACGGCGGCGTCGACGTCCGCTTCCCGGGTGAGGCCGCAGATCTTGATGCGCGTCATGGCCGCGGCCGTTCAGGGCAGCCAGTCGTGGGCCGGCGCACGCTCGGGAATCGCATGGCGCGCATCGTAGTACGGGCCGAGGAAGTACAGGCCGTCGGGTGCGAACGTGGGGGCGGCGGCGTTGCGGTCCCGGGCGTCGAGCACGCCGGCCAACCACGAGGGCGGCTTCAGACCCTGGCCCACGACCAGCAGGCAGCCCATCACGTTGCGCACCATGTGGTGGAGGAAGGCGTTGGCGTCGAAGTCGAAGCGCCAGTAGGCGCCGCTGCGGCGGATGTCGAGCGCGCGCAGGGTCTTCACCGGCGAGGGCGCCTGGCACTCCGACGAGCGGAAGCTGGTGAAGTCGTGCTCGCCGACGAGGCAGGCCGCCGCCGCCTGCATGGCGGCGCCGTCCAGCGGGCGGAACACCCACCCGGCCATGCCGTCCTCGAGCGCCGGCCGCACCGGCGACTCCAGCACCAGGTAGGCGTAGCGGCGCCCGCGGGCGCTGTTGCGGGCGTGGAAGTCGGGCGCCGCCGGCACGCACCACTGGAGCGCGATGTCGCGAGGCAGGAACCGGTTGGTGCCGCGCACCCAAGAGAACGGCGCCCGGTCGACCGGCGTGTCGACATGCACGACCTGGTTCACGGCATGGACGCCGGCGTCCGTGCGCCCGGCGCACACGGCGGTCACCGGCTGCGCCACGAAGCTCGAAAGCGCCTCTTCGAGGCGCTGCTGCACGGTGGGCCGGTCGGGCTGCGTCTGCCAGCCGTGATACGCCTGCCCGCGATAGCCGACCCCGAGGGCGAGTCGCACGGGAGGCCTCAGCGGGGCGGGCCGGCCGCCTCGGGCCGCATCAGCCGAGGCTGTTGAGCATGCTCTGGGCGCGGCTCTTCAGCGGGCCGCTGGCCTCGCCGATCA
>Ga0247820_10000896_pt1 | contig 16605 bp, 16 predicted proteins | sample 13C_Glucose_Day1_2_FD_192480 | JGI IMG/M metagenome (GOLD analysis project Ga0247820, IMG submission 192480) | Soil microbial communities from agricultural site in Penn Yan, New York, United States - 13C_Glucose_Day14 | ecosystem: Environmental > Terrestrial > Soil > Agricultural land | place...
CCCCTGGGCTCGCGCTACCGGCTCACCGGCAACAAGATGTGGATCTCGGCCGGCGACCACGAGCTGACCGAGAACATCGTTCACATCGTGCTGGCCAAGATCCCCGACGAGAACGGCAAGCTGATTCCCGGCACGCGCGGCATCTCGCTGTTCATCGTGCCGAAGAAGATGGTCGGCACCGACGGCCGGCTGACCGGCGAGCGCAACGACGTGGCACTCGCCGGCCTGAACCACAAGCTCGGCTGGCGCGGCACCACCAACACGCTGCTCAATTTCGGCGAGGGCAAGTTCCCGGTCGGCGGCAAGGCCGGCGCCGTCGGCTACCTGGTCGGCCAGCCCGGCAAGGGCCTGCACTGCATGTTCCACATGATGAACGAGGCGCGCATCGGCGTCGGCACGGCCGCGACCATGCTCGGCATGGCCGGCTACTTCGCCTCGCTCGACTACGCGAAGAACCGGCCGCAGGGCCGGCCCGCGGGCCCGGCCGGCAAGGATGCGGCCAAGCCCCAGGTGCGGATCATCGAGCACGCCGACGTGCGCCGCATGCTGCTGGCCCAGAAGGCGTACTGCGAGGGCGCCCTGGCGCTCGAGCTCTATTGCGCGCGGCTGGTCGACGAGCAGAAGACCGGCGCCGCCCAGGCCGCCGACGACGCCCGGCTGCTGCTCGAGGTGCTGACCCCGATCGCCAAGAGCTGGCCCAGCGAATGGTGCCTGGAAGCCAATTCGCTGGCGATCCAGATCCATGGCGGCTACGGCTACACGCGCGATTTCCCGGTCGAGCAGTACTGGCGCGACAACCGGCTCAACATGATCCACGAGGGCACCCATGGCATCCAGGCGGCCGACCTGCTCGGGCGCAAGGTGTTGATGGAGGACGGCCGCGGGCTGCAGCTGCTCGCCGGCCGCATCGGCGACACGATCGCGCGCGCCGCCGCGGTGCCGGCGCTGGCCGCCCACGCCCGGGCGCTCGGCGAGGCCCTCGAGCGCATCGGCTCGGCCACCCGGGCCGCTTGGGCCACCGGCAACCCGCAGGAGGCGCTGGCCAATGCGGTGCCCTACATGCAGGCCTTCGGCCATGTGGTGCTGGCCTGGATCTGGCTCGACGTGGCGCAGCACGCGCTGGCGCGCGACGCCGCCCGGGCCTTGCCGGCCACGGTCGGGCGGCTCGGCGCGGCCGACTTCTTCTTCCACTACGAACTGCCCAAGATCGGTGCCTGGCTCCAGGTGGTCGAGCGCCGCGACCCGACCTGCGCGGCCCTGCCCGAGGAGGCCTTCTGATGGCCCGATCCAATGCCCACGCGACGCTGGAGAAATGGATCTGGATCCTGATCTTCGGCGGCCTCTTCATGGTCATCTTCGGCATCGCGACGGGTCGCGCCGACGAGGCCTTCGGCTGGTCGTTCGCCGTGCCCGGTGCGGTGCTGGCGATCATCGGCGTGGTGCTGATCTACGTTCGCTCGCGCCACCAGGACTGATCGTGGTGCGGACACGCGAGACATGCCAGACAAACTGAAATTGGAGACCCCCATGAGCGCAAGAAGCATCCAGAAACTTTTCGACCTCAGCGGCAAGACGGCGCTGATCACCGGCGGCTCGCGCGGCCTGGGCCTGCAGATGGCCCACGCGCTCGGCGAGGCCGGCGCCCGCATCATGCTGAGCTCGCGCAAGGCCGAAGACCTCGAGCAGGCCACGGCCGAGCTGCAGGCGGCCGGCATCGACACCCGCTGGATCGCGGCCGACTGCTCGAAGGAGGAGGACACCCGCCGCCTCGCCACCGAGACGCTGGAGCGCATGGGCGCGATCGACATCCTGGTCAACAACGCCGGCGCCAGCTGGGGCGCTCCCGCCGAAGACCACCCGGTCGAGGCCTGGGACAAGGTCATGAACCTCAACGTGCGCGGCTATTTCATCCTGGCGCAGCAGGTGGCCCGCGCCTACATGATCCCGAAGAAGGCCGGCCGGATCATCAACATCGCCTCGATCGCCGGCCTCAACGGCAACCCGCCCGAAATGCAGACCATCGCCTACAACACCTCCAAGAGCGCGGTGATCGGCTTCACCCACACGCTGGCAGCCGAATGGGGCAAGTACAACATCAACGTCAACGCGATCTGCCCGGGCTTCTTCATGACCAAGATGGCGGCCGGCCTGATCAAGTCGATCGGCGAGGACAAGATGGCCTCGCACGCGCCGCTCGGCCGGCTCGGCGACGACGAGGACCTGAAGGGCATCACGCTGCTGTACGCGACCGACGCCGGCAAGCACATCACCGGCCAGTGGCTGGCCGTCGACGGCGGCGTCAGCGTGGTCCTGGGCGCTTGAAATGACCGATTCCGACGACAGCATCAACCTTCGCTCCTACACGGACCAGATCCCGTTCGCGCGCCATCTCGGCTTCGAGATCACGAAGTTCGAGGGCGGCGAATCCGAGCTGCGCTACACCGCCAGGCCCGAGCACCTGAACACCTTCGACGTGACGCACGGCGGCGCCGTCATGACGATGCTCGACATCGCGATGGCCGCCGCCGCGCGCAGCGAGACGCCCGAGATCGGCGTCGTCACGATCGAGATGAAGACCACCTTCATGGCGCCTTCGGTCGGCCCGCTGATCGCGCGCGGCAGCCTGCTGCACCGCACCGCGACGATGGGCTTCACCGAGGCGAAGATCTACGACGCCCAGGAACGCGTCTGCGCCCATGCCACCGGGACCTTCAAGTACGTGAAGCGCCGCCTGCCCACGGGGCCGGCCAGCGCCAACGCGATGCGCCCGCCTTCGACCGACTGACCCTTTTTCCGGAGACCTCCATGCCCGCCAACAGACAACAGATCCTCGACAACCGCCCCGAGGGCGAAGCGGTCGCCAGCAACTTCAAGCTCGTCAGGACCGAGACCCCGGCGCTCAAGGACAACCAGGTGCTGGTGCGCCACCACTACATGAGCCTCGACCCCTACATGCGCGGCCGCATGAACGACGCCAAGAGCTATGCCCAGCCGCAGCCCCTGGGGCAGGTGATGCAGGGCGGCACGGTCGGCGAGGTGGTCGAGAGCAGGCATCCCAAGTACGCGGTCGGCGACAAGGTCGTCGGCTTCGGCGGCTGGCAGGAGTACAGCGTGGTCGACGCCTCGCAGCCCGGCGCGCTCAAGAAGGTCGACACCACGCAGGTGCCGCTGTCGCACTACCTCGGCGCGGTCGGCATGCCGGGCGTCACCGCCTGGTACGGCCTCGTGAAGATCATCGCCCCGAAGGCCGGCGAGACCGTGGTGATCACGGCCGCCAGCGGCGCGGTCGGCAGCGCCTTCGGCGCGCTGGCGAAGGCCCGCGGCTGCCGCGTGGTGGGCATCGCGGGCGGACCCGACAAGTGCAGGTACGTCAGCGACGAGCTCGGCTTCGATGCCTGCATCGACTACCGCCAGCATCCCGACGTCAAGAGCATGAGCGCGGCGCTCAAGGAAGCCTGTCCGCAGGGCATCGACGGCTACTTCGAGAACGTCGGCGGCTACATCTTCGATGCGGTGCTGCTGCGCACCAACGCCTTCGCGCGCATCGCGCTGTGCGGCATGATCGCGGGCTACGACGGCCAGCCGCTGCCGCTGGCCAACCCGGCGCTGTTCCTGGTCAACCGGCTCAAGCTCGAAGGCTTCATCGTCAGCGAGCACATGGAAGTCTGGCCCGAAGCGCTGGCCGAACTGGGCGCGCTGGTCGCCAGCGGCAAGCTCCGGCCGCGCGAGTCGGTGGCCGAGGGCATCGAGGCGGCGCCCGAGGCCTTCCTCGGCCTGCTGAAGGGCCGGAACTTCGGGAAGCAGTTGGTCAAGCTGATCTGAAAGCAGCCACCGGGAGCCGGCCATGGACACCACGCACGAGGTCTTCAACCAGCCGGCGCCGCTGGCCGGCTACAACCTGTTCGAAACCAACCGGCCGCTGCGTGACGCGTTGAACTTCAACGCGCCGCAGTTGCAACTGGCGCCGCTGGAGCACCTGGGCGCCAGCCTGGGGACGGCCGAGATGCAGACCCACGCGCGGCTCGCCAACATCCACACGCCGCAGCTGCACACGCACGACCGCTTCGGCCGCCGGATCGACGAGGTCGAATTCCACCCGAGCTACCACGCGCTCATGGCGGCCGCGATCGGCGCCGGTCTGCACGGCGCGCCCTGGACCGGCGAGTCGCAGTCGCCGCATGTCGAGCGCGCGGCCGGTTTCATGCTGTTCACCGAGCTCGAGCCGTCGATGCTGTGTCCGATCTCGATGAGCTACGCCGTCACGCCCGCGCTGCGCAGCAACGCCGGCGTGTATGCCGACTGGGGTCCGAAGCTCGCGAGCCGCTGGTACGACCCGGCGCTCAGGCTGTGGCGCGACAAGCCCGGCCTCACGATGGGCATGGGCATGACCGAGAAGCAGGGCGGCTCCGACGTCCGCGCCAACACCACGCAGGCGCAGCGCGCCGGCAGCGACGGCTGGGGCGAGCGCTACGCGATCACCGGCCACAAGTGGTTCTTCTCGGCACCGATGTGCGATGCCTTCCTGATCCTCGCGCAGGCGCCCGCGGGCCTGTCCTGCTTCTTCCTGCCGCGCGTGCTGCCCGACGGCAGCCGCAACGAGATCCGTATCCAGCGCCTGAAGGACAAGCTCGGCAACAAGGCCAATGCCAGCTCCGAGGTCGAGTTCCACGGCGCCAGCGCCTGGCTGGTCGGCGAGGAGGGCCGCGGCGTGCCGCAGATCCTCGAGATGGGCACCATGACCCGGCTCGACTGCGCGCTCGGCACCAGCGGGCTGATGCGGCAGGCCCTCAGCCTGGCGCTGAACCACACGGCGCAGCGGCAGGCCTTCGGCAAGCCGCTGATCGAGCAGCCACTGATGAAGAACGTGCTGGCCGATCTGGCACTGGAGAGCGAAGCCGCGACCGCGCTGGCGATCCGGCTGGCGCGCGCCTTCGATCACCCCGACGACGAACACGAGCGCCTGATGGCGCGACTGCTGACGCCGGTGGCCAAGTTCTGGATCTGCAAGCGCGGCAGCCATTTCGCCCAGGAGGCCATGGAATGCCTGGGCGGCAACGGCTACGTGGAAGAGGGCGGCGAAGGCGTGATGGCCCGTGTCTACCGCGAGATGCCGCTCAACTCCATCTGGGAAGGCGCCGGCAACATCATGGCGCTCGACCTGCTGCGCGGCCTGCGCAAGGGCGATGCCGTCGCCGCGCTGGCGCAGGAACTGGCGCCGGCACGCGGCGGCGATGCCGCGCTCGACCGCCTGGCCGATGCGCTGCCGGCGCGCATCGAGGCCATGGCAACCGAAGTCGAGGCGCGCCGGCTGGCCCAGGATGTCGCGCTCGCGGTGCAGGCCGCGCTGCTGGTGCAGACCGCGCCGCCGGCGGTGGTCGGGGGCTTCTGCGCCTCGCGCCTGGGCGGCGACTGGGGCCACGCCTTCGGCACGCTCGGCGCCGGCGTCGACCTCGATGCGATCATTGCCCGCGCCCGGCCCCAGTGAATCTCCACCTTCGAAGGACCCCATGGCAGACCTGATCCTCCACCACTACGCGACCTCGCCGTTCTCCGAGAAGCTGCGGCTGATCCTGGGCTACAAGAAGCTGGCCTGGAAGTCCGTGATCATTCCGCAGATCGCGCCCAAGCCCGACCTGGTCGCGCTCACCGGCGGCTACCGCCGCACGCCGGTGCTGCAGATCGGCGCCGACATCTACTGCGACACGGCGCTGATCTGCGACGTGCTCGAGCACCTGGCGCCGCTGCCGTCGATCTATCCGGAGCCGGGCAAGGGCCTGTCGCGACTGGTCGCGCAGTGGGCCGACAGCACGCTCTTCTGGGCCGCGATGGCCTACAGTTTCAGCCCCAAGGGCGCGGCCGACATCTTCGGCAAGGCGCCGCCCGAACTGGCCAAGGCCTTTGCCGACGATCGCCGCGCGATGAGCAGCAACATGGTGCGGCTGCGGCCGGCCGATGCCGCCGCGGCCTACAAGTCGTACCTGCGCCGCCTGTCCGACATGCTCGACGACACCGACTACCTGCTCGGCGCCTTTCCGACGGTGGCCGACTTCGCCTGCTACCACCCGCTGTGGTTCACGCGCAAGCGCACGCCCTCCATGGCCGGCATTCTGCAACTGACGCCGGCGGTGGGCGACTGGATGGACCGCATGGCGGCCATCGGCCACGGCACCATGGAGGTCTTCGAGGCCGCCCGTGCGATCGAGGTGGCGGCGGCGGCTACGCCCCACACGCTGCTGTCCGACAGCACCTTCCAGGACGAGCACGACATCGCGCTCGGCGCGCGCGTCACGATCACGCCCGAGAGCTTCGGCCCCGAGCCGACCGAAGGCGAGCTGGTCGCCGCCACGCGCACCCACTACACACTGCGCCGCAGCGACCCGCGCGCGGGCACGGTGCATGTGCACTTCCCGCGCATCGGGTACGTGCTGAAGGCTTCCTGAGACCTTGCGGGACAGACCAAGAAACTGCGAAGCAGTTTTTGCTCTGTCCTCAACTGATCAAAGCTTGCGGGACAGACCAAGAACTGCGAAGCAGTCGTTGCTCTGTCCTCAACTGACCAGGGGCTTGGGCACCTTCGCGACTGCGATCGCGCCGGTTTCGTATTTCAATAGCCCTCAACGCCAACACAAGAGACGAAAGGACACGCGCAAATGATCCAGGACTTCAAGGGCAAGACGGCCGTTCTCACGGGTGCCGGTTCCGGCTTCGGCCTCGAATGCGCGCGCATCGGCGCGGCACGCGGCATGAACCTCGTGCTGGTCGACGTGCAGCAGGATGCGCTCGACCGGGCGCAGGCCGAAATGGAGGCCGCCGGCGCCCAGGTTCTGGCCCGCAAGGTCGACGTCGCCAGCGCCACGCAGATGGACGAACTGGCCCGCGCGGTGCAGCAGCGCTTCGGCGCGCCCCACTTCGTCTTCAACAACGCCGGCGTCGGTGCCGGCGGGCTGGTGTGGGAGAACAGCGTCGCCGACTGGGAGTGGGTGCTCGGCGTCGACCTGATGGGCGTGGTGCACGGCGTGCGCCTGTTCACGCCGATGATGCTCGAGGCCGCCTCGAAGGACCCGGCGTACCGTGGCCACATCGTCAACACCGCCAGCATGGCGGGCCTGCTGACGCCGCCCAACATGGGCATCTACAACGCCGCCAAGGCGGCCGTCGTGAGCCTCACCGAAACGCTCTACCAGGACCTGAAGCTGGTCACCGACCAGGTCGGCGCGAGCCTGCTGTGCCCGTACTTCGTGCCCACCGGCATCACGCAAAGCGAACGCAACCGCCCGGGCACGCTGGCCGGCGGCGAACTCACCCGGAGCCAGCTGATCGGCCAGGCGATGAGCAACAAGGCGGTCAGCAGCGGCAAGGTCAGCGCCGCCGAGGTCGCGCAGATGGTGTTCGATGCCATCAGCGCCAACCAGTTCTATGTCTTCAGCCATCCCAAGGCGCTCGGCAACGTGAAGAGCCGGATGGAGAACATCGTGTCGATCACGAACCCCGCCGACCCGTTCCTGGAGCGGCCGGAGATCGGCGTCAAGCTGCGCGAGCAGTTGCGCGCCGGCTGATCAGGGCGGCAGCAGCCAGGGGACCAGCAGCACGCTGAGCAGCAGCACCATGGCAACCAGCGGGAGGCCGACCTTGACGAAGTCGCCGAAGCTGTAGTTGCCGGCCGTGCTGACCAGCGTGTTGACAGGCGACGAGATCGGCGTCAGGAAGCCCGAGGACGCTGCCAGCGCCACCATCATCGCGAACGGGTAGGGCGAGGCATCGAGGTCCTTGGCCAGCGCCAGCGCCACCGGCGCCATCAGCACCGCGGTGGCGGTGTTCGGGATCACGAGCCCGATCAGCGTGCAGAGGACGAACAGGCTGGCCAGCACCGTGCGGACGCCCAAGTCGCCGACCAGCGCCAGCAGGCCGTCGGCGGCGAGATCGATCCCGCCCGTGCGCTGCAGTGCCAGCGAGAAGGGCAGCATGCCGACGATCAGGATCAGGCTGCGCCAGTGGATCGCGCGGTAGGCGGTGTCGAGGTCGATGCAGCGGAACAGCCCCATCAGGAGGCAGCCGAGCAGCGCGGCCTGCACGTTGGGAAGAAGGCCCGACATCATCAGGCCGATCACCAGAAGCAGGCAGAACACCGCGTGCGGTGCCCGACGCGGCGCCGCGACCAGCGACTTGCCCTCGAGTGGCAGGCTCAGGCCGACCAGATCGTGGCCGTCGGATTGCAGCATCCGGATCGCCTGCCAGGGGCCGACCAGCAGCAAGGTGTCGCCGACCTGGAGCCTGGCGTTCTCGAGTCCGTGCGCATGCGTCACCCGGCCGCGGCGCAGGCCCACGACCGTCAGGCCGTGCTGGGCCAGCAGGCGCGATTCGCAGCCGGTGCTGCCGACCAGCATCGAATCGACCGGGATGATGGCCTCGGCCATGCCGACGTCGCGCGACTGATCGGTGAAGTAGGCGCCCGAGATCGGCAGCACGTGCAGCGCATGCCGCTCGCAGAGGCGGTGCAGGTCGAAGTCCTTCGATTCGACGTCGAGCAGCAGGATGTCGCCGGCGCGGATCTCGGTGTCGTCCGAGACACGCAGCACTTCCCGCCTGAGCGTGTGCTGGCGCTCCAGCGCGATCACGCGGGCCGCCGAGCTGTCGCCGAGCCCCAGGCCGGCGAGGCTGCGGCCGGCCAGCGGGGAGTGCGTTTGCACGGCGAGGCGAAAGGCGCGGTCGTGCAGCTGGTACTGGTCGACCCAGTCGTTGAGGCTCGGCCGTCCGCTGCCGGCCGATGCGCGCTGGCTCGGCAGCCAGCGTCGCGCCACCGCCATGTAGGCGATCGCGAGCACCAGCACCGGCACGCCGATCGGCGTGAAGACGAAGAAGCCGAAGCCGGCTTCGCCGTGGCGCATCAGTTCGCCGTTGACGACCAGGTTGGGCGTGGTGGCGACCAGCGTCATCATGCCGCTGATCAGGCCGGCCACGCTGACCGGCATCAGCAGCTGGCTGGCCGCGATGCCGGTCTGCTGCGCGATGCGCATGACGATCGGAATGAAGATCGCGACCACCGCGGTGGAACTCATGAAAGAGCCCATCAGGCCGACCGCGAGCATCATCAGGACCAGCAGACGCGTCTCGCTGCTGCCCCCGTGCTTGACCAGCCAGTCGCCGACACCCTGGGCGACGCCGGTTCGCACCAGCCCTTCGCCGATCACGAACAGTGCGGCGACCAGCACGATGTTCGGGTCGGAGAAACCCGCCAGCGCCTCGTTCATGTCGAGCACCCCGGTGACGGGCAGCAGCACGATCATGATCAGCGCCACCGCGTCGAGGCGCGGCCGGCCGCAGACGAACAGGACGATCGCGATACCCAGCAGGACGAGGACCTGGGTCAGTTCAGGGGCCATGCGAAGTTCCGCAGAAAGGGACTCCGGATTCTGAGGGATGCCGCGTCGGCAGCGTTCCATGTCGATGCCCACACCTTCGGCCGGGGGCTTTGAGCCGGCAGCCTCGATGCATAGACTGAACGACTCGGGTGTGTGTTCGTTCACCTTCAGGAGTCGCCCATGGCTTATGTCGATGCCTACGTGTTGCCGGTCAAGAAGAACAGGGTCGAGGCCTACCGCCAGATGGCCACGCTCGCAGGAGCGGTCTGGCGCGAGCACGGCGCCCTCGAGTACCGCGAGTGGATGGCCGAGGACGTGAAATCCGGCGAGCACACCTCGTTTCCGCAGGCCGTGAAGCTCGAGGCCGACGAGATCGTGGTGTTCTCGTGGATCGTGTTCGAATCACGCGACCACCGCGACGAGGTCAACGCCCTGGCGATGAGCGACCCGCGCCTGGCCGGCATGATGGACGCGGCCGAGATGACCTTCGACGGCAAGCGGATGTTCTGGGGCGGCTTCGAACCGCTGGTCGCGCTCTGAGTCCCTGCAAGCCGCCGCGCGGCTCAGCGCGACGGCACCGCGACCGGGCTGCGCTCGGCGAACTGCCCGTTCCAGTAGGGGTAGTAGGGGTAGGGCGGCGTGACGGCGCTCGCCGCATCGAGGCGCGCGACCTGCTCGGTCGTCAGCGCCCAGCCCAGCGCGCCGAGGTTCTGCTTCAGTTGCACTTCGTCGCGGGCGCCGATCAGCACACTGGCGACGGTCGGGCGCCGCAGCAGCCAGTTCAGCGCGATCTGCGGCAGCGTCCTGCCCGTCTCCTCGGCCACCTGGTCCATCGCGTCGACCACGCGGTAGAGCCGCTCGTCGTGCACCGGGGGCGCGAAGCCGGCCGTCTCGTGCAGGCGGCTGCCGGCGGGCAGCGGCTGGCCGCGCCGGATCCTGCCGGTCAGGCGGCCCCAGCCCAGCGGGCTCCAGACGATCGCGCCGACGCCCTGGTCGAGTCCGAGCGGCATCAGTTCCCACTCGTAGTCGCGGCCGACCAGCGAGTAGTAGCTCTGGTTCGCCACGTAGCGCGAGAGGCCCAGCCGGTCCGATGCCGCCAGCGACTTCATGAGTTGCCAGCCCGAGAAGTTGGAGGCGCCGATGTAGCGCACCTTGCCGGCGCGCACCAGGTCGTCGAGGGTGTGCAGCACCTGCTCGATCGGCGTCATGGCGTCGAAGGCATGCAGTTGCAGCAGGTCGATGGTGTCGGTGTCCAGGCGCCGGAGCGCTGCATCGACGCCCCGCACCAGATGGTGGCGCGAGGAGCCGACGTCGTTCGGCCCTTCGCCCGCGCGCAGCGACAGCTTGGTCGAGACGATGACCTTGTCGCGCCGGCCCTTGATCGCCGCTCCGAGGATCGACTCGGAGGCGCCGCTGGAGTACACGTCGGCGCTGTCGAACAGGTTGACGCCGGCATCGAGGCAGATGTCGATGATGCGGCGCGCGCCGGCGACGTCCGTGTGGCCCCAGGCGCTGAAGAGCGGGCCCTCGCCGCCGAAGGTGCCGGCGCCGAATCCGAGCGCCGGGACCTTGAAGCCCGAGTTGCCGAGATAGCGGTATTCCATGATGCGTCCTTGTCTGCAGGTGTGAAAGGGTGGCGCGGTTCAGGCGCAGGCGGTGGACGCGGCCACCGGAAGCCGTCGATCGAGTGCCCGGCTCCAGAGAGCGATCGCGAGCCCGGCCAGCGTCAGCAGCGCCGCCACCCAGCCCAGCGCCTGCAGGCCGGGCCCGTGCTCGATGACGACGCCGCCGACCCAGGCCCCGAGCGCGTTGCCGAGATTGAAGGCGGCGATGTTGAGGCTGGAGGCCAGGTTCTGTCCGGCGCCCGCCGCCTTGTCGAGCACCCGCAACTGCAGCGGGGCGACGGTGGCGAAGGCGGCGATGCCCAGCAGCAGCACGAACAGCACCGCGGTCCAGGGCGTGGGGACCAGCCATTGCATCGCACCGAGCACGGCGGCCAGCGCCATCAGAGAACCCAGGAGGGACGGCATCAGCGCGCGGTCGGCCAGCCGGCCGCCCAGCAGGTTGCCGACGGCCAGTCCGCCGCCGAACAGCAGCAGGATCGGCGACACGGCGGCCTCCGGCACGCCGGTGACGCGGGTCAGCAGCGGCTGGATGTAGGTGAAGACGGCGAACACGCCGGCAAAGCCCAGCACCGTGATCGCCAGCCCGAGCAGCACCTGCGGTCGGGCCAGCACGGCGAGTTCGTCGCGCAGCGGGGACGGCGCGGCCTCGGCCCGGCCGCGCGGCACGAACAGCGCCAGCACGGTGAAGGCGGCAACCCCGATCAGCGCCACCGCCCAGAAGCTCGAGCGCCAGCCGAAGTGCAGGCCGAGCCAGGCGCCGGCCGGCACGCCGAGCAGCGTGGCCGCGGTGAGCCCGGTGAACATCAGGGCGATCGCCGAGGCGCGGCGCTCCGGCGGCACCAGGCCGGTGGCGACCACCGAGCCGACGCCGAAGAAGGTGCCGTGCGCCAGCGCGGTGACGACCCGCGCGGCCATCAGCAGCTCGTAGCCGGTCGCCAGCGCGCAGGCGATGTTGCCGAGCGTGAAGATCGCCATCAGCCCGAGCAGCACGGTCTTGCGCGGCAGGCGGCGGGTGGCGATGGTCAGCAGGGGGGCGCCGACCGCGACGCCGAGCGCGTAGCCCGAGATCAGCAGGCCGGCGGCCGCGATCGAGACCTGGAGATCGGCCGCCACCTGCAGCAGCAAGCCCATGATGACGAATTCGGTGGTGCCTATTCCGAAGGCACCGGCGGTGAGGGCGAGAAGGGCGAGGGGCATGATGGACAGGACTGTGCCGGCTTCGCAGGAACATGAATAGAATGCCGGCCCGACTTGCTCTTGTGAATTGAAGTCACAAATGCCCCGCTCCGAGATCAACCGTTCCGGCGAAATGGAAGCCTTCGTGCAGGTGGTCGAGCGCGGCAACTTCTCGGCCGGCGCCCGCGCCCAGGGAATGACCCCTTCGGCGGTCAGCAAGCTGATCGGCCGGCTCGAGGCGCGGCTCGGCACCCAACTCGTGCACCGCTCCACGCGCAGGCTGCAGCTCACGGCCGAAGGCCAGCTTTTCTACGAGCGCAGCGTGCGCGTTCTGGCGGACATGGACGAGGCCGAGCGCTGCGCCGCGGCGGGCGCGGCGCCGAGCGGCCGGGTCAGCATCAACGCCAGCGTCCCCTTCGGGCAGCAGGTGCTGATTCCGCTGGTGCCGCGCTTTCTCGAACGGCACCCGCAGATCACGCTCAACATCGTGCTGACCGACCGCGTGGTCGATCTGATGGAGGAGCGTGCCGACGTCGCGATCCGCTGGGGCGCGTTGCCGCCGTCCGATCTGGTGGCCCGGCGACTCGGCGCCACGGGACAGGCGATCGTCGGGGCGCCTGGCTATCTCGCGCGCTGCGGCACGCCGTACACGCCGCAGGAACTCGAAGGGCACAACCGGCTCGGCTTCACGTACCGGCGCAGCGTCCCCGACTGGCCGCTGGCGGTCGACGGCCGGCTGATCGACATGCCGATCAACGGCAACGTGCGGGCCGGCGACGGAGAGGCCTTGCGCGCGCTGCTGCTGGCGGGCGTCGGCCTGGGCCGCTTGTCGCTGTACCAGGTGCAGGCGGACATCGAGGCCGGCCGGCTGGTGCCGGTGCTGGAGGAATTCAACCCGGGCGACACGGCGCCGATCCATGCCGTCTACCTGGGCAAGCCGGGGCATCTGCCGGCGCGGGTGCGCGCGCTGCTGGACTTCCTGGCGGCGCATGTGGGGGAGGACGGGCGCCCGCGCCTCTAGAGCACCCGGCTCTGGCCCTGGCTGTCGCCGCGCTCGCGCTGCGCGCCCGTCACGGTGATACCACGGCGTGCTGCAGGCCAGGTGCCTCGACGCGCTGGGCCGCACGCTGGGGGCCATCGACCGCCGGCGAACAGGTCGCAGCAGCAGCTTGGCTGCTTGCCTGACAATAGCTGCATCCATCCATGAAAGAAGTCCCCGACGCCATCGTCTGTGAAGGCTGCGACGCGGTCTACCGCCGCGTGCGGCTGCGCCGTCGCGAGGTCTCGCACTGCCCGCGCTGCAGCACCGAACTCGACCGCCACGCCGGCGACCAGAACGCCCGGGCGCTGCCGCTGACCGTGGCCTGCCTGATCCTGTTCGCGATCGCCAACCTGTTCCCGATCGTCGAGATCGAGCTGCAGGGCCTCAGCAGCGAGACCACGCTGGTCGGCGCGGTGGTGGCGCTCAGCACCGAAGGCATGTCGCCGGTGGCGCTGCTGGTGTTGGCGACCACCCTGCTGTTCCCGCTGCTGCAGCTGTGCATCCTGTTCTACCTGCTGGTGCCGATGCGCTACGAGCGCCGGCCGGCCGGCTTCGACGTGCTGGTCAACGCCCTCGTGGCGCTGCGGCCCTGGGGCATGATCGAGGTCTTCCTGCTGGGCGTGCTGGTGGCGATCATCAAGCTCAGCAGCATGGCGCAAGTCATCGCCGGGCCGGCGCTCTGGGCCTTCATGGGGCTCACGGTGCTGCTGACCGCGGTGCTGTCGTTCAACCCCCGGACCTTCTGGGAAATGGCCTTCGAGCCGCGGCCGGGGCAGCAGGGATGAGCGCAGCGCCGGGCCGCCCCAAGCAAGCTCGCACCCCCTCGGGGGGCAGCGAGGACACGAAGTGCCGAGCGCGGGGGCCTGAGAGCGCAGCGCCGGGCCGCCCCAAGCAAGCTCGCACCCCCTCGGGGGGCAGCGAGGACACGAAGTGCCGAGCGTGGGGGCGCCATTGAACGAGCTCATTCCGATCGAGACGGCGGGGGCGCAGGGCCTGATGGCCTGCCACCATTGCGGCAGCACCTGGCAGGGCGTCGCCGACGGCGAACCCTGTGCGCGCTGCGGCACACGGCTGCACGCGCGCAAGCCCGACAGCATCAAGCGCACCTGGGCCTACCTGGTCGCCGCCGCGATCCTCTACCTGCCGGCCAACCTGCTGCCGGTGATGATCACCAAGAGCCTGCTGGGCACCCAGCAGGACACCATCCTGAGCGGTGTCATCTATTTCTGGGTGTCGGGGGCCTACGGGCTGGCGGCGCTGATCTTCATCGCCAGTTTCCTCGTGCCGCTGTTCAAGCTCAGCGCGCTGATCCTGCTCACCGTCACGGCCCAGCGCCGCAGCGCCTGGCGGCAGCTCGAACGGGCCAAGCTCTACCGCATGCTGGAGGTGATCGGGCGCTGGTCGATGCTCGACGTCTTCGTCGTGGCCTTGCTCGCCGGCCTGGTGCGCATCCACGGCTTCGCCGAAATCACGGCCGGCGTCGGCATCGCGGCCTTCGGCGCCGTGGTGGTGCTGACCATGCTGGCCTCGTTGAGCTTCGATCCGCGCCTGACATGGGACACCGAGGCCGAGGTGCGACCGCAAGACATGAAAATGGACAATGAACCGATATGAATGACGAAGCCCCCCGACCCGAGCCCCAGCCGCCACGGGCCGCGCCGAAGGTCGTCAGGCGCCGCAACTGGCTGCCTTCGCTGATCTGGCTGATACCGGTCGTGGCGGCACTGGTCGGCGTCTACCTGGTCGCACGCATCCTGATGGACCGGGGCCCCGAGATCGTGCTGACCTTCAAGAGCGCGGAGGGCCTGGAGGCCAACAAGACCGCGGTGAAGTACAAGGACGTGCAGATCGGCACCGTGCAGAGCATCCGCCTGGCCTCCGACCGCTCGCATGTGCGCGTGCTGGTGCAGCTCAAGAAGGAAGCCAGTGCCTTCACCGCGCAGGACACCCGCTTCTGGGTGGTGCGTCCGCGGCTCGACACCTCGGGCATCTCGGGCCTCGGCACGCTGCTGTCGGGCGCCTATATCGGCGCCGATGCCGGGACCTCCGAAGAGACCGCGGGTGAGTTCACGGGTCTCGAGACGCCGCCGATCGTCACGCGCGACGCCTCGGGCCGGCAGTTCCTGCTCAAGTCGCGCGACATCGGCTCGCTCGACATCGGATCGCCCGTGTACTTCAGGCGCATCAAGGTCGGCCAGGTGGCGGCCTACGAACTCGACAGCGACGGCCACGGCGTGACGCTGCGGGTCTTCGTGAATGCGCCCTACGACAAGTTCGTCGGCGTCAACACGCGCTTCTGGCACGCCAGCGGCTTCGACGTCGACCTCAATGCGAGCGGCCTCAAGGTGCGCACCCAATCGCTGGTCACGGTGCTGCTGGGCGGCATCGCCTTCCAGTCGCCGGAAGATCAGAACGGGCCGGTAGCGCAGGAGAACGCTGCCTTCATGCTGGCGGGCGACGAGACCACGGCGATGAAGGAGCCGGACGGTCCATCGCGGACGATGTTGCTGTACTTCAACCAGTCGCTGCGCGGCCTGTCGCCCGGGGCGCCGGTCGATTTCCGCGGCGTCGTGATCGGCGAGGTCAAGTCGATCGGGGTCGAGTTCGATCGCAGCGAGCGCGAGTTCAAGATGCCGGTGGTGGTGCAGATCTACCCGGACCGCCTGCGGCGCCGGGGCGCCAATGTGGGCAGCGAGACGCCTTTCTCGCAACTCGAGCGCTGGCGATTCCTGGTCAGCAAGGGGCTGCGCGCGCAGTTGCGAACCGGCAACCTGCTCACCGGCCAGGTCTATGTGGCGATGGACTTTTTCCCCGACGCGAAGCCGGTCGCCCTGGACATCGGACGCACGCCGCTCGAACTGCCGACGGCGCCCAACAGCCTGGACGAACTGCAGTCGCAGGTGTCGGACATCGCGCGCAAGATCAACAAGGTGCCGTTCGACGAGATCGCCGCCGACCTGCGCCGCGCGCTCGGCTCGCTCAACAAGACGCTCGCCACCAGCGAGCAGCTGGTCAAGAGCATCCACAACGACGTGACGCCCGAGATGGCGGCGGCGATGAAGGACGTGCGTCGAACGCTGAACTCGGCCGAGAAAACCATCGCCGACGACTCGCCGCTGCAGCAGGACCTGCGGCAGACGCTGCAGGAAGTCACGCGCGCGGCGGGCTCGCTGCGCGTGCTGACCGACTACCTGGAGCGCCATCCCGAATCCCTGATCCGCGGCAAGCCGGAGGACAAGCAGAAATGAGAACGACGATGTGGCGCCCGGGCGCATGGCTTTTCGCGGCTGCGCTGCTGGTGATGGCCGGATGCGGCAGCACGCGCACGCACTTCTACAGCCTGGCGGAGACCGCGGCGCCGGCTGTGCGCGCGCCCGCCGCGGTCTCCGCCAGGCTGTAGAAG
>Ga0247820_10000897_pt1 | contig 16596 bp, 11 predicted proteins | sample 13C_Glucose_Day1_2_FD_192480 | JGI IMG/M metagenome (GOLD analysis project Ga0247820, IMG submission 192480) | Soil microbial communities from agricultural site in Penn Yan, New York, United States - 13C_Glucose_Day14 | ecosystem: Environmental > Terrestrial > Soil > Agricultural land | place...
GCCCTACGCCATGACCTTCCCGCCGCCCGTGATCGGCGCGGCCCCCGCCCAGGACCCCGACTACGCCGCCCGCAGCAGCCCCAACGGCAACGCCCTGGAAGCGTTCCTGACCCAGCCGGGGCTGACGCCGTTCCCGTCGCAGTACGCCAACGTGCTCGACCGCAACCCGTGGAAGGCGCAGATCGAGATGTTCCTCAACCGCAGCGGGGTCGGCTCGCCCGCCGAAGGCCGTCCGCCAGGAAAGGGCTGGTCGCACCAGCGCTGGAACGAGTTCTACCCCCAGGCCGCGTTCAAGACCGCCCAGGCCGGGGCGCGCATCAACCAGGGCCTGCGCGACCGCAAGCAATTGCACAACTACGCCAAGGGTGAATTCGCCCCGGGCGGGCTGTACTACCAGACCTCCGACATCCCCACCACCCTGGGCACCACCAAGGGCATCGACACGCGCTTCCACCCGAAAATGCCCCTGCAGGGCCACAAGGCGCTGTGGACCTTCGACGGCACCTTCCCGGTCAAGCTGCTGATGGTGCGCTACGGCCAGCCGGTACTGATGCGCCACTACAACGCCCTGCCGATCGACCCATCGGCCAACAACGGCTTCGGCCTGCACACCATCTCCACCCACGAGCATAACGGCCACTCGCCGGCCGAGAGCGACGGCTTCGCCAACGCCTACTTCTTCCCCGGCCAGTATTACGACTACCGCTGGCCGATCCAGCTGGCCGGCTACGACACCATCAACACCCGTGCCCAGGACCCGCGCGCCGCCTTCCCCTGCGCGCCGGGCGAAACCCTGTACGTCAACGACGCCTCACCAGGCCTGAAGACCTGCGAGAACGGCAGCATCAAGATACGCGGCGACTGGCGCGAGACCATGAGCACCCACTGGTTCCACGACCACATGCTCGACTTCACCGCGCAGAACGTCTACAAGGGCAACGCGGTGATGATGAACTACTACTCGGCCATCGACCGCGGCAACGAGGCCCTGCAGGACGGCGTCAACCTGCGTTTTCCCAGCGGCGCGGCGATGCCGTGGGGCAACCGCGACTATGACGTCAACCTGGTGATCGCCGACAAGGCCTGGGATGCCAACGGCCAGCTGTGGTTCAACCCGTTCAACACCGACGGCTTCCTCGGCGACCAGATCCTGGTCAACTGGCAGTACCAGCCCAAGCTCAAGGTGCGCGCGCGCAGCTACCGCTTCCGCATTCTCAACGGCTCGGTGTCGCGTTACTTCAAGTTCGCCGTGGTGCGTGAAATCGCCGGCACCAGCGGCGAGTTCAAGGGCCCGACCGGCTCCAACCTTTCCTACGCCCGGGTGCCGTTCCACATGATCGCCAACGACGGCAACATCATGGAACACGCCGTGCCGTTCGACGGCACCCTGGACCTCAACGGTGACGGCAACCTGCAGGACAACAACGCCATCATGCCGCTGCAGGGCATCGCCGAGCGCTACGACATCATCATCAATTTCGCCAGGAACGGGATCAAGGTCGGCGACAAGCTGTACTTCGTCAACCTCATGGAACACGAGACCGGCAAGGGCCCGAAACAGCCCATCGCCCTGGCCGACGTGCTGTCGGGCAAGTACAAGCCTGTGATCAAGCAGACCAGCAACGGCCCGGAATGGGATGGCGGCGACCCGGTGGTCGGCAAGTTCATGCAACTGATCGTGCAGCCCTACACCGGCCAGGACGTCAGCATGGACCCGAGCCTGTATGAACCGGCCAAGCCCGGCAAGGCTGCTGGCCTGGCGATGATCCCCCTGCCCATCGACCGCAACAGCGCCAGCGATCAGGTCAAGATCAAGGCCGCTCGCCACCGCGAGTTCATCTTCGGCCGCTCCGACGGCACCGACAGCACGCCCTGGACCATCAAGACCGACGGCGGCTTTGGCTTCACCATGGACCCACGGCGTATCAGCGCCGCCCCGCAACTGGCCAACGAAGCCACCGACGCTGGCTTCAGCGGCGATGGCACCCTGGAAGTGTGGAAGATCAAGAACGGCGGCAACGGCTGGAGCCACCCGGTGCACGTGCACTTCGAGGAAGGGGTGATCCTCAGCCGTGACGGCAAGGCGCCGCCGGAATGGGAAAAATGGGCGCGCAAGGACGTGTACCGCATCGGCCCGGATGCTGATTCGTCGGAAGAAGTGGAAATGGCCATTCGCTTCCGCGAGTTCGCCGGCACCTACATGGAGCACTGCCACAACACCCAGCACGAGGACACCTCGATGCTGCTGCGCTGGGACCTGGAACACCCCGGCCAGTTCCAGATGATGCCGACGCCGCTGCCCGGCTGGGATGGCGTGGAATACATCAACTCCGCCGCCCTGCCGACCTTCCGCACTGCCAGCAGTGGCCCCGGCAACGACAGCAACAAGCCGCCGGTGGCGGTGAACGACAGCGCCGCGACCATGGCCGGCAAGCCGATCGTGCTCAACGTGCTGGCCAACGACACCGATCCCGACGGCAACCTGCCGCTGAGCATCAGCAGCCTGGCTCAGCCCGACTCCGGCCAGGGCACGGTGAGCAGCAACGGCACCCAGCTGACCTATACCCCCCCGGCCACGGTCGCCACGGCATTCACCGCCAGCTTCACCTATGCCGCGCGCGACGCCAAGGGCCTCGAGTCGCTGGCGCCGGCCACGGTGAGCATTGCGGTCTCGCCGGCGGTACCGATGGACCAGATCCAGGTCAGCAGCGCCACGGTACAGTTGCGCAGCAACAGCCGCTGGACCTGGGAAATCGCCGGGACCACCTCGGTGGCCGCCGGCAACAGTATCCGGGTCTCCACCAACACCACCAGCGGGCCGCTCGACCTGGGCCTGGCGACCCTGACCACCAGCGGCAGCGGCGCGCGCTGGAAGTTGTCGGTGACCACTACTGGCAGCGGCCCGGCCTCGCCACCGGCGGTGACGGTGAAGTCGGCGCTGGGGCAGAGCGTGACGGTGCCGCTGAGTATCCGTTGATATCGCCAAGACCACACTGGGGATTGGCGTGGGAGCGGGCTTGCCCGCTCCCACGCTGTCCTTGCCTGTCCCCTGACCAGAGGGTAGAACCATGCCCCGCCTGTGCCGCCTGCTGCTCCTGCTGCTGCTCCCCCTCAGCCTTGCCTGGTCGCTCCCCCCCAGCACCCGCGCAACGCCCTCCACACCCTGGGGCGCCGACTACTTCCCCAACATCCCCCTGCTCACCCAGGACGGCCAACAGGTGCGCTTCTTCGACGACCTGATCAAGGACAAGGTGGTGGCCATCAACTTCATCTTCACCGGCTGCGGCGACTCCTGCCCGGTGGAAACCGCGCGCCTGCGCCAGGTGCAGAAGCTGCTGGGCGAGCGCGTCGGCCAGGACATCTTCATCTACTCGATCAGCATCGACCCCTACAACGACACCCCCGCCACCCTCAAGCGCTACGCCGAGAAGTTCGCCATCGGCCCCGGCTGGACCTTGCTCACCGGCGAAGCCGCCGACATCGAGCAACTGCGCCGCAGCCTCGGGCTGTACATCGAAGGACTGGAGAACGGCCGCAGCAAGGACCACAACCTCAGCCTGATCATCGGCAACCAGGCCACCGGCCGCTGGATGAAGGCCTCGCCCTTCGAAAGCCCGTACATCCTCGCCGACCGCCTGGCCAACAGCCTGCACAACTGGAAGACCGCCAGCGCCCAGCGCCGCGACTACACCCAGGCCCCGGATATCCGCCCGCCGAGCGCCGGCGAACAACTGTTCCGTACCCGCTGCTCGTCGTGCCATACCCTGGGTGATGCCGAGCCCGGTGCCACCCGTGGCATCGGCCCGGACCTGCTGGGGGTGACCCGTCAGCGGGATGAACAGTGGCTCAAGCGCTGGCTGAAGGAGCCGGATCGGATGCTGGCGGAGCAAGACCCGCTGGCAATGCTGTTGTACGCGCAGTACAACCAGCTGGCGATGCCCAACATGCGCCTGGGGGAAACCGAAGTGGCCGCGCTGATCAGCTATCTCGAGGAAGAAACACAACGGCGCCAGGTGCCCTCGGCGCAACGTTGAACCTCGACCCTTGACCGCCAGCGCCGCCCCAGCCCATGCTCAACCGCTTCCATCCCACGCTCAAGGAACGACCGCATGAAGCTGGAAACACTCGCCATCCACGCGGGCTTCAGCCCCGACCCGACCACCAAGGCGGTGGCCGTGCCGATCTACCAGACCACCTCGTTCGCCTTCGACGACACCCAGCACGGCGCCGACCTGTTCGACCTCAAGGTCGCGGGCAACATCTACTCGCGCATCATGAACCCCACCAACGACGTGCTCGAGCAACGCATGGCCGCCCTCGAGGGCGGGGTCGGCGCGCTGGCCGTGGCCTCGGGCATGGCCGCCATCACCTACGCCATCCAGACCGTCGCCGAAGCCGGCGACAACATCGTCTCGGTGGCCAAGCTGTACGGCGGCACCTACAACCTGCTGGCCCACACCCTGCCGCGCATGGGCATCACCACCCGCTTCGCCGCCCACGACGACATCGCCGCCCTCGAGGCCCTGATCGACGCGCGCACCAAGGCAGTGTTCTGCGAGTCGATCGGCAACCCCGCCGGCAACATCGTCGATATCGCCGCGCTGGCCGAGGCAGCCCACCGCCATGGCGTGCCGCTGATCGTCGACAACACCGTGGCCACGCCGATTCTCTGCCGCCCGTTCGAGCACGGCGCCGATATCGTCGTGCACTCGCTGACCAAGTACATCGGCGGCCACGGCACCAGCATCGGCGGCATCGTCATCGACTCGGGCACATTCCCCTGGGCCGACCACAAGCAGCGTTTCGCCCTGCTCAATACTCCCGACCCGTCCTACCACGGCGTCACCTACACCGAAGCCTTCGGCCCCGCCGCCTTCATCGGTCGCTGCCGCGTGGTGCCGCTGCGCAACACCGGCGCCGCGCTGTCGCCATTCAATGCCTTCCTGATCCTGCAAGGCCTGGAGACCCTGGCCCTGCGCATGGAGCGCCATACCGAGAATGCGCTCAAGGTCGCCCGCTACCTGCAGGAACACGACCAGGTGGCCTGGGTGAAATATGCCGGCCTGCCCGACCACCCCGAGCACCAACTGGCCCGGCGCTACACCGGCGGCAAGCCGGCGGCGATCCTGTCGTTCGGCATCAAGGGCGGCCAGGCCGCCGGGGCGCGCTTCATCGATGCGCTGCAACTGGTGGTGCGCCTGGTCAACATCGGCGACGCCAAGTCGCTGGCCTGCCACCCCGCCTCCACCACCCATCGTCAACTCAACGACGAAGAGCTGGAGAAGGCCGGCGTACCGCGCGACATGGTGCGCCTGTCGATCGGCATCGAGCACAGCGATGACATCATCGCCGACCTCTCCCAGGCCCTTGAGGCCAGCCGCGGCTGATCGACCCGCGCCCCACCCAATGCCGACGGCGGGCGCGTACCCTGCAGAACCGGAACCTCGCGTAATGACCCTTTTCTACCTGAAACTCCTGGTCACCCCGCTGCTGATGTGGGCCATCTCCCTCGCCTCGCGGCGCTGGGGCGGACTGCTCGGCGGGCTGCTGTCCGGTCTGCCGATCACCTCGGCCCTGGTGATGACCTTCCTGTGCCTGGAGCAAGGCACGGGCTTCGCCCTGGGCGCGGTGCCCGGCGCGCTGGGTGGGTTGGCGGCGGTGCAGGCCACCTACGCCTTCTACCTGTTCGCCACGCGCAGGGTCGATATCGCCCCGGCCGTGCTGCTGGCGATCCTGTTCTACGGCCTGGCGGCCTATGCCTTCACCCACTGGGGTGGGCTTTACCTGTCGGTGGGCGTGGCGCTGCTGCTGATCGGCGTGCTGATCCGCGCCAGTGGCCGCGAGCCCAGGCCCGACACCCTCGCCCGTCCCCGGCAGCGGTATTGGGAGATTCCCTTGCGCATGGTATCGGCCACCTCGCTGCTGATGATCACCACCAGCCTGGCCAGCTGGCTGGGGCCGGCCACCAGCGGCATGCTGGCGCCAATACCGGTGATCGCCTGGCCGCTGGTGGTGTTCGCCCATGTGCAGGGCGGCCGAGCCGGGATGGCGGTGATGGTGCGGGGCAATGCCATTGGTGCGCTGGGAGTGATTGCATTCTACCTGGCGATGGCGGGGTTGCTGGAACGATTGGGGGTTGCCGTGACCATCGGCCTCGCCATGGGCCTGGCAGTGGCACTGACCGTCGCGTTGGCGGCGGCGCTGCGCCGGGTACCGACCGATTGACCAGTGATTCGAACAGGTCCCGGGTTTGATCCATCCTCCCTGGGGCCAGCCCCTCCAGCGAAATATCGACTAGCCTGAATGCTCCTGTTGCCAACCTGACAAGGTGAAGACGATGAGCATGATGGACTGGGACGCCTACCGTAAGCAGTTGATGGCCGGCATCGGCGATCTCAAGCAACTCTCACCCGATACCGTGGCCGGCTACGCGACCGCCAGCGGCGCCGGGGCCAAGACCAATCACCTGGACGCCAAGACCCGTGAGCTGATCTCGTTGGCCGTCGCCGTCACCACCCGCTGCGACGGCTGCATTGCCGTGCATTCGCAGCAGGCGGTCAAGCAAGGCGCCACCCGCGAGGAGATCGCCGAGGCCCTGGGCGTGGCGGTGGCAATGAACGCCGGCGCCGCGCTGGTCTACTCGGCCAGGGCGCTGGACGCCGTGGGCAAGACTGGCGCCTGAAACTTCATGGCGCCGCCGCCCTTGCGCGACGGCGCCGCGACACCCAGACTTGGCGGTTCAGCCCGTGCAGGAACCACCATGATCCAGATACGCCCCATGACCCCGGAAGACTTCGAACGCTTCTGGCCGACCTTCCAGGCCATTGTCCAGGCCCGCCAGACCTACGCCTTCGACCCGGCCCTGGACGTCGACCAGGCGCGTCGGTTGTGGCTGGAAACCCCGTTGCGCACCCTGGTGGCCGAGGACGACGGCGTGCTGCTCGGCTCCTACTTCCTCAAGGCCAATGCCGCCGGCCCCGGCGGGCATGTCGGCAACTGCGGCTACATGGTCTGCGAGCAGGCCCGCGGCCGGGGCGTGGCCAGGCTGATGTGCGAGCACTCGCAGAAGCTGGCGCGCCAGGAGGGCTTCCTGGCCCTGCAGTTCAATTCGGTGGTGGCCAGCAACGAGGTGGCGGTGGCGCTGTGGCACAAGCTCGGCTTCGAGACCGTCGGCCGCCTGCCCAGGGCTTACCGCCATGCCGAGCTGGGCCTGGTGGACTGCCTGGTGATGTACAAGTGGCTGGCCGACGAGCCGGTGGTGGAAAAGCCGGCGCTGCTGATCGGACGCAAGAATATCGAGGCGCGAGTTTCGCGTCGGCGCGGGCGCTGAACCCATCGCGGGGCAAGCCCGCTCCCACGATCCGATTGCCTGGAGCTGCCAGGGTATCGCCGTGGGAGCGGGCTTGCCCCGCGATCAGCGACAACGCAATTGCAGCTAACCCATTGCCCCACCAGATATTTTCCTGCCACCCAGGCGATTGACTCGCCACCCGTTCGATGGTCAGATGCGCGCCAGTTTCAGGTGTCCTGCGCCGCCGCGCGCAGGGTGAAACGGGAAGCCGGTGCGTCGTTGTCACGACAAGTCCGGCGCTGCCCCCGCAACGGTAAGCGAGCGAATCCTTCGACAGACCACTGTGCGCACGCATGGGAAGGTGAAGGCTTCATGCTCCTCGCAAGCCCGGAGACCGGCCTGAGGCTTCACTTGGCAACCCGCGGTGGGCGGGCGCAGGCCGGTATCCGCGCGCGCCTGCGTGCGCGCTTCGCCGTTGCGTGTTTTCCACCGGGATCCATTCCTTCCTGCAGCAGTGGAACGACATGTCCCGATTCAACAAGCTTCACACCCTGGCGGCCTGCCTGGCCGTGTCCCTGCCAGCACTGGCCGACGACCATGAAGTGGCGCCCCTCACCCTGCCCTCCACGGCGATCACCGACACCCGCGAGCCACAGGTCATCGACCTGGCCACGCCAACCCCGGCCGGCTCGCGCCTGAACCTCAGCGCCCTGGACACCCCGGCCAGCACCAGCAGCCTGACCGAGGCGCAGATCCAGCAGCGCAACAACCTCACCGTGCAGGACGCCGTGACCCGCTCGCCGGGCCTGACCTTCATCGGCACACCGGGCGACGGCGGTACCGGCCTGTCGGCCCGGGGCTTCACCGGGCAGAGTTCGGTGATGACCCTGTTCGACGGCTCGCGCCTGTACGCAGGCGCCGGCACCCTGACCTTTCCGGTCGATCCGTGGATGGTCGAGCGCATCGACGTGATCCGCGGCCCCGCCTCGGTGCTGTACGGCGAAGGCGCCACCGGCGCGGTGGTCAACGTGGTGCCGAAGAAGCCGTTCGCCGGTGACATCCGCAACCACCTGCGCCTGGGCTACGGCTCCTGGGACCGCCAGCAACTGGGCCTGGACAGCGGCGGCAGCCTGAGCGAGCGGCTGAGCTACCGCGTGACCCTCAACCAGCAGGCCGGCAACGGCTGGGTCGACCGCACCGACTCGCGCAGCCTGGCCCTCAGCGCCGCCCTGCGCTTCGATGCCAGCGACGACCTGAGCTTCACCCTCGCCCACGAACGCGGCGATGCGCAACCAGCCAACTACTACGGCACCCCGCTGATCGACGGGCACCTGCGCAGCAGCGTGCGCCGCAAGAACTACAACGTCAGCAACGACGAACAGCGCTACCACGACGAGTGGACGCGCCTGACCACCGACTGGACCCTCAGCGACAGTGTCATCGCCAGCAACCAGCTCTACTACATCAAGAGCCGCCGCCAGTGGCGCAACGCCGAGTCCTACGCCTGGGACGCCGCCAACGGCGTGATCCAGCGCGGCAGCTTCTTCGAGATTCGCCATAACCAGGAGCAGCTCGGCGATCGCCAGAGCTTTACCTTCGACCATGGCCTGTTCGGCCTGGCCAGCAAGACCGTGGTCGGCGCCGAATACAACAGCATCCGCTTCAACGTCGACAGCAACTCGCCCTACAGCGATGGCAGCAGCGACCCGCTCGACCCGTGGCATCCGGCTCCGGGCGGTTTCCACAGCCTCAGCCCGACCCGCGCGCAGACGCTGTCCAAGGTCGACACCTTCGCCCTGTTCGCCGAGAACCGCACCCAGCTGAGCGACCGCCTCGCGCTGGTCACCGGCATCCGCCGCGACCAGAACCACATCGACCGTGACGACCTGGTCAACAACGCCCGCAGCGACCGCAGCCTGCAAGGCGGCAACTGGCGCGCCGGGCTGGTGTACGCGCTCACCGACGACCTGTCGCTGTACGGGCAGTACTCCACCAGCGAGGACGGCGTCGGCGACCTGCTCACCCAGCGCCCGAACAAGCGCCTGGAGCTGACCGAAGCGAAGCAGACCGAGATCGGCCTCAAGCAACGTTTCTGGGATACCCGTGGCGAGTGGACGCTGGCGGCCTATCACATCGTCAAGAAAAAACTGCCGGTGTACAACCCGCTCACCCACGACAGCCAGCAGGCCGGCCAGCAGACCTCCGACGGCCTGGAGGCCAGCCTGGAACTGGCGCTGGGCAACCAGTGGCAGCTCTCGGCCAACGCCGCGCTGGTGAGGGCCAAGTACGACGATTTCCTGGAGGAAGGCGACAACGGCACGGTCAACGACCGCGCCGGCAACCGCCCGCAGGATGTGCCGCGGCGCACCGCCAACCTGTGGCTGAGCAAGGGCTTCGGCCAGGCCGTGGATGCCGGTATCGGCCTGCGCTATGTGGATGAGCGCTACTCCAGCGCGGCCAACGACCAGCGCGTGCCGGGTTACACGGTGGTCGACGCCAACCTGGGCTGGCAGGTGCTGCCCGATGTGCGCCTGGGCCTGCAGTTGAACAACCTGTTCGACCGCCAGTACGCCCAGTCCAGCTTCAGCGGCGAGCAATGGCTGCTGGGCGCGCCGCGTTCGTATTTCGCCACGGTCGACTACAGCTTCTGAGGCAGGTACAGCCCACTCGGGGTTCAAAATGTAAATCTCCGATCTGACTGGGGCAGCGTGGGAGCGGGCTTGCCCCGCGATGCTTCGCCAACCTGGGCCGACGTCATCGCGGGGCAAGCCCGCTCCCACGCTGTTCCTGCAAAGCCTCGGCGCCTGCGCCTGTCGCGCGGCGCTTGATCGGCGCCGCGCCAGGTGCTCGACTTAGCGCTACGCCTCCGTCACAAGCAGCGCGCCATGACCGACATCCCGCAGATCCCCACCCCGCCCGTACACGCCCTGGATCAGCCGCGCACCCTGCTGTTCCTCGCCTACCCGCAGATGGGCCTGCTCGACCTCACCGGCGCGCAGACGGTGTTCTGGGCCGCGACCAAGGCCCGTACCGCGCGTGGCCTGCCGGGCTATCGCCTGGTCACTGCCAGCCTCGAAGGCGGCTTGGTGCCCACCGCAGAAGGCCTGTCGATAGGCACCGAACCGTTGGCACCCTGGTTGTGCGAGCCGTTTGACACCCTGGTGGTGCCCGGCGCACCGGAGATCGTCCACACCCTCCCCGATCACGCCGAGCTGATCGCCTGGCTGGCCCAGGCCGCCCAGCGCGCCCGACGCACCGCCTCGGTGTGCAGCGGCACCTTCCTGCTGGCCGCCGCCGGCCTGCTCGACGGCCGCCGGGCCGCCACTCACTGGGCGATGTGCGATGCGCTGCACCGGCGCTTCCCGGCCATCGAGGTGGATGCCGAGTCGATCTTCGTGCAGCAGGACCAGGTGTGGACCTCGGCCGGGGTCAGCGCCGGCATCGACCTGGCGCTGGCCCTGGTCGAGGCCGACTGCGGCCGCGAGGTGGCGATGCAGGTGGCCCGCGAACTGGTGGTGTTCCTCAAGCGCCCCGGCGGCCAGGCGCAGTTCAGCGAACTGCTCAAGGCCCAGGGCGAGGACGGCGCCGCCTTCGAGGCCCTGCACCTGTGGCTCAACGAGCACCTGGGCGACCCGCGCCTGACGGTCGAGCGGCTGGCCGAGCAGGCGCGCATGAGCCTGCGCAACTTCACCCGGGTGTACAAGCACAAGACCGGCCGCACCCCGGCCAAGGCCATCGAGGTGTTCCGCCTGGAGGCGGCGCGGCGCTTGCTGGAGAACTCCGACCAGCATATCGAGCAAGTCGCCCGCCACTGCGGCTTCGGCAGCGAGGAGCGCATGCGCCTGGCGTTCCAGCGCCATCTGGCGGTGACCCCGCGAGACTACCGGGCACGCTTTGCCCGCAGCGTACCGCTGGCCGAAATCCAGGGTTCTTTGGCCTAGGGGCAAACCAGGGGCGCGCTTAGCATCTGCAGCACGCCTGTCGGGCCACGGTCCATGTCCTCCCGCAAGGCGTACCCTTTTCCCACTGCCGCAGCGACAACATCGATAATCGCGGCATTCAGGAGCACCCTCATGAAACAGATCCTGATCATAGGCGCAGGCTTCGCCGGGCTGTGGAGCGCCCTCGGCGCCGCCCGCCTGCTCGACCAGCACAAACGCGACGACGTGCTGATCACCGTGCTCGCGCCTCAGGCCGAGCTGCACATCCGCCCTCGCTTCTACGAACCCGACGTGCACACCATGGCCGCGCCGTTGCAGGCATTGTTCGACGCGGTCAACGTGCGCTTCGTCAAAGGCAGCGCCTACCACATCGACCAGGCCAGCCGTGAAGTGGCGTACCGCCAGCCCGGCGGCATCGAGGCCAGGCTTGGCTACGACCGCCTGATCATGGCCTGCGGCAGCCTGCTCAACCGCCCGGCGCTGGAAGGCTTCGACCGTCACGCCTTCGACGTCGACAAGATCGAGTCAGCCACCCGCCTGGAAGAACACCTCAAGTCCCTGGCCGCCCGCCCCGACAGCCCGGCGCGCAACACCGTGGTGGTGGCCGGGGGCGGCTTCACCGGCATCGAGACCGCCACCGAGCTGCCCAGCCGGCTGCGGGCGATCCTGGGCGACAAGGTCACGCCGCGCATCGTCGTGGTCGACCGCGGGGCGAAGATCGGCGCCGCCCTGGGCGACGGTATCCGCCCGGCCATCGAGCAGGCCTCGGCGGCGCTGGGCATCGAATGGGTCTGCGGCGCCACGGTGGCCTCGGTGGATGCCGGTGGCGTGCTGCTCGACAACGGCGAACGCATCGCCGCCAATACGGTGGTCTGGACCGTCGGCTTCAAGGCCAACCCGCTGACCGAGCAGATCACCGGCGAGCGCGATCGCCAGGGCCGCCTGCATGTGGACGGCCAGCTCAAGGTCATCGGCAACCCGGATGTGTATGCCGCGGGCGATGTGGCCTACGCGGCTTGCGACGAGGTCGGCAACTTTGCCGTGATGTCCTGCCAGCACGCCATCCCCCTGGGCCGCTACGCCGGCAACAACGCCGCCGCCGAGCTGATCGGCGTGGCGCCGATGACCTACAGCCAGCCCAAGTACGTCACCTGCCTGGACCTCGGCGCCTGGGGCGCGGTGTACACCGAAGGCTGGGAACGTACCGTTTCGCCACCGACCGACAAGGCCGAGGCCAAGCAGCTCAAGCAGCAGATCAACTCGGTGTGGATCTACCCGCCAGCAGCGGACCGGGCCACGGCACTGGCAGCGGCCGACCCGCTGATACCGGTCGCCTGACAGCACTGCCAACCTGCCGCAGATCGCCCACCCCCGGGGCTGCGCTGTTACTGAGAGCAGTCAGCGCAGCCCCTGCGGGCTTGCCCCGCGATAGCCGCCATTGCCTCGCCCCGCTCACAATCCAACCAGGTATTCATGACTCCAGGTCAAAGGACCTTGGCGCGTCAACGGCTTAATCAATCCCGCCGAACACCGCACACTGCACCTACCCGTTCGATCCCGTGCCCCACTGCCCGGGCCTCGATCCCCTCACTCGACAGGAGCAGTTGCATGAGCATTCCATCCTTTGGCCTGGGTACCTTCCGCCTCACCGGCCAGGCCGTCATCGATTCGGTCAAGTCGGCGCTGGCGCTGGGCTACCGCGCCATCGACACCGCGCAGATCTACAAGAACGAGGCCGAGGTCGGCCAGGCCATCGCCGAAAGCGGCGTGCCGCGCGACGAGCTGTTCATCACCACCAAGATCTGGGTCGACCACTACGCCGCCGACAAACTGATCCCCAGCCTGCGCGAGAGCCTGGCCAAACTGCGCACCGACCATGTCGACCTGCTGCTGATCCACTGGCCGGCGCCGGGCAACGGCGTCGAGCTGCCCGAATACATGCAGGCGCTGGCCGACGCCAAGCGCCAGGGCCTGACCCGCCAGATCGGCATCTCCAACTTCAATATCGAGCTGACCCGCCAGGCCATCGCCGTGGTCGGCCAGGGCGAGATCGCCACCAACCAGATCGAACTCAGCCCGTACCTGCAAAACAGCAAGCTGACTGCCTTCCTCCAGGAGCAGGGCATCACTACCACCTCCTACATGACCCTGGCCTACGGCAAGGTGCTGAAGGATCCGCTGCTGACCGAGATCGCCGCCAAGCACAAGGCCACCGTGGCCCAGGTGGCCCTGGCCTGGGCATTGCAACTGGGCTATGCGGTTATCCCGTCGTCCACCAAACGCGAGAACCTGGCCAGCAACCTGCTTGCCCGCAGCCTGCGCCTTGACGCCGACGACATGGCGCGCATCGCCACCCTGGAGCGCAACGGCCGCGAAGTCAGCCCGGACGGCCTGGCGCCAGCCTGGGACTGATATCCTTCGGGCATGGAGGCCCACCGCCCCGCTCTCAACCGCTTTTTCGGAGCTCCCAATGAGCACGCTTTCCCCCAAACGGGTGCTGTTCGCCCTGGCCATCGGCGCCTTCGGCATCGGCACCACCGAGTTCACCCCCATGGGCCTGTTGCCGGTGATCGCCGATGGCGTCGGTGCCAGCATCCCCAGCGCGGGCATGCTGATCACCGCCTATGCCATCGGCGTGATGGTCGGCGCGCCGATCATGACCTTGCTGTTCAGCCGCTTCGGCAAGCGTGCCGCGCTGATGATGCTGATGGGCATCTTCACCGTCGGCAACTTGCTCTCGGCCCTGTCGCCGGACTACTACACCCTGCTGCTCTCGCGCCTGATCACCAGCCTCAACCACGGCGCCTTCTTCGGCCTGGGCGCGGTGGTGGCCGCCAGCGTGGTGCCCCGGGACAAGCAGGCCAGCGCCGTGGCCACCATGTTCATGGGCCTGACCATCGCCAACATCGGCGGCGTGCCAGCCGCCACCTGGCTCGGCCAGCAGGTCGGCTGGCGCATGGCCTTCGCCGGCACCGCGGTGCTCGGCGTGCTGGCCATCGCGGCGCTGTGGTACGCCCTGCCCAAGGGCGAGCGCGGCAGCGTGCCCCATGTGCGCAAGGAACTGGCGGTGATCGCCCGCCCCAACGTGCTGCTGGCCATGGCCACCACGGTACTGGGCGCCGGCGCGATGTTCACCCTGTACACCTATGTCGCCCCGGTGCTCGCCGAACTGACCGGCGCCTCCGACAGTTTCGTCACCCTCGGCCTGGTGCTGATCGGCGTCGGCTTCACCCTCGGCAACAGCCTGGGCGGCAAGCTGGCCGACTGGTCGCTGGACGGCGCCGCGCGGATCTTCCTCGGCGCGTTGGCGGCGATCATGCTGCTGATGCCGCTGGTGTTGGGCAGCCATGTCGGCGCCGCGCTGGCCTTGCTGGTGTGGGGGATGTTCACCTTCGCCGTGGTGCCGCCGCTGCAGATGCGAGTGATGATCGCCGCAGCCGAGGCTCCGGGGCTGGCGTCATCGATCAACGTGGGTGCATTCAACCTGGGCAATGCCGTCGGCGCCGCCCTGGGTGGCGCGGTGATCAGCCTGGACCTGGGCTATGCGGCGGTGCCGATGGCCGGTGGCCTGCTGGCGGCGACCGGGTTGCTGCTGGTGTGGCTGGGCGGGCGCGGCAAGGCCGCCGACGAGGCGCTGGGTAATCCAGCCTGACCGGGATCACCCACATGGGGCGAGCTTGCCCGCGATAGCCCCAACACAAGAACGCCGCCATCCCCGAAGGAATGGCGGCGGTTTCACGTTTACACCCCGCTGCCGTCAGGCCGGCGCCGAAGTGCGGATCAGGTGATCAAAGGCCGCCAGCGACGCCTTGGCGCCCTCGCCCACGGCGATGACGATCTGCTTGTACGGCACCGTGGTCACGTCGCCGGCGGCGAACACGCCGGGGATGCTGGTCTGGCCCTTGGCATCGACGATGATCTCGCCACGCGGCGAAAGCTCCACCGTGCCCTTGAGCCAATCGGTGTTCGGCAGCAGGCCGATCTGCACGAAGATGCCTTCCAGCGCCAGGTCATGCAGCGTGTCGCTGGTGCGGTCCTTGTAGCGCAGGCCGGTGACCTTCTCGCCATCGCCGACCACTTCGGTGGTCAGCGCGCTGGTGATCACCTTGACGTTCGGCAGGCTGTGCAGCTTGCGCTGCAGCACGGCATCGGCGCGCAGCTGGCTGTCGAACTCGATCAGGGTCACCTGGGCGACCACGCCGGCCAGGTCGATGGCCGCTTCCACGCCGGAGTTGCCACCACCGATCACCGCCACGCGCTTGCCCTTGAACAGCGGGCCGTCGCAGTGCGGGCAGTAGGCCACGCCACGGGCGCGGTATTGCTGCTCGCCCGGCACGTTCATTTCACGCCAGCGGGCGCCGGTGGCGAGGATCACGGTCTTGGCCTTGAGCGAGGCGCCGCCGGCCAGGCGTACTTCATGCAGGCCACCATCGGTGGCCGGGATCAGCGCTTCGCCGCGCTGCAGGTTCATGATGTCGACGTCGTACTGCTTGACATGCTCTTCCAGGGCCGTGGCCAGCTTAGGCCCTTCGGTCTCCTGCACCGAGATGAAGTTCTCGATCGCCAGGGTGTCGAGCACCTGGCCGCCAAAGCGCTCGGCAGCGACACCGGTGCGAATGCCTTTACGGGCGGCGTAGATCGCCGCGGCGGCGCCAGCCGGGCCACCCCCGACCACCAGCACGTCGAAGGCGTCCTTGGCGTTGATCTTCTCGGCCTGGCGAGCGCCGGCATTGGTGTCGATCTTGCCGAGGATCTCTTCCAGGCCCATGCGGCCCTGGCCGAACACTTCGCCGTTCAGGTAGATGCTCGGCACCGCCATGACCTTGCGGGCTTCGACTTCATCCTGGAACAGCGCGCCATCGATGGCGACGTGGCGCACATTGGGGTTGAGCACCGCCATCAGGTTCAACGCCTGGACCACGTCCGGGCAGTTCTGGCACGACAGCGAGAAGTAGGTTTCGAAGGTGAATTCGCCCTCCAGCGCCTGGATCTGCTCGATCACTTCGGCACTGGCCTTGGAGGGGTGGCCGCCGACCTGCAGCAGCGCCAGCACCAGGGAGGTGAATTCGTGGCCCATGGGGATGCCGGCGAAACGCAGGCTGATATCCGCGCCAGGGCGGTTCAGCGAGAACGAAGGACGACGGGCGTCGTTGCCATCCGCGCTGAAGGTAATGAGGTTCGACAGGCCGGCGATTTCCACCAGCAGGTCGTGCAGTTCGCGGGACTTCGCGCCGTCGTCGAGGGAGGCAACGATCTCGATCGGCTGGGTGACCCGCTCCAGGTAGGTTTTCAGTTGCGATTTAAGCGTGGCGTCCAACATACGGGCGATTCCTTTTTCAAAACTCGGATACAAAAACGCCCAGG
>Ga0247820_10000900_pt1 | contig 16582 bp, 12 predicted proteins | sample 13C_Glucose_Day1_2_FD_192480 | JGI IMG/M metagenome (GOLD analysis project Ga0247820, IMG submission 192480) | Soil microbial communities from agricultural site in Penn Yan, New York, United States - 13C_Glucose_Day14 | ecosystem: Environmental > Terrestrial > Soil > Agricultural land | place...
CGCAGTGACTAGCTTCATGAAACTCTCTCCCGATTTGGTGGACTTGCCCCAGGAAAACAAACCCGTCTCAAGTCTAAGCGCAGCGCCCGGCTTTGTAACGCATCGTTGGCACCCTCCTCACCGTCGATGCACGCCTCGACGGTGCTGAACAGCCTTTCGGCTCGGCCTGCGCACTGCCTGGTCACAAGGAACTGCATCAGTGCATGGCTCGCAGAGGTCTTTGCAGAAACCTTGCCAGGTCGGATAAACCGCCAAAAAACAGCGTGTTGCGTAGAAAACCGGGGATTGGCCAGTCGCCACCAGCAAAAACATGCACAACTTCGGTGCGCGCCATTCAGGGGCGCTGCGCAAAAACTGTGCAACGCACGGGCCGCCAGAGAGCCAAAAGCAGCGTGCTACACTGGCGCTCTTTTTACTGATCAAGCGGACAGCCGAACATGCTCGCGCCCAAAGCCCTCCTCGACGCCCTCAGCGACCAAGCCTCACGCCTGTTCAGCGGCGACACCGCGCAACCGCGCGCCGAACTGGAAAGCCAGTTCAAAGTCCTCATGCAAAGCGCCTTCAGCAAGCTGGACCTGGTCAGCCGCGAAGAATTCGACAGCCAGATGGTGGTCCTGGCGCGCACCCGCGCACGCCTCGAGGCCCTGGAGAAACAAGTCGCCGAGCTGGATGCGCGAATGGCTCCCGCTGCGGCGCCCCAGCCAACAACGGATAACCCAGCAGCAGATTGATGCAGGCCGTCATTTGGATTCGTTAGCCCTGCCCCTCCAGGGGGCAGGCGCCCGGGTCTGAATTTTGTTTTATACCAAAATTATCTTTTTAGGTATAAATTATACCAAGCGAGATAATTTAGGATAATTCGATGAGCCCTTCCCGCCCGATCTTCAAACGAGAGCTATTGGCCAAGACACTTGCCAACGATCTGGCCGGGGAATCGCTGGTCGACTATAGCTCGGGGATGTTCCTGGCAGCCCCGCGGCGTACGGGTAAGAGCACCTTCCTCAACAACGACCTGATCCCCGAGTGCGCACGCCGTGGCTGGCTGCCGGTGTATGTCGACCTCTGGGCAGACCGCGAAGCCGACCCCGCCGACTTGATCAGCGCCGCCATCGGCAACGCCTTGGGCCAATACCAAAGCGCGTTAGAAAAAGTCGCCAAGAAGGCGGGAATCGACAAGATCAACTTGCTACGTACCCTGAGTTGGGATTTCAGCAAGCCGCGCCTGCCACAAGGCACCACCCTGGCTCAGGCACTGGGGGTATTGCATGAGGTTGCTGGCAAGATGGTCGTGCTGGTGATCGATGAAGCGCAGCACGCGCTCAATACCGAAAGCGGCATCAACGCCATGTTTGCCCTCAAGGCTGCCCGCGATCAGCTCAACCGTGGCAGCGACCCGGACGGCCTAAGGCTGGTATTCACCGGATCCAGTCGCGACAAACTGGCCAACCTGGTACTCAAAAGCAAACAGCCCTTCTATGGCGCCAACATCACGCCCTTTCCGCTCCTGGGCAAAGAGTTCGTCGCATTCATCACCCAGGTGTGGAACCAACGCCTGGCCGCTACCAACCAGTTCAAGGTCGAAGATCTCGAGTATGCATTCGGCCTGGTCGGCAGACGCCCGGAAATGCTCGCCAAATTGCTCGCGGAAGTCAGTGTCGGCTTGGGCGAAGCGGGCAATCTTGGCGAGCTGCTGAAGACCGGTGCACTCAATCATCAGGCCGGGGTCTGGAGTGATTACGAAAGTGCCTTCAACGAGCTTTCGCCCTTGCAGCAGGCGGTATTGGAGGTGATGGCGCGGCGCGTCATCGACAAACAGCCGTTTTCGCCGTTCAGTGAACAGACCTTCACAGAAATCAACCGTCGGCTGGAGCTGAGCCAGAACCTGCCGAACGCGACGGCTCCCAATGTGCAGAAAGCCCTTGAGGTGCTGCGCGAGCAAGAGCTGGTATGGAAAGCCAATCGCGGCGAATACGCACTGGAAGATTCCGCCATGGCCGAGTGGCTGACCAGAGCGTGAGCCGCGCACCTGCGCGTGCCGGTAAAACCTCGACTCACTCTTTGCGGTTGCCTCGGTGACGGCGCCGCTACGCTTTGAAAAGCCGCAGGACGCGGCCTACATCTCAGCGACCACGGAGTGTCCATGTCCCTTGCCCTTGTCCACAGTCGCGCCCAGGTCGGCGTGCAGGCGCCGGCTGTCAGCGTTGAAACCCATCTGGCCAACGGCCTGCCCAGCCTGACCCTGGTCGGCTTGCCGGAAGTGACGGTCAAAGAAAGCAAGGACCGCGTACGCAGCGCCATCGTCAATTCCGGGCTGAACTACCCCGCCAGGCGCATCACCCAGAACCTCGCCCCCGCCGACCTGCCCAAGGATGGCGGACGCTACGATCTGGCCATTGCCTTGGGCATTCTCGCCGCCGATGGCCAGGTCCCGGTAGCGACCCTGAGCGACATCGAATGCCTGGGCGAACTGGCCCTTTCAGGGGCGGTGCGCAGCGTGCAAGGCGTGCTACCCGCCGCGCTCGCTGCCCGCGAGGCCGGTCGCGCCCTGGTGGTGCCGCGCGATAACGCCGAAGAGGCGAGCTTGGCGAGCGGGCTGGTGGTGTATGCCATCGGCCATTTGCTGGAACTGGTCGCTCACCTCAATGGCCAGGTGCCGCTGCCACCCTATGCCGCGAACGGCCTGGTCCTGCAGAGCACGCCTTACCCAGATTTGAGCGAGGTACAGGGCCAAATCGCGGCAAAACGCGCCCTGCTGGTGGCGGCGGCAGGTGCGCACAACCTGCTGTTCACCGGCCCGCCAGGTACTGGCAAGACCCTGCTCGCCAGCCGCTTGCCGGGTTTACTGCCGCCGCTGGATGAACACGAAGCGCTGGAAGTTGCCGCCATCCAGTCAGTCAGCGGGTGCACACCCTTGAACAGCTGGCCACAGCGACCCTTTCGCCACCCGCACCACTCGGCCTCCGGGCCGGCATTGGTCGGTGGCGGCAGTCGTCCCCAGCCAGGCGAGATCACCCTGGCCCATCACGGCGTGTTGTTTCTGGACGAACTGCCCGAGTTTGAACGCCGCGTGCTTGAGGTACTGCGCGAGCCGCTGGAATCGGGCGAAATCGTCGTCGCCCGGGCCAAGGATAAAGTCCGCTTCCCTGCCCGCTTCCAGTTGGTGGCGGCAATGAACCCCTGCCCCTGTGGTTACCTGGGCGACCCCAGCGGACGCTGTCGCTGCAGCACCGAGCAGATCCAGCGTTATCGCAACAAGCTCTCCGGCCCGCTGCTCGACCGCATCGACCTGCACCTGACCGTGGCCCGCGAAAGCACCGTGCTGACCAACGCCCCCAGCGGTGAAACCAGCGCCCACGTCGCCCGCGTGGTCGCCGAAGCTCGCGACGTACAGCAGCGCCGCCAAGGCTGCGCCAATGCCTTTCTCGACCTCAAGGGTCTACGCCGGCACTGCCACTTGAGCGCCGAGGACCAGCGCTGGCTGGAAAACGCCTGCGAACGCCTGACCTTGTCGCTGCGTGCGGCGCACCGATTACTGAAGGTCGCACGGACCTTGGCCGACCTGGAACAGGGGCAGGACATCGCACGCACGCATCTGGCGGAGGCGTTGCAGTATCGGCCGGGGTCCTGACAGCGACGCGCTGGGATGCCCATACACCGGTTCAATCCCAGCCATAGCAGCAATATATTTTGCGCGCTAACTATTTGCGCTCAATATTGCCTCCAGACAGCAAGCAGTCGTCGCCCACTACCGACTAATCTGGAGAACGATCATGACCCTTCGCAAAAGCTTCGCCATTGCCGCTACCACCTTCGCCATTGCCAGCAGTGCCAGTGCCTTCGCCCAGTCCGGTGAAGTCCGCGCCTACCACTACGGCATGGACATCGATCAGGTGATCAGCGTGCAGGCCCCGGCAAACCCTCAAGGCCACAGCAGTACCGCCACACTCACTTACCGCGACAGCAATGGCCAGGTACACCAGGTGAGCTACAGCCAACCCAACACCCTCGCCAATCAGAACTGAGTTTGAGTCCAGACACACCGAACAGGGCCGCTTTGCGGCCCTTTCGTGTTAAAAGGCCATCGCTGGCTTAGAAACATCTTGTAATATTTAGCGCGTAATTTTAGTTGTACGACATCCTATCTACTGTGTTCGACTGCGCCGGCTCTCACAACAAAAATAACGGAGACACCATCGATGACGAGCATACCTTCCGTGGAGGGCAAAACTGCCACGCCCTCGCAAAGCCGCCTTTCTCGGGTAGTCAAACTGCTCGGGCCGGGCATCATTGCCGTGCTGTCCTGGCTCGGCGCAGGTGATCTGATCACCTCGTCGGTGGCCGGGGCCAACTACGGTTACGCGATGATGTGGGTGCTGGCAGTGTCACTGCTGCTGCGCTACCTGATCGTCAACATCATTGCCCGCTTCCAGCTGTGCAATAACCAGGGCATGACCATTCTCCAGGGCTACGCCCAACTGCATCCGGTGTTTGCCTGGTTCATGCTCGGCTATGCCTTGCTCATGGGCCATCTGATGAATGCCTACATGATCAAGGGTGCTGGCGAAGCGCTGGCGATGCTGCTGCGCATCGACTATCCGCTGCTGTGCTCGATGGCCGTGGTGCTGGCGGTGTGGATGCTGGTCGGGCGCAATATCTATTCGATGATCGAAGGGGTGATGAAGCTGCTGCTGGCAGTGATGACCCTGGCGTTTCTCGCCCTGGCGGTGATGTCTGGCCCCGATGTGGTCGGCATCGTCAAAGGCACCATCGGCTTTAGCATCCCTGCTGATGAAGGCGTGCACGGCGCCATGCTGGTCGCGGTGTCGGTGATCGGTGCGGTGGCAGGCTCGGTGGCCAACTTCGTCCACCCGTACGTGATGCGCCAGAAAGGTTGGACCGGCCCGCAGCACAAGCGCGTGCAGCGCAATGACCTGCTGTTCGCGGTGTTCGTCGGCATCGTGATCAACCTGGCGATCTGGATCGTCGGCGCAGAAATCCTGCGTCCCAATGGCATCGAAGTGAACACCCTGGGCGACCTGGGCAAGGCCCTGGAAATGTTCTTCGGCCCGATCGGTTGGTACATCTTCTTCATCGGCGTGTTCGCGACCTTGTTCGCCAGCATCTCGGGCAAGACCACTGCCTTCCCGATGCTGATTACCGACGCCTTCCAGCACGTGCGGCCACAGCGGCGCGAGCGCTATGGCAAGGAGTTCCACAAGGACCCTGCGCACCGCTGGTTCATGCTGTTCATCCTGGTCACGCCGCTGATCTGGTCGATCCCCGGCATGCCGGACTTCGTCACCCTGACCATCGGGGTCAGCGCACTGAACATCGTCGGTTTGCCGGTGATCTCGCTGGGCTTGCTGATCATGTCCAACCAGAAGTCGCTGCTGAGCAAGGAGTACCGCAACAACCTGTTCGAGAATATTGCCCTGGCTTTCGCCACCGGCCTTGCGTTGTGGGTAGCGTTCCAGCTGGGTGTGGATCTGTTCACCTAAGTCATCGTACAACGTGCCCGGGGCTGCTTCGCGGCCCCGGCATCAAACAGCCAAGGCCAAGCCTATTGCCTGCAACAACGCCTCTTCGCTGAATGGCTTGCGCAAACAGGCCACCGCCCCTTCGCGCATCGACTCATCCAGCCCGGCATCGCTCCAGTGTGCAGACATGCAGATCACTGGCAAGCGCCAACCCATCGCCGCCAGTTCACGCAGAACCTGCAAGCCACCGAGCCCCGGCATTTTCAAGTCGAGCAAGGCGCAGCCCGCCTCACGCGCCAACCCAGACCCGAGGAATGCCTCCCCCGAGCTGAACGGCAGCGGGTCGAAGCCTGCTGAGCGCAACAGGTTGGCCAGGCTTTTGCGAACGGACGCATCATCGTCGACGATGCACACCCAAGCCTTGGCGGTTGAAACGGGTCCGTTCATGCGGCGCCCTGGCCCTCGACGCTACCGCAGCCAGCGACCACGTTGTGCATCGAGACCAGATCGACCAGCGAGCGCGACTGCATCTTGTTCATGATGTTTTTCTTGTGCACCTTGGTCGTCACTTCGCTGGTTCCGATGTGTTTGGCGATCTGTTTGTGCGACAGCCCACTGACCACCAGCGAAAACACCTGGCGCTCGCGAGTAGTGAGGCGCGCATACTTGTCTTTAACCTGTCGCGCATGCTGCCACGCCCTGCCCGCCGCCACCGCGCGCAAACGTACGACATCGAGCAGCGTTAACAGCTGCTGCTCGTCGAACGGTTTGGTCAGCACCTCGATCGCCCCCGCGCGCATTGCCTGCACCGCCATGGGAATAGTCCCGTAGCCGGTCATGAACACCACCGGCCACGGCAAGTCGAGCTTGCCGAGCATGTCCTGCAGCTCCAGCCCAGTGGCGGCTGGCAGATTGATGTCCAGCAACAGGCAGGCATAAGGCGAATCCCACTGCGCTTGCAGCAGCTCTTCTGCCGAGGCGTAAAGCCGGTGAGGGATACCCTCTACCCGCAACAACCTGCCCAGCGCGGAGCGCACAGACGGATCGTCGTCCACCACCAGAACCGGCACAGCGGCGCCATCGTCGCTCGGTGGCGGCAGGTCGGGATCGAGGTTGAATGAAGGGCTATGGGCGAATGACGCAAGGTCTGCGGCAATATCGACTGCCAACCGGTAGCCTCGACGGGCGACGGTCTGGATCAGGCGCTTGTCACCGAGCATCTTGCGCAGCAGCGATACCTGCACCTGAAGATTGTTGTCCTCGACCACGGTGCCCGCCCAGACCTGGCTGAACAGCTCTTCCTTGCTAACCACGCGGCCCTTGGCCCTGACCAGCATCGCCAGGACATCGAACGCACGGCCACCCAGAGGCAACGGCTTGCCGTCGAGGAAAGCCTCTCGTCGCTCAAGCGACACCAGCGCATTGCCTAGTCGGATCATGATCGTCTCAAGTTTCACAGGCCAAGGCGGTTGCGCAGCCCTGTGCAATCTAGGTGAGCCTGCGCGTTCAGACAATTATCCCGAGGGATAGGTTGGCCTGAGGATACACCTCCAAGGCACGCGGCAATCGAGCAAAGGCCGCGGCGCAGGATCCAGAACGGTCAGATTGGTTCCCATTCCTGCCAAGCCGCCTACAACGGGCATTCGCGCCGGGTCCGCTGCGTATACTCGCGTGGAAAATGCAGGCTGCAGGGGATGCGCGATGCTGGGTGAACGCCTCGTTCAATGGCCTATCGATCACGATCCGTCGATCGATGAAGATTGGCTCAACCGTTGCGATACTGCCTTGCTGACACAGGAGGGCGAGCTCAGCTACTTCCGCTTGTGGGACGCACGTTCTGCTCGAGCCTGGACGGCGATACGCGCGCCAGTGGAATCGCCGGCTGCCTGCCAGCGTCTGGAGCGCGACTACCGACTGCGGCTCGACCCTGAATGGGCTGTCACGCCATGTGCATTCGTGCGCTCGGCCGAAGGCCCATTGTTGGTCTACCCAGCAGGTGAATCGCTGGCCGAGGTCATCGCCCAAGGACGGCCTACCTTGCGCGCGTTTCTGCAGATCGCGGTCAACGCCAGCAAGGCGCTGGCGCAGGCCCATCAGGCCGGGGTCTTGCATGGCGCGTTGCAGCCGCAGCATGTCGTATTGCTCGCTGATAATCGGGTCAAGCTCAGTGGGTTCCAGGCCGACAGCGGCGAGCGGATCAATGATCAGGGCACAGCAATCGACACCTGGTCCTTCCTCGCACCCGAGCAGGTTTGCCCACACGGCGCCAGCAGCGACCGACGCAGCGACCTCTACGCCCTAGCCGCCATCCTCTACCAACTGCTGGTGGGTGAACTACCGCTGGCCGGTCGCGACAAGCAGCATTGGCGCCAGCTGCACGCAGGCGTTCTGCCCCGCCCCGCCGCCGAGCTCAGCCCAGACGTGCCCCAGGCGATCAGCCTGATCCTCGCCAAAGCCTTGGCCAAAGAGCCTGATGCGCGTTACCAGAGCGCCCAGGCGCTGGCCGTCGATCTTGCCCATTGCCAGCGTCAATGGCAGGCGAGCCAGACGATCGCGACCTTTACCCTGGGCTGCTCCGACCCCATGCCCTGCACCCACGAGCGCCTGTATGGCCGCAGCAGCGAGTTGCAGTCCATCGCCCGCATCCTCAAGACCTTGCGTCGTGACAGCACAGCCCAAGCGCTGTTCATCAGCGGGGCGACGGGCATGGGCAAATCGAGCCTGGTCAAGGCGGCCTTGCGCGATCATGACGCCGGCTATTGGGCGGCCGGCAAATGCAACAGCCTGGAGCAGGCCATCCCCTACGCCCCGTGGGTCGATATCCTAGGTGCGCTGACCACCCAGTTGCTGGCCAAGAACCGTGCAGACCTGGAGACCATCCGCAGCCAGATCCAGCAGCGCATCCAAAACCGCGGCCGCTTGCTCGGCACGCTGGCTCCAGAGCTGAAGCTGATCATCGGGCCAATGGCCGAATTTCCGCAACAACCCTCTCGGCTGGCACTGGAAAAGGAGTTGCGGGCAATCGTCGATTTCCTTCAGCTGTTCACCGCGCCTGGCCGGCCATTGATTCTTTTTTTCGACGACTTGCAGTGGGCTGACGACGCCTCGTTGCACCTGCTCAGGGAGTTGCTCGCGCGCTCCCCGGCTAACCTGCTGCTGATTTTTGCCAGCCGCTGCAATGCTGCCGGCAACCCGGCTGGCAAAGCCTACGAACTGGCCAACTCCACCCATTTGACCCCGCTGCACAGCCATCACCTGGAGCTGCTGGCGCTGCCGGTCGATGCCGTCGCCCAGCTGATCAGCGAGCGCTATCACGTCACCACTGACGACGCCCGGCAGGTCGCTGAACTGGTGCACGCGAAAACCGCCGGCAACCCGCTGTTCGCTCGGCAAATCCTCAAAGCCATGGTCGAAGACAAATTGTTCACCTTCGACCCCCTGGCCATGCGCTGGTCGTGGTCTCTCGAAGCTGTGGCCCAACACCGTTATGCCGACAATGTCGCCGACCTGATGATCCATCGCCTGGGCCGCTTGCCAGCGGCGCAACGGGAGATCCTGCGGGTCGCCGGCGCCGCTGGCGGGCGCTTCGACCCACCGCTGCTGGCCAAGCTGGTGACGATCGACCACGATCGCTTGGGCGAGCATCTCAACGCTTTGCTGGACGCAGGCTTTCTTGCGGCCAGCCAGCACGGCTTGAGTTTCTCGCACGACCGCGTGGAGGAAGCCGCCTACCTGCTGACTGCCGCTCCGGAGCGCGCTGCACAGCATGCCCAGATCGCCCGGGTGATGAAATACGTGTGGCGCAACGCGCTGGCCGATGCAGTGTTCGAGATCGCCAATCAGGTCCAACGTGCAGAAAAGTCTGTGTTCAGCACTGAGGAGTGCGAGGCCTACCTGATTCTCCTGATGGAGGCGGCACGCCGCGCCCGTGACTCGGCCTCGCACGAGCAAGCCGCTGGATATCTGAACGCCGGCGAAGAACTGCTACAGACCTGCGGCTCGCCAGCGGTCGACTACCGACACGCCTTCAGCCTTGCCTGCATGGCGGCAGAATGCGACATGCTGCTGTCGCGCATGAGCCAAGCCCAGCAGCGGATCGGCGAATGCAGCAAACGGGCGCGCTCGCCGCTCGACCAGGCCATCGCCTGCAAACTGCGCGCGCGATTCAAAACCCTGCATTCAGACTATGACGCGGCGATCAACGATGCGCTTGAAGGCCTGCGCCTGCTGGGCATCGAGCTAGGCCGTGGCAGCGACGCGCTTCAGGTCGAGACTCAGCTGCGCAGCATCCAGGCGCTGATCGAACAGCGCGGCCGGCATTGCCTTGAGGCGTTGCCCAAGGCCGAGAGCGAAACAGTCATCGTCGCCATTGGCCTACTGGCGACCTTGTCTTGCTCCTTCTTCATCGATGACGATATCCGTTGCCTGCACCTGGCGAAAATCCTCGAACTGACCCTCGCGCACGGCGTTGCTCCCGGCAGTACCTACGGCCTGGCCTGGTTCGGGGTGATGGCGGCAGAGCGCTTTGGTACGTATCACGATGGTCACGCCTACTGCCTGGCGGCGCTCAAGCTGATCGAGCGGTACGGCTTTGAGGTCGACCTGACCAGCACCCTGCTAGCCCTCGACCAAGTCAGCGCCTGGACTGCGTCGATGGATTTCGCCCGGCGCACCGCGCAGCAAGCCATCGACTCGGGACGCTTGAGCGGCGACCTGGCGATGGCCTGCTACGCCTGCAACCATTTGGTCTCCGATTCGCTGGTGATGGGCCAGCACTTGCATTCGGTTGCCGAGGAAATCCAACTCGGCCTGGCTACTGTGCGCCAGTATGGCTATCGCGATATCGAACAGATCCTGCTGGCCCAACAGGCCTTCGTGAGCGCCTTGAGCGAAGGTGGCGAAACCCACCGCGACAGCCTCGAAAGCGCGCTCTACGACGCCTTGGAAACCCACGCCACTTCGCGCACGACGTTATTCTTCAAGCAGCTGTTCGAGGGCATGTCGGCGTTCTACCTGGGGGATATCAACCAGGCCGTGGTCGCCCTCGAACGCGCCGCACCCCTGACCTGGGCAGCGCCTGCGCATATCAACCTGGCCGACTATCACCTGTTTTGCGGCTTGACCCTGGGCAGCCCGGAAGCGCCCGGCAGCCTTGAGCACAAGCGTGAACAGTTGAGCCGCCTGCGCGAGCTGTTCAGCCAGTGGGCACAGTTCAATCCAGTCACCTTCCGCAACAAACTGCTGTTGATCGAAGGGGTGATCGCCAAACTCGACGGCGATGGACTGGCAGCCATCCGCTGCTTTGACCAGGCGCAGATCGCCGCTACCGCCGCAGGCTTCATTCATGAGCAAGCGCTGGCCCACGAGCAACTGGCCGAAGTGTGCATCCCCAGCGGTCTGATATCCGGGGCCAACCTGCATCTGCGTATTGCCCGCGACTGCTTCCATATCTGGGGGGCAGCCGGCAAGGTGCGTCAGTTGGAAACACTGCACCCGTTTTTGCGTACCCAGCCGATTCAGGAGACCTATCGCTCGACCTCCCAGGCCAGCCTGGACCTTGAAGCCGGCATCCAGGCAGCGCGGGCGCTGTCTGAAGAAGTGCTGCTTGAAGGGCTGATCGAAACGCTCATGGGCCACCTGACCCTGCATTCCGGTGCCGACCACGGCGCGTTGCTGATCGTCAGCGGTGCCGAGTTCCAGATGGCCGCCAGCGCAGCCATCAGCGACGGCGGGCTGCAAGTGAGCATGGAAGATTGCCAGAAGTTCATCACCCAAGCGCCGCTGTCGATCATCAACGCGACCATGCGCACCAAAAAGCCGCTGCTGCTGCATGACGCCCTGTCCGACTGCCCCGAGGCCTTCCGCCACGACCTGCAAGCGCGCGGCGCGCGCTCGGTGCTGTGCCTGCCGCTGGTGATTCAAGGGGTGTTGATCGGCCTGGTCTATCTGGAAAATCGAATGGTGCCCAACCTGTTCGGCAGCCAGCGGCTAGCCATGCTGGAAATCCTCGCCTCGCAGGCCGCAGTATCGCTCCAGACGGCCAAGTTCTATACCCGCCTGGCCGAAGACAACCAGGCCCGCGCGCAGATGGCCGCGGAACTGCGCCACTCGCGTGCCGAGCTTGCGCGCAGCTCGCACCTGCAGGTGATGAACGAGTTGTCCGCCTCGATCGCCCACGAAATCAGCCAGCCCCTGCTGGGCATCGCCTCCAATGCCGCGGCCAGCCTGCGCTGGCTCAAGCGCGAACAGCCCAACCTTGAGGAAGCCATCGACGGCCTGCAAGACATCCGCGCCGACAGCGAACGGGCGGCGAGCATCGTCAAGGCGTTGCGCGCCCTGGCCAAGCAGACGCCGATGCAACTCAAGGTGGCCAGGCTGGATGAGTTGCTCGAAGACGTTATCCGCATGACTTCATCCGATGCGCTCAGGGCTGCGGTGAAGGTCCAGGCGCAACTGCAGCCTGGGGTAAGCGCCAAGGTCGATGCAGTGCAGATTCAGCAACTGGTGTTCAACCTGATCACCAATGCCCTGGAAGCGCTAAGCGATTTTCGCACTGACGGGGTGCTGCAGATTGCCTGCACCCTTGGCGAGGCAGGCGTTGAAATCAGTGTGGATGACAACGGCCCAGGCATCGCGCCAGAGGAGCAAGGGCGAGTTTTCGATGCGTTCTATACCACCAAGGCCAGTGGCTTGGGGATGGGCTTGGCGATCTGCAATTCAGTCGTGCAGGCGCATGGCGGCAGTCTGCGTGTGCAGGCCTCGACGCTGGGCGGCTGCCGGATTGTGGTGACGCTGCCCTGAAAGCTGGGGCCGCCGCAGCGGCCCCGCGGTATTACTTGGCCGTGAGTGCCGAGTAGCTGTTCATCAGGTTGCGATAGTTAGGAATCCGCTGCGACAGCAGATTGCCCAAGCCTTCGATGTCGTTGCGCCAGTCACGGTGCAGCTCACACGCCACCGAGAACCAGTTCATCATCTGCGCCCCGACCTGGGTCATGCGCACCCACGCCGCCTGCTGCACGGTTTCGTTGAAGGTGCCGGACGCATCCGTCACCACGAACACCTCAAAGCCTTCGGCCAGTGCCGACAAGGTCGGGAACGCCACGCACACGTCAGTGACCACGCCCGCGATGATCAACTGCTTGCGCCCAGTGGCCTTGATCGCCTTGACGAAATCTTCGTTGTCCCACGCGTTGATCTGCCCTGGACGGGCAATGTACGGCGCGTCCGGGAACATTTCCTTGAGCTCGGGCACCAGCGGGCCGTTCGGGCCTTGCTCGAAGCTGGTGGTCAGAATGGTCGGCAGGCCGAAGAACTTGGCCAGATCGCCCAGGGCCAGGACGTTGTTCTTGAATTCGTTGGGCGAGAAATCCTGGACCAACGAAATCAGACCAGTCTGGTGATCGACCAGCAGTACCACGGCATCATCTTTGTTCAGGCGCTTGTAGTCGGGATTGCTCATGATGGTAACTCCTTGGGTTGGGAACACCCTTCAGACCTATCCATAGGGATAGAAATGGCTTAAGGGTGGTAGCTCGGAACTTGCGATCTAGCCGACTGGCGCCAGGCCTTGGGCGGCTGCCCGACCAGGCGGCTGAAGACACGGGTGAAGTGCGACTGGTCGAAAAACCCGCACTCCAGGCTGACATGGGTGATTGGCGCTTCAGTGACCAGCAGTTGCTTGGCCTTCTCCAGCCGCGCCAGCAGGCGCCAGGCCTGTGGTGACAGCCCGGTATTGATCTTGAACGCGCGAGAGAAGTGGCTGCGGGTCAGGTTGCACACCGCGGCGATCTCGATGATCGACAGGTCGCTGCGCAGCATCAGCTCCTTGGCTCGATGCAGACGCCCGGCCGTAAGTGCGCCTGGCTCGGTCTGGGTGGGCATGTCGAGGCTCCTCTTTCAATGGGAGCAGTCTCGCCGCCGGCTCATGACAAAGTCCTGAGGCAAAGCTTAATAGTTCTTAATTGTGCCGCCCGCGCCTTGTTAAGATGCCGCACAGATTCAAGAGGTATATGGGTTATGCAGCAGCCCCATGCTTACAAAACCGTGGCAGTGGTCCTGTTCGATGATGTGCTGATGCTCGACGTGACGGGCCCAATGGACGCGTTCGCCCTGGCCAACCGCTTCTTGCCAGCAGAGCGCCGTTACCGCCTGCTTACCCTGGCAGAGGGCGAAGGCAAGATCCGCAGCTCCTGTGGCTTGCAGGTGGTGGCTGACCTCAGCTTGCAGCAGCTGCCCGGTGACATTGACCTGTTGCTGGTACCAGGCGGACCGGGCGCCTATGACCTGGCGCTGCCTGGGCTGGAAAGCTGGCTGCCCCAGGCCGTAGCCAGCGCCAAGCGCTTTGGCGCGATCTGCACCGGGGTGTTCTTGCTCGGCCGCGCCGGCCTGCTCGGCGGCTTTCGCTGCACGACCCACTGGAACTACGTGGAGCGCCTGGCCCAGCAGTTTCCCGAAGCGAAGGTCGAGACCGAGCAGATCTACGTGATTGACCGCAACCTGATCACCTCGGGCGGAATTACCGCCGGGATCGACCTGGCCCTGGCCGTGGTCGCCGAAGACCACGGCAAAGCGCTGGCCTTGGAAGTGGCCAAGGTGCTGCTGGTGGCCCGCCATCGCCAGGGCGGCCAGTTGCCCTACGGGCCCTTGCTTGCCGCTGTACCGCGCGATGGCTCACCTATCGCCAGGGTCCAGGCGTATATCGTCGATCACATCGACCAAGCGTATACCGTGCAAAAAATGGCCGAGCTGGTGGCCATGAGCAGCCGCAATTTTGCTCGCACCTTCCACCGCGAGGTGGGCCTGACACCCCTGCAGTACCTGCAAAATGCACGCATCGACCACGCCCGCAAACTCCTTGAAGGTAGCGACCTTGCGTTAAAGGTAGTGGCGGCGCGCAGTGGTTTTGGTAGCGATCGGCACATGCGCAAGGTGTTTTGCGAACGGATCGGGATGACGCCGAATCAGTATCGCGCGCAGTTTGGCGAGGGCTGAGGGCACAACTGACTGTCACCTTGAAGGAGACAATCAGTCTCAAGCGAGCCAGATTGTCCAAACCTCACCGGCACCCCACAATCCGCCCTCCACCTATCAACGCTGCCCCGTAGCAGCTCATGGAGTCCGAGCGATGCCACACGAAGGCAGCCTTCTACAAACCGCGGTGATCTTTCTGCTTGCCGCCGTCATTGCCGTGCCTCTGGCCAAGCGCCTGCAACTGGGCGCCGTAATCGGCTATCTGCTCGCCGGGGTCGCCATCGGCCCACAGGCCTTGGGGCTGATCCGTGATACCGAAAGCGTCGCGCATATCTCTGAACTGGGCGTGGTCCTGCTGCTGTTCATCATCGGCCTGGAGCTTTCGCCTCGACGCCTGTGGCTGATGCGCAAGGCGGTCTTCGGCGTGGGCCTGGCACAAGTGCTGCTGACCGGCGCCGTGATTGGCGCCATTGCCGTGTTCGGCTTCGGCCAATCGCTGCCGGCGGCGCTGGTGGTGGGCCTGGGCCTAGCGCTCTCCTCCACTGCGCTTGGCCTGCAAAGCCTGGCCGAGAGTAAGCAGCTCAACGCGCCGCATGGCCGCTTGGCGTTTGCCATCCTGCTGTTTCAGGACATCGCCGCAATTCCCCTGATCGCACTGGTGCCGCTGCTGGCTGCCAGTGGCCCGGACACCAGTCATGGCGACAGCCTGGAGCATGGCCTGAAGGTATTCGCCAGCATCGCGGTGGTCATCGTCGGCGGTCGTTACCTGCTGCGCCCGGTGTTCCGCATCGTCGCCCGCACCGGCTTGCCGGAAGTCTCCACCGCCACTGCGCTGCTGGTAGTAATCGGCACCGCCTGGCTGATGGAAGAAGCCGGCATCTCCATGGCCCTGGGCGCTTTCCTGGCCGGCCTGCTGTTGGCGGACTCGGAGTATCGCCACGAGCTGGAATCACAGATCGAACCGTTCAAAGGCTTGCTGCTGGGGTTGTTCTTCATCAGTGTGGGCATGGGCGCAAATCTCAGCCTGCTGCTCGAGGCCCCCCTTCTGCTGCTGGGCCTGACGCTGCTGCTGGTGGCGGTGAAACTGCCACTGCTGATGCTGGTCGGGCACATCGGCGGCCTCAACAAAGCCAATGCGCTGCGCTTGGGCGTGGTGCTGGCGGCTGGTGGCGAGTTTGCCTTCGTGGTCTTCAAGCTGGGCAAGGACCAAGGCCTGTTCGACGCCTACACCTATGACCTGCTGCTGATGACCATCACCCTGTCGATGGCGGCTACCCCGCTGCTGTTGATCATCTGCGCACGCCTGCTCAAGCGCCCGCAAACCGCCCGCGAAGTGCCCGAGCAGTACAAACAGATCCAGACCGATGCGCCGCGCGTGGTGATCGTCGGCATGGGCCGCATGGGCCAGATCGTCTCGCGCATCCTGCGCGCGCAGAACATCCCTTTCATCGCCCTCGACACGTCGGTGGACGCCATCGAAATGACCCGCACCTTCGAACAAGTACCGGTGTTCTATGGCGACCCGCTGCGCGCCGAGGTGCTGCATGCGGCGAAGGTCGGCGAGGCCGAGTATTTCGTGATCACCACGGATGATCCTGAGATCACCACCCGCACTGCCGAACGGGTCAAGCGCCTCTACCCGCACTTGAAAGTGTTGGCCCGGGCACGTAACCGCCAGCATGTGCACAAGTTGACTGACGTTGGCGCCGTACCGATTCGGGAAACCTTCTACTCCAGCCTGGAGATGACCCGGCGCGCCTTGGTTGGCCTGGGCTTGACCGAGGAGCAGGCGGCGGATCGTATCGAGCGCTTCACCGAGCATGACGAACAGGTACTGGAGACCCAGGGCCGTGTGCGTGATGACCGCGCCAAGGTAATGCAGAACGCCAAGGAGGCGCGGGAGGAGCTGCAACGCTTGTTCGAGTCTGATGCCGATTGAGCGGCTCAGGCAAAAGCCAGACGGGTACATTTGGGGCCGCTTTGCGCCCCTTCGCGGGCAAGCCCGCTCCCACAGGGACAGCGCGAAGCTTCAAAGCAGCGCTGTACTTGTGGGAGCGGGCTTGCCCGCGAAGGGGCGCAAAGCGGCCCCAGATCGTTGTATCAGCATCGTCCTACAACCGCTGAATACCTTTCTT
>Ga0247820_10000902_pt1 | contig 16577 bp, 13 predicted proteins | sample 13C_Glucose_Day1_2_FD_192480 | JGI IMG/M metagenome (GOLD analysis project Ga0247820, IMG submission 192480) | Soil microbial communities from agricultural site in Penn Yan, New York, United States - 13C_Glucose_Day14 | ecosystem: Environmental > Terrestrial > Soil > Agricultural land | place...
GTTTGTTTTCGCCCCCCATCCGGTCGTGTCGATCCCGGTGGTCGGCCAGGCCGCGCGCTTCCCGGTGCACCGCATCTACTGCGTCGGCCGCAACTACGAGGAGCATGCGAAGGAAATGGGCTTCACCGGCCGCGAACCGCCCTTCTTCTTCATGAAGCCGGCCGATGCCGTGGTGGTGGTCGATGCCGGCACGACCGGCTCCATGGCCTACCCGACCCTGACCAAGAATCTGCACCACGAGATCGAACTGGTGGCGGCGATCGGCACGGCCGGCAGGAACATCGCCGCCGCCGACGCGATGAAGCACGTCTTCGGCTACGCGGTGGGCCTCGACATGACGCGCCGCGACCTGCAGAACGACATGAAGAAGCAGGGCCGCCCCTGGGACATCGGCAAGAGCTTCGAACAGAGCGCCCCGATCGGCCCGATCGTGCCGGCGGCGCAGGCCGGCGACATCGAAAATGCCGCGATCTCGGTGCAGGTCGGCGGCGCCGATCGCCAGCGCAGCAACGTGAGCAAGCTGATCTGGAGCCTGGCCGAGACCATCGAGCACCTGTCGGCGGCCTGGGAGCTGCAGCCCGGCGACCTGATCTTCACGGGCACGCCCGAGGGCGTGGCGGCGGTGGTTGCCGGCGACACGCTGGTCGGCGAGATCACCGGGCTGCCCAGCCTCACAGTCAAGATCGTCTGATCATGGCACCCCCACGCTCCTCACTGCGTGTATTCGCTGCCCCCCGAGGGGGCGCAGTCCGCCCTTGGGGCGGCCCGGCGGGCGGCCTGACCCAATGATCCTGCGCGTCCCCATCAAGCACTGCAAGAACTGCGGCACCGCCGTCGTCTACCGCATCCCGGACGACGGCGACACCAAGGAGCGCGCGGTCTGCCCGGCCTGCAACACGATCCACTACGAGAACCCGCTCAACGTCGTGGGCACGATCCCGGTGCTCGGCGATCGCGTGCTGCTGTGCAAGCGCAACATCGAGCCGCGCTGGGGCAAATGGACCTTGCCGGCCGGCTTCATGGAACTCGGCGAGTCGACCGCGCAGGGTGCAGCGCGCGAGACCGACGAAGAGGCCGGCGCCGAGTACGAGATGGAAGGCCTGTTCGCCGTGATGAGCGTGGTCCGGGTCGGCCAGGTCCACCTGTTCTACCGGGCGCGGCTGCTCAGCGAGCGCTTCGATCCGGGCCACGAGACCCTCGAGGCCCGGCTCTTCACCGAAGAAGAGATTCCGTGGGAGGAAATCGCCTTCCGCACGGTGCGCGAGGCGCTGCAGCGCTACTTCGACGACCGCCGCCGCGGCAGCTTCGATCGCGTCCACACGCTGGACATCGTATGAAGCACGCACTTGGCTTGCAGCTTTTCCTCTGGGCCGCCCTCGCCGCCACGACCGCCGCGGCCGAGCCGATCGGCGAGGTCGACACCGCCTTCAAGCTCATCGGCCCCGACCACAAGATCGTGGTCGAAGCCTACGACGATCCGAAGGTCAGCGGCGTGACCTGCTATGTCTCGCGCGCCAGGACCGGCGGCGTCTCGGGCGCGCTGGGCCTGGCCGAGGACAAGGCCGAGGCCTCGATCGCCTGCCGGCAGGTCGGCCCGGTCAGCGTGACCCAGCCGCTGCCCAAGCGCGAGGAGGTCTACAGCGAGCGGCAGTCGATTCTCTTCAAGCGGCTGCGCGTGGTGCGCATGGTCGATCCCAAGCGCAACACGCTGGTCTACCTGACCTACTCCGACCTGCTGATCGACGGCTCGCCGAAGAACGCGATCACCGCGGTTGCGATCGATCGCGCGACGCCGATCCTGCTGAAGTAGCGCGGACGCCCCCGGATGAGCAGCAGCGCGCCCGGCAACGCCATCCGAGAGCTTTACGGCGCACTCTGGCACTACGCCGAGGGCGTCAGGCCGCAGTTGCTGGCCGCCACCGCGCTGCTGACCGGCTCGCAGTTGCTGCGGCTCACGATGCCCTGGCTCGCGGCACAGGCCATCAACGCCTTGCAGACCGGCGACTTCGAAGTTTCGGGCCGCTGGATCGCCGCGCTGGCGGGCATTTATCTCGCGTCCTGGCTGGTCCACGGACCCGGCCGTGTCCTCGAGCGCAACGTCGGCCTGCGCGTGCGCGAGCGGCTCGCAGATACGCTCTATGGCCGCATCGCGGCGGCGCCCCTCGCCTGGCACGACAGCCACCATTCGGGCGAACTCCAGCACCGCGTCCACCAGGCCAGCAAGGCCCTGTCGGACTTCGCGCAGAACCAGTTCGTCTACCTCACGAACATCGTCAATTTCATCGGCCCGCTGGTGGCGCTGACCCTGCTTTCGCGCACCAGCGGCGCGATCGCGATCACCGGCTATGTGGTGATCGCCATCCTGGTCTTGCGCTTCGACCGCGCCCTGATGCGGCTCGCACGGGCCGAGAACGACGCCGATCGCCGCTACGTGGCCGCCCTGCTCGACTTCCTGGGCAACGCCTCGACCGTGATCGGCCTGCGCCTGTCGGCGGCATCGCGGGTGCTGCTGGGCCGGCGCATGGCCGCGATCTCGGTGCCGCTCAGGCGCACGGTGGTGCTCAACGAAGGCAAGTGGTTCGCGGTCGACATCCTGGGACTGGCGCTGACCTGGGGGCTGGTCGTGGTCTACGTGTGGCAGTCGCGCGCGCCGGGCCAGGCGGTTCTGCTGGGCGCCGTGTTCATGATCTACCAGTACGCGCAGCAGGCCGCGAGCGTGGTCTCTTCGATGGCCGCGAATTTCCAGTTCTTCGCCCGCATGCACACCGACTACAACAGCGCGGCACCCCTGTGGCAGGCGCCCGAGCGGGTTCGGGACATGGGCGCGGAAAGCATCGACGCCGAGGCCTCGTGGCGCACCCTCTCGATCGAAGATCTGGTCTGGCGCTACGACCCGCGTGGCACGCCGGCTGCGGCCGAAGGCGCGCGCAGCGGATTGCACCGGGTGTCGCTGGCACTGGGGCGGGGCCAGCGCGTCGCGCTGGTCGGCCCGAGCGGCGGCGGCAAGAGCACGCTGCTGCGCGTGCTGGCCGGACTCTATGCGCCGCAGCACGGCACGCTCGCGATCGACGGCCAGCCGCAGCCCTGGCCGCGGCTGCGGAATCTGGCCACGCTGATCCCGCAGGAGACCGAGGTGTTCGAGGCCAGCGTGCGCGAGAACCTCGGATTCGGCCAGCCGGCCGGCGACGACGAACTGCACGCCGCCATCCATGCCAGCACCTTCGACGAAGTGCTGCAGGCCACGCACGGCGACCTCGACACGCCGCTCTCTGAGCGCGGCTTCAACCTCTCGGGCGGCCAACGGCAGCGGCTGTGCCTGGCCCGCGGCGTGCTCGCGGCACGCGGCAGTTCGCTGCTGCTGCTGGATGAGCCGACCAGCGCCCTGGACGCGGCCACCGAGGCGCGTGTTCTCGAGCGCATCGCGGCGGCGTTCCCCGAGGCCTGCGTGGTGGCGTCGATCCACCGCCTGAGCCTGCTGGCGCGCTTCGACTGGGTGGTGCTGATGGAAGCCGGCCTGGTGATCGATGCGGGGCCGCGCGACCTGGTGCTGGCGCGCCAGCCGCTGCTGCAACGGATGGTCGCACCCGCACCGGCTTGACCATGCTAAAACCAGGGGCCGGTCACGCGCCGGGGAACCCTTCGCCGCGACCACGTTCCAAAAAAGCCATGCACATCCAGAACTCCCTCTCTCGCGCCACTGCCTTCGCAGGCGCGGCCATCGCGATGGCCGCGCTGGTGGCCTGTTCGACACCGCCGAAGGGCGCGAGCCCGCCCTTCTACCCCTTGCCGCCCGCGGGCCAGCCCGCCCCGCCGGCCGTCGCGCCGCCGAAGCCGCAGGCCATCTTCATCCGCCCGGCCCCGGGCCGCACGATCGCGGGCTTCGACGGCGCGCGCAACAAGGGGGTCGACATCGCAGGCAACCTGGGCGACCCGGTTCTCGCGGCCGCCGACGGCCGCGTGGTCTACGTGGGGGGTGAACTGCGCGGCTACGGCAACATGGTCATCATCCAGCACAACGACACCTTCCTCACCGCCTATGCCCATGCCAAGACCATCCTGGTCAAGGAAAAGGACGTGGTGCGCCAGGGCCAGAAGATCGCCGAGATCGGCAACAGCGACACCGACCGCGTGAAGCTGCATTTCGAGATCCGCAAGCAGGGGGTGGCGGTCGATCCCGAGCCCTACCTGAACGGCACCCTGCGCTGACCCGTGCGCAGCTTTGCGCGCTGTAGGCGTGCGCTGTCCTCGCAAGGCGAAATTCTCCGCGCCCTCCTTTCGTTGCGCACGCGTCAAATGCGTTGCGAACAAAAAAAGGAGCACGAGATGAACTGCGAAGCGATCCATTGTCCCGACACGGACAGCGTCAGGTTTGCGATCTATCCCGACGGTTTCGATGGACCTCGCATCATGGCCCGCATCTCGGGCAGCGCCCTGCGCGGACACTTCGGCGCCGGGCAGGCCGAAGCCAGTCTGATCGCCGCCTGCCAGCAGAATTTCGGGCTCATCGAGGCCAAGGCGCTGGACCGCTATGCGGCAACGCCGGAAGTCCCGGTCATGCTCTCGCCGACCGACTTCGTCGCCGTGAAAGCCCTGGCACAGGCCGCCTGAGAGACCGACGGCGCTGCGCTACGAATCGCGCTGCACGAGGTAGTCCACGCTGGCGCGCAGCCAGTCCAGGTCCGGCCCGGGCGCCACGCCGGCGAAGGCAGAGGCGTCGAACTCCTGCGCCGCCGCCTCGGCCAGCGCCACGGCCGATTGCCTGGCCCAATCGATGCTCCCGGTTCCGACGACGATGTCGTGCAGCCGCAGCACTTCGCGCGGCAACCGCCGCTCGCGTGGGCGCGACAGGAAATGGCTCATCCAGTCGCGGTCGCTGCGACTTGCGTGCGACAGCGCATGCGTGAGCACCAGCGTGCGCTTGCCTTCCCACAGGTCGCCATCGATCTCCTTGCCGTAGCGCGACTCGTCACCGCTCAGGTTGAGCACGTCGTCGGTGATCTGGAAGGCCAGGCCCAGCAGGTAGCCGAAGCGGTCGAAGCGATCGAGCTTCGGATCCTCGGGGTTGGCGACCAGCGCACCGATGCGCAGCGGGTGGATGAAGCTGTACCAGGCCGTCTTCTTGAGCGCCAGCCGCAGGTAGTCGTCGGTGCCGACGGAGAGGTCGTTGTCGCGCACCCAGCCCAGTTCCATGGCCTGACCCTCGAGCGTCTCCATCAGCATGTGGTCGATCTCGTCGAGGATGCGCAAGGTGCCCACGGGACCGACGAACTCGCCGCTGCGGCGCATCAGGCGCATCGCCAGCGCGTTCATGGCGTCGCCCGTGTTGACGGCCAGGGGGATGCCGGCGCGCCGGTGCATGGTCGGCACGCCGCGCCGCGATTCGCTGCCGTCCTCGATGTCGTCGTGGACGAGAAAGGCGTTGTGCAGCATCTCGATGCCGGCGGCCGCCGGCAGCGCGTGCTCGGCGCGCCCGCCCAGCGCGCGCGTCGTGGCGATGCACAGCGCCGGCCGCAGGCCCTTGCCCGAGCGCGACATGAAATCCTTCACCAGCGCGTACAGATGGGACTGCGGCTCCCAGGCCGGCACGCCGGACTCCAGGGTCTCGGTGATCAGGCCGCGGTACCAGGCCAGCCGCTCGACGAAGCCGCCCGGCCCCGCGACATCGGCGCTGCCGGGCACGCGATCGGTCACCCTCAGCAGGTTCTCCAGCGGCGCCGGCACATAGGCCGAGCCCTTGCGGACCGACGGGTCGTCGCCCAGACCCGCGCCGGAACTCTGCAGCGCCTGGTCCGCGGCATCGAGCGCATCCGCCACCGGCGTGGCGAAAGGCGTCACGGCCGCCATCAGCGGCGCCACGTGGTCCAGCAGCGGCGAAGCGGCACGCAAGGCTTGCAGGGCCACCTGCGACAGCGAGGCGTCCCAGGGCAGTCCGGCGCGGTGGCGGGCGGCGTCGTGCAGCCGCCAGGGCGTCAGCACTTCCACTTCCTGGAGCGGCCAGACCTCGCAGCGCGGCCCGGCGAAGGCTGCCGCATCCAGCAACGCATTGACCGCCCGCCGCGCCGCCTCGTTGGCCCCTTCCATCGTGGCGAGGTCGGTGTGCGTGCGCACGTAGTCCGAGGCGAGGAACAGGTTCGACAGCCCGGTGGCCGCTTCGGGCCGCAGGGCCCAGGTATCGACCAGGTTCACGAGCAGCGGCTCGGCATTGGCGAGGAATCCGGGGCGCGTGGGATCGGGCGCGGTGTCCGAGTCCAGGAACCACGAGTGCAGGTCCTCGTCGCGCAGGATCTCCTGCTCGGTGTTGAGCGAGCGCTTGAGCTGCCGCCAGGTTTCGCGTGCCACTTCATCGCGCGAGCACTGCATGGCGGGCCGGCCGTCGGGACCCGGCGCGGTCCAGTCGGAGACATCGACCGAAATGATGTCCTTCACGTGGCCGCAGGCAAGCATCGTCGGCACCACGCTGCGCCAGAACGGGAACTGGGAGATGCTGGTCAACGCCCACTCGGAATCGATGTGGATCACGTGGCCATGCACCTCTGGAATGTCGCGGTACAGGTAGTACTGCACGCCATTCATCCATTCGACGTTGGGCGCCAGCGTGCGCAGGTTGGCCAGCGATGGGTCGGCGGCCAGCAGGTCGCCGTTGACCAGCACGGCCATGCGCTCGAGCGGCACGGCGGCGATGTAGTGGTCGCCCCGCACGACGGTTCGCACGCCGTTCTCCGACACCACGATGCCGCTCACCTCGTCGCCCGCACACAGGATCTGCTCGACCTCGGTGTTGAAGTGGTACTGCACGCCGCGCGACTGCAGGAAGCTCAGCCAGGGGTCGATCCAGATCAGGTTGGTCGGGCCATCGAGCACCCGGTCGGTCGATCCGCCGGTCGGATTGACGATCGTCAGCATCAGCTGCGTGAAGATGTCGCCGATGGTCCGCGCGCTGGCGCGTCTCGCCTTGGCCGCCACCAGCGAGCGCGTGATGCCATCGCCTAGGAACTTCTTGTAGGCCGTCGAGCGCCCCTCGGCGCCAATGAAATCCCACCAGCTGATGCTCTCGTATTCGTCGAGCCGACGCTGCTCGCACGAGGTCATGATCTGCCAGATCCGCGATCCGAAGAAGGCCAGGTCGTCGGGCGTGAGCCCGGTGATCGGGCCGAAAGCGAGCAGGATGTCGCGCAGCACCGTTGCAGCATCGCCGGGTGTCTGCGGGAAATTCGCCGGAACCACGAAGGTCGGCTGGTCGTACTGGGTGAAGCCCACGCGCGTGGTCGCCACAAGATGGTCGGCCACCGGACGGCCGTCGAAGGACGGGATGCGCCGCATGGTGTCGACCACATGCTTGTAGAAGCCCGGAAAGAAGCGAAAGCCGTGCTCGCCGGGCAGGCGGTGCTCGATGTCGGCCACGCCGCGGTCGGCCAGTTCGTGGCCAGCGCCGCCGTCATCGTTGTCGCTCACCGGAATGCTGCGCGCCTTGCCGCCGGCAATGTCGCGGCGCTCGAGCACGACCACCTCGAATCCGCGCTCGATCAACTCGTGGGCCGCGCTCATGCCGGCCACGCCACCGCCGAGGATGACGACCTTTTCAGGCTTCATCTCAGTGCCCCACCACGTGATCGCGTGCCCCGCGAGCCATGAAACCGGCGCGGCCAAAGGCCAGAGATACCGCGGATCTGGCTTTGCCAGGCCGCGGGTATCGCCCCCCTTGAGGGGGGAAGCGCCGCAGGCGCTTCGGGGGGTGTTTCATCTCAGGATGGCTTCTTGATGTCTTCCGGCAATACGACCTTGCCCGGGTCGTAAGGCGTGCTGCCCTCGACGCGGATCACCTTGACCGCCTTGGCCTCCTTGATGCGCAGCAGGATCTTCTCGTAGACGCGGAAGACGAACTGCGGCTCGTCGGTGACCTGCAGGAAGTTGAGCGAGACATCGGTGGCGACGACGAGTTCGACCGGCTCGGCGCCCAACGCCACCACCACGCCGGTCTCCGCGGGCAGGGTCGAGGTGCGCAGAAGCGGTCCGCCGCCGAGGAACGGAATGATCCGATCCTGCGGCAGCACCAGCGACGATGCATCGGGCGTCTGGACTTCGGTGAAGAACTGATGGCCGAAGACCACCGCGAACGGGCCGAAGTGTCCGTCCGCCTCGAGCTTGCCGATGCAGTCCGACACGGCGCCCACCAGCCGGTTTCCCGTGGTCTTCGGGCTGACGAGGTAGGCCTCGTCCGGCGGATTCGCCTGCAGCAGGCCGTTGGTCAACTGGCCGCCCAGCACCTGCGCCACCTTCGACGCCCGCGGAGGCAGGACGCCGGGCCCGGCGAGTCCGCCGAACACGATGTTGTCCTCGAGCCGCGCCAGGATGTTCGCCGCGCGCCGGAACAGCTGCAGCGCGCTGTCGAGTTCCGGGTCGGCCATCTGCGCGCCGCGCAGGAACACGCGCACCTGCAGTGTCGGCAGCTGGACCGTGGTCTTGTCCTCGATCTGCAGCTTGGGCGTCCCGGCGCTGTCGCCGTAGCTGATGATGTCGGCCGTCACGTAGTCGGTGCTGGCCGGCAAGGGGCCGACCATGGGCAGGAAGCGCGCGCCGATACGGGCCCGCGCCGCCTCCTCCTGGATCGTCTTGCGCACCCGAGCCCATTGCTCGTCGGTCCATGGAACCTGCTGGTTGTTGTCCGCCATCTCAACTCCTCTGTTGTTGCTCTCGATAACCGGTCTGAAGCCAGGAGGCACCGTCGGGTGCCCGCGGCAGCCCCGAGGACGGCAGCGGCTGCCCGACTCGAATTGCATAGAGATCGAACCGCACCAGCAGGTCGGCCATCGTGACCCGGCCCACCGCGATGCACTGCAGCCGGTTCAGCCACAGCCACTTGGGGTGCGAGGTGACGAACTGCGGCGCCAGCACCAGCGGGGGCAACGGGTCGTAATCGTTGCGCAGCGCGCGCTCGTAGCCGTCGGGTCCGAGGTCGAAGATCCCGTAGTAGCGCGACAGCAACAGCGCGCCGTCGTCGGTTTCGTAGGTGATGCGCACGTCGGCCACGCCGACGCCATCGCGGCGCACCAGCATCCAGTCGCCGCCCTCGCCCCGGATCCGCGCGTTGATCCGCGGGCCGTGGATTTCGCCCGAGGCGATGTAGAAGGTGATGTGCAGCCCGTCCGGCGCGGGACCGAAGGATTCGGGGGGCTTGGCGAGCTGGACCGTGAAGGCGCCCAGGAAGTCCGTGCCCCAGTCATAGCGCGGCACCACGCCGGTCGCCAGCGCGGGCTGCGACGCGATATCGCCCGCGGCGACGGGCGGCGCCACGGCGCTCACCTGGCGCACCGGGAGTTCGGCGACCACCAATCCCGCGCGCGAGAGCACGGGCGCGTACGCCACCACGTCGCCGGCCTCGCAAGGCGGCAGCAGCGCCCGAAAGCGCTGCGATCCGGGATCGGACGGCAGGCCGTCCGGCCAGGCGTGCACCGAGGGCTTGCGGACGCCGTTCACGCGCCGCTCGACCTCCAGCCGGTGGCTCGGGTGAGCGGGTGCGATGTGCCACCAGACATCGAGCGGCGTGCCGGCCTCCACCTCCGCGGGCAAGGCGTCGAAAGCCACCGGCGCCGGCGCGGCCCCCATGTCAGCGGCCGTCACCCTCGAGCAATGCGCTGGCGGCGCGCAACTCGGGTTGATCGAAACTGTCGGTGAAGCGTTCGCGGCAGTGCCGCACCAGGGCCAGTCCCTCGGCGCCGCGGCCTGTCTTCGCGAGCAGGACATGGCAGGACATCGCCGCGCGCAATTCGAGCGACAACGCCCGCTGCGCGCGCGCCGTCTCCAGCGCCAGATCGAAGGCGGCCTCGGCCTGCGGCAGCGCACCGGCCTGCAGATGGATCTCGCCCATCAAGCGGTAGACGTCCGGCAGCAGCACGCCGACGTGGCCGCGCCGGGCCGTCTCGGCCGTGGCGGCGAGCATCTCCAGCGCCTCGTCGTCACGGCCGGCGGCCCGCAGCCCCTCCGCGTGGATCACGGCGACGGTCGGTCCCATGAGGTCGGAGCGCGTGGCGCGGAACAGCGCGACACCTTCGAACAGTTCCCTCAGGCCGTCGACCCGGTCGCCCAGGCGCAGGCGCGCCCAGCCGCTGCTCATCACGCCGACCGCATACCAGAGCTCCCATCCTTCGGCGCGCGCGAAGCTCTTGACTTCCGCGGCATGGGCCAGCATACGCGGCGGGTCGTGGTGAAAGGTCAACATGTAGCAGGCGACACCGAGCGCGTTGCTCAGCGCCGACGGATGGTCCAGGTCGCGCGCCATCGCGATCATCCGGTCGAGTTCCGCCAGGCCCTGGTCCTGGTGGCCCATCATCCAGAGGCTGCTCGCCAGTCCCGCCACCAGGTTGACGGTGGAGCTGATCTGGAAGGTGTTGGTGAGCGCTCTTTCCTGGTCCAGCGCATAGAGCGCGATGCCGGCCTGCGCATGCTCGATGCACTCGGCCCACTCGCCGCGGTAATAGCGGGTGTAGGAGACCGCGTGCCGGCCCGTCACTTCCAGCATCGGCACGCCGCTGGCCAGCGCCATCGACAGCGCCTCGTTCGCGGTCTCCAGGGCACGGTCCAGCTGCCCGCCCACGAACAGGTTGGTCCACAGGCCCCAGATCGGCTCGTAGAGCCTGTCGGGGCGCTCGAGCCGTTGGCTCAGGCTGCGCGCACGCTCGCACGCCTGCGCGACCGTGGGCGAACCCCATCCGTACAGCGTCATCAGCGTCGGTGCGATCGCGATCTGGAGATCCATTTCCTTGGTCAGCACCTCGTCCGAGGTCGGCAGCTTGGCCAGGCCGTCGAGCGCCCGGCTGAAATGCCCGTGCGCCTCGGGAACGGCCATCCGCGCCAGAGCACTCTGCCCGGCCGCGAACCAGTGGTCGCTGGCCTCGGCGTGGTGGCCGGCGCCCGAGAGGTGGCGGGCCACGATTTCGGGCCGCAGCGACACCTCGCCGCCGAAATCGGACAGCAGCACCCTCGCGATGCGCTCATGGAAGCGCTGGCGCGTCGAGCGCAGCAGCGATTCGTAGGCGGCCATCTGGACCAGCGCGTGCTTGAAGACGAATGTCGTCGGCGAGGTTTCGGTCACCTGCCAGGCCAGGCCGGCGGTCAGGATGTGCTCCAGGTCGTCGTTGATTTCGCTCTCGGTGCGCTCGCTGACCGCGCGCAGTTGCGCATAGGTGAACTCGCGCCCGATGGTCGCGGCCAGCTGCGCGGTCCCGCGGGCGTCGCCCAGCCGGTCGATGCGCGCCATGAGCGAGGCATCGACGCTGGCCGGGATCAGGTCCAGCGGCAGCGCGCCGGTGAGCGCCCACGAATATTCGTTCTCCTGCAGCACGCCCGCCTCGATGACGGCGCGCGCCACTTCCTCGATGAACAGCGGCACGCCGTCGCAGCGCTGGATGATCTCGCGGATCACGTCACCGGGGACCGGCTTGCCGTGCGCCACATGGCGCACCACCGCCTCGACCTCTGCATGGTCGAGCCGCGAGACATCGAGCAGCGGCGTCGCCTCGCCGTTCGACCAGTTCGGCTCGAACTCCGGGCGGGCCGTGAACAGGCCGAGCAGCCGCAGCCGGCGGCCGCGGGCCACCAGCAGGTCGAGCACTTCCAGCGTCGACGGGTCGGCCCAGTGGAGATCCTCGGCCACGAGGATGGTGGGACTGCGCTGGGCAATGGCCTCGATCACGGCGACCAGCGTCTCGATCGTGCGCACGCGGCGGCGAGTGGGCGACAGCTCCAGCGGCGGATAGCGGTCGTCAGGCGGAATCGACAGCAGCGCCGCCAGCAGCGGCGCCGCGTCGGCAGCCCCGATGCCGAGCAGCATGAGTTGCTGGTCCATGCGGTCCAGGCGTTCCGCGGCCTCGGTCGCACCCTCGAGGGCCAGCACCCGCTCTAGCAGTTCGGTGACCGGCAGGAAGGCGCTGTTCTTCGCGTACTGGGTGCAACGCGCGGCCAGCACCATGGTGTCCGAAGTCGCCACCTGGCGCCGGAATTCGGCCACCAGACGCGACTTGCCGATGCCCGGTTCACCACGCAGCGTGACGAAGCGCGCAGCACCGGACCGGGCCGCCGTCCAGTGCGCCGCCAGCAGGGCATGCTCCTGGCCGCGCCCGACGTAGAGGGTCAGCAGATCGACGCGCTCGAGGCCCGGGACGACACCCCCGGCACGGTTCACGCGCCAGAGGCGCACCGCGGAGGCCACGCCCTTGAGTTCGAACTCGCCGCGCGGCTCGCCCTGGAAGTGTTCCTTGGCGATGCGCCAGGTAGCTTCGGTGACCCACAGCGAGTCGGGCTCCGCGAGGGCCTGCACGCGCGACGCGATGTTGGGCGCGTCGCCCATCGCGATGTTCTCGCGCCGCGCCCCCGTTCCGACCGGGCTGACCACCACCCGGCCGGTGTCCGCACCCACCCGGATGCGCAGCCGCGCCCCCGAGGGACGCGCCGCGGCCTGGTTCAGCTGCTCCGTCCCCTGAAGGATCTCGAGCCCGCAACTCACCGCGCGCCGGGCATCGTCCTCGTGCGCGCGCGGAAAACCGAAATAGATCTGGACGCCGTCGCCGAGGAACTGCGAGATATAGCCGTCGTAGCGCTCGGCCGTCTCTTGGCAGACCCGCTGGAAGTCGGCGAGCATCTCATGCAGGTCTTCGGGATCGAGCGTCTGCGACAGCGCGGTCGAACCCACGACGTCGCAGGTCAGCACCGTGATCTGCCGCCGCTCGCCGCCGGCGCGCTGGGCGGCGAAATCCAGGAGGACGCCGCAGCCACCGCAAAAGCGCGCGCTCTCCGAGTTGGCAAAGGCGCACGAGGGGCAGATCAACGTCCACTCCCCGGCAGCAGATCGGCACGCTGTCGTTCTTTCCAGGCGTCGGTCTCCTGCGCGAGCAGCGCACAGGCCCGGGCGACGAGGTCGCGTGGATCGGAGTAGAGGGTGTGGGGAACAGCCGCGGCAACGCTGGCCTGTTCACGCAGATCGCCAGGCGCCGCGCAGGCAGAATCATGCACGACAGGCGAACGAGTGAACGGCGCGCCGCCCCGGAAGTCCCTCCCTACGGGTCGCAGGAGGTGCATCAAGGCACTTTACCGAAGATTACTGATTGATACCAGTTCTGCATAGAATTTAGTACTCAATACGCCACGCTCACCGGCTCAAGGACCGCGAAGCCGCCCGTCCGGCGCCACCACCACCCGCTTCAGCTTGCCGCTGCGGCCGCCATCGCCGGGCTCGCCGCTGCGGCAATGAACCTGCACTCCCACGGCGCCCTGGGATTCGAGGAAGGCGCCCAGCACCCGGCGCGCGCGCCGCAGCGCGTCTTCTGCCTGCGTGCCCGACAGACCCGTGCGCAGGAGCAGTTCGCAGGGGCCCCGCTGCACGATCTGGAAGTCGAACAGGCCGGCCTCCTCCTCGAGCACCGTGCTGAGCGCCAGCGGCAGCACGCTGACCGGGCCCGAAGCGGCGCAGCCCAGGCGCAGGGTGTCGTCGCTGCGCCCTTGCACTTCGATGACTGGCAGCCGGGAGCCGCACGGGCACCCGAGTGCCTGCAAGATGACCTGGTCGCCCAAGTCGCAACGGATCAGGGGCTGCACATGGTTCGCCAGGTTGGTGAGCAGCGTCGTGGCGCAGGGCTCACCCGGCGCCACTGCACGGCCCTTGGCGTCCACAGGCTCGAGGATCGCCCAGTCGCTGTTGAAATGCAGCTGGCCATGTCGGCACTCCGACGCCAGGGACAGGAACTCCGAGGCGCCATAGCTGTTGGTCACGGGGCAGCCGAAGGCCCGTCTCACGAATTCGCGCCTGGCCGCCGACAGGGCTTCGCCGCCGGTCCAGACTTCGGACGGCGACGCCCGCAGCCGCCCGCCCAAGCGCTCCTCGGCCAGCAGCCCCGCCGCGCTCGGGTAGGTGGCGATCACGCTCGGTGCGAAGTCGTTCAACTCCGCCACGATGCCCTCGACGGGCTGCAGGAAGGAGATGCCATGCAGGCGCATCGAGAGGGCCGGATTGAGGCGACGCAGGCGCTCGATCGACACGGTGCTCGCGAAGTGTCCCCCGGTCGCGCCGACGAAGGCGATGCGATCGCCGAGGCCCCAGGGGTCCAGCCACCGCTGCAGCGGACGCAGGACGGGCCGCCGCACGGCCTCGAGCGCGTCGTAGACCGCCATGGCCATCGCGTCCTGAACGAAGATGCCGGGCACGCCGCTGCTGCCCGAACTCTCCCAGACCACGTAGCGCCCGAGAAAGGGCTCGGCGATGCGCTCGCGGTCGGCCACGAAGCGGCGCACCTCGTCCAGCCGCAGGCGCGGGTCGGCGACCCATTCGTCGAAACACGCCATCAACTCGGCCTTCGGCGTCTGCGGCAGGTCCGCGAGGGCCAGGGCGCCCGGTTCGCACCCCTTGAGCAGGCGGCGGTACAGCGGCGAGTGCAGCCGGGCCGAAGCGAGCAGTTCACGCAGGCGGCGCTCCTGCCGGTCGGCGATCGCGTCGGCGCTCGCGTGCGAGGCCAGCGCCACATCGACCGCGACCGCCCCGGACAGCCACGGATCGACGGGGGGCGGCGCGACCGGGCTCACGGTTGTACCTTCGCGCAACAGCGCTTCGGTATTCGCCTTGGGAGCGGCTTGGCGACTCATGGGATAACCCTTCGCGCAGCAGCGCTTCGGTATTCGCCTTGGGAGCGGCCCGGCGGCTCATTGCGCCCGCGTCCCCACGTCGTCGATCAGGCCTTTGCGCATCGCCGCCCCTTGGAAGGTGTGAGCTTGGCAGCCGCCGACCGGATTGAATTGACGTTCGTCAAGCCAGGCTCGCTTCCCGGAACCTTGATTCTGCGCAAGCCGGCGAGAGCGCGACGCGCGCAGCATGGGTGCATGCGAGCGGCAAGAGGTTCGCGCAATGATTCACAACGAAGGCAAAGGAGTCGCCGTGAGAGTCACCGTTCCTTCGAAGGCGAGGGGCAGCGCACGCAAGGTCGGGATCACCGTGGCCGCGCTGGCCCTGCTGGGCGCCGGCGTGCTGTGGCTCGGGCTCAATGCGCTGGTCGCCATCGTCACCCGGGATTGAGCCGTCCGGCTCCTGCGCATTCGCCGCGCACAAAGAAAAACGGCCTACGCCTTGTGAGCGTAAGCCGTTGATCTATCTGACGATTTTGGTCGGTGTGAAAGGATTCGAACCTTCGACCCCTTGCACCCCATGCAAGTGCGCTACCAGGCTGCGCCACACACCGAAGCTCTCGATTATAGCGGCCCGAATTCAGTGACTCGAGCCAAGGAGTTCACGAATTTCATTCAGTTCTCGCCGCAAGTGGAGCAACTGCGACATGTCGATGGTGCGGCCACGCGGCTCGGCCGCTTCCGGCGGCTCGATGTCGTCCTGCACCGCGGCGTCGAACTCCTCCTGGTCGATCTCGATCGCCTCCATGCCCTCGAGCGGAATCTCGCCCGCCTTGCGGCGCTCGCGCTCGGTCTGGACCAGTTCCTGCAACTTGTTGCGCGCGCCGCTGATCGTGAAGCCCTGGTCATAGAGCAGGTCGCGGATGCGGCGGATCATGAGCACCTCGTGGTGCTGGTAGTAGCGCCGGTTGCCGCGCCGCTTCATCGGGCGAAGCTGCGTGAACTCCTGCTCCCAGTAGCGCAGCACGTGCGGCTTGACGCCGCACAACTCAGCCACCTCACCGATCGTGAAGTAGCGTTTGACGGGGATCGGCGGGAGTGTTTTCTCCATTGAAATCAAGACAGTGCGAGCGAAACCTCATAGGTTACTCCACCGGCGCGCGGAGCACCAAGCTTATTCGGCGCCCAGGCTCCATTCGACCTCTTGCGGCGTCGCATCGTCGATGTTTCCGTGGATTTGTTCCTTCAGCTTGGCGCTCGCGTGGAAAGTCGCCACGCGCCGCTCCCCGATCGGGATCGCCTCGCCCGTGCGCGGATTGCGCCCCGGCCGCGGCGCCTTGACCCGGATCTGGAAGTTGCCGAAGCCCGAGATCTTGACGTCCGTGCCCTCGATCAGGCTGTTGGCGATCAGCTCGAAGAAGGCCTCGACCATGTCCTTGGACTCGCGCTTGTTCAGGCCGATCTGCTCGAACAGCAGGTCAGCCAGGTGCGCCTTGGTCAGTGCCGGCGTTTCGAGAGCCTCGAGCGTGAAATCCATGGCGTTCATACCCGCAGTCGGGCGCCGATCCGGGCGCCGAGTTGATCGATGATCTTGCGCACCGCCGCCTCGACCTGCTCGTCGGTCAGCGCACTGTCGCTGTGGAAGCCGAGGCGCACGGCCATGCTCTTCTCGCCCGCCGCCAGGCCCCCCGCTGCCACCGTGCCGTCGCGCCCGACCGTCGGCCGGTAGATGTCGAACAGCGCGAGATCACGCAGCAGGCTGGCATCGGAAGCCGCGCGGATGGCACCCATGAGCACGTCGTGCGTGACCGACTCGGCCACCACCAGCGCGAGGTCGCGCTCGACCGGCTGCAGCTTGGGCACCGGCTGCGCCATCGGCAGCGCACGCGCCGTGACCGCATCGAGTTCCAGTTCGAAGAGGATCGGCGCCTGCGCGAAGTCCCATTTCTGGCGCCAGCGCGGATGCAGTTCAC
>Ga0247820_10000903_pt1 | contig 16569 bp, 22 predicted proteins | sample 13C_Glucose_Day1_2_FD_192480 | JGI IMG/M metagenome (GOLD analysis project Ga0247820, IMG submission 192480) | Soil microbial communities from agricultural site in Penn Yan, New York, United States - 13C_Glucose_Day14 | ecosystem: Environmental > Terrestrial > Soil > Agricultural land | place...
CGAGGCGGCATCCGCGCGAGGCATCCTTGCCGCCGCCGAGGGAGGTGGCCAGTCCGGGCTGAACGATCAGGAAGTCCTTGGACTGCTTTTCCATGCCCCAGGCCCCGAGCTTCTTACCGCCGTCCTGTGGGTTTCCGCCGACGCTAAGAACGGAGTCGGTGTGCTGGTAGACGACGATACCGCCCTGGTCCTCGCGTGCCCACGTTTCAGCTCGAACCTGTGCTCGGGTGGCACCGGTGATGTAGGAGGCGAGGTGCAGGTTGGTGTATGCGCCGGGCTGGGGGTCCTGCTGGGCGAGCTTGCCGTAGATCGAGTTGATGACGAGCTTGATGGCCTGCTCGCGGCACTTCAGGGTCCACCACTCGGGGGATTCCTTCTCAACCGTCTTCATCTGGTCCTTGAAGCCCAGGCGCTTGTCGTAGAGGTACTGGAGGAATTCGTACGGCTTCTCGCGTCCGCACTGGCAGTCCGGTGCCCAGTAGATAACCTTTTCGACCTCAATGCCCCCGGGGAACCTGGCGATGGCGGCGCGGTACTCGGCGAGGGAGACCCACGTCCACTGGTCCGTCATCCGGGGCATGGCCACTCGACCATCCTTGCGGCGGACGATGAACGGCGGGGTGGAGGTGAGACCCTCTTCGATGAACCACCGGACCTTGGCGTGACCGATGACGACACCGTCGGGGATGGTTCCGTCGGTGGCACCCCAGAAGCCGCATCCCTCGCGCATGCACGGGATGTAGATCATCTTGTGCGGGTATGCGGAGTTGATGTCCACTTCGTCGGTAAGCCCTTCGACGAGGCCGACGACAGGGGTCTCGATCATTCCGCCGAAGTAGGTCATCTGGGCAATGTGCTCGTACCGCAGGTCGGATCCCGGAACTCCGTTTTTTGATGTTTTCCTGCGGGGTGCACCGTAGTACTTCAGGGCCGCTCCGGCGATGGCACCGGAGCCGAAGAGGTCTTTCTCGGGGATGGTGACGTGCGCGGAGTCCTGGATCAGGTCGATGAGAATCCGGCATACCCGGGCATGTGCGACACACTCGGCCTCGGAGTACTCGATGATCTTGTCGATCTCTTCGATCTGGAAGACCTCGGTCCGCCTCTGCTTACCCCACTCGATGATCTCGCGCTGTCGGTCGCTCAGCGCCGGGTTCCAGTCCGAGATGACCTTGAGCAGGCCGCCCATGAACGCACGGCCGGTGTCGTGGATGTCGACCCGACGCCACCGCTCGTACCGGTCACCGTTCGGCCGGTGCTCCAGGTAGAAACGGCGGCCAGGAGTGATGGAGAGGGCCAACTGACTGGGTCGGTGATAGGCGATGACGTCCGCCTCTCCCCCATCAGTGATGACCTTGGTGATGTCCTTGACGTCGTACCGGTGCAGGACCGAAGGAAGTACGTCCTGCTGGTCGGCTTCTACGCCGAAGACGGTAGCTTCGTAGTCAATGTGCTGACGGGCCGTGTGCTCGTCGAGGAACTTACACACATCGTCCGGTCCGTGTGTAGCACCACAGAGAGGTGTCTGAATGTCGGTCTGAGCCTTGCGTACCAGGAACATGTCAACCGGGTCGAAGTCCTTGGCGAGGACGGCGCTGTCCCATCCGAAGTGGAAGGCGACGGGGACCTGCTTGTAGGTCTGGCCGTCGGCCGCCTTGTAGTGGCCGGAGACCTGGTTGATGAGCCAGTGGAGGGCTCCGAAGACTCCGTCCTCTCCCACGACGTGAGTGGCGCTGGTGCCGTCCTCGCGGCCGATGGAGAGGGTCATGAGCTTCATCACATCCCCCTCCTGAGCGCCTTCACCGTCGATGGAGACGAACATCTTGGGAAGCTTGGCGGCGCGGGATCCGTTGCGGTGGGGGTCGTTCCGACGGCAGTGGTCGCAGACCTTTTTGCGGCGGTCGGTTCCCTCGGGGAAGGGGCGGTTGCACTTCTTGCACGTGTGCATGGTCACCGCCCCTCGTACAGACGCCAGAACTCGGAGTCCTCGTCCTGGGGGCGCATCTCGCGGCGCTTGGAGGGGCTGAGCTTCTTGTAGCGGGCTACGCGCTGCTCGATGGTGAGTTCGCTGTCCGGGACCCGGCGGGGGTGCGGCGGAATGACAGGCTTGGGGGGTACCGGTGCGGAAGGAGTGGTCTCGACTTCCGGCTTTACGATCTTGAGCTTTTCGGCGATCCGACGCCAAATGCTCTTCTTCGCCACTGTTCTACTCGACTTCCCGGTTCCTTGTGTATTTGCTACACTGGAACCTGGTTGGTCTGAGTGTCATTGTTCGTCGGGTCCGGCAAGACAATCGACGTGCAAATTGATACACTCAGAGTGTTGGTTAGATCATGGGCCGGGTTGAGGGTGCGACTTCTCTCCCCGGCCCAAACCATTGTAGCCCGACGATCAGGCCGTCGTCACCCTACGCACATGCGTCACGTCGAGGAACTCTCCGCGACCCCCCTGAAGTACCACATCCAGAGTAGCCCCGGTGAGCACGATCCGGCGGACGATGTCGTAGTGCGAGGTCGCTGTAGCGAAGTCTACGGTGCTTACCCCAACCTTCAGCATGTTGGCGAAGAACTCGTGGAGCAGGTGGGGGTGCTCCTGAACGACCGTCAAGTACCAGCGGACGAACCGTCCCTCGAACTCGCCGCCCATGATCACCAGGGACACGGTGTACATGTCACGGCCCGAGCGGCTGTAACCGTGCTTGGCCGAGACGACCTGGGCTCGGTAGACACCAGGGGTGATCTTCTTGTTCTGGGGCTCGGGCTCCAGGTCTTCAGGGTTGATGCTGGCCAGGAGCTGCTTGAAGTTGATCGAAGCCATGTGAGAGACTCTCCTCGGGTATGGAGGGTTGAGGTTGCTCCCCTTCAACGAGGGGCCGTCGAATCCCGCCGAGGAGACGGCCCTCTCGTATGTCAGCTGTAGGTGATCGTGTACGCCGACCAGAATGCTATGGCTGCCGCCAGAATCAGACCCATCACTTTTCGGTCTCCTTTCGGGTCTTGAATTCGTTGAGGACCCTGTTGACGAGTTCTCCCAGGGTCGTGCCCTGACGGATGGCCTCCATCTTGAGCCACACGTGAAGCTCCGTCGGGATGCGGGCCTGCATGTTCTTCGTATCCGTCGTCATGTCTTTACTGTATCAGGGTTGCAGAGTCTTCTGCAAGTGGATACAGTGGTCCTCATCAAGTCCGACCAAGGAGGTCTGATGAAGTTCAAGACGCACACGCGCGTCGTCCCCGGCGAGTACGACAAGGACGGCAACACCCGGAAGGTGGTCGAGAAGGCCCCCATCCTCCCGCCCGACTGGCAGACGATCGCGCTGCGGTCCGCCGTCAGCATCGTCCTCACCCTCACCCTGATCGCCGTCGGCTGGTCCACCTGGTCCATCGGTGAACTCCTCGGCGGAGGCATCGGCTACGGCGCGGCCGTCATCTACGACATGGGCTGGGCCATCGCCCTGCTCCTGGAGTACCTGGCCCGCTACGACAAGAACAAGCGAGGATTCCCGAAGAAGCTCGGCTGGGCCCTCCTCGTCATCACGATGGGCGCGATCTTCTGGCACGGCATCGAGCGCGAGTCCATCGCCATGGGCATCTTCGGTGCGGGCATCAGCCTCTTCGCCAAGCTGATGTGGATGGGCGTCATGAAGCACATCAACGCCGACCTCACCGACCGCGACCGCGACTACCTCGCCGAGATGACGTCGAAGGCCAAGACCCAGGCCGCCATCGCCCAGGTCCGCCGCACGAGTTCCCGCATCGAGCAGCACGCGGAACTGGAGCGCCTGGCCATGGAACGCGAGAAGCTCCAGATGATGCAGGCGTACGGCATCGTCGACACGATTGAAGTCGAGCAGACCGCAGATGTTCCGGTCCCCGAGATCGCCGGACCGACTGTCGCCGACCTGGGCAAGGGTGACGCCATCCGGTTCGTGATGCGCCAGCTGCCCGACGTCGACCCGGAGGACGTCCACCGCGTCCTCCAGGAGCACCGCGACGACATCGACCTGAAGTATGTCCGCACCGTCATCAGCCGCACCGAGGCCGAACCTGAGGCCGAGGTCATCGAACTCCACAAGTGAGAAACGCCCGGCTCAGGCATAGTGAGCCGGGCGTTCCCGCCCACCATCACCTGAGTACAGCAGGGAGATGAGCATGTTCAGTATCTCACGGATGACCTGTGCCAAGTACGGCGCAGGTGTCGCGTTCCTCGGAACACTTGTCGCGCCGACCGCGACAACTGTCACCCTCGCCGGAACATCTGCGTCGGCCCTGATCTGGGCCGGGTACAAGTGCACCGACTGGCTCGTCACTTGGCCCCACCGCAGGAACTGGCTCAACCCGCTCCACGCCGCCCTGTGCAACCCGCTCGGTATCCCCGAGGACACCCGGGCGGTCGACTACATCAAGGTCCCCCGGGACTACCAGAAGCGGGAGAAGGTCGGCCGTATCGACCTCCCGGCGAAGTTCACCGGCGTCGACGTCTCCACCCCGACCACCATCGTCAAGAACAAGCTGGGCCTGTCCGACGTCTCGGTGTCGTACAACCTGTCCGGACGCAAGCCGCACCTGGTGATCACGCAGATCCCGCGCCCGCCCGCCAAGGTGTACTTCGCCCAGTACCAGGAGGAACTCCTTAAGGTCCCCGAGTCGGCACCCCTGATCGGCGTCGGACCGCGCGACAAGCAGGTCTCCGTCGACCTGGACACCGAGTCCCCGCACATCTTGGTCAGCGCCTCCACCGGTGGCGGCAAGTCCGTCATCCTGCGGACGATGACCGCGCAGATGCTCCACAACGGGGCACAGATGGTGGTCCTGGACTTCAAGAGGCACTCCCAGAAGTGGGCCAAGCACCTCCCGAACTCGGTCAGCTGTAAGACGATTCCGGCGATCCACGAGGCCCTCATCGCCCTGGGAGCCGAGGGGCACCACCGCAACCAGATCGTGGACGACTGGGAGGGCGACGAGTCCGAGGTCCCGGTCGGCCCCCGTCTGGTGATTGTCCTGGAAGAGGTCAACTCCACCGTCAAGAAGCTGAAGTCGTACTGGTCGGAGATCCGCACCAGTAAGGATCCGAAGGTCTCCCCGGCCGTCGAGGCCCTGGGAGAGATTCTCTTCATGGGCCGGGCAGTAAAGATGCACGTCCTGGCGGTGGCGCAGTCGGCCACCGTGAACGCCCTGGGCGGACCCGAGATCCGCGAGTGCTTCGCCACCCGTATCCTCGCTCGGTACACCGTGAACAACTGGCGGATGCTGGTCCCGGAGGTTCACCCAGTACCCCGCTCGTCGCGTCACGCGGGCCGTGTGCAGGTCGTCCTCGGCGGCCTGGCCACCGAGACCCAGGTACTGTTCATGACTCCGCAGGAGGCCGCTGAGTGGGCCATGTCGGGAGTCGTGGCAGGGCCTCCGCCTGTCACGTCACGTGACATCCCCGCACCCTCTCCCACCTGGGAAAACGTGCGTGACACGGACGAAAACGTGACGCCGGACCTGGTCCTGATCAAGGGAGGGCGGATGTCCCTGGCACAGGCGGCCCGCGAGGGCGTGGTGCCGATGACGGCCGACGCCCTGCGTCAGGCCAAGCGCCGCAGGGCCGACTTCCCCGAGGGCGTGGACGGGAAGTACACCGCCGAGGAACTCCAGGAGTGGTACGCCCGCCGATCGGACAAACAGGCTGGTTGATACACTCTTCGTATTCCTCTCCCCGAGGAATACAAGGAACGGGCGACCCCGCCCAACTGGGTCGCCCGTTCTGCTTTTCTACTCGTCGCCCCACCACCGGGAGCGCTTCTTCGGCTTCTCCTCGGCCTTCTTCTCGGCGGGCTTCTCCTCCGCCTTCTCTTCCTTGGTCTTCGGGGCCGGGACCTGCTTGGCCTTGCGCTCCTCCTCGGCGCGCTTGTACTCCCGCAGTTCCTCCAGCTCCTTCTCCTTGGCCTCCCGCTCGACCTTCTCCCGTTCGGCCTTTTCGCGGCGGAGCTGCTCCAGTTCGGCCTTGGTGGGGTCCTCGGCGGGAGGAGTCTCGGTTTCCTTGACCTCGGTGTCGCTCATCGTTCGACTGCCTTCCAGTACGCGGCTTCGGTTCGCAGGGCTTGCTTGCCGAAGAAGCGCGCGAGGCTGCTGTACAGCTTGTGGGCTCCGAGCAGGGACTGCGCCTTGCGCGAGGAGACTTCCTCGCATGCCATGTCCTTCACCGCTTCTGCCTGGGTGACGTAGGCGTAGACGGTGGCGGCGGCTACGGCGAGCTTGATGGCTATGTCGAGCTTGGAGTTCCCCTGAGATTCCATAACGCACCCCTTCGGTGGGCGGTGGGTCGGGACGGTCCCGAGAGATGAGGACCGCCCCTGCGCAACCCACCATGTTCCAGTGTACGAGTGTTCACTCAAACGCGGCTACACCTAGGAGACCAGGTTCCAGCCGGGCGAAGCAGTACCGCCACTGAAGTCGGTGGTCGGGGCCGGAACTCCGAGGAGGGACAGAGCCGTGCCTACGGCCCAACCGCTTCCCGTCAGGTCGTTGTTGATGACGAGCGCGTTACCGGCACTGGCCGTGACCTCAATGCCGATGGCAGCCGTGATGACGACGTTGTTGATGATGCGGACTCGCGAGGTCGACGACGTGGCCCGGATGCCGGACGTGACCACGTTGTAGACGCGGTTGTTGTTCACGCTGACGTTCGAGCCGCCACTGACGAGGATGCCGTGCCCGCCCGCCGTGATGATGGAGTTGGTGGTCGCCTGTCCCCGCGTGCACGTGTCGAGGCCGAGAGCGGTGCCACCGACTCCGACAATCTTGTTGGCGACGACATCAGGATCGGTACAACTCAGCACGTAGATACCGGCCGTGGTGCTGTCCGCGACGGTGTTTCCCTCCACGCTGGGGGCCGTGGCAAACCAGACGTAGATTCCGCTGGTAACGGACTGGTCGCAGATGTTGCCCGTGATGCGAACGTTGGTGGGGAGGGCGGTGGCGAAGCCTGCGACCCTGATAGCGTTCAGGGCTCCGGTTCCGTCCACGACGTTTCCGGATATGAGGATGTCGTCGCAGACGTTGACATAGCCAGCAGTGGCCGGGTCAGGACCGGTAACGGCCACGTTGGCGTACGACGCCGAGCCGACTCCCTGGAAGACATTGCCTTCGATGACCGCATGCCTCCAGCCGTAGGCACGGACATTCTCCCGACCGGTGGCCTCCACGATGTTGTTCTGAAAGATGATGCCCTCGCACCAGTTCGAGGCTCCGGTGCTGGTGTGTGAGCCGAGAGCGCGCCCGTACGGACCCAGGCGGTCGGAAGGGCCGAACCAGCACGCCTCGACGGTGACGTTGACGGTGGGGGTGTCGTCGTTCAGGCCGATACCACCCGAGCCGGAAATTGCGTAGTCCAGTTGGATGGCCTCGGAGAAACTACGGGCACCGTCGTTGTCCTTGAAGCCTTCGAATCGGCACCCGGAGATGATGACGTTTTTCACACCAGCCAGGTCTACGGCGTGAGCACTGGAAACATTTCGGACGACGAGATCTCGCAGGATGATGTCACTGCCGTGGCTGAAAGTGAAAGCGTCGCGTATGGACGTTACCGTGCCTGAGCCGGAGTCGGCCGCGTTGGAGTCCCAGATGCCGCCGTACACGGCGATGCGGCTGTTGCCCTCGTATGCGGCGAAGGAGTCGGACGGTACGAAGTTACGGAACAGTCCACTGTCCGCCGACGCTATGATCGTCGCGCCGTACGCCATCACAGTGATGTCGGACTGTGCCGTGATGTAGGTGGATATCGCGTAGGTCTGGGGTGGGAACAGCACGACGGCTCCACCACTTGCCGCGCTTGCTTCTGCTGCGGCGTCGAACGCGGCCTGGATGGCGTCGATGTCGTCCGTCACGCCATCCCCCACGGTTCCGTAGGCCGTCACGTTGAAAACGTTGACGGGGCCGCCGGAGATGATGTTGCCCTCGGTGTCGACCTGGAATCCGGACGACGGGTCTGAGCCCTGCTTGTAGAACATGAGGGTACCCGACGCCTCAGGAGACGTACCGGGCGTGTAGTCGAAGATCGGCATGACGCCTCCTTTCAGTCGCTGATCGCGATCCAGTTGAAGTTCGTGGCCGCGTTGGTGTCGCGCCAGCAGTTGATGGTGAACCCGGTAGTGGATTCGTCGGTGGTAGCCCACCGAATGTTGGACGCGTTGAGATCGGCGGAAGAGGAATCGGGAGTGCACACCACTCGGGGTGTGGCAGGCATGGGTGTGTTGAAAACGACGGATACCCATGTCTGACCGGGAGCGCCCCCAGGAGAGGGGGTCTGATTCGAACCCCACCGCATGTTTCCGCCCGTCACGCTACCCGTGACCGACAGGTCGCAACTAGTAGACCCTGGAGTTCTCACCTGTACAAGCGGGGTGAACCCACTTGCTGCTGGGGCCAGTTGTACAAGTGCTCGATTGCCGGTGGTAGCGGGTGCGGGGGAAAGTAGGTTTAGCCCAACCCCCGCGTTGTTGAGTCCCACACGCGCAGAGTTTGCGACCTGGGTGGTAGTGGGTTCTTGCCCGGCGGCACTAATGGAACCGAAGGCGATACCACCCGAAGTGGAGTTGTTGTTCAGTGAGGTGGGGAGGAGGACGTAGGTATTAAGACCGTTCTGGAGCAGGGTGATCGCGCCCGTATTGGCGTTCAAGTTAAACGCCAAGTCCCCGTCGGCGTCGTTGGCCTGAATGATGTGCTCGCCATCGGCCGGATTGATCAAAGCCGAATTGGCGGCGGTGGAGCCGACGGTGACGTTGCCCGACGTGTCCTGGGCGTAGATGACGTCGGCCCCGTTGTGCCAGGCGTACCCGGCAGGATAGGTGTTACCAAACGGGTCGACACCTGCCGTCGAGGCCAATGAGAGTGTGAGGTTACCGGCTGCGGGCGCTCCGTTGTAGTACAGCGACGTACCGGATACGACGGTGCCACCCCGGATGGTGACGTCGTTGAACTCTGCATCACCGTCAGCCTCGACAATCCAGCCCGCGCTGCCGGGGTTGTAGTTCTGGGACTGGATCGCCTCGCGTACCAGCACGGTACCGGCGGTCAGTGGGTTCTCGAACTCAATGGCCATTACCACTTCTCCCCAGTGAGGGTCAGGGACGCCTGGTCGCCGGACTGTCCGCCGGACCAGACGCAGATCAGGTTCTGACCTCGGGACAACTTCAGGTCGCAGGAGCCCTGAGCGAACGAGCCGTCGTACGACAGACCCTGCGTGCCGGACGCGGACTGCTGGTCGAGGTAGACGACAACGCGAGGAACGGGCGCCTCGCCCGGCCGGTTCGTCTGCACGATGACACCGGTGACGTGCCAGTTCGCCGGACCCGTGGCAGAGCTGGGTCCGAGAGTGGCAGTACCGCCACCGGACGCGTCCAGGGTGATGGTGGTTCCGATGTTCAGCGTGGTCCGTACCGGCTCGGGCATCTCAGTCTCCCGTCGCCCAGCGTTCGGTGATGATGGACACCTCAGAAGTGTCGGCAACCGTCTTTACCCACACATCGGTTGCGGCAGTGTGCGTGTACGGGTGATCGACAGGCCACCGGGCCATCGTTGAAGTGTCCTGTGCAGACGCTTCGTTGAAGGCCAGGTAGATGTCCTGGTCGAAGCTGGTGATCGTGGCCGACGCCCTGTAATGATCGGCGCGTAGGACACGGAACGCCGTCGTACCCAGCGACCGGCTCATGGTCGTGGCCATCTTGCGGGGGAGTTCCTGCACCCGCACCGGAGCCTTGATGTCCTCGACGCAAACCTTCACAGCCTGGTAGTCATCGGGAGCCTCCTCCTGGAGAACCTCGGAAACATCCGGCTGGAGTTCGACCTCGTCGTTCATGAACTCACCTTCTTCTTGACTGCGTTACCGGCCGCCCGACCCGCACCCCGTAGAGTTCCACCGCCTGGGGCGACCGATACGGCACCACCCACCACACTCCCCACGGCGGCCTTGGCCTTCTTGCCAGCCGCAGTGTTCGAAATGATGGACATCAGAGCCGCCGAGACGACCACGCCACCGCCGACGACGTACGCGATGCGCACCCAGTTCTTCGGCTTGACGATCCACAGCGCAGCCTTCTGGATGGACTCCGCGACGCTGTACACACCCTCAGCGATTTCCAGCGTTCCGTCGGGCATGAGCAGGTCACCGAAAGACTCGTCCCCGGGGTCGGGGATACCGGGGAGGGACGGCATCCACGCAGCGGTCTGAACTTCCTCCAGCGAGTTCGCTTCCTTCTTCACCGCCTTGCCCATGTGCTTGAGGTAGGCCCCGTTGGTGTACGTCGACCACGCCTTCAGACCCTGCGAAGAAGCGATCTTCTTCGCAGCCATCGCATTGGTTACGGGGTTGTACAGCTCCTCGTTGGAGGAGATACCGAACTCCTTGCGACGCGCGGGACCCATGGAGCCGAGCATGTTGATCTGCCACAGCCCGTAGGAGTCGTCCGGCGGGACGGCGTTGTGTGCACGAGGGTTGCCGGAGGATTCGGCCATGGCGATGGCAGCCATCTTCTTCGGCTCGGGCAGACCCGACAGAAGAGCGATGGTGTAAATCTGAGACTGACTCAGTGTGGAATTACCACCAGGTGCCACAGGCATGGCCTACCTCCTCACCGGCTGAACTGGTCGGCTTCGAACATCTGGTACGACTCGGTCTCCACCGGGGCAGGGCCCGTGTTCGCCGAACCGGCCTGAGCCTGCTCGGACGGGGTGAGGAACTTGCCCGCCGCCCCCTCGATGAAGTTCGCGTGGTGCGTGGCGAACGCCATCGCGATGGTGACCGCCGAGCCGATCACAAAGATTGTCGGGTCCTTGGCCAGCAGTGAGATGCCCGCGACGACACCGGCCGAGATCCAGGTGGCCTTGCGTTCGGACGACTCCACATCCGGAACACCGGCGGGCATGGCCTGAATGTCCGCCACGGACGGGGTGAAGTTCTGGTGAACGGCAAAGACAACAGCTCCGACGGCGAGACCGCCCATGAGGCTGTATTCCTTGGGAAGGGCCATGGGACGGCCTCCTTACTTCGGGTAGGGGACGGCGATCGTCGTCCCGGAGTAGATGAGGTTTGGACCGCGCTGCCTCAGAACGGCCTTGGCCTGCTCGGTGCGACCGGCGTCTTTGGTGAACTGGTAGTTGTACAGCTCCACACCGGTCAATCCCGTCTTGTGCTTCGAGGCGACGACGGTGTAGTTGTCGCCTCGCTTCGCCTTGTAGAACAGGCGACGCTTGGGGTACTTGTTCGCCGACGGCTTCGGGTCGGTCGGCGTCGTAGGAGTTGTGGTCGAGTCGGTCAGGGTCTTCGCGGACACCGACGCCGCCGCCCCCTCCTTTCCGTCCAGCCCAACGGCTGCGACGGAGAAGGTGTACGACGTGTTCGCGCTCAGCCCAGACACGGGTGTGGAAGTGCCCGACGGGGAGGACACCTCTGAACTCCCCTGCCGGACCACGTACTTGGAAGCTCCCGCCACCGAAGACCATGACAGGGACAGTGACGACTTCGTGATACTCGACGCCTTCAAGTTTGACGGAGCCGGAAGAGTTACCGACGAAGACGACGTGGCCGGGATGATAGAGAACGAGCCCACGGGCGGGTATCCGGCGACGGCAATGGCAGCCTGGACGATCTGCACCTCAGTAGGAGACAGGGGCTTGTTGTTCAGGTACTTGCCCAGTGCGGTGACGATGTCCGTGTACGACCACACATCGGACGCCACCAGCTGAGTAGTCGCGTACTGCGACCACTGCGCATTCGTCGTACCCCGGAACCCATAGTCATCGACCGTGCCGGGGTTGGTGCCCAGACCACCGCCGAAACCGAAGTTGTTGTCGGTGTACGCTCCGTCGACCGAGGGGATGGACCCCGGGTCCTCATAACCAGGGTCCACCACCACCTCCTCATAGGCGGCAGCGTTTCTCGCCTGCCAGTACCGCCAGCCGACGAATGCGACCGCCGGTACTGCTATGAAGACCAGGGTCTTCTTCTTTACCCCACCAATCTTCGGGATCTGCACTTCACCGTCGAGGGCACTCACAACCGGTCCCCCTCGTCAAAGTCGGACCCCTGGATGACGTCCCCCGACGCTACGGCGAAGTCTGTGACTGACGTCTCCGACGGAGTCGTGAACATCGTGGGGATGTTGAACGACGGCATCGTCCACGTCGTCGTACCCGAGGAGTTCGGGGTGTACGGCGCGGAGTCGGTAACACGAGGCTTGTCCACCGGGACCTGCGGGTGCAGACCGGTGTACGCACGCAGATCGGCATCCTGACCCTGCTTGGTCCAGAACTGGTAGATACCGAAGTTGGTCTGGGTCTTCGACAGGCGGTAGCGGCCCACGTTGGAGCTGTCGCCCGCGTACACCTCGTTGGGCTGGTTGGTGTAGTCGAAGCTGTTCTGACCCGCCACCAGAAACTCGGGGGCGTCAATGCCCGAGAGCTGAGGTATCGGCCCGTCCGTGAACTCGATGGACCGCCCCATCGACGCATTCTTGTAGTAACGCGAAGGGTCCATCCGATAGTCGACGACCGAATGGTTGGCGATCAGGCGTTCCTGCTGAGCGGTGTGAACGTATTGCGGGAGTACGTTCATCGGTAGCGGGTTGATGAGGTTGCCGTCGTGCGAGAACGGGCGCGCCGTCAGCTCGGTGTGACCGGTGACGTCCTGTGGCTGCCACACATCATGCGCCTGCGCACCAGGGGTCTGGGGCTCCGGGGAAAACGGGTCCGGCTCGATCGTGGTGTCGGGCTGGGGTCCGTGGTCCGCCGAGACACCAGGAACCGGAGGACGGTACGCGAAATGGGCGGACCGCACCAGCGCGCCGCTGTAGGCGTATTCAGCCATCACTCCTCCTTACCTGTACGTCGTCGGGCTAGCCTCGGCCCTGGGCAACCTTGGTCCACTTGCTGACTCCAGAGAATGCGGAGTCGATCACCTTGGCGGTCTGTCGGCCGGGGAGCACCATGGCCGTCACCAGACCGGTGGCCGCGATGATGACCGCGACCTTCTGAAGACCAGTCATGTCTGGTCACTCCTTTGCTGTGCGGTCCCACCAGGACAGTGCGGACTCGACGGGTGAGGGGGTGTTCGGATCGGTACGGGTGAGGAGGATTGTCAACAGGGCAGTCCAGGCGAGGATTTGCACACCCTGCGGCCACACCCGCTCGGCTGCGGAAAACCCGGCGGCGGCCAGCGCCGTGGCGACGGGAATCCGCCAGTTCATGTCCTTCTCGTTGAACACCGTCTGGTTGATCAGGGTGACACCGCCGATAGCGAGGACAACTCCGGTGGTTTTACTCATGTGCTCACCGACCTCTGTCCGACGTAGCGGCGGGGGTACCACTTTCCGGAATTCGCCATGATCGACTTGATCGGGCCGATCTGAACGTTGCGACGTTCGTTCTGCTGACCGATGGCTTCGGTGGGGGAGATAGCTATGGCGATGTGGGCCGCGCTGCACAGCAGGTCCCCGGCCTGAATTTCCGACATCTTGATCGTCTTGAGCTTCCCCCACGCCTGGTAGTCCCAGGTGAGACTGCCGCCCGGCGGGGTAATGCCGATGTCCTTGAACGACTTGCCGACGAACGACGAGCAGTCGGAGTAACCCTTCTGCCAGCGCTTCGGGCCGCTGTAGATGTCGCCCTTGTACTTCATCGCCGATTGGACAAGCGCGTTGCCCACGGTCGAGGAGCCTTCGACGTACGATGCGGGAACCATTCCGCCACCGGTGGCACCACCACCAAGCGCACCACCAACGCCGGGGACAGGAACCAGACGGTTCATGGCGTCATGAACCCACGTGGTGTCGGTGTCCTCCAGCTGCTTCGGCTTACCGGCGGAGATCTCACGCAGAGCCTCCAGAGGGTTGACCCCCTGAAAGCCGGCATACACGAGTACACCGCCAGCCGCTGCGACAGCGACTGCGATGCCCGAGATCCCCGCCGAGTTGGCCATGGATCAGCCGACCTTGCTCATAACCTTCGGGACAACCCAGTAGCCGATGACGATGCCGACGGCCAGGGTGCTGAACGGGCGCATGTACTTCATGGCTGACCTCCTGATCAGCGGGCCGTGAGGCCCTTGATGTTGCCGCCGGGCGGGCGGACGAAGTTGTAGATGGTCGTGAGCTTGTGGGTACCGGACCCGCCGATCGATCCGCGCATGCCGAGGGTGTCGGCGGCGGAAACGTTCAGGTACTTGTAGCGGTCCTCGGAACCGGCCTTCAGCTCGTGGTCCGTGATGAACGGGAGCGTGAAGGTTCCGTAGTCACGGCCACCTGCGGTGTTGACCGCCGCGACGTAGCCGTAGTCCCGCTCCTGACGCCGGATCCACTGGGTCTTGATCCGGTCGTAGGGGACATCGTTGTTCAGGTAGACCTGGGCGGGCGAGGGCCAGTCCGAGTCGCCCTGGGCGCGGGAGTCGTTCGAGTCGCGGAGCACGAAGTGCAGGGCGCGGTACGAACCCTCCTGCTGGGACAGCTCGGTGTCGAACGAACCGGCGCCGATCTCCAGGGTGTTGCGGCGCGCGTACAGCACGGCGCCCATACCCGGAGGGGTGGTGACGGTGGCGTTGCCCTGGGCGTCCTTACCGGCCGACTGGCGGTAGGAGTCCTGGTAGATCTTGATGGAGTACGTGCCGTTGGTGGTCGGCGGCGTGGAGTACACCGAGGACTCGGCCGCGAGGCTGATGTCGAGCGCGTACGCGTTGTTCGAGTTGGTGTTCGGCAGCGGGCCGAGCGGCTCACGGCGGACGAACTGCACCGGCAGCTGGAGGATGAACGAGAAGGAACCGCCGGTGCCGCCGGTGCCCGTGGTCGCGGAGTAGGTCTGCGACTCCTGCGGGTCGTCGGAGAAGGCGAAGCCGCCCCACTTGACGAAGGTCTTCAGCTCCCAGCCGGTGAGCGGGCCGAGGATCGGCTGGCCGCCGGTGTCGGAGAGCTGGACCGTGGCGAGGAAGTTCCAAGGGTAGTCCTCGTTGAACGCGACGGTGGCCGCGTTACCGGCGGTGGTGACGGTGACGTCGATCCACAGGTCGGCGAGGAAGCCGTTGGTCTTCGGGTAGAACGTGTCGAGCGAGGACAGGCTGTCGGGGACAGTGTCCGCGTAGGTCTTGGTGCGGGTTTCCAGGTCCAGGGTGCCGGTGAAGAAAGGACGCATCGCAACGGGAGCGGCCTTCTTGCCGGAGTCCTTGGCCGGGGCCGCCTGGGCAGTCGCCATGTTGTGGCGTCCTTCCGTCGTGGCCGGGGTTAGTACCGGACATCCAGACAGGGGTTATTACCTGTCTTCGTATTGAAGGATACGACGGGAGGTGACCTTGGAACAAGCGGTGAGAGGCTTGTCAACCTTGGCTTCAAAGGAAATGTATGAAGAATTCCGTTGGCGGGGATGGTTGTAAGAACCCATTCATGACATGTACACTGTTCATATGGGACTACGGGAAAAAGCCAAGACGACGATGACCGACGTCTCCGACGCCTCGAAGAAGGTCGTCGAGACCACCAACTGGGCAACCGTCGCGCTCATCGCCGTAGCCGCAGTAAGTGTCCTGGCGCTCGGGGTGGGCGTCGTCGCCATCACAAAGGCGGGAACCAAATGAGCATCGACACCACCGCATGCACACCGGAGGAATGGGATGCCGCGAAGCGCGTCGCCGACGCCGTCAACCTCCACGTCCTGGCCCACAAGGCTCAGCTGGGTAACGGTCGTGACACACCTGGATATGTGGCTGTGCGTCTGGCCGACGGCCGGTCGCCGGACGGCGTGCTCTACGACACCCGACGGGACGCCGCACGCCACTGGCCGCCGTACCCGGAAGGCATGATGTACGTCAAGATCGGCCGCGACGACATGAGCGTCAAGGAGGGACTGATCATCCTGATGATGCACCGCCAGGCGTTCGCGAAAGGGGTGGTGTTCTCCGAGGAAGAGATCGTCGTCCCCCACCGCCTGGAACTGGCGAGCCCCTTCATCCCGAGGACTCTGCGGGGAGCGAACTGGCATGGCTGACATGCGATGCCAAAATCGCATCCCCTGCGCTGGGAATTTGGTGCAGTGCGAGTTCGACACCTACGACGAAGCCGAACTCATCGAGCACCGCGAACATGTCGGAGTCGTCGAGGGTTTCCACGACGGACTCACCTATCACATTCATTGGACGGTGTCTCATGGCCGAGCGTGACCCGGAAGCCCCTCACGGGCGAGACGAGAACGGCGAACCCCTCGCCCCCTACGGCTACAAGGTAGTCGGCAAGCCACGCCTGTCTCGGCGTGGAGCAGCTCCCGGTCAGCGTGGGAACGGCAACTCTCGGGGTGGAGGTGCCCGGAAGACCGCAACGTCGAAGAACACCGACGCCAAGCGCAAGGAAATGCTCCTGGCGTTGACGGACATGGTTGTCGTCACACCGCTGGCGGGGATGTCGGCATCACCTCTGCTGGAGAAGCGACTCGGGAAGAAGCAGACCGACGCGTTCGCGGGGGACGCCGTCATCGTCTCGCACTTCGCGCCGTCGCTGGCGGACAGCCTGATCGTCCTGTCACAGACCAAGCCGGGAGCACTGGCATGGCTCGA
>Ga0247820_10000904_pt1 | contig 16563 bp, 15 predicted proteins | sample 13C_Glucose_Day1_2_FD_192480 | JGI IMG/M metagenome (GOLD analysis project Ga0247820, IMG submission 192480) | Soil microbial communities from agricultural site in Penn Yan, New York, United States - 13C_Glucose_Day14 | ecosystem: Environmental > Terrestrial > Soil > Agricultural land | place...
CCACACAGAGGATTTCGCTGACCGTGACCCCGAGCTGCCTGGCTCGGTCCGCCGCGGTGTGCGCGGTGCTGTCCATGTCTGGCAGGCTAACCGCGTCCGGGCGTGGTGCCGGCACCGGAAGCGGACAGGGAGAGGAAGTCGGACACGCCGAGCAGGCGCAGGATCGGGCGCTCCGGCAGGCGGATCTGCTGCGCCGCCGGGTCGTGGAACACCTGCGGCGAGGTGCACGCGACGAGGCGCCCACGCGTCTCGACCTCGCAGCCACCGGCTGCCAGCACGTTCTTCAGCCAGTCGGTGCCCGACCCGTAGGTCAGGGCGATGACGTAGCCGCCGTCAGTGGGGAAGAGGTTGACCGGCGTCCGGTAGTGGCGGCCGCTGCGCCGACCCCTGTGGTGGACCACGCCGAAGCCGGGCAGCCAGCGCAGCAGGGGGGTGGTCAGGTGGTTGAGCCCAGCCCGGTTCCACCTCGCGACGCGCATCGGGATGGGCACAACAACCACCGTATGCCGCGGTGCGGGGACGTGCGCGCGGCATACGGCCAGGGATGGTTGGGGGGTCAGCGCCCGGGAACGCCATGGTGCCCCGGCCCGCAGCGCGGACCGGGGCACCATGGTGGGAGAGACGTTGCCGTCAGGCGGCCGGCTCGTGCAGGTGGTCGTCCACCGGGTGCGGGTTGCCGGATGTCCCGGCGCTGCGCGCACCGTTGATCGTCGCGGTGCTCTGGGCGAGCGTGATGGCCGTGTGGGCGATCGCGTCGCTGTTGATGTCGAGCGCCTCGAGGTTGACGTTGTCGATGTCGTCGCCGGAGCTGTGGTAGTTCGAGTCGTACGCAACCTCAGCGGTGCCACCGAAGAGCGCCTCCTGGGCGGGCGTCTTCAGGCCCTCGGCCCCGGTGAACAGGCCCGAAGCGGGGACCCCGTTGACGATGAAGGCCTGGTAGTCCGAGCGCCCCGAGAACTGGGTGTCCACCCAGGGCTGTCCGACGGCGTCGAAGTAGTTGGTGAGGACGTCCTCGGTCTCGATGGAGCCACCGGGGATCGGGATACCTGCGGGTGCCGGGTAGGTCGACTGGTCGGCGTCGTAGACCCCGATCATGTAGTTGGGCGAGCCGACCATGTCGAAGTTGAGGTAGGTCGCGATCCTGCCGAGTTCGCTCGGGTTGTTGGCCACCAGGTCGTTCACATAGTGGGTGGAGCCGACGAGGCCCATCTCCTCGGCGCCCCACCAGGCGAAGCGCACCTTGTTGTTGAGCTTGTTGACCTTGGCCAGCTGCACCGCGGTCTCGAGGATGCTGGCCGACCCGCTGCCGTTGTCGTTGATGCCGGCTCCGGACTCGACACTGTCGAGGTGGGCGCCCATCATGACGATGTTGTCGTCCCGGCCGGTGTCGGTCTCGGCGATCAGGTTGAAGGTCGGCCGGATCTCGATGTCCGCCGCGAACACGCGGGCCTGCGTGGTGGCGGGGTCGTTGAGGTCCACGCCGTCCGCGTAGGACCCGCCGACGACCGGGATGTTGACGTCAGCCGTGCCGAGGGTTCCGACGATGAGGCCCTGCCGGTCTGCACCGGCGGTGTTGCCCTGGTTGAAGATGATGACGGCGGAGGCGCCCGCGGCCTCGGCGTTCACGGCCTTGTCCGCGAACGGGCAGGTGCCGCGCTGGATGAGCGCGATGTTCCCGACGGGGAAGCCTGCGAAGTCAGCGGCCTCGCACCCCGAGGAGCTCGTGTTGCCGATGCCGAACTGGAGGTCCACGCCCGTCACGGTGGCCGTGACGTCGCCCGCACCAGAGCCCGTGAACGAGTCCGTCTCATAGGTCGTCGGCGTGGGCGAGATCTGCTCGAGCTCTCCGGGGGCCTGGTACTCGATGTCGAATACCTGCCGCGTGACGTCATAGCCGGCCGCCTCGAGGACGCCCTCGACGTAGTCGCCGGACGCGGCGTAGCCGCTGGTGCCGGCTGCGCGGGTGCCGTCGTTGGTGTCCGCGATGTCCTGAAGCGCATTGAGGTGCTTCATGATCCCGTCCACCGTCACGGCATCGCGGAACTTGGCGGAGTTGTTGGGGTTGCTGGCGCTGGCGGGGCCGGCGGCGACAGTCGCCATGGCCAGTCCCGCTGCGGCAAGGGCCGCCGTTGCAGTACGACGTGGTACTCGCACAGATCCTCCTGGTGTTGGTGGTGCCTCCGCCCCCGGCGGCGGCCATGGCGACTTCATCGTGCGGTGGGCCATTGGGGGGTCAGGAGAACGTAAATTGTTGGCAAGGAACCGGCTTTCAGTGACAAGGGAAGGCAAGGCGGGCGGGTTCCGGTGCCGCAGTCCGGCCGACCCGCGCGCCGGTGCTGGGCTGCGCGCCGCGATCGGAGCAGACTGGCCCCGATGGGCAGGGGTGGCTGGCAGAGGAGGCAGCGGGTGTCGCCGCGCGTGTGGCTGGCCTGCGTCGCGGTGTTCTTCGGCGCGGTCCAGGTCCTGCTCGTCGGCGACGTCCCGCTCGGCTGGGACGAGTCCATCTATGCCAGCCAGACCGACCCACGTCGGCCGGCCATGGTCTTCTCCGCTCCTCGCGCCCGGGGCATGTCCTGGATCGCCGCCCCGCTCCAGGCACTCACCGGGTCGCCAGTGGCGCTGCGGGTCTACCTCGCCGTGCTCGCCAGCCTCGCCCTCTATGCCGCGTATGCCGTGTGGCTGCGCGTGCGCCCGGACGGCTCGGTGCCGCTCGCGGCGCTCGCGCTCTCGAGCCTGTGGGTCACGGTGTTCTACGCGCCGACGACGATGCCGAACGTCGCCATCGCCCTCGCCGGGGTCTTCGCCACCGGAACGCTCCTCTGCGCCGCGCGCGGGATCGGGCCGCGCTGGCTGCCCTGGGCCGGCGGCGCGGCGGTCGGCGTGGCCGCACTCGTCCGGCCGAGCGACGTCGTGCCGCTGCTCGGCGCCCTCGGTGTGGCCGTGCTGGCCCACCCCCGCTGGCGCCCGCGGGCCGTCGGCCTCCTGGCTCCCCTGGCAGCAGGGGCCGTCGCCGGCGCGGTGCCGTGGCTCGTGGAGGCGCAGCTGCGCTATGACGGGGTCCCGGCCCGGGTGTACCGCGCCCTCAGCACCCAGGGCACGGGAGAGCGCTTCGTGCCCGACTACCAGCTGCGGGCCCTCGACGGTCCCCTGCTCTGCCGCCCGTGTGACCGCGCGACGCAGCCGATCCCGATGTGGGGAGTCATCCTGTGGGCGGCAGGTCTGGCGCTGGTGCTCCTCGCGCTGTGGCTGGTGCTGCGTCGCGGCTACGACGGGCCCCGCGCACCCACCCTCCTGCCGCTCTGGGTGGGCGGGGCGCTCGCGCTGCCCTACCTCTTCCTGGTCGGCTACGCCGCCCCCCGGTTCATGCTCCCCGCCTATGCGCTGCTGGCGCTCCCGCTCGGGCAGGCACTGCACCACCTCGTCACCCACAGGGGTGGGCGCATCCGAGTCGGTCCGGCCGCTGCCCTCGCTGTCCTGCTCGCGGTGCACCTCGCCGTCCAGTACCGCACCCTGGACGACATCGTCGTGGGCCAGCAGGCGTCTCGTGCGAGCTGGGCCGCCGTCAGCGACACCCTTGCCCGGCACGGCGTCGCCCCGCCCTGCACCCTCCTGGGAGCGCAGGCGCCCACCGTGGCCTACGTGGCCCGCTGCGACGCGGTGACCGTGAAGCGCTTCGCCGGTGACGAGCCGTACTCCCTCGCCGACCTCGAGGGGGCGCTGGAGCGGGAGCGGGTCGCCGTGGTGCTGCGCGGGGGGGAGCCGCGTCCCGCCTACGCACACGGCTGGGCATCGGTGCCTGCGCGTGAGCTCCCGCGGGGATGGCGCGTGCTGCTGGCACCGCAGCCCACGGGCTGACGAGCGCTCTCAAGTTGAGCGGAATACACTCAACTTTGTGCGGGTTGCACCGCGTGAGTCCCACAGCACCTCACAGGAGATACGACACCCATGGAGTTGAAGCCGACCGCCAAGGTGGGCGAGGCCCTGGCCATCGCGCAGCGCTCTGCCCAGTCCAGCGGCCACCCCGAGATCACCCCGGCCCACCTCGTCCTTGCCCTCGCCGAGCAGCCGGACACCACGACACCCGCCCTCCTCGCGAAGGGTGGCTCGTCGGCTTCGGCGGTCGCGGCGGCGGCCCGCAGCACCCTGGCGGCCCTGCCGAGGACGTCGGGCGCCAGCGTCGCCACCCCGGGGCTGGGCCAGCAGGCCCTGGCGGTGCTCACCCACGCCAACACCCTCATGCAGGCACTGGGCGACGCGTTCCTGTCCACCGATGTGCTGCTCCTGGCGCTCGTCGAGAAGGGCGCCGTGAAGGGCGCCGGTGACATCGACGCGAAAGCCATCGAGGCCGAGATCCCCCGACTGCGGGGCGGCCACAAGGTCACCTCCGAGAACCCCGAGGCATCGGCCGAGGCGCTCGAGAAGTACGGCACCGACCTCACCCAGGCCGCCCGCGACGGCAAGCTCGACCCGGTCATCGGCCGCGACGCGGAGATCCGCCGCGTGGTCCAGGTGCTCTCCCGCCGCACGAAGAACAACCCCGTCCTCATCGGCGAGCCCGGCGTCGGCAAGACGGCTGTCGTCGAGGGCCTCGCCCAGCGCGTGGTCGACGGCGACGTCCCGGAGTCGCTGCGCGACAAGCGCCTGATCAGCCTCGACCTCGCAGCCATGGTGGCCGGGGCGAAGTACCGCGGCGAGTTCGAGGAGCGCCTCAAGGCCGTCCTCGAGGAGATCAAGGACAGCAACGGCCAGATCATCACCTTCATCGACGAGCTGCACACCGTCGTCGGCGCCGGAGCGACAGGCGAGGGTGCGATGGATGCCGGCAACATGCTCAAGCCGCTCCTGGCGCGTGGTGAGCTGCGCCTCGTCGGCGCCACCACGCTCGACGAGTACCGCCAGCACATCGAGAAGGACGCCGCCCTCGAGCGCCGGTTCCAGCAGGTCTTCGTCGGGGAGCCGAGTGTCGAGGACACCATCGCGATCCTGCGCGGCCTCAAGGAGCGCTACGAGGCACACCACCAGGTGACCATCGAGGACTCCGCGCTGGTCGCGGCGGCCGCGCTCTCGGACCGCTACATCAGCGGCCGGCAGCTGCCCGACAAGGCGATCGACCTCGTCGACGAGGCGGCCTCCCGCCTGCGCATGGAGATCGACTCCAGCCCGGTCGAGATCGACGAGCTCCGCCGCTCGGTGGACCGGCTGAAGATGGAGGAGCTGCACCTGCAGGGCGAGAAGGACGAGGCATCGCGCGAGCGCCTCGAGGCCCTGCGGCAGACCCTGGCCGACAAGAGCGAGCAGCTCGCCGCCCTCAACGCCCGGTGGGAGGCGGAGAAGTCCGGCCTGAACCGCGTCGGCGAGCTCAAGAAGCAGCTCGACGAGCTGCGCAGCCAGGCCGACCGGCTGCAGCGCGAGGGCCAGCTCGGCGAGGCTTCGGCCATCCTCTACGGCCAGATCCCCGCCCTGCAGCGCGACCTCGACGCTGCGCTCGAGGCCGAGGGTTCGGCCCGGGAGGAGACCATGGTCAAGGAGCGGGTGGGCGCCGACGACATCGCCGAGGTCATCAGCGCGTGGACCGGTATCCCCGCCGGCCGGCTGCTCCAGGGCGAGACGGAGAAGCTGCTCAACATGGAGTCGATCATCGGTGCCCGGCTCATCGGCCAGGAGTCCGCGGTGCGTGCGGTGAGCGACGCCGTGCGCCGCAGCCGTGCCGGGGTCGCCGACCCGGACCGCCCCACGGGCTCGTTCCTCTTCCTCGGCCCGACCGGCGTCGGCAAGACCGAGCTCGCCAAGTCGCTCGCCGACTTCCTCTTCGACGACGAGCGCGCCATGGTCCGCATCGACATGAGCGAGTACTCCGAGCGGCACGCGGTCGCACGCCTCATCGGCGCGCCTCCCGGATACGTCGGGTACGAGGAGGGTGGCCAGCTCACCGAGGCGGTGCGGCGCCGCCCCTACTCCGTCGTGCTCCTCGACGAGGTCGAGAAGGCCCACCCGGAGACCTTCGACATCCTGCTGCAGGTGCTCGACGACGGCCGGCTCACCGACGGCCAGGGCCGCACGGTCGACTTCCGCAACGTCATCCTCGTCATGACCTCCAACCTCGGGTCGCAGTTCCTCGTCGACCCGGTGATGCCCCAGGAGGAGAAGAAGGAGGCGGTGCTGGCGGCCGTGCGGGCGGCTTTCAAGCCGGAGTTCCTCAACCGGCTCGACGAGGTCGTCGTCTTCGACCCGCTCACCACCGAGGACCTCACCCACATCGTCGAGCTGCAGGTCCGCGAGCTGGCCACCCGCCTGGCGGACCGGCGCATCACCCTCGACGTCACCGAGGCAGCGCGGGAGTGGCTGGCCCTGACGGGCTACGACCCGGCCTATGGCGCCCGTCCACTGCGCCGGCTGGTGCAGAAGGAGATCGGGGACCGGCTGGCACGGGCCATGCTCGCGGGCGAGGTCCGCGACGGCGACACCGTGGTGGTCGACCGCGAGGACGACCTCGACTCGCTCGTCGTGCGGCCCGCGGAGGTCACCGCCGCCTGAGCCGGGCCGGGCAGCTCCGACGGTGAGCAGGGGTGTGCCGCGACCCCGCGGCACACGCCTGCTCTCACCGCACCGCGGGCACCAGGTGACCGGAGGGCTGGCAGAGCGGGAGCGCCCGCCTGCGATGCTGGCGCCATGAGCGACTCCCGGCGCGCCACCCGCCTGGTCACCCTCGACGACGTGCCGGCCCTGGCGGAGCTGCAGCGGGCCAACCGCGGCTTCCTCGCGCCGTTCGAGCCCTACCGGGACGAGGACTACTTCACCGTCGACGGACAGGTCGCCGTGGTCCGTGCCGCTCTCGAGCGGCACCACGAGGGGCGCACTCTTCCCCACGTCGTCCTCGACGAGTCGGGACGGGTCGTCGGGCGCATCACGCTCAACGAGATCGTTCGCGGGCCGTTCCAGTCGTGCAGCGTCGGCTACTGGCTGGGTGCGGCCCACACGGGGCGCGGCCTCGCCACCGCTGCCGTGCGCGACATCATGCGGGTCGCCTTCGAGGAGCTGGGCCTGCACCGGATCCAGGCGGGCACCCTGGTGCACAACGTCGCCTCGCAGCGGGTGCTGGAGCGAAGCGGCTTCGTCCGGTTCGGCCTGGCCCCGGCCTACCTCAGGATCGCCGGGCGGTGGCAGGACCACATCCTCTTCCAGGTGGTGAATGACCCCCCGGTGTCCTGAACGGGGGCCGCCACACCTCAGGGGCACCCACGGGCGGGGGAGCACGCGAGCTGCGGCTGCAGGCTCACTCGCGAGATGGGGTGCCTCGCTCCAGACTGGGGCCATGACGCTGCGCGATGGAGGACTGGAACGGCGCCCCCCTGGCGCCACCGACGCCACGGTCGAGGCCGTGGGCAAGGTGAGCGAGGCCTTCGAGGCCATCGAGGAGGTGCGGGGCAAGCTGTATGCCGCGCACCGGCTCACGGGCACAGCGGACCTGGCGCTCGGGGAGGCGGTGGAGCTGCTCCGCAAGGCCGGGCACGACGACCTCGCCGAGCGCATCGCCACAGAGATGGTGGGCCGCAACGTCCTCCCGGGCCGGTGGACCTTCCAGATCGTCGAGGAGTTCGACGACGGCTACTACGCCGACTTCAAGGCCCTCGAGGAGCTCGTCAGGAACCAGCTCATGGGCGGCCGGCGCCACGTCTACGAGGCCGAGATGAAGGCCGACCGCAGGACCCCCGGTCGCGCCGGGCACGAGGCCACCCCTGACGACCTGGCCTGAGCCCGGCGGCGGCGTGCTCGTGGGCGGCTCCGTCCGCACCGGAGGGTGCGAGGTCGCGGCATATCCGGTTGTGTGGGCGCATGACACGAGTCGGCTTCCACGCCAGCCACGAGCAGATCAGCCCGCGCCAGCTTCTCGCCGACGTGCAGCACGCGGAGCGGGCCGGCTTCGACATGGCCATGTGCTCCGACCACTTCTCGCCCTGGAGCGAGCGGCAGGGGCACTCCGGCTACACCTGGTCGTGGCTGGGGGCCGCGCTCGCGACGACGTCCCTGCGCTTCGGCTGCGTGAGTGCACCCGGCCAGCGGTACCACCCCGCAGTCGCCGCCCAGAAGATCGCGACGCTCGGCCAGATGTTCCCCGGCCGGTTCTGGGTCGCCCTCGGCAGCGGCGAGGCGTCCAACGAGCACATCACCGGGAGTGGCTGGCCCCGCAAGGAGATTCGCACCCAGCGCCTCGAGGAGTGTGTCGACGTGATCCGCCGGATGCTCCTCGGGGAGGAGGTCAGCCACGACGGTCTGGTCACCGTCGACCGGGCCCGCCTGTGGGAGCTGGCCGATCCCGTGCCCGAGCTGATCGGTCCCGCGGTGTCCGTCGAGAGCGCTGCGCGGGTCGCCGCGTGGGCCGACGGCCTGGTGACGGTCAGCCAGCCGGTCGACGTGCTGCGCCAGATCATCGACGCCTACCGCGGTGCCGGCGGCCGTGGCCCGATGGCTCTCCAGGTGCACCTCTCCTGGGCCGAGACCGACGAGGAGGCGCTGCGCCTGGCCCACGAGCAGTGGGGCGGCAACGTCTTCGGCCCGCCGATCTCCTGGGACATCGAGACCGCGGAGGCCTTCGACGTGCTGTGGAAGCACGTCCAGCCGGAGGAGGTGCGCGGCGCGGTACGCGTCTCGCCCGACCTCGGTCAGCACCGCGACTGGCTCGCGGAGTACGCCGAGCTCGGGTTCGACGAGATCTACCTGCACCACGTCGGCCAGGAGCAGGCCGCCTTCATCGATGCCTTCGGCGAGAAGGTTCTCCCCCAGCTGCGGAAAGGCTGAGCCAATGACCACGCGACTGTCCAACACCAGCGACCTGTGGTGGAAGAACGCCGTCATCTACTGCGTCGACGTCGAGACCTACTTCGACTCCGACGGCGACGGCATCGGCGACATCGCCGGGATGACCCAGCGCATCGACTACCTCGCCGAGCTCGGCATCACCTGCCTGTGGCTCATGCCCTTCTACCCGACCCCCGACCGCGACGACGGCTACGACGTCACCGACCTGTTCGGTGTCGACAGCAGGCTGGGCCACCACGGCGACCTCGTCGAGCTCATCCGCACCGCCAACGACCGCGGCATCCGGGTCATCGCCGACCTGGTCGTGAACCACACGTCCAACCAGCACCCGTGGTTCAAGGCCGCGCGGCGCAGCAAGGACAACCCCTACCGCGACTACTACGTCTGGCGCTCCGACCCGCCGCCCGACACCTCCGCCAAGGTCGTCTTTCCCGACAAGGAGGACAGCATCTGGGAGCTCGACGAGAAGACGGGCGAGTGGTACCTGCACCATTTCTACAAGCACCAGCCCGACCTCAACTTCGCGAACCCGGCGGTCCGCGACGAGATCGCCAAGTCGATCGGCTTCTGGCTGCAGGTGGGCATCTCCGGGTTCCGTGTCGACGCCGTCCCCTTCCTCATCGCCGACGTCGACACGGCCGGCGACGACGTGCCGGGCGACCCGCACGCCTACCTCAAGGCGCTGCGGGCCTTCCTCGGACGACGCCGCGGCGACGGCATCCTGCTCGGCGAGGTCAACCTGCCGCACAAGGAGCAGAAGCAGTACTTCGGCGGCAACGCCGGCGACGAGCTGAACATGATGTTCGACTTCATCACCATGCAGTCGATGTACCTCTCACTCGCCCGGGAGGACGCCCGGCCCCTGGCCAAGGCGCTCAAGGCCCGACCGCCCATCCACGAGGACTGCCAGTGGGCGACGTTCGTGCGCAACCACGACGAGCTCACACTCGACAAGCTCAGCGACAAGGAACGTCAGGAGGTCTTCGCCGCCTTCGGGCCCGAGCCGGAGATGCAGCTCTACAGCCGCGGCCTCAAGCGCAGGCTGCCGCCGATGCTGGGCGGCGACCCCCGCCGGGTGCGGATGGTCTACAGCCTGCTGTTCTCCCTGCCCGGCACGCCGACGCTCTACTACGGCGAGGAGATCGGCATGGGGGAGGACCTCGAGGCGGAGGGGCGCATGGCGGTCCGAACGCCGATGCAGTGGGAGCCGGTCGCCAACGGCGGCTTCTCCACCGCTGCGCCACGCAAGCTGGTGCAGCGGCCTGTGCCCGACGGCTTCGGCCCCGAGCACGTGAACGTCGCCGACCAGAAGCGCGACCCAGAGTCGCTCTGGAACTTCATGCGCGGCCTCATCCAGACCTACCGTGAGTGCCCCGAGCTCGGCTGGGGCGACTTCACCGTGCTCGCCCAGCCGCAGCGGCAGGTCCTCGTGCACCGCTGCCACTGGGAGGGTTCGTCGGTGGTGGCGGTCCACAACCTCTCGGCAGACTCCGTCACCGCCGCCTTCGCGCTCGACCCGCGCGACACAGAGGGCGAGGGGCCGGTCTGGCTCGAGGACCTGCTGGAGCGCAGCTCCGCCGAGCCGGGTCCTCACGGCACCGTCGAGCTGCCGCTCGACGGCTATGGCCACCGCTGGTTCCGCGTCCGGCGCGACGACCTGCCGCGCCCCTGATCTCGGCCCTGCCCGGGAGGCGCCGGAACGCCCCGTGGTCGTGGCCGATCCGCGGACACAGTGCGCAGACCCGGGCGTTTGCATGAGTCCCCGGGCTCGACGGCTTCGAGCACACGAACTAGTCCACCGGTCAAATATCACGTGAACGACGGCTGCATCGTCGAAAAACGTCACGGGGCCGGAGGGTGCGCAATACCGTGGGGGGTCGAGCGGAAGGAAGAGCATGCCTGCGACCATCGTTCCCGTCCTCGCGGACGTCGTGGCCATAGCCATCGTTGCCAGCCTGTACTTCCACCGCCACCAGCGACGCGACCTGCTCCTGGCCTACGTCGCCCTCAACGTCGGCGTTCTCGCTGTGACCGCGATGCTGGCCTCGGCGCCCGTGGGCGCCGGACTGGGCCTGGGCCTGTTCGGCATCCTGTCCATCATCCGCTTGCGCTCGGACTCCATCACCCAGGAGGAGATTGCCTACTACTTCATCGCGCTCGCGCTGGGCCTTGTCGCGGGGCTCCACCCTGAGCCGGCCTACGTCGCACCCACCCTCTCCGCCCTCCTGGTCCTGGTCATGTACATCGCGGACCACCCGCGGCTCTTCCCGCGAAGCCGCCGCCAGCTGGTGACGATCGATGCCGCCTTCGCGAACGAGGCAGAGCTGCGCTCGCACCTGCAGACCCGGCTCGGAGCCGAGGTGCGCCACCTGATCGTTCAGGAGCTCGACTTCGTGCGCGACGTGACGGTTGTCGACGTTCGCCTGCGTCGGTCCAGGCGTGGCGCCGCCGTCGCGACGTCTGCTGTGCCCGCGTCGGCGCCGAGCCTGAGCCGTCCCCTGGTGAGCGGCGCGCACTACGGCGGCTCGCCGCAGGTCCCGGCCGACCCTGCCCCGCACAACGGACAGGCCGTACCCGGCGCACCGACCCCCACCGCCTAGCGATGACTCGGTCGGCCCGGGAGGCGCTCGGCCGCGTGGCGACCGGGCTGCCGCCCACGGGCCTCATGGAGGTCGTCGCGATGGCCGACCTGCAGACGAGGATGGACCGCAAGTACCTCGTCCCCTCGGAGGTGTTCGAGCAGTTCGCCGCCATCATGGGTGGCCGGCTGGCGGCCCTCGACATCGATGGCCGCCGCCTCTTCCGCTACGAGTCCGTCTACTTCGACACGACGTGGCTGACGGCCTACCGCCAGCACGCGCACGGGCGGCGACGGCGGTTCAAGGTCCGTACGCGCTCCTACCTCGACTCGGCCGAGTGCGTGTTCGAGGTCAAGACGGAGGGCGGACGCGGCGAGACCGTCAAGGACCGTCTGCCGTACTCCCTCACGGACCGGTACCGCCTGACCGACCAAGCCCGTGCCTTCGCGCTGCCGCGGGTTGGCGACCCCGCTCTCGTGACGGACCTGGTCGACGTACTGACCACGGCCTACGTCCGGACCACGCTCGTGGACCCGGAGTGCGGCAGCCGCATCACGTGTGACGTGGACCTGTCCTTCGACAACGGGGGTCAGCGACGGCACGGGCCGCCCACGCTCGTCCTCGTGGAGTCCAAGACGGCGGGCGCGGCGGCCGTGGCCGACTCGGTGCTGTGGAGGTTGGGGCAGCGGCCAGTCTCGGTCAGCAAGTACTGCGTTGGACTGGCCCTGCTGCGCCCCGAGCTGCCCGCGAACCGGTGGAACCGGGAGCTGCGCACTCACTTCGGCTGGACCCCTCGGCGGGAGGCGTACCAGCCGGGACGTTGACGAAGCGGGTCGCGCGGGCCGAGGGAACGCGAGGGCCAGGGCCTCAGTCGCGCAGCTCCACGACCACGGGGGCGTGGTCGGAGGCGCCTTTGCCCTTGCGCTCCTCGCGGTCGATGGCGGCACCCTGTACCCGCGCTGCGAACGCGGGGGAGCCGAGGATGAAGTCGATGCGCATGCCGCGGCGCTTGGCGAAGGCGAGGCGCTGGTAGTCCCAGTAGGTGTAGACACCCGGGCCGGGGGTGTGCGGCCGGACCACGTCGACGAGGCCGGCGTCCAGGAACGCCTGGAACGCCGCCCGCTCGCCGGGCGAGACGTGGCTCTTGTCGAGGTAGTACTCCATCGACCAGACGTCGTCGTCCCGGGGTGCGATGTTCCAGTCGCCCATGATCGCCAGGGGCTCACCGGCAGCCATCCACTGCTCGGCCTGGGCCTTGAGCTGGGCCAGCCACTGGAGCTTGTAGACCATGTGCGGGTCCTCGATCTGGCGGCCGTTCGGCACGTAGACCGACCACACGCGGATTCCGCCGCACGTGACCCCGATCGCCCGAGCCTCCGTGGCGAGCGGCTCGCCCCAGCCGGGGTCTCCCGCGAACCCGACCTGCACGTCCCCCAGGCCCACGCGGGAGAGGACCGCCACGCCGTTCCACTGGCTGAACCCGTGGTGGGCCGCCTCGTAGCCCAGCGCCTTGAACCGCTCGTAGGGGAACTGCTCGTCCTTGGCCTTGGTCTCCTGCATCGCGAGCACGTCGACGTCGCTGCGCTCGAGCCACGCCTCGACGCGGTCGATGCGGGAGCGGATGGAGTTGACGTTCCAGGTGGCAATACGCACCCGGACACCCTAGGGCGCCGTCCTAGAGTGGGAGGCATGAGCACTGCCCTCGTGACCGGCGCCACGTCCGGCATCGGCCTGTCCTTCGCCCACCAGCTCGCCGAGCGCGGGCACGACGTCGTGCTCGTGGCCCGCGACCGGGCACGGCTCGAGAACGTCTCGGACGAGCTGCGGGCGAAGTACGGCGTGAGCACCGAGATCCTCGTCGCCGACCTCTCCGACCGGGCCGAGACCGGCAAGGTGGCGGAGAGGCTGGCCGACCGGGCGCGTCCGGTGGACCTGCTGGTCAACAACGCGGGCTACGCCCTGAAGAAGCGCTTCCTCGACAACGACATCAGCGAGGAGGAGTCGGTCTTCGACGTCCTCGGCCGCGCGGTGCTCGTCCTCTCCCACGCGGCGGCCGGTGCGATGCGCCAGCGCGGCCACGGCGCGATCGTCAACGTCTCCTCGGTCGCCGGCTTCATCAGCTCCGGCACCTACTCGGCGGTCAAGTCCTTCGTCACGGTCTTCACCGAGGGGCTCGCGGCGGAGCTGGCCGGGTCCGGGGTCAGCGCGACCGCGCTGTGCCCGGGCTTCACACGGACGGAGTTCCACCAGCGCGCGAAGATCCGCATGGACAGGATGCCGCGGTTCATGTGGCTCGACGCCGACCGGCTCGTCCGCGACTGCCTCGACGACGTGTCGCGCGGGCGCGTGGTCTCGGTCCCCGGCGCCCAGTACAAGGCGATCGTGGCGCTGCTGAAGGTGCTACCGAGGTCCCTCGTGCGCGGCCGCGCCCGCACCGTGCACCGCCCCAGGAACTGAGCCGCCCGGCATACCTCTCGTGGGCCCTTGGGCCGGCACCTGGACACCGCGTGCACCGGCGGGCCGCCCCTTTCACGACGCCGCGCCTCCCGCGTCGCCGCAGGCGCCTGGCCGCACGTGGTCGCGGCAGGCCCGAAGTAGGGTGGGGTTCCGTGAACGAGCTCGAGCACACCACAGACCCCGCCAGCGCGACCGCCACCTCCGTCGACGTCGACTCACCCCGAGAGCGGCTCCTCGGGATCATCAAGGCCAAGGCGATCGTCCACGGCAGGGTGACCCTGTCCTCCGGCAAGGAGGCCGACTACTACGTCGACCTGCGCCGCATCACCCTCGACGGCGAGGCCGCCCCGCTCGTCGGCCGGGTCATGCGCCGGCTCACCGACCACCTCGACTACGACGCGGTCGGCGGGCTGACGCTCGGTGCGGACCCGGTCGCCACGTCGATGCTGCACGCGGCTGCGGCCAGCGGCGAGCGCCTCGACGCCTTCGTGGTCCGCAAGGCCGGCAAGGCCCACGGCCTCCAGCAGCGCATCGAGGGCCCGTCCGTCGAGGGCCGGCGCGTGCTCGTCGTCGAGGACACCACGACCACGGGTGCCTCGCCGCTCGACGCGGTCAGCGCCGCGCGAGAGGCGGGGGCCGAGGTCGTGGCCGTCGCCACGATCGCCGACCGCGCCACCGGCGCCGGCGAGCGCATCGAGGCCGAGACCGGGGTGCCCTACCTGTTCGTCTACGGCCTCGAGGAGCTCGGCCTCGCCTGAGCGCCCCAGCCCGCGACGGGGCGCGGGGTGGACTAGAAGATGGGCTTGCCGCCGGTGACCCCGAGCACGGTGCCCGAGACGTAGCTGGCCTCGTCGGAGGCCAGGAAGACAAAGGCGCTCGCCACCTCGATGGGCTGGCCGGCACGCCCGAGTGGCGTGTCCGACCCGAAGCCCTCCACCTTCTTCTCCGGCATCGTCGCCGGGATGAGCGGAGTCCAGATCGGGCCGGGGGCCACTGCGTTGACCCGGATGCCGCGCGGGCCCAGCATCGAGGCCAGGTTGACCATCATGTTGTTCAGCGCCGCCTTGGTGGCGGCGTAGTCCAGGAGGTTCTCGGACGGTGAGAACGCCTGGATGGAGGTCGTGATGGCGATGCTGGAGCCCTCACCCATGTGCGGCGCCAGGGCCTTGGCGAGCCAGAACGTCGCGAAGACGTTGGTCTCGAAGGTCTGCCTGACCTGCTCCCCGGGGAAGTCCTCGATCGTGTCGTGCGTCATCTGGTATGCCGCGTTGCTCACCAGGACGTCGATGCCCCCGAGGGCGTCGATCGCCTTCTGCGCCAGGGCTGTGTTGGCCTCCTCGGTGCGCTGGTCGGTCGGACAGAGCACGCAGGTGCGGCCGGCCGCCTCGACGTGCCGCCGCGTCTCCTCGGCGTCGTCCTGCTCCTCGGGCAGGTAGGAGATGGCGACGTCGGCGCCTTCCTTCGCGAAGGCGATGGCGGTGGCGCGGCCGATGCCGGAGTCGCCCCCGGTGACGAGGGCGCGCTTGCCCGTCAGCCGGTCGCGTCCCCGGTAGCCGCTCTCGCCGTGGTCGGGCGTGGGGGTCAGGTCAGACGTGGTCCCGGGCCACGCCTGCTGCTGCGCCGGGATGTTCGCCAGGGGGTTCTCAGCCATGGGCCCACTCTTGGGCGGGTGCCGATCAGCCGCAACCGGGAGGCCGACGCCGTCTCGCACACTAGGATCGGCGGCAGCATCCTCGGAGGGGAGTTGTCATGATCGGGTGGATCATCGCCGGAGTCGTGGTCGTGTTGATCGGGCTGTGGCTGGTCAGCGTCTACAACGGGCTCATCAAGCTGCGAAACCTCGTCCAGGAGGCCTGGCGGCAGATCGATGTCGAGCTCAAGCGGCGGCACGACCTCATCGGCAACCTCGTCGAGACCGTCAAGGGCTACGCCGCCCACGAGCGCGGGACGCTCGAGGACGTCATGAAGGCTCGTGCGGCCGCCATGGCCGGCGGCCAGAGCCCCGCCCAGCAGGCCCAGAGCGAGGGACTGCTCAGCGTCGCGCTCGGCCGCCTCATCGCCGTCGCCGAGGCCTACCCGGACCTCAAGGCCAACCAGAACTTCCTCGCCCTGCAGCAGGAGCTGACCTCGACCGAGGACCGCATCGCCTCGGCTCGTCGCTACTACAACGCCAACGTCCGCGAGCTCAACACCCGGGTCGAGTCGGTCCCCTCGAACGTCGTCGCCGGGATGTTCGGCATCCGCCGCGAGGAGTACTTCGAGGCAGAGGGCGCCGAGCGCGACGCGGTGCGCGTCGACTTCGGCCAGCGCGAGGCCACCATCCCGCCGCCGAGCGGGTATGCCGGGGGCACGGCTGCAGGTGCCCCGGCGGCGCCGCCCGCTCACCCGTCGACCCCGTCGCAGGGACAGCCCCCCGCTGGGGGTCAGCCGCCCGCGCCGGGCCAGCCACCCGCCCAGGGCTAGCACCCGGCGTTACGCAGGCATCCCCGCGGCTGCCGGCGCGACGCTGCGCCGGCCGGGTCAAGCAAGCGGCAACTGCCCGTTGGGGTTTGGCAAAGAATCGCCTCGGGCACGCCACTGCCACTGCGGTGTGCCCTAGCGTGCGCGAGCCATCCACCGTGGATGGGACACCCAGAGGCAGCCAGACGACGCCTCTGGCCCTGACGAAAGGCGAACTACGTGCGCATCCGCTCCACCATCGCGGCTCTCG
>Ga0247820_10000905_pt1 | contig 16561 bp, 15 predicted proteins | sample 13C_Glucose_Day1_2_FD_192480 | JGI IMG/M metagenome (GOLD analysis project Ga0247820, IMG submission 192480) | Soil microbial communities from agricultural site in Penn Yan, New York, United States - 13C_Glucose_Day14 | ecosystem: Environmental > Terrestrial > Soil > Agricultural land | place...
GCGTCCATGCACAGCGCGCGCAGCGCAGCCGCATCGCCGAGCACGAACGGTGCTCGGAAAGCATCGGCAACACGCTCGCCGAACAGCCGCTCGAGCAGCATGGCGAGCGACGCGTAGCCGGGCGAGTACTCGAGCGCATCGCAAACCGCCACGGCCAGGTGGCCGCCGGGCCGCAGCGCGCGCTGCATCTCGCGCAGCGCGGCAACACGATCGTCGAAGAACATCAGGCCGAACTGGCTCACGACGGCGTCGAAGCTCGCGTCGGCAAAGGGCAGCGACTCGGCGCGGCCGTCGTGCCATTCGATGTGCGGATGCTTGCGCCGAGCCACCGCCAGCATCTCGGGGTTGGCATCGAGCCCGATCACCGCGCCGCCCGGCGAGACGCGCTCGGCCACCGCAACGGTCAACGCGCCGGTGCCACACGCGACGTCGAGCACGCGCTGGCCCGACGTGATGTTCGCCGCGTCGCACAGCACAGGTCCCCAATGCCTGAACAGCGCCGGCACGAACTGCTCGTCGTACACGTCGGCCGGAGAGCGCACAGCCCCTTCGGATCGCGAAGCGAGGGTCTCACTCATGGCATGCTCCTTCAGTGCAATGCAGCAGCCCGGAGCATCGACGACGCCATGAACGCGGACCATGATCAAGCGTCCGGATCGCATGCTGCGGCGTCCGGCTTCGACGTTCTGTCCGACGTGCTGAGCTGTGTGCGGCTCACCGGCTCGATGCTGTTCCTTGTCGACGCGCATCCCCCATGGATGTCCTGGGCGCCGAAAACCGAGGCGTTTCGCCGGGTGGTGCTTCCGGCTTCGCAGCACTTGATCTCGTACCACATCGTCACGCATGGCGGCTGCTGGGCCGGGCTGCGCGATGCGCCGCCCGAGCGTTTCGAAACGGGCGACGTGCTGGTCGTGCCGCATGGCGACTCCTACTACCTTGCCGACCCGCCCGGCACCGAGGCGGCGTACGGCCCCGAAGAAGCCGTGGCGTTCTTCCACAGCATGGCGGCCGGCGAATTGCCGTCGATCGTCAGCGAAGGGGGCAGCGGGGCGGCTGGGACACAGTTCATCTGCGGCTTCCTCGGCTGCGACCTCAGGCCTTGCAACCCGGTGCTCGACGCGTTGCCCGCCATCATCCATTTGCGCGCCGCAACCCGGTCGACCGATCGCATGCGTCACCTGATCGACTTCGCCCTGTGCGAGTTGCGCAAGCCATCGTCCGGCGGCCATGACGTGATGCTGCGCCTGGCCGAGTTGATGTTCGTGGAGGTGGTTCGGCATCACCTGGAAACGATGGCCGATGCGCAGGACGGCTGGCTGGCCGGTCTGCACGACCCGCTGGTCGCGCGCACGCTGGCGCTGCTGCACGGCGCACCGACCAGACGCTGGACGTTGGAGGAACTCGCGGCCCGGGCCGGCACATCACGTTCGGTGCTGGCCGAACGCTTTGGGCACTTCGTCGGTCAACCTCCAATGCAGTACCTCACCCAGTGGCGCATGCAGCTGGCGACCCGCCTGCTCGCCGAGCCGGGCGCGAGGAAGGTCGCCGCGGTGGCGGAGGCAGTCGGCTACGAATCGGAGGCGGCCTTCAGCCGCGCATTCAAGAAGTGCGTCGGCGTTGCGCCTGCCGCGTGGCGACTGCGCGAGGCGGCCTGACGCCGATCCAACCCGTTGCCACGAAGCGGGCCATCGCGGACGTCAGGGCGGTTCAAGGTGCTCGTCGACCGGCGTGAGCACCATGAGGGCCGAGGACTTGAAGCGATCGCACTCCGGCGGCGTCACCAGCCCCCGTGTTCGGTAATCTCGCCCCGGCGGCCAGCGTGCGATCAGCACCCGACTGCCCTTGCGGCCGCAACCTTCTGGAGCAACTCGCCGAGAAGGGTGAACTCGCCCGGAGTCAGCCCCTCGAGAGCTTTCCGCTCTGCCAGCAAGAGACGCTGCGTGGCCTCGATGGAGCGGCGCTCGCCTTCCTGAGTCAAGCTCAACAGCTGCGTCCGGCGGTCGTCGTGCTTGGGGGCCCTCAGAAGGTAGCCGCGGGCCTCCAACTTTCCCATCCAGACCGTGATGTTGGGTGCGGTGACGGCAAGGGCCTTCGCCAGGCGCGCCGGGGTCAGTCCAGGGCTTTCGCGAATGAGCGACAGGATCGTGTACTCCACAGGCCTCAGCTGGAGTGGCTCGCCCACCTCTCGCTCGAAAACCCCGGTGGTTGTCAACGATGCCAACGCAAGTCGATAGCCCAGCACCTCGCTGATTCGGACAGCGCCGGGCTGGGACGAAGCGGACGGGCTGCGACCGCGTCGGGACGCAGCGGTGTGGGCGTTCGTAGAGGCATTCGTCACTGATTGCTTAACCATATGAACAGTCTACCCTCGTTGCCATGGCGCACACTCTCCCAGAAAACCTGGGGAAAACCCGCGATTGCGGTGGCCCATATAGTTAACTACATTAACTATCTCCGCCAGCCCTCTTCCGTTCCTCAGGAGCCCTCGATGATCACCCGTCGCCAAGTTCTCGCCAGCACCGGCATTGCCGTGTTGGGCCTGCCCGCGGTTGCCGCGGACCCGATCCCGACCGCCAAAGTGCTGTGCGGTTTCCCGCCGGGTGGTACGACTGACGCGGTGTCGCGCCGCATCGCCGAGAAGCTGCAAGCCTCGGGTTACGCCAAGGTGGCATTCGTGGACAACAAGCCCGGTGCCGGGGGACGGCTTGCGGTGGACGAACTCAAGCGCAGCCCGGCGAACGGGTCCACGATGCTACTCACGCCGGCGGCGATGGTGACGCTCTACCCGCACATCTACACCAAGCTCAGCTATCGCATCGAGGATGTCGCGCCCGTCAGCACGGCATGCCGTGTCGCGTTCGGCTTCGGCGTCGGCTCGGCCGTTCCGGAGTCGGTGAAATCGCTCAAGGACTTCATCGCCTGGGTCAAGGCGAACCCGGCACAGGGTGCCTACGGGTCTCCGGGTGCGGGCACGCCGCCGCATTTCATCGGCGCCCTCCTGGCCAAGGAGTCCGGCACGGACCTGCGCCACGTGCCTTACAAGGGCTCGGCGCCGGGGATCCAGGATCTGCTGGGGGGACAGGTTGCCGCCTTCACGTCCCCGATCGGCGATTACCTGCCCTACCTGAAGGGCGGCAAGCTGCGCCTCCTGGCGACATCCGGTGCCTCACGCTCACGCTTCGCGCCGGACGTGCCGACCTATGCCGAGCAAGGCTTCGGCAAACTCACCATCAACGAGTGGTACGGGTTCTTCCTGCCGGGCGGCGCGTCGCCGGACGTGGTGTCGCACGCTGCGGCCGCCATCCGGCAAGCGGTTGCGCTCCCGGACGTCGTCGAGTCGTTCGCTCAACTCGGACTCGAAGCGGGCGCCAGTACGCCCGCCGAACTGATCAAGTCGGTCACGGACGAGAACGCGGCCTGGGGGCCGATCGTCAAGGCCGTCGGCTTCGTCCCGGAGAACTGAGATGACCCCCCCGAAGCGCCTTCGGCGCCTCCCCCCAGGGGGCGCAACCGGCGGACCGGCAGAGCCGGATCCGCGGTTGCCGCTTGGTGGCGCCGGTTCATGCGTCGCGGGACGCGCGAAGCGGCGGTGGAGCGGGGTCGCGCTTCGCGGCGGTGGAGAACTGACGTGATGCCACGGCGCGCGCAGGTCGCCATCGTCGGCGCCGGCCCATCAGGGCTGCTTCTCGGCCAACTTCTGCATCGAGCCGGCATCGATGCCGTCATCGTCGAACGTCAAAGCGGCGAGTACGTACTCGGCCGAATCCGCGCCGGCATCCTGGAGCAGGTGACCATGGACCTGCTGGACGAGGCGGGCGTGGGCGCGCGCATGCACCGCGAGGGCCTGCTGCACGACGGCATCGACATGCTGTTCGGCGGCCGGCGGCACCGCGTGGACCTCGCCGCGCTCACCGGCGGCAAGCGAGTGATGGTCTACGGACAGACCGAACTGACGCGCGACCTGATGGACGCGCGGCGCGCCGCCGGCCTGCCGACCGTCTACGAGGCGAAGAAGGTCGCGGTCCACGGCTTCGACACCGACCGGCCGCACGTGACGTACGAGAAGGACGGGCAGTCGCACACCCTGGAGTGCGACTTCATCGCCGGCTGCGACGGCTTTCACGGTGTGTGCCGGGCCAGCGTGCCGCGCAGTGCGATCACCGAGTACGAGAAGGTCTACCCCTTCGGCTGGCTCGGGCTGCTGGCCGACACGCCGCCGGTGCATCACGAGCTGATCTACGTCAACAGCCCTCGGGGCTTCGCGCTGTGCTCCCAGCGCAGCGCGAAGCGCAGCCGCTACTACCTGCAGGTGCCATTGACCGACGACGTCGGGGAATGGAGCGACGATGCGTTCTGGCAGGAGCTGAGGCTGCGGCTGGATGACGAGGGCCGCGAGCGGCTCGTCACCGGTCCATCGCTCGAGAAGAGCATCGCCCCGCTGCGCAGCTTCGTCACGGAGCCGCTGCGATTCGGCCGCCTGTTCCTGGCCGGCGACGCGGGCCACATCGTGCCGCCGACCGGGGCGAAGGGACTGAACCTTGCGGCCACCGACGTGAAGTACCTGTCGACGGCGCTCGTCGAGCACTACGCCGAGCACAGCGATGCCGGCCTGGACGACTACTCGCGGCGATGCCTGAGGCGCATCTGGCGCGCCGAGCGCTTTTCCTGGTGGTTCACGTCGTTGATGCACCGTTATCCGGACGACGGCCCTATCGTGGCCAAGTTCCAGGATGCCGAACTCGGCTATCTCCTGCACTCGGAGGCCGGGTTGCGCACGATTGCCGAGAACTACGTCGGCCTGCCCCTGGACTTCGCGGAGTGAACCCATGGACATCGACAACCTCATCGCGATCGACATGCACACGCACCTCGAGGTGTCGTGCCGCAACCCGTTCGACAACTACGGCGAGGAATACGACCGAGCCGCCGACAAGTACTTCCGCTCGTCCAAGCGCCCGACGATGGACGAGACCCTTGCCTACTACCGCGACAAGAGGATCGGCTTCGTGAACTTCACGGTCGACGCCGAGACCCAGCTCGGTCGCCGCCGCATCCCGAACGAGGAGATCTCGGACGCGGCGCGCGACAACCCGGACATCATGATCGCCTTCGGCAGCGTCGACCCGCACAAGGGCAAGTTCGGCGCGCGGGAAGTGCGACGCCTGATCGAGGAGCACGGCGTCAAGGGATTCAAGTTCCATCCCACGGTCCAGGGCTTCGAGCCGCAGGATCGCATGGCGTGGCCGCTCTACGAGGTGATCGCCGAGCACAAGCTGCCGGCGGTCTTCCACAGCGGCCACTCGGGCATCGGCAGCGGCATGCGCTGCGGCGGCGGCCTGCGCCTGCAGAACAGCAACCCGATGCTGCTCGAGGACGTCGCGATGGCCTTCCCCGACATGCAGATCATCATCGCGCACCCGAGCTGGCCGTGGCAGGACGAAGCCCTGTCGCTGGCCATGCACAAGCCGAACATCTGGATCGACCTGTCCGGCTGGAGCCCGAAGTACTTCCCGCCGCAGCTCGTGCAGTACGCGAACACGCTGCTCAAGGATCGCATGATGTTCGGCAGCGACTTCCCGCTGATCCAGCCCGACCGCTGGCTGAAGGACTTCGAGGACGCGGGCTTCCGCGACGAAGTCAAGCCGCTCATCCTCAAGCGCAATGCGATGCGGCTGCTCGGCCTGACCTCGAACGACACGAGGCAGTCATCCACTGCACACAACTGAAAGACTTCATTCCATGAGCCTTGATTTCACTCCGATCACCGGCGCCCCCGCCGAGCTGGACCTGCTGAAGATCTGGACCGCGGGCGCCGTGGCGCACATCCGCCTGAACCGCCCCGACAAGCGGAACGCCGTCAACGACCGCCTCGTGTCGCAGCTGCAGTCCGCAATGCAGCAGCTGCCCTCGGGTGTCCGCGCCGCCGTGCTGACCGGCGAAGGAGCGCACTTCTGCGCCGGCCTGGACCTGTCGGAGCTGTCCGAGCGCAGCGTCGCCGAAGGCATCTTGCATTCGCGCATGTGGCATGCGGCGATGGACGCGATCCAGTTCGGCCGCGTGCCGGTGGTCGCGGTGCTGCACGGAGCGGTGGTCGGCGGCGGGCTGGAAATAGCCAGCAGCTGCCACATTCGTGTCGCGGAGGCCAGCGCGTACTACGGCTTGCCCGAGGGCCAGCGCGGCATCTTCGTGGGTGGCGGCGGCTCGGCGCGCATCCCGCGCCTCGTCGGCGTCGCGACGATGACCGACATGATGCTTTGCGGCCGCGTGCTCGACGCGGAAGACGGCTACCGCAGGGGCGTGTCGCAGTACCTCGTGGCCGATGGGGCCGGCTTCGCAAAGGGCTGCGAACTGGCGCAGCGCATGGCCTCCAACGCGCCGCTGTCGAACTTCGCGGTGATGCAGGCACTGCCGCGCATCGCAGACCTGTCGCAAAGCGACGGCTTGTTCGTCGAATCGTTGATGGCTGCGATTGCTCAGGGCGACGACGCGGCCAAGGAACGAGTGCGGGCGTTCCTCGACAAGCGCGCCGGCAAGGTTGAACGGCAATGAATACTTCCGCGGCGCCCCCGTATCGTCCTTCGTCCGTCGGAGGCTGCCTCGACGTGGGGGTCGAGCATCGCGCCGACGGCGCGCAGTTGCTGCGGTCGACAGAGCCCCTCGCCGAATACCCGGCCCGCGTGACCGACAGGCTGGAGCACTGGGCCCGCGTGGCCCCGGATCGTGTCTTCGTCGCGCGGCGCGATCCGAAGGTCGCCGGTGGCGGCGACTGGCTCACCATCACCTACGGCCAGATGCTGGAGCGCGCTCGGCGCATCGGACAGGCGCTGGTGGATCGCGGCTTGTCGGCCGATCGCCCCATTGCCATCCTCTCCGACAACGACCTGGAGCACATCAGCCTCGCGTGCGGCGCGCTGTGGGCCGGCATCCCGTTCGTGCCGATTTCGCCGGCGTACGCGACGGTCTCGCAGGACTACGGCAAGCTGCGGCACATTTTCGGCAGCGTGACGCCGGGGCTCGTCTTTGCATCAGGACCCGAATACGGCCGCGCCATCGCCGCAGTGGCCGGCCACGATGTCGAGGTCGTGCTGACCGACGGCGCCGTCGAGGGCCGCGTCACGACCCCGTTCTCCTCCCTGGTCGACACCCTGCCGGCAAAGGCGATCGAAGACGCGCATGCCAGGGTCGGGCAGGACACGATCGCCAAGTTCCTGTTCACGTCGGGCTCGACCAAGAACCCCAAAGGCGTCATCAACACGCACGGCATGATGTGCGCGAACCAGCAGATGCTGCGCCAGGCGTTCGCCTTCCTGGCCGACGAGCCGCCGGTGCTCGTCGACTGGCTGCCGTGGAATCACACATTCGGCGGCAACCACAACGTCGGCCTTGTCCTCTACAACGGCGGCACGCTGCACATCGACGAAGGCAAGCCCACGGCGAAGGGCATCTCCACCACGCTGCGCAATCTTCGCGAGATCTCTCCGACGATCTACTTCAATGTCCCGAAGGGGTTCGAGGAGATCGCCGCCGCAATGGAAACGGACGAGGCGCTGCGCCGATCGCTGTTCGCTCGGGTGCGGATGTTCATGTTCGCCGGTGCGGGGTTGAGCCAGGCCGTGTGGGACCAGCTCGACCGACTCGCCGAGCGGACGGTCGGCGAGCGAATCCCGATCTTCAGCGGCCTGGGCATGACCGAGACGTCGCCTTCATGCACCTTCGCGCTTCGTGCGGGCAAAGTGGGCTCCGGCCACATCGGCCTGCCTTGCCCTGCCGTCGAAGTGAAGCTCGTGCGCGACGGGGACGGTCCCTACGCGAAGACGGAGATCCGCTTCCGCGGACCCAATGTGATGCCGGGCTACTGGCGAGAGCCGACGCTGACGGCCGAGGCGTTCGACGAAGAAGGCTACTACCGAACAGGCGACGCCGTGCGTTGGGTCGATCCGCAGGAGCCGAACGAAGGACTGCTGTTCGATGGCCGGATCGCGGAGGACTTCAAGCTCGACACCGGCACGTTCGTCAGCGTGGGGCCACTGCGCGCCAAAGTCATCGCCGAAGGAGGCCCATGCATCCAGGATGTCGTGGTGACCGGACTGAACCGGTCCGAGATCGGGGTGTTGCTGTTTCCGCGCCTGGACGAATGCCGGAAGCTTGCAGGCCTGCCCACGGACGGCGCGATCGACACTGTCGAGTTGCTGCGGCGACCGGCGGTGCGCGACTTCTTCCAGTCGGCGCTGGACCGCCTGTGGCGTGCGGGCACAGGAAGCGCGAACCGCGTGGCACGAGCGATCGTGCTGGCTGAGCCGCCGTCGATCGACAAGGGCGAGGTCACTGACAAGGGTTCCATCAATCAGCGAGCCGTGCTTGCTCAGCGGGCGGCACTGATCGAAGACCTGTACGCAGGCTCCGCGCCGGACATGTTGCTTCCGCGACGCTCTTGAAAGCTCGAAGAGAGACACACCATGCAAATACAAGGTTCCGCCGCTCTGGTCACCGGCGCCGGCTCGGGTTTGGGGGCTGCGACCGCGCGGGAACTCGCCCGCCGTGGTGCGGCCGTTGCCCTGCTCGACATTGATGACCGCGCGACGCAAGAGGTCGCCGACGGCATCGTGAAGCTGGGCGGGCGCGCCGTGGCATTGAGCTGCGACATCACGTCGGGCGAGAGTGTGCAGGCGGCGATCGACGCCGCAGCCGCCAGTCACGGACCTGCGCGTGTCCTGCTGAACATCGCAGGCATCGGGACCGCCAAGCGCATCGTCGGCAAGGATGGCCTCCCTGCCCCGCTTGCTGAATTCGAGCGTGTTGTGCGCGTCAACCTGATCGGCACCTACAACGTCGCACGATTGTTTGCAGCAGTGGCGGTGAAGCTGGACCCGCTGGAAGATGGCGAGCGAGGCGTCATCGTCAACACCGCCTCGGTCGCCGCATTCGACGGCCAGGTCGGGCAGGAGGCATACGCCGCAAGCAAGGGCGGGGTTGTTTCCATGACGTTGCCCCTGGCACGCGACTTGGCGCAATGGGGTGTCCGGGCCGTGACGATAGCCCCGGGGCTGTTTCGCACGCCGCTGATGGACGAGTTGCCGCAGCAGGTGCAGGAGTCGCTTGCCGCCAGCATTCCATTTCCTCGTCGGCTCGGCAAGCCGAGCGAGTTCGCCGCGCTGGCTGTTGCGATCATCGAGAACCCGGCATTGAATGGAGAGGTGATCCGCCTGGACGGCGCCCTTCGCATGGCGCCGCGCTGAAGGGAGGAGGCACCCCGCGCCCCCGATGCGCGGCAGGCGACGTTGCAAAAGCGCATACTGCTGGGAGGGCCCTGTGCCCTGCACCGCGGGAGGGACCTTCGATGCACACGTTTCTGATCCGCAACCGCGATGAATTGATCGAGCGCTGCAAGGCGAAGGTCGCAAGGCGGCCGCATCGTTCCGCTACTGCCGCCCAACTTTCCAACGGCGTTCCGATGTTCCTGGGCCAGCTGACAAGGACACTGGCGGCAGAAGGGGCAGGCGACTCTGACGAAAGTCTCAGGATCTCCGGGGCGTCCGGGGGTGACGCCATCGGCGTGTCCGAAATGGGCGTCAGCGCAATTGCGCACGGCAAGGCACTGCTCGAGCTCGGGTTTACCGTCGACCAGGTCGTTCACGACTACGGTGACCTCTGTCAGGCCATCACAGACCTTGCGGTCGAGCGCGACGCCCCCTTCGCCGTGGATGAGTTTCGTACGCTCAATCGCTGTTTGGACAACGCGATTGCCGACGCAGTGAACGAGTTCAGCGCCCAGCGTGACGTGACGTCTGCTCGATCGCAACTGGCAGCCGAGAATGAACGTCTCGGTTTTCTCGTGCACGAGCTTCGGAACCACCTAAACACCGTGTCGTTGGCGTTCACGGCGCTCGAGTCTGGAACCCTTCCGATTCACGGCTCGACCGGAGCCGTACTAAAACGCAACATCGGAGCTATGGCCGCGGTGCTGAACTCTGCGATAGCCGAAGTGAGGCTCACTGCCGGGTCGCAGGTGCAGACCGAGCCACTCTCTGTCGCGGCGTTCATAGAGGACGCCAAGAATGCCGCTTCACTCTACGCGAGTGCCAGCGGCTGCATGTTCGTGGTTCCCGAGGTCGACAAGGCCCTCGTAGTTGCCGGCAACCGCGACTTGCTGTTGGCGGCCTTGTTGAACCTGCTTCAAAACGCTTTCAAATTCACCCACCCGCACACCGCGGTCACGTTGCGCGTGCACGCGGACGTCGAGCGCGTCTCGATCGACGTCCACGACAATTGCGGCGGGCTTGCCCCGGGAACGATCGGGCGAATGTTCAAGCCTTTCACGCAGACCAGCAACGACAGGAGTGGCCTGGGACTTGGCCTTTCCATCGCGCAAAAGGGCGTTGATGCCTCCGGTGGTGTCTTGAGCGTGCGGGACGTCCCGGGCGTCGGCTGCATCTTCAGGATCAGCCTTCCGCGCGAGTGATCATCGAACGCGACGCCTGACGGGCTTCGCTTCACCGCATGCGCGCAGGCCATCGATCAGCAGGGCCGTGCATCGCAGAGCTGCGTGACGCACAAAGTCCGCGTTGGCCTTCACGCCCGGGATGCGCTGGCCGACGATCAGCAACGCCAAGCCATGAACCAGCGACCACGCCGTGAGCGTCAGGTCGCCCAGGGCGCCGGCACGCAGCTCCCCACTGTCCTGCCCTGCCTTCACGGTCTCGGCCAGGGTGTCGGCGAGCGCAGCGCTCGCCTGCACGAGCGACGGGTACGCCTGCCAGTCGGCGATGACGCCGCCAAACATGAGCTGTAGCAGGTGAGGCTGGCGCACGCCGAACTCCACGTACGCGCGGCCGCACGCCTGCAGCTGCGCGACCGGACCGCCGCGCGTCGTGTCGATGGTTCGGCGGTTGATTGCGGCCAGCTCCCGAAAGCCGGCCTCTGCGAGGTCGGCCCACAGCGCCTGCTTGTCGGCGTAGTGGCGGTATGCCGCAGCGTGGCTCACGCCGGCCGCCTGCGAGATCTCGCGCAGGCTCACCGCCTCGGCGCCGCGCCGGGCCAGCAGCTCGGTGGCCGCGGCTTGCAGGGCGTTCTTCAGGTCGCCATGGTGATAGCTGCGCTTGGCAGCGGCCGGCGAGGTCATGGGCGGCATGGCTCTTAAGTTGACAGTGGTCACATTATGACCTAGAGTTGCAATGTATCCACTGTAAACATTGAGCTTCGGCTCAACGCCCTCTGGAGTCGACCATGAGCTTTCTCGCATTCATCCTCATCGGGACCCTGCTGGCCTACGTGCCGCAGTACTTTTTCGGCAACCGCCGTGACCATCGCATGGCCATGCGCCATGGTCTGGCCCTGGCGCTTCTCTTCACCGGGGTGGATCACTTCGTGCACGCGCAGTCTCGCTACCTGCCGATGATCCCCGACTTGCTCGCGCCGCTGGCATTGCCGCTGGTGCATGTCACGGGCGTGGCGGAGTTGCTGGGCGCCGTGGGGTTGCTGGTTCCAGCGTCGCTGTACCGTCGCCTCGGCTGGCCCGCGCTGCAACGCGCCGCCGGCGTCTCGCTGGCCGTGCTGTTCGCCTTGCTGGTCGTAGCCAACATCAACGTGGCGGTCAAAGGCACCGGCGTCGAGGGCCTGGAATTCGGCTCGGCCTACTTCGTGTTGCGGCCCTTCTTGCAGCCCATCTTCATCGCCTGGGCGCTGTACAGCGTCGGATTCACGCTCTCCCTGCGCAAACAGCGGGGATGAACAGCTCGACAATCCGAGGTCATTCCTTCGCTGGCGCGAATCGAAGCAACGGAGATTCGTATGGACCTGTTCCTCAGCGGCAAGCACGTGCTCATCACCGGCGGCAGCCGCGGCATCGGCAAGGCCTGCGCCCGTGCGTTTCTCCAGGAAGGCGCGCGCGTCAGCTTGGCGGGCCGAAGCAAAGCGCATCTGGACGACGCGGTCGCCTCGCTCAGCGCCGAAGCGAACGAGCTGCACGCTCACAGCGCCGACCTGAGCGACCCGAACGCGGCGTTGGCCCTCGTGGAGTCGGTGCAGGCCAAGGCCGGCCCCGTAGAGATTCTCGTCAACTGCGCCGGCGCTGCCCGACGCACTCCCTTCGACGAACTGAGGCCACGGACCTGGCACGAGGCGATGCAGGCCAAGTTCTTTACCTACATCAACGTCATGGATCCAGTCATCAAGGGGATGGGCGAACGCGGGTCGGGCTCCATCGTCAACGTCATTGGCATGGGAGGCAAGGTCGCTGCACCGACGCACCTGGCGGGAGGCGCCGCCAATGCAGCGCTGATGCTGGCCACCGCGGGCCTTGCCGCCGCGTACGGCCCGCGCGGCGTGCGCGTCAATGCGGTCAACCCCGCCATGACGATGACGGAACGGCTTGCCGAAGGCCTGGCCGCCGAAGCCCGCATGCGCAAGGTGTCCGAAGAACAGGTGTTGCGCGATGCGCAGCAGCGCATGCCCCTAGGCCGGCTGGCGGACCCGGAAGACATCGCGAACGCGGTCGTCTTTCTCAGTTCTTCACGGGCGGGCTATATCTCGGGCGCGATCCTGTCGATGGACGGCGCTTCGGTGCCCATGGTCGTGTGAAGCGGGAGCGCCACGAACTGCTCACGACTTGCCGGGCTGCTGTGGCTCGTCGACCTGGTTGTCCCGCTCCATCGAGCGATCCGCATCATCGCGCCGACCCACCTGACGCGCCCGCTCCAGCATGAACTCGATGAAGGTCGATGCGGCGCGCGTGTGATGCCGGTTCGGCATGTACAGCATGTACATGCCGGTTCCGAAGATGCTCAGCCGCCATGCGTGGAGAGCGGTGACCACATCGCCGCGTTCGACGTCCTGCTGCACGACGTAGTCGGGCACCATGCCGACGCCCAGCCCGGCCAGCACGGCCTGGCGCAGGAACAGGTAGTTCTCGGAAATCAGCGTCGGCTCCAAGATCACCTCGTGCCGCTCGCTTCCCTGCCAGGCCGTCACACGAAGATGTCGGCTCACCGCCGCGGACGCAATCAACGGTGCGGTGCGAAGCGTGTCCAGATCGACAGGCATGCCGTTCGCGTCGGCGTAGGCGCGTGATGCGCAGACCACGTAGTGCATCGAGCCCATGTCGCGCGCCACCAGGTTCTGCGGCGGCTCCGACATCACCCGCACGGCGATGTCGACTTCGTCGCGAATCAGGTCCTCCACGCGGTTCTCGAAGACCACGTCGAGCACGATGCCAGGGTACAGCCGCTTGAAGTCGAGCAGCCAATGCGCCATCACGAGCTGGCCGTATCCGCTGGGCACGCTCAGTCGAACCCGGCCCTGAAGGCTTTGTCCGAGCGTCGCGATCGATTCGCGGGCCGCCAGCAGCTCGTTGCGGATGGTCTTGCCGTGCTCGTACAGCCGCAAGCCGACCTCGGTGGGCTCGACGCGCCGCGTGGTGCGTCGTACCAGCTGCTGCCCGATCGAGCGCTCCAGCTGGTTCAGGTGGTAGCTCACATTGGCGCGTGTCATCTTCAGACGCCGCGCGGCTTCGCTCAGGTTTCCGGCATCCAGGATCTCGACCAGCAAGGTCAGCGCATTGACGTCCATCGCCATTCAGGTCGCTTCATGGGGAATCCCTCAATTGTCAAATGTCACTTGACACTCTGTCAATCGCCTGTGTAATTGTCAAGGAAAGCGGTGCGCCGAACAATCCGTCCAACAGAGGGGCAACCGCCTAAGGTTCTCTAACCACAGCCTCGCGGCGTGCCTGCAACGGCGTGCGGCCGCGCCATTCACGAAACTGTCGAGGAGTCCGAGCATGGACCTGAAATTCACCCGCGAAGAGGAAGCCTTCGCCGCCGACGTGCGTGCATTCCTGGCCGACAGGCTGCCGGCGCGGCTGGCCGAGAAAGTGCGCACCGGCCGGCACCTCACCAAGGCCGACATGGAGGAATGGCACGCCATCCTGAATGAGCGCGGCTGGCTGGCCAACCATTGGCCGAAGCAGTACGGAGGCCCCGGCTGGAACGCGGTGCAGAAGTTCATCTTCGAGAACGAGTGCGCGCTCGCGCATGCGCCGCGCATCGTGCCGTTCGGCGTGAACATGCTCGGCCCGGTACTCATCAAGTACGGCAGCGAGGCGCAGAAGCAGCGCTGGCTGCCGCGCATCCTCGATGGCTCCGACTGGTGGTGCCAGGGCTACTCGGAGCCGGGCGCCGGGTCCGACCTCGCATCGGTCAAGACGACCGCTGTGCGCGGCAGCGACGCGCAGGGCGATCACTACATCGTGAACGGCCAGAAGACCTGGACCACGCTCGGCCAGCACGCCAACATGATCTTCTGCCTGGTCCGCACCGACCGCGACGCGAAGAAGCAGGAAGGCATCAGCTTCCTGCTGGTCGACATGAGATCGCCGGGTGTCGACGTGCGGCCCATCATCACGCTCGACGGCGAGCACGAGGTCAACGAGGTGTTCTTCACCGACGTGCGGGTGCCGGCCGAGAACCTGGTCGGCGAGGAGAACAAGGGCTGGACCTGCGCCAAGTACCTGCTGACCTACGAGCGCACCAACATCGCCGGCGTCGGCTTTTCGGCGGCCGCGCTCGAGCGGCTCAAGAAGACGGCGGCAAAGGTCAGGAAGAACGGCCGGCCGCTGTCCGAGGACCCGTACTTCGCGGCGCGGCTGGCGCGCGTGGAGATCGACCTGGAGAACATGAAGACGACCAACCTGCGCGTCGTCGCCGCGGTGGCCGGCGGCGGCGTGCCGGGAGCAGAGAGTTCCATGCTGAAGATCCGCGGCACCGAGATCCGGCAGGAGATCTCGTCGCTGATGCGCCGCGCCATGGGGCCGTATGCGCAGCCCTTCGTCGCCGAGGCGCTGGAAGAAGGCTTCGAGAACGCGCCGGTAGGCCCGGCCGAGGCGGCCAGCGCCGCGGTGCAGTACTTCAACAACCGCAAGCTGTCGATCTTCGGCGGCTCCAACGAGATCCAGAGGAACATCATCTCCAAGATGATCCTCGGGCTGTGAAGAGGACAACGCCATGAACTTCCAGCACACCGACGATCGCCGCATGCTGGCCGACAGCCTGAACCGCTTCGTCGCCGAGCAGTACGTCTTCGAGACACGCGACCGGGTCGCCAAGTCGCCCGAAGGCTACAGCCCCGACCTGTGGCGCCAGTTCGCCGACCTGGGCGTGATCGGCGCGCTGTTCCGCGAAGACGACGGCGGCTTCGCGGGCGGCGGGTTCGACATCACCGTGGTCTTCGAGGCCCTGGGCCGCGGCCTGGTCGTCGAGCCCTTCCTCGGCACGGTGCTCGCCGGCAGCGCCATCGCCCATGCCGGCAGCCCCGCGCAGAAGGCGATGCTGGCCGAGATCATCGGCGGTACAAGGATCGCCGCGTTCGCGCATGACGAGCCCGAGGCGCACCACGAGCTCACGCATGTGCAGACCCGTGCCCGGCGCGCCGGCGGGCAATGGGTGCTCGATGGCGTCAAGGCGGTGGTCCAGCACGGCGAGCAGGCGGATGTCTTCGTGGTGTCGGCCCGCACCGCCGGAGCGGTGGATGACGATGCCGGCGTCTCGCTGTTCCTCGTGCCCGCAGAGACGCCCGGGCTGTCGCTGCGCGGCTATCCGAATGTCGATGGCGGCCGCGCGGCGGAGCTCACGCTCGTCGGCGTCACGCTCGCCCCCGACGCACTGCTGGGCGCCGAGGGCGCGGGCAGCGCGACGATCGAACACAGCGTCGGCAAAGGCGTGCTCGCGCTGTGTGCCGAAGCGGTGGGTGCGATGGACGTCGCCAAGGACGCCACGCTCGAATACCTGCGCACCCGCAAGCAGTTCGGGGTGCCCATCGGCAGCTTCCAGGCGCTGCAGCATCGCATGGCCGACCTGCTCGTGGAGATCGAGCAGGCCCGTTCGGCCGTGATCAACGCCGCCGCCGCGCTCGATGCGGACCGCGTGACGCGCGAGCGCGCGCTGTCGGCGGCCAAGGTCACCATCGGCCGCATCGGCACGCTGGCGGCCGAGGAATGCATCCAGTTGCACGGCGGCATCGGCATGACCTGGGAGCTGCCGCTCGCCCACTACGCGAAGCGCCTGGTGATGATCGATCACCAGCTCGGCGACGAAGACCATCACCTCGCGCGCTTCATTTCGCTCGGCTGGAAGTGACCCCCCCGAAGCGCCTTCGGCGCCTCCCCCCAGGGGGCGCCACCAGCGGACCGGCAAAGCCGGATTCGCGGCGGCCGCTCGATCGCATTGCGTTTTCGTGCGTTGCGGGACGTGCACGGAACTGGCTCCGACGTCGCGCGCACTCCCGACACTTCCACGACCACCTGACAGGAGACCGGCATGACTTCCTCCCCCGCCGCAAAGGCCCGCTTCCACTGGGACGACCCGTTCCTGCTCGATGCGCAGCTCACCGACGACGAGCGCATGGTGCGCGACGCCGCCAGCGCCTACTGCCAGGAGCGGCTCGCGCCACGCGTGATCCAGGCGTTCCGCAACCACACCACCGACCCCGCGATCTTTCGCGAGATGGGCGAGCTCGGCCTGCTCGGCCCGACCATTCCCGAGCAGTACGGAGGCCCGGGCCTCCACTACGT
>Ga0247820_10000908_pt1 | contig 16539 bp, 17 predicted proteins | sample 13C_Glucose_Day1_2_FD_192480 | JGI IMG/M metagenome (GOLD analysis project Ga0247820, IMG submission 192480) | Soil microbial communities from agricultural site in Penn Yan, New York, United States - 13C_Glucose_Day14 | ecosystem: Environmental > Terrestrial > Soil > Agricultural land | place...
GCCGGCCGCCGAGAAGGCCGCTGCCTACACCCGCCACGTGTATGACATCGCCGCCGCCACGAACGCCGAAGTGGCCCGCGTCGCGGAAGAGCAAGTCACCGACGCCCAGCAGAAGTTCATGAGCGCCGTCGACACCGCCGTCAAGAACGCCCCGGCCGGCAGCGAGAACGCCGTCACCCTGGTGAAGTCGGCCCTGGCCGCCGCGAACAACGCCTACGAGAGCGTCCACAAGGCCGCCAAGCAGGCCGCCGACGTCGCCGAAGCCAACTTCCAGGCGATCACCACCACCGCCGTGAAGGCCGCTCAAGCCCCGCGCGCGAAGCGTGCTGCTGCCTGAACACTTGAACTTTCCAAGAGGACACCGCATCTGAGGAATGTCGCGGGGGCGAGCCCGCGACGGACCTGAAAGGTTGTCTCCTCGGTACCTCTCGAAACCCCTTTCAAGGTACCTTCCGGCCCGGTGGCGACACCGGGCCGTTTCTTTATGCGCTCCTGGAATAAACAAGCTACTTATCTGTTCTTTCCAAATATATGACGCCTCCCTAGAGTCTCCACATGGGCCATTTGGCCCGGCGAAAGCGTGGAATCAATGGACTGGCTGGCGGTGCTGAGTGGTTTCGGGGTGGGCGCCATCGTCGGCATGACCGGCGTGGGCGGCGGCTCCCTGATGACGCCGCTGCTGATGGGCGTCTTCAAGCTTCACCCTGCGGTGGCCATCGGCACCGACCTGTGGTTTGCCGCCATCACCAAGTCCGGCGGCGCCGTGGCGCACCACCGGCACGGCCATGTCGACCGGCGCATCACGTTGCTGCTGCTGGCGGGCAGCATCCCGATGGCGGTCGCCACCATCGCCCTGATGCACGCCACGGGCCTCACCAAGGCCTGGGCGGGCGCCCTCACCTATTCGCTCGGCATCGCGTTGCTGCTCACGGCGGTGACGGTGGCCTATCGGCAGGCCTGGCACGGCGTGGCGCTTCGCCTCGAGCGTTGGCTGCCGGAGCGCCGCAAGCCCTTGCTGACCGTGCTGGCCGGCGCCGTGCTCGGCGTGCTGGTGTCGCTCAGTTCCATCGGCGCCGGCGCGATCGGGGCCACGCTGATCCTCCTGCTGTATCCGCGCCTGCCGGCGCGGCGCCTGGTCGGCACCGACATCGCGCACGCGGTGCCGCTGACCCTCGTCGCCGGCATCGGCCACGCGACGCTCGGGCACATCGAATGGGGCCTGCTCGGCGCGCTGCTGGTCGGCTCGCTGCCCGGCATCTGGCTGGGCGCCCACCTCACCAAGGCGATGCCCGAACGGCTCGTGCGCGGCCTGCTCTGCGTCTCGCTCGTCACCGCCGGACTGAAAGTGATCAACTGATGTACGCGTACACCGACTTCGACCGCCGGTTCGTCCACGCCCGGGCCGCGCAGTTCCGCGACCAGCTCGAGCGCCACCTGCGGGGGGAACTGCCCGACGACGACTTCCGCGCGCTGCGCCTGCAGAACGGCTGGTACATCCAGCGCCATGCGCCGATGGCTCGCATCGCAGTGCCGTACGGTGAGCTGTCGAGCCGCCAGTTGCGAATGCTGGCGCGCATCGCGCGCGAGCACGATCGCAACTACGGCCACTTCACCACGCGCCAGAACCTGCAGTTCAACTGGATCCCGCTGCCGCAGGCGGCCGACGTGATGGAAAAGCTCGCGTCGGTCGACATGCACGGCATCCAGACGAGCGGCAACTGCATCCGCAACATCACGAGCGACGCGCTGGCCGGTATCGCGCCCGACGAGGTGGTGGATCCGCGGCCGTACTGCGAGATCCTGCGGCAGTGGAGCACGCTCCATCCCGAGTTCGCCTTCCTGCCGCGCAAGTTCAAGATCGCCGTGACGGGCGCCGAGGAAGACCGTGCCGCCATCGGCTGGCACGACATAGGCCTGCACCTGCGCCGCAACGAGCAGGGCGAGGTGGGCTTCACGGTGCTCGTGGGCGGCGGCATGGGCCGCACGCCGATCATCGGCACGGTGGCGAGCGAGTTCGTGCCGTGGCAGCAGATCCTCGTGTTCATCGAGGCGATCGTGCGCGTGTACAACCGCTACGGCCGGCGCGACAACATCTACAAGGCGCGCATCAAGATCCTCGTGAAGGCCGAAGGGGCGAAGTTCATCGAGGCCGTGAACCGCGAATTCGAGGCCATCCTCGAGCGCGACATCGACGGCTCGGCCCACCTGATTCCCCAGGCCGAGTTCGACCGCGTGGCCGCCCACTTCGTGCGCCCGGCAGGCGTCGTGGCGGCGCCCGAAGGCTTTTCCGCGGTGCGCGGCGGCGATGCGCCGCCGGCCTACACGCGCTGGCTCGAACGCAACGTTCACGCGCACCAGGTGCGCGGCTACCGTGCCGTGACACTGTCGCTGAAGCGCGCGGGCCAGGCGCCGGGCGACGCGACCGACCGCCAGATGGACCTCGCGGCCGACCTGGCCGACCGCTTCAGCCACGGCGAGCTGCGCGTCACGCACGACCAGAACCTGCTGCTGCCGTGGGTGCGCGAGTCCGATCTGTTCGCGCTGTGGCAGGCGGCGCGCGACGCCAGCTTCGCTACGCCCAACATCGGCCTGCTCACCGACATGATCGCCTGCCCCGGCGGCGACTTCTGCAGCCTGGCCAACGCCCGCTCCATCCCGGTCGCGGCCGCCATCACCGAGCGCTTCGACGACCTCGACGAGCTCTACGACATCGGCGACATCGACCTGCACATGAGCGGCTGCATCAACTCCTGCGGCCACCACCACAGCGGCCACATCGGCATCCTCGGCGTCGACAAGGACGGCTCCGAGTGGTACCAGGTGTCGCTCGGCGGCTCGGACGGCAGCACGCTGTCGGGTGCCGCAGTGCCCGGCAAGGTGATCGGGCCGTCGTTCACGGCCGACGAAGTGCCCGACGTGATCGAGGCGCTGGTCAACACCTACCGGCGCGAGCGGGGCGCGGGCGAGCGCTTCATCGAGACCGTTCGCCGCGTCGGGCCCGCCCCCTTCAAGGCCGCGGCCGACGCGGTGCGCCGCGCCACCGCCCTCGCCTGAGAACCCCATGAAGTTCATCGAACCCTCCGACGCTTTCCCGCCCCTCGAGCAATGGCTCACCGACCCCGGCGGCCGCCAGGCCGTGGCGGTGCCCAACGACTTCGACATCGAAGCGTTGGAAGCGCACCTGCCGGCCTTGCGCGCGATCGCGCTGCACTTCCCGAAGTGGGTCGATGGCCGCGCCTACAGCCAGGCCCGGCTGCTGCGCGCCCGCTACCGGTTCGAGGGCGAGATCCGCGCGACCGGCGACGTCCTCGTCGACATGCTGCCGCTGCTGCAACGCACCGGCTTCGACGCCGTGCAGCTTCGCGAGGGCCAGAGCGAAGAGGCTGCCCGGCGCGCGCTGGCGTTCTTCCCCGGCCACTACCAGGCCGACGTCGTCGAACGTCGTCCGCTCTTCGCGCGCGAGGCAACCCAGTGAGCGCCGTCGATCTTCACGCACGCCCGAGCGCCGAGTTCGAGGCTCGGCTGGCACACACGGTGGCGACGCTGCAGGCCGCGGCCGTGGCCCATGCCGGCAGCATCGTGCAGGCCACGAGCCTCGGCGCGGAAGACATGGTGATCACCGACCTCATCGCGCGCCTCGCGATGCCGGTGGCCATCGGCACGCTCGAGACCGGCATGCTTCACGCCGAGACGCAGGCGCTGATTCCCGCGATCGAGCAGCGCTACGGCGTGAAGGTGGAGATCTACCGGCCGCGCGACGAGGCAGTGATCGAGTTCGTCGGCCGCAACGGGCCGAAGGCCATGTACCAGAGCATCGAGCTGCGCAAGGGCTGCTGCGGCATCCGCAAGCTCGAGCCGCTGTCTCGCATGCTCGCCGGCCGCACGGCGTGGATCACCGGGCTGCGCCGCGAGCAATCGGACAACCGCGGCAACGTGGGCTTCAGCGACACCGACGCCGAGGGCCGGGCCAAGCTCAACCCGCTGGCCGACTGGACCTGGGGCGACGTGTGGCACTACATCGCCACGCGCGACGTGCCGTACAACCCGCTGCACGACCGGTTCTACCCGAGCATCGGCTGCGCGCCGTGCACCCGTCCCATCGCACTGGGAGAAGACTTCCGCGCCGGACGCTGGTGGTGGGAGGACGAGAACGCCAAGGAATGCGGCCTCCATGTGGAGCCGATCAGAAACGAAGGAGCGCCGGCATGAACGCGCCGCTGAGCATCGAGAAACTGCTGCCCGACCTCGACAACCGTCACCTCGACTGGCTCGAGGAAGAGGCCATCTTCATCCTGCGCGAGGTCGCCGCCTCCTTCGAGCGGCCCGCGCTGCTCTTCTCCGGCGGCAAGGATTCGTGCGTCGTGCTGCGCCTCGCGGAGAAGGCCTTCAAGACAAGGGTTGCGGGCAACGACTTCAAGGGTCGCCTGCCCTTCCCGCTGCTGCACGTGGACACGGGGCACAACTTCCCCGAGGTGATCGAATTCCGCGACCGGCGCGTGGCCGAGATGGGCGAGCGCCTCGTGGTCGGGCACCTGGAGGATTCCATCCAGCGCGGCAGCGTGCGCCTGGCACACCCGCTGGAGTCGCGCAACGGGCACCAGACGGTGACGCTGCTGGAGGCGATCGAGGATCACCGGTTCGACGCGCTGATCGGCGGCGCGCGGCGCGACGAGGAGAAGGCACGCGCCAAGGAGCGCATCTTCAGCCATCGCGACAGCTTCGGCCAATGGCAGCCGAAGGAGCAGCGCCCCGAGCTGTGGACCCTGTTCAACACCCGGCACAAGCCCGGCGAGCACTTCCGCAGCTTCCCCATCAGCAACTGGACCGAGCTCGACGTGTGGCTGTACATCGCCCGCGAGAACATCCCGCTGCCGGATTTGTACTACTCGCATGAGCGCACGGTGGTGCGCCGCCGCGGCCTGCTGGTGCCGGTGACCGACGTGACGCCGGTGGAAGACGGCGAGACGGTGGAGACGGCGCAGGTGCGGTTCCGCACCGTGGGCGACATGACCTGCACCTGCCCGGTGGAAAGCGATGCCGCCAACGCGGCCGACATCGTGGCCGAGACGCTCACGGTGACCGTGAGCGAGCGCGGCGCCACCCGCATGGACGACCGCACGTCGGACGCTTCGATGGAGCGGCGCAAGAAGGAAGGGTATTTCTGATGTCCACCGATCACCGCGCGCTGCGCTTCCTCACCGCCGGCAGCGTCGACGACGGCAAGAGCACGCTCATTGGCCGCCTGCTCTACGACAGCCGTGCCATCCTCGCCGACCAACTCGACACGCTCGAGAAGCGGGCCGCCGGCGCGCCGATCGATCTTTCCCTACTCACCGACGGCCTGGAGGCCGAGCGCGAGCAGGGCATCACGATCGACGTGGCCTACCGCTACTTCGCGACCAAGAAGCGCAAGTTCATCATCGCCGATGCCCCCGGCCACGAGCAGTACACGCGCAACATGGTCACCGCCGCAGCGGGCAGCGACGCCGCTGTGGTGCTCGTGGACATCACCAAGATCGACTGGGTGGCACGGCCGGTGACGCTGCTGCCGCAGACGCGCCGCCATGCCTTGCTGGCCCGCTTGCTGCGCGTGCCCGGCATCGTGTTCGCGGTGAACAAGCTCGATGCTGTCGACCGCCCGCAGGCCGCCTTCGAGGCGGTGCGCGAGGCGCTCCTCGCGTTCGCGAAAGCCGCGGACATCGAGCCGGCCGGGATCATCCCCGTGTCGGCGCTGCGCGGCGACAACGTGACCCTCGCGCCCTCCGAAGATCGCTCCCAGCCATGGAGCACCTGGTACGACGGCCCGTCGCTGCTGCAACTGCTGGAGCGCCTGCCGCCCGCCCAGGAGCGCACCGAAGGCGCCCTGCTGCTGCCGGTTCAATACGTGGCGCGCGAGGGCGGCGACGCCAACCCGACCCGCGTGTTCTGGGGCCGCATCGCCCATGGACAGGTGCAGGCGGGTGACGCCGTGCAGCTCTTTCCCAACGGCGAGCAGGCCACCGTGGTGGAGGTGCGGCGCGCGGGCAGCACGGTGGCGCGTGCCGGCGCGGGCGAATCCGCCGGGCTCGTGCTCGACCGCCAGATCGACGTGTCGCGCGGCGACTGGATCGCCACGCCTTCGAGCCTGCGGCCGTCCCGCAGCTTCAGCGCGACGCTCGCCTGGCTGGACGTCGAGCCGGCCGTGGTCGGGCGCAAGTACTGGGTGCGCCACGGCAACCGCTGGGTGCAGGCGCGCATCACGAGCATCGACCACCGGCTGGACATCCACACGCTGGACGAGAGCGACGCGCGCGAGCTCGCGGTGAACGAGATCGGGCGCGTGACGGTGGAAACGCAGCAGCCGCTGCCCGTGGAGAGCTACGAGGCGAACCGCGTCGGCGGCTCGCTGATCGTGGTCGATCCGGCGAGCAACCGCACGAGCGGCGCCCTGTTGGTGCAGGAAGCGGCCTGAAGTGAAACGACCCCCATGCTCCTCCCGTCGCTGCCCCCCGAGGGGGCTCTTGCTGCGGACCGGCGGAGCCGGATCCGCCCAAGGCCCTTGGTGGGGCCGTTTCATGCCCGCGTGGTCGCGCTTCTCGGCGGTGGAGAACTGAGATGGGTGTGGGTCGAGTCGTCTTCATCGGCGCCGGGCCGGGCGCGGCCGACTTGCTCACGCTGCGCGGTGCGCGTGCCCTCGCGCGGGCCGACGTGGTGCTGTTCGACGCGCTGGTCGATCCGGCGATGAAGGACTTCGCGCCGCGCGCCCAATGGATCGACGTGGGCAAGCGCGGGTTCTGCGACAGCACGCGCCAGGCGCGCATCGATGCGCTGCTCGTGCAGCACTCGCTGGCGGGCAAGACGGTCGCGCGGCTGAAGGGCGGCGACCCGAGCGTGTTCGCACGCCTGGAAGAAGAGCTGGAGGCGCTGGCGAAGGCGGGCATCGCGTGCCAGGTGATCCCGGGCGTGACGGCCGCCATCGCGGCCGCGGCCGCGACGCAGCGCCCGCTGACGCGCCGCGGATCCGGCCGCAGCGTGAGCCTCGTGACCGCGATGACGCGCAGCGGCGAGCTGCAGGCCACGCGGACGGCCGACACCGAGGTGTACTACATGGCCGGGCGCCAGCTTCCGGCATTGGCGCGCGCCCTGCTCGACGCAGAGTGGCCGGCCGACACGCCGGTGCTCGTGGTGTCGCGGGTCGGCTGGCCCGACCAGCTCACCAGCGACCACACGGCAGCCACGCTGGGCGAGGCGAGCGTGCTGCATGCGGGAAGGCCCACCGTCGTGACGGTGGGTGCCGGTGCGCGCGCGATCGACGGCCGGGCCTTGGCCTCGTGCGCCGAGCATCCCTGCGCCACCGTGGAAACCCTGAAGCCTTAAAATTCGCCTTTCGCGCTCTTGCGGCGCGCCGCCTCGCTCACCACAACCATTGCCGGCCATGACCCACGTCGTCACCGAATCGTGCATCCGCTGCAAGTACACCGACTGCGTCGACGTGTGCCCCGTGGATTGCTTCCGCGAAGGCCCCAACTTTCTCACCATCGACCCGGACGAGTGCATCGACTGCGCGGTGTGCATTCCCGAGTGCCCGGTGAATGCGATCCTGCCGGAGGAAGACGTGCCCGGCGATCAGCAGCACATGATCGTGCTCAACGCGGAGCTGGCCAAGAAATGGCCGAGCATCACCAAGCGCAAGCCTGCGCTGCCCGATGCCGACGAGTGGAAGGACAAGACCGGCAAGCTGCCGGAACTGAATCGCGGATGACGACCCCGATGGAACCTCAATTGAACGAAGAAGTCGCCAAGACTGCCGCGGGCCACGATGGCCCGATCGAAACCGATGCCGTGATCGTCGGCGCCGGCCCTGTCGGTCTGTTCCAGGTGTTCGAGCTCGGCTTGCTGGAGATCAAGGCGCACATCATCGATTCGCTCGCGTACCCGGGCGGCCAGTGCATCGAGCTCTACCCCGACAAGCCCATCTATGACATTCCAGCCCTGCCGGTATGCACGGGCAAGGAGCTGACCGACAACCTGCTCAAGCAGATCGAGCCGTTCGGCGCCACGTTCCACCTCGGGCAGGAGGTGTCGGCGGTGCAGCGGCGCCACGACGGCCGCTTCGATGTGCAAACTTCCCGCGGCACGGCGTTCATCACCAAGACGCTGTTCATCGCCGGCGGCGTCGGGTCGTTCCAGCCTCGCCTGCTCAAGGTGCAAGGGCTCGACAAGTACGACGGCACGCAGCTGCACTATCGCGTGCGCAACCCGGCGCAGTTCGCACGCAAGAACCTCGTGATCGTCGGAGGCGGCGACTCGGCGCTCGACTGGACGCTCAACTTCGTGCAGGACGGCTCGAACAAGGCCGAGAGCGTGATCCTCATCCATCGCCGCGACGGCTTCCGCGCCGCGCCCGCGAGCGTGGCGAAGATGCGCGAGCTGTGCGAGGCCCACGAGATGCAGTTCGTCGTCGGGCAGATCACGGGCATCGAGGAAGACGGTGGCGCGCTGAAGGCCGTGAAGGTGACCGGCGGCGACGGCGTGACGCGCGTCGTCCCGCTGGACATGCTGCTCGTGTTCTTCGGCCTGAGCCCCAAGCTCGGACCCATCGCCGAATGGGGGCTGAACATCGAGCGCAAGCAGGTCACGGTGGACACCGAGAAGTTCGAGACGAACGTGCCCGGGATCTTCGCGGTGGGCGACATCAACACCTACCCCGGCAAGAAGAAGCTCATCCTCTCGGGCTTCCACGAAGCCGCGCTGGCCGCCTTCGGCGCCGCGCCGCACGTGTTCCCCGACAAGCGCATCCACCTGCAGTACACGACCACGAGCCCGAAGCTGCACAAGGTGCTCGGCGTCGAGACGCCAGTGTTCGACTGAAAGCCCCGCGCGTCAACGAGCGGGCGTTGCTGTTCACGCTCGCCGGCATCCAGTTCACGCACATCGTGGACTTCATGGTGATGATGCCGCTCGGGCCGCAGTTCACCCGGCTCTTCGGCATCAGCGATGCGCGGTTCGGCCTGCTCGTGTCGGCCTATACGCTGGCCGCCGGTGTGTCCGGGCTGCTCGCCAGCACCTTCGTCGACCGTTGCAGTCGGCGCGATGGTGCCGCTGCTGGGCATCCCGATGATGGGCGTCGTGCCGCTTTGGATGCTCATCGTGATGACGACGATCTTCTTCGTGTGCGTCTCCGGGCGCATGGTGCCGGGGATGGCCCTCATCACCGGTGCCGCGACTCCGGCGGTGCGCGGCACTTTCATGAGCTTGAACGGCTCGGTGCAGTCGGCCTCCATGGGCATCGCCTCGCTGGCGGGCGGGCTGTTGATCGGCCGCGGCCCCGCCGGCGAAGTGACCGGCTTCGCGCTGTGCGGGTCGCTGGCCGTCGTGCTGTCGATGCTCTCGCTGTGGTGGGCGGGGCGGTGCGCGTCACTCGCTAGTGTTGGACCAGCGCGGCGCCGCAAAGTCGCTGCGCTGCTCCGTCGGGGACCCGTCGCGATCGGCGTTGTACGGCCGCAGGCGCGGGCGCGTCTGCATGTCGCGTGGTACCTCGAAGTCACGCGCCACACCGCGCATTTGCGACGGCGCGTGCGGCAGGCCGCTGCGGTCGCTGTAGTCGCGCGTGGCCCGTGCAGGGCGGGCCGGACGCGACAAGGCCGCGGCGCAGGCCACATCCGCCGCGGCGATCGCGGCCACGATGCCGAGCGACAACCCGGCGCGCCCCGCTCGGCCTCGAGACAGCGTGGCCGCGTCGAGCGCGTCGCCGGCCACGCGAGCCCACATCCACCACGCGGGGCGCCGGCTGACGAGCAGGCCGATGCCCGTGGCGATCTCGCGAACGCCGTACGTGCGCAGGAGCGCGTGGCGGCCGCCGAGGCCGGCGGCGCGGCCGACCTGGCGCGGCATCAGCAGTTCGACAGCGCCGAGCGCGATGCTGAACCAGCCCAATCCCCGGGCGAGCGCGGTGGCGGAAGGAAGATGGCGTGTCGCGTTCATCATGGCCATTGCTCCTCAGGGTTTCATGACGACCTTGATGCACCCGTCGAGCTTGTCGCGGAAGGTCTTGTACATCTGCGGGCCTTCTTCGAGGCTGGTCGTGTGCGTGATGACGAACGACGGGTCGATCTGCCCATCCTGGATGCGGCGCAGCAGGTCGTCGGTCCAGCGGTTGACGTGGGTCTGGCCGGTGCGCACCGTGAGGCCCTTGTTCATCAGCGCGCCGAACGGGATCTTGTCGACGAGTCCGCCGTAGACGCCGGGGATCGACAGCACGCCGGCCGGGCGGCACACGTAGATCATCTCGCGCAGCACGTGCGCGCGGTCGGTCTCCAGCATCAGCGCCTGCTTGGCGCGGTCGTAGACGGAGTCGAACGAGCGCGTCACGTGCGCCTCCATGCCCACGGCATCGATGCACTTCTCGGGCCCCTGCCCGCTGGTGAGTTCCGACAGCCGCTCGGGCACGCTCTCCTCGTCGAAATCGATCGTGAGCGCGCCGCCGGCCTTGGCCATCGACAGGCGCTCGGGCACGTGGTCGATGCACACGACCTGCTTGGCGCCGAGCAGCACCGCGCTGCGGATGGCGAACTGGCCGACAGGGCCTGCACCCCAGATCGCCACCGTGTCGGAGGGCTGGATGTCGCATTGCACGGCGGCCTGCCAGCCGGTGGGGAAGATGTCGCCGAGGAACAGCACTTGCTCATCGGTCAGTCCGTCGGGAATCCTGACCGGCGCGACATCGGCATAGGGCACACGCACATACTCGGCCTGCCCGCCCGCATAGCCACCGGTGAGGTGGGTGTAGCCGAAGAGCCCCGCGGTGGTGTGGCCGAACAGCTTGTCGGCGATCTCCTTGTTGCGGTTGGTGCGCTCGCAGACCGAGAAGTTGCCGCGCCGGCACTGCTCGCATTCGCCGCAGCAGATGGTGAAAGGCACGACGACGCGGTCGCCGACCTTCAGCTTCCTGTTGTCCCGGCCGACCTCGACGACCTCGCCCATGAACTCGTGGCCGACGATGTCGCCGTGCTTCATGCCCATCATGAAACCGTCGAACAGATGCAGGTCGGAGCCGCAGATGGCACAACTCGAGACCTTGATGATCGCGTCGCGGGGCTCCTCGATCCTGGGATCGGGAACCGTGTCGTAGCGGATGTCCTTCTTGCCGTGCCAGCACAGCGCCTTCATGTCGAACCCCTGCAAGTTGCCGGACACGCAAGTGGCAACTCGCATTCCTGCAAGCGCGGGTTCTGCAGGCGATTTCACGGGCGTTCACAATCGCCGGGTGCCGCCCGCCCCGACCGTCGATTCGAGATATGCCTGGATGCGCCTGGGCGTGGCGCTCGCGCTGCTCACCATCGGCAGCGGGGCGATGTACGTGGTGGCCGTGGTGCTGCCGTCGGTGCAGGCGGAGTTCGGCGCCGAGCGAGGCGATGCATCGCTGCCCTACACGGCGATGATGATCGGCTTCGGTCTCGGCGGCATCGCGATGGGCCGGCTCGCCGACCGTTTCGGGGTGATGGCGGTGGTGATGTTCGGCGCGTGCGGGCTCGGGGCGGGCTTTTTCGCGGCGGGGCTCGCGCCGTCGCTGTGGACGTTCGCGATCGCGCATGGCGTGCTGCTCGGGGCGCTCGGCAGCGCGGCGACGTTCGCGCCGCTGATCGCCGACACGTCGCTGTGGTTCGTGCGCCGGCGCGGCATCGCGGTGGCCATCTGCGCGAGCGGCAACTACCTGGCCGGAGCGGTCTGGCCGCCGATCGTGCAGCACTTCGTCGAGTCCGAGGGCTGGCGCCACACCTACCTGGGCCTCGGGCTGTTCTGCCTGGCGACGATGCCGCCGCTGGCGCTGATGCTGCGGGCGCGGGCGCCGGCCGTGGCGTCCGCGCGGGTCGAGACTGCGTCCGCGATGGCGCCCGCGAGTGCGGGAGGGAGTGCAACGGCGCGGCCGTTCGGGCTCGCGCCCGGCCATGCGCTGGCCCTGCTGTGCCTGGCCGGCGTGTCGTGCTGCGTCGCGATGTCGATGCCGCAGGTGCATATCGTGGCGTACTGCGGCGACCTGGGCTATGGCGCGGCGCGCGGCGCGCAAATGCTGTCGCTGATGCTCGCCTGCGGCATCGTGAGCCGTCTGGTGTCGGGCTGGATCTGCGACCGCATCGGCGGCTTGCGCACGCTGGTGCTCGGCTCGGTGCTGCAGGGCCTGGCACTGCTGCTGTTCCTGCCATTCGACGGGCTGGTGTCGCTGTTCGTGGTGTCGGCGCTGTTCGGGCTGTTCCAGGGTGGGCTGGTGCCGAGCTACGCGATCATCGTGCGCGAGCATTTTCCGCCGCAGGAAGCCGGCGCGAAGGTGGGCATGGTGCTGATGGCGACGCTGTTCGGCATGGCGCTGGGCGGCTGGATGTCGGGCAAGGTGTTCGACCTCACCGGCTCGTACGACGCGGCGTTCGTCAACGGCGTCGGGTGGAACCTGCTCAATCTGACGATCGCGCTGGTGCTGCTCTCGCGCGTGCGTGCGCGGTCGAGCCGCTACGCGGTGACCGCGGCCGGGCTCGGGCGCTGAGCAAGGGTCACGGCGGGGGCCGTCGGTAGACGTAGATGCGGCTGCGATAGAGGTCGTTCAGCGGAATGATTTCGTCCGGCGGCCACGACGGTGGCAGGGCGAACGTGTGGCTGACGAGGACCGGCGGGGCGCCTTCGCGCGCGAGCTTGTCGGCAAGGCGCTGCATGCCTTGGTGGAAGAGGTAGCAAAGCAGCACGGAGGCCGTCGAAACATCGGCTCTCAGGAAGTCCTCGCGACGCAACGTCAGGTTGTCCAACGCAAAAGCGTGCTTGAGCAGCGAGGACACGGCCCAAGGCACCCAGGACAGCTCGTAGCCGACCACCTCGCGTTCGGGAAACCGACGCGCCGCGGCGATCGCCAGGGTTCCCCATCCGGAGCCGAGGTCCAGCACCGGTCCTGCGGGTGCGGCCTGCACGGCGGCCAGCATCGCCCGCCGAGCGCGGCCCGAGCTCGGCACGGGCGCGATGCCCGTCCTGAGCGAAAACCAGACGATCGAGGCCGCGGCCAGGAACGCGATCGCGAGGATGGCGGCTTGCACGAACACCATCGCCGGCGCGGCTGCGAAAGCCTCCGTCAGCCCGGCGTGGCCGGCGACAGGTAGTTCTGCCGGAGGTAAGCTTCCTCGAACCCCGCTCGAAGGATGTTGCGATAGGAGTTGCTCGGCTTGTCGGGCAGGCGTTCGCCGGTTTCGGTGACGGCCACCCGCGCCCCCCGCGCCTTCGCTTCCGCAATGCGGCGCGCCAGCAACGCGCCTTGCGCCCCGTGGCCTCGATGTGAAGGCAAGGTCGCGGCGAGGCCGAGCCATGCATGGTCGCCCCGGACGTGGACCGCGCCGGCCGCGACCGGCACGCCCTCTGCGAAAGCCATGACGCAGATCCAGTTCGGCCGGCCCGCGAGGGCTCCGACCCACGGTGCGACGGGCGGTGGCAACCCGAATCCCTCGGCCACGACGTGGCCGAACGCGGCGGCCGAATCGCGCCCGACGACGCGGATGTCCAGGGCGGTCTCGACGTGCGGCAGGTCGTCGCAAGCGCGGCAGAACTTCATCCATGCGTAGCCGCGGGTGAAGCCGCGTGCTTCCAGCCACGACGCCAGGGCCGCCGGCTGCGAGGCCTCGGCGACAGGTATCGCATACCGCAGCTCGCGCGCGTTCATGTGAGCGAGAACGTCGTCCAGCTCGGCGGGGGTCGCGGCGCGCCCCACGCCGAGGCCGACGGCCCGGCGGAACAGCGACGCGGGCTCGATGCCGCGGCAGCTCATGCAGGTTTCGGCGCCGACCTCGTGCACCTCGACCGCCTGCGCGACCCTGATCTCCTCCGGCACCGCGCGGTAGAGGTCGATGCAGGCATCGAACTCGGCGTTCTCCAGCTTCGCGAAGTCGTATGGCGCCATGGCCGTCACCCTCCTCCCGGATTCTCGCGTCGGACGCGACGGCGAGAAAGAGGAGGCGCGCCCTTCGATTCCGCCGTCACTTGTAGGATGTCGTACAACTCGCACGATCACTGGGCGCCTTCGGCGTTGGCGCGCCGTCGGCGCTCCCGGCTGTTGGCCAGGTGCGTGCGCATCGCCGCGCGGGCCGCGTCGGCATCCTGCGCGGCGATGGCGTCGAGGATGCTTTCGTGCTCGCCGTTCACGCGGTGCAGGTACAGGCGGCGCTCCTCGGTCATCGGGAAGGCCGGCTGCAGCCTGGCGCGCGGGATGATCTGGGCGCCGAGTGCGTTCATGAGCTCGGCGAAGTGGCGGTTCTGCGTCGCGCGCGCGATCTCGACGTGGAAGCGGAAGTCCGGGGCGACGGCGTCGCGCCCTTCCGCCAGCGCCGCCGCGAAGGCGTCCAGGGCCTGCCGCATCTCGGCGAGGTTGGCCGCTGTGCGGCGCTGCGCCGCCAGCGCCGCGGCCTCGGTCTCGATGCCGATGCGCAGCTCGAGCACCGCGATGACGTCGCGCAGCGTGCCGAACTGCTCGGCCGGAATGCGGAAGGGCGCCGAGTCGCCGAAGCCGACGACGAAGGTGCCGACGCCGTGGCGCGTGGCGACGAGGCCGGCCGCCTGCAGCTTCGAGATCGCCTCGCGCACGACGGTGCGGCTCACGCCGTAGGTTCCCATGATGGCGGCCTCGGTGGGCAGCTTGTCGCCCGGCGCGAGGCGGCCGTCGCGGATGCGGTCGCCGAGCGACTCGACCAGCGCGAGCGCGCGCGTGCGCGGCCTGGAGGGGGCTTCGGACATCGTCTGCAAGAGGGTTCCCGGGTATTCCCTGGTCCGCGTCGCCTTGACACGGTAGCGGTGCTTGACCACAGTTGTACGACAACGAACGACATGCGACAAGCCTCGCTGCACTGTCGCAAACCCGGAACCCCTGAAGATGCCGGCCCCCCTCACGCCTTCGCTGCGCTTCGAGCGCCTGCTGCTCACGGGCGCTGCGGGCGGGCTGGGGCGCGAGTTGCGCCGCCGCCTGAAGGCGTACTGCGCTCGCCTTCGCCTGAGCGACATCGCGGACCTGGGCGACGCCACCGAGAACGAGGAACTGCGCCCTGCCCGGCTGGAGGACCGCACTGCCGTGCTCGCGCTGCTCGAGGGCGTGGATGCGGTCGTGCACCTCGGCGGCATCTCCACCGAGCACGCGTTCGACGACATCCTGCAGGCCAACATCGTCGGCACCTACAACCTCTACGAAGCCGCTCGGCGCCACGGCGTGAAGCGCATCGTCTTCGCGAGCTCCAACCACGTGACCGGCTTCTACCGGCAGGACGAGGTGATCGGCCCGGACGCGCCGATGCGGCCCGACGGCTACTACGGCTTGTCGAAGGCCTTCGGCGAGAACCTGGCGCAGTTCTACTGGGACCGCTGGGGCATCGAGACCGTGAGCCTGCGCATCGGCTCGTCGTTTCCGGAGCCGAAGGACCGCCGCATGCTGGCCACCTGGCTGAGCTACGACGACCTCGAGCGCCTCGTTGTCGCCGCGCTCACCGCGCCCGTGGTGCGCCACACGGTGGTGTACGGCATGTCCGACAACACCACGCGCTGGTGGGACAACACGCCGGCCGCCCATCTCGGGCTTCGCCCGCTCGACAGCTCGGAGCCTTTCCAGGCCGCCGTGCAGGCGCGCCAGCCCACGCTCGACCGCGACGACCCCGCAACCGTCTACCAGGGGGGCGCCTTCGTGACGAAGGGCCCCTTCGACCGCTGACGACACCAGGAGACAACGCATGAAGATCCGCCGCAGCCTGTTCGCCGCCGCCTTGTCGCTGCTCGCCGCCAGCGCGTTCGCACAGACGATGAAGGCCGCCGATGTGCACCCGCCGGGCTACCCGACGGTGGCCGCGGTGGAGAGCATGGGCAAGAAGATCGAGGCCGCGACGAACGGCCGCATCAAGTTCCAGATGTTCCCGGGCAGCGTGCTCGGCGCCGAGAAGGAAATGATCGAGCAGACGCAGGTGGGCGCGATCCAGCTGCTGCGCACGTCGCTCGGGCCGGTGGGCCCGGTGGTGCCCGAGGTGAACGTGTTCAACATGCCGTTCGTGTTCCGCGACCCGGCGCACATGCGCGCGGTGATCGACGGCCCGATCGGCCAGGAGATGCTCGACAAGATCTCGGCCTCGCCGGCCAAGCTCGTGGCGTTGGCGTGGATGGACGGTGGCTCGCGCAGCCTCTACACCAAGAAGCCGGTGCGCAAGCCGGAGGATCTCAAGGGCCAGAAGATCCGCATGATGGGCAACCCCTTGTTCGTCGACACGATGAACGCGATGGGCGGCAACGGCATCAGCATGGGCTACGGCGAGGTGTTCACCGCCATCCAGACCGGCGTGGTCGACGGCGCGGAGAACAACCCGCCGACGCTGCTCACCGCCAACCACTACCAGGCCGGCGCGAAGTACTACACGCAGACCAACCACCTCATCATTCCCGAGATCCTCGTGATGTCGCAGGTGGCGTGGGACAAGCTCACGCCGGCCGACCGGGCGCTCTTCAAGAAGTTCGGACGCGAGGCGCAGCTCGAGCAACGCAAGCTGTGGGACGCCTACACCG
>Ga0247820_10000909_pt1 | contig 16532 bp, 12 predicted proteins | sample 13C_Glucose_Day1_2_FD_192480 | JGI IMG/M metagenome (GOLD analysis project Ga0247820, IMG submission 192480) | Soil microbial communities from agricultural site in Penn Yan, New York, United States - 13C_Glucose_Day14 | ecosystem: Environmental > Terrestrial > Soil > Agricultural land | place...
ATCCAGGCGCAGTACGGCCTCGCCACAGTGGCCGAGACGACGTGGCTCTACACGGCGCTGACCCTCGGCGGGGGAGCGGGCTTCATCTTGCTGCCGCGCCTCGCCGATCTGCACGGCGACCGTAACGCCGCGGTGGCGGCGTCCACATTCCTTGCGGTCGGCGCGCTCGTTCCGGCTGCCGGCGACTCGTACTCGACCCTTCTGGTCGGCTGCATTCTCATGGGATTCGGGGGCGCGGCGCAGCTGCTTCCGCTCGGTTTCCTGCGCCGCAATCTCGGCGAGGACGGTATCACGGTGGGTGTCGCGGTTCTGGTCATCGCCACCGGTGTCGGCATCGTCGTGGGCATGATCGGCGGTGGCTTCATCGTCGAGAGTCTGTCGCTGCGAGGCTTTTTCATCATCCTCACCATAGTGTGCGCAGTGACGGCCATTGCGTGCTATGCCGTGATCCCCCACACCCCGCCTGCTGAGCGTTCCGGCCGCATCGCGGTACTCGGCACGGTGTGGATGATCGCTTGGGTCGCCGCGATCCTGCTGACTCTGACGCAAGGCCTCGTGTGGGGCATCGCGGCACTCATTCCGTTGATGGCCGGCATCGTCGGGGGCATCGCCTGGGTGCGCGTCGAGCGCCGCTCGACCTCGGCGGTGTTCGACGTCGCACTGATGAAGGCGCCTTTGGTCACCGCGTCGTGCTTGTGTATCGCATTGTTCGCCGCGGTGAACTCGGCCTTCCTGCTGCTGCTCAGCACGTACGCCCAGATCACTCCCGAGGATCTTCGTCCCGCGGACGCCTACGGACTCGGGCTCAGCGCCCTGCAGACCGGCTGGCTCATGGCACCTTTCGCGGCGGCGTTCTTGATCCGCGGAACCGTACTCGACCGCGCCTTGTTCAACGGCCGTGGTGCGACCGTCTTCGTCATCGGAGCGCTCATCAGTGCATCGGGGCTGGCCTGGCTCGCCGTCGCGCACGACCAGCAGTGGCACTACCTGGTGGGCGCTGCCGTCATGGGTCTCGGGATCAGAATCGGCTACGCAGCGGGGTTCACCATGGTGCAGATGGCAGTGCCCGAGGAGAAAGCCGGGATGGCGGCCGGTATCGCCGGCACGTCCATGGCCGTGGGTTTCGCCTTCGGCACGGCACTGGTCAGCGCCGACCTCAGCGCCTCCCTGGTTCCGGTGGTCGGAACCGGTCTCGAGGTCGCTGCCAAGGGCCTCTACGGCATCGGCTACTGGTTATCGGGACTCCTCGCCCTGCTGGTCGTGGTGAGCGTGCTGGTCTCACGCGCCCGGTCCGGTCGGCGCGTCGGCGCGGCGGCGTCCTGAACGTGGCTGGGTCGATTGCCGTCCCCGACCTGGCGCGTTGATTCGTGCGGGCGGCCGCTGCCGTGGCGCTCACTATCACTCCACACTCACCCATGACACGAGCTCGGCGGGGGAGGCCTGCGAGGGACGGGCCGCCGGTCCGGAGGTGTTGCCGAGGTGGGCGGCCATCCAGGCGTCGAGCACGCCGAGGATGAGTTCGATCTGTCGTTCCGCCGCTGGGGGGTCGGTGAACACCAGCCAGTTGAGCGCGAATCCGTCGGACAATGTGGACACGATGTAGGTCAGTGCGTCGATGGTGTCCGGGTCGACCGGCCGGCCGGAAGCGGTCGCGGCGCTCGCGAGTTTCGTCCGTATGGTCGCGGATGCCTCGTTGTACACCATCTCGGCCTGCTGGCCTTCCTGACGCTGGCCCCAGCTGATCAGCTCGACGATCGCCGCGCCGAAGTCCGGATTCGCCAGGTACCACTCCATCACGCCGCGTAACAGGGCGCGCGCGGTGATCGCCACGTCGCCATGGACATCGTTGCGCGTCAGCACCTCTCGATACTGTCCGGCGACGTGCTCGAAGACCGCCGCGAACAGCACCTCCTTCGTGGCGAAGCAGTAGTGCAGGGTGGCCAGCGGAGCGTTCGCCTCCTGCGCGATACGGCGGGTGGTGGCGCCGTCGACCCCATCGGCAGCGATCACGCGCACGGCCGCCGCCACCAGTTCGGCGCGACGTTCGGCGGCGGGAATGCGAGCCATGCCCTCTCCTGTCAACAGATCTGAACGGATGATCAAGTCGGTTCCACGCTACCAGTCGGAAAGGTAAGCGTGTTGCCATATTTCCCCGGAGAACCGCCGTCAGGTGCGGGCAACAACGCGAACCAAATAGTCATATGCCTTGATCAAACGACTCACTTGGCTTACGGTATGAGCCGGATCACATTGGCGGGTCGGCGCACTCCGATGCGACCACACCGGTTTCGAAGAAACAGACCCGTCATGACCGACGAACTCACGTGTCTCACCCCCGACGCCACCACAGAAGCCATGGTCGACATGATCATGCGAGACGGCGGCGTGATCATCGAAGGAAGCAATTCATGACAGAGATCCACCAGCAATCCGGACCCGGCCATGCGGGGACTGCTCGCCCCGGGCCGAACAAGGCAGTGCTCATCGGTGTCGGCACGCTGCTGATCGTCCTGACCAACGCCGTCATCTTCATCCTGCCGCCGCTGTTGCCGATCATCCAGGCGCAGTACGGCCTCGCCACAGTGGCCGAGACGACGTGGCTCTACACGGCGCTGACCCTCGGCGGGGGAGCGGGCTTCATCTTGCTGCCGCGCCTCGCCGATCTGCACGGCGACCGTAACGCCGCGGTGGCGGCGTCCACATTCCTTGCGGTCGGCGCGCTCGTTCCGGCTGCCGGCGACTCGTACTCGACCCTTCTGGTCGGCTGCATTCTCATGGGATTCGGGGGCGCGGCGCAGCTGCTTCCGCTCGGTTTCCTGCGCCGCAATCTCGGCGAGGACGGTATCACGGTGGGTGTCGCGGTTCTGGTCATCGCCACCGGTGTCGGCATCGTCGTGGGCATGATCGGCGGTGGCTTCATCGTCGAGAGTCTGTCGCTGCGAGGCTTTTTCATCATCCTCACCATAGTGTGCGCAGTGACGGCCATTGCGTGCTATGCCGTGATCCCCCACACCCCGCCTGCTGAGCGTTCCGGCCGCATCGCGGTACTCGGCACGGTGTGGATGATCGCTTGGGTCGCCGCGATCCTGCTGACTCTGACGCAAGGCCTCGTGTGGGGCATCGCGGCACTCATTCCGTTGATGGCCGGCATCGTCGGGGGCATCGCCTGGGTGCGCGTCGAGCGCCGCTCGACCTCGGCGGTGTTCGACGTCGCACTGATGAAGGCGCCTTTGGTCACCGCGTCGTGCTTGTGTATCGCATTGTTCGCCGCGGTGAACTCGGCCTTCCTGCTGCTGCTCAGCACGTACGCCCAGATCACTCCCGAGGATCTTCGTCCCGCGGACGCCTACGGACTCGGGCTCAGCGCCCTGCAGACCGGCTGGCTCATGGCACCTTTCGCGGCGGCGTTCTTGATCCGCGGAACCGTACTCGACCGCGCCTTGTTCAACGGCCGTGGTGCGACCGTCTTCGTCATCGGAGCGCTCATCAGTGCATCGGGGCTGGCCTGGCTCGCCGTCGCGCACGACCAGCAGTGGCACTACCTGGTGGGCGCTGCCGTCATGGGTCTCGGGATCAGAATCGGCTACGCAGCGGGGTTCACCATGGTGCAGATGGCAGTGCCCGAGGAGAAAGCCGGGATGGCGGCCGGTATCGCCGGCACGTCCATGGCCGTGGGTTTCGCCTTCGGCACGGCACTGGTCAGCGCCGACCTCAGCGCCTCCCTGGTTCCGGTGGTCGGAACCGGTCTCGAGGTCGCTGCCAAGGGCCTCTACGGCATCGGCTACTGGTTATCGGGACTCCTCGCCCTGCTGGTCGTGGTGAGCGTGCTGGTCTCACGCGCCCGGTCCGGTCGGCGCGTCGGCGCGGCGGCGTCCTGAACGTGGCTGGGTCGATTGCCGTCCCCGACCTGGCGCGTTGATTCGTGCGGGCGGCCGCTGCCGTGGCGCTCACTATCACTCCACACTCACCCATGACACGAGCTCGGCGGGGGAGGCCTGCGAGGGACGGGCCGCCGGTCCGGAGGTGTTGCCGAGGTGGGCGGCCATCCAGGCGTCGAGCACGCCGAGGATGAGTTCGATCTGTCGTTCCGCCGCTGGGGGGTCGGTGAACACCAGCCAGTTGAGCGCGAATCCGTCGGACAATGTGGACACGATGTAGGTCAGTGCGTCGATGGTGTCCGGGTCGACCGGCCGGCCGGAAGCGGTCGCGGCGCTCGCGAGTTTCGTCCGTATGGTCGCGGATGCCTCGTTGTACACCATCTCGGCCTGCTGGCCTTCCTGACGCTGGCCCCAGCTGATCAGCTCGACGATCGCCGCGCCGAAGTCCGGATTCGCCAGGTACCACTCCATCACGCCGCGTAACAGGGCGCGCGCGGTGATCGCCACGTCGCCATGGACATCGTTGCGCGTCAGCACCTCTCGATACTGTCCGGCGACGTGCTCGAAGACCGCCGCGAACAGCACCTCCTTCGTGGCGAAGCAGTAGTGCAGGGTGGCCAGCGGAGCGTTCGCCTCCTGCGCGATACGGCGGGTGGTGGCGCCGTCGACCCCATCGGCAGCGATCACGCGCACGGCCGCCGCCACCAGTTCGGTGCGACGTTCGGCGGCGGGAATGCGAGCCATGCCCTCTCCTGTCAACAGATCTGAACGGATGATCAGGTCAGCTTCCGGCTACCAGTCGGAATGGACAATCAGGCCGCCATATCGGCGAGATGTCCACCTTTCGGTGAGTGATCCTATCGGCTCGTGGTCATATGCCTTGATCATTTGACTATGTTCTTCTAGGCTATGACCGAGACCACAGTCCGGCGCCATCGGTGATCGGAAGGTCACGGGCCTCGAGCTCACCGCGGATGCGCCGTCACGACCAGAGATCGCGAGCTGCATCCGCATCGCACCCGACAAGCGTGAAGAGGATGACCATGACCGGAGTCGAATCAGTTCCCCGGGAACGCGCGATCGCACTCGATCGCATGGCTGTGGACCCGCCGATCGACACCGTCGTCGGCCTGCTGGCGATCCAGGCCGCCCGCTTTCCCGACCGTGAGTTTCTTCGGTTCGCGGAAGGATCCTGGACCTTCGGCGAGATCGACGACTGGACGTCACGCCTGGCGCAGCGTCTGGTCTCCGAGGACGGGATTGGCGCCGGCGACCGGGTCGCGATCATGCTGCCCAACGTGGTGCAGTGGCCGATCGCCTGGCTCTCGATCCTCAAAGCCGGCGGCGTCGCGGTGCCGGTGAACTCGTCATACCAGCGCGCAGACCTCGAATTCGTGCTCCGAGACTCCGGCGCCCGGGTGATGTTCACCGACGACGGTCACAGCCCGCTCGTCGACGAGGTGCGCGCCGCGAACGGCGATCTGGCCGATGTCCGTATCGTCGAAGCCGCGTCGCGCGGCGAGCTCGCGCAGTACCCGGCGGACAGGCCCGATGTCGCGATCACCCCGGACACGCTGGCCAACCTCCAGTACACCTCGGGGACCACCGGATTCCCGAAGGCGTGCATGTTGACCCACGACTATTGGGTCCGGCTGGGGTGGATCTGTGCGGGTGCGGCGGGCCTCGGGTCCGGCGACGTGGTTCTCACCTCGCAGCCGTTCTCGTACATGGACCCGCAGTGGAACACCTCTTTGTGCCTTACGGTCGGCGCGCCGCTGGTGGTGCTGCCCCGGTTCTCCGCCTCGGGTTTCATGGCGGATGTCCGTCGACACCGGGCCACGTTCTGCTACGTGCTCGGCTCGATGCCCACGCTTCTGTTCAAGCAGCCGCCGAGCCCGGAGGACCGGGACAACGACCTGCGCCTCGTGCTGTGCTCGGCCATCCCCGTCGCGCTGCACGCGCAGCTCGAACAGCGTTGGGGCACGCCGTGGCGGGAGATCTTCGGGATGACCGAAAGCGGGGCCGACCTGGTCAGCCTCCCCGAGAGCACGGTCGACGTCGGCAGCGGACGACTGGGGCAGCCCGTTCCCACGAAGCAGGTCCGGGTGGTCGATCCGGAGGGCCGGGAAGTTGCCGCGGGAGAGTCCGGCGAGCTGATCACGTCGGGCAGGCCGATGATGCTCGGCTATTGGAACCGACCCGAAGACACCGCGGAGGTCCTCCGCGACGGCTGGCTGCACACCGGCGATGTCGCGGTCCGCGAGCCGGACGGCTACCGCCTGGTGGGCCGGATCAAGGACATGGTCCGCCGCGGCGGGGAGAACATCGCGAGCGCCGAGGTCGAACGCGTCCTCGAGCGCGACGACACCGTCGTCGCGACAGCGGTGGTCGGCGTCCCGGACGAGCTGTTCGGCGAGGAGGTCAAGGCCTTCGTTCAGCTGGCCCCCGGCGTCGAGGAGAGCCGCGCGACGGCAGAGCAAATCGTCGACGGCGCACGAACTGAGCTGGCGCGCTTCAAGATTCCTCGATACGTCGAGTTCGTCGCCGATTTCCCGCGCACCCCGTCCGAGCGCGTGTCGAAGCCGGCCCTGCAGGCGCGCTCCGCCGAGCATCCCGGCATCACCTACGACCTGCAGCCGCCGCGCACCGCCGGCAACGGCAACTGAGGAGCCGGACATGACCGACAGTTATCTGGACGTGCACATCGACGACGACGTCGCGGTGCTCACGCTGAACCGCCCGGCGAAGCTGAACGTGATGGACGTGGCAACGAGGGTGCGGCTCGCGCAGACCATCCGCCGGTTCGGAACGGGTGATCTCGTCCGCGGGATCGTGCTCACAGGCACCGGGCGGGCGTTCTCCGCCGGTGAGGACCTGCAGGCGGTGCCGACCACCTACGACGAGATCCGCGAGGCCTTCGCGACCTTCCACGACATCACCCGCGCGATTCTCGAGACGAAGGTCCCCGTGATCGCGGCCGTGAACGGGATCGCGGTCGGCGGCGCCTCGGAGATCACGTTGTGTTGCGACTCCCGGATCGGCACTCCCGCCGCCGAGTACTACCAGCCGGAGAACCACCGCGGAATCATCATCTCGAACGCTTCGAGCTTCCTCATGGGCCGCCTGGTACGCAACCACGCGATGCGAATAATTCTGGGCTCGAACCGGATAGGCGCAGGCGAGGCCCTGCGGATCGGGCTGCTCGACGAGATCGTGGCCCCGGAGGTACTGGTGCACCGCGCGGTCGAGGTGATCAGGCAATGGAACTCCGATCCCCGGACCACCGCGCTGCACCTGGGTCTGCTGCGGCCGCGCCCCGAAGACATCGAGGCCGCGTTCACCCGCGAAGACGACGCCGCCCGCCAGTCGTGGGAGTCCGGCGCCTTCACCGAAGGCATCGAGGGCTTCTGGGCATCGAAGAACGCGGCGCCGACGGCGCCCGCGCAGAGCAATTGAGATCGGAGACGATGATGATCACCACCGAGGCAGCGCTTCTCACCGCGCTGAACGAACCGCTCGAATTCACCGAGATCCAGGTCGACGACCCGGATCCGAACGAGGTCCGCGTCGCAGTCTCGAACGTGGGCCTGTGCCACAGCGACCTGCATTACATGACCGGCACCGTGGGCGCCGACCTACCCGTGGTTGTCGGGCACGAGGTGGCGGGCATCGTCGAGTCGGTCGGCTCCGCGGTGACCTCGTTGCGCCCGGGCGACCGCGTCGTCGGCGCCCTCACACCCTCGTGCGGGTTGTGCCGCAACTGCCAGGTCGGGCACTCGACGCAATGCCAGCGTGTCTCGCAGATCCGACAGCGCCCCCGCCCCGCTTTCCAGCTGCCGGGAGGCCAGGTCGTCGAACGGCTCGGCGACATCGGCGCGTTCTCCCGCCACACCGTGATGCGGGAGAACTCGCTGGTCAAGGTTCCCGACGAGGTGGGACTGCACGTCGGGTGCCTGCTGTCGTGCTGCATCGTCACCGGCGTCGGCGCCGTGTTCCGCGGCGCGCAGGTACGCCCCGGCGCCACCGTGGCCGTGATCGGCTGCGGCGGTGTCGGATCGGCCATCATCCAGGGCGCACGGCTCGCGGGGGCCTCGGCGATCGTCGCCGTCGATCTCGACGATGCCCGGCTCGCGGCGGCGCGGACCTACGGTGCCACGCACGTCGTGAACGGTGCGGCCGATGTCCCGGCCGAGATCCGGAAGGTGCTCGGCGACGGCGTGGATTACTCGTTCGAGGCCGTCGGTTCCGCCCGGACCGCGGCTACCGCGCTGGCGGTCCTCCGCGGCACGGGCACGGCATGCCTGGTGGGCATCGCGCCCGACGGCACCGACCTCACTGTTCCGGCGTCGGATTTCTTCTTCGGTGAGAAGCGCCTCATCGGTTCCTACATGGGCTCGGGCCAAGCGCACGAGGACATCACCCAGTTCGCGCGCCTCTACCTGCAGGGCCACCTGTTGCTCGACGAGATGGTCAGCGACGTGATCCCGTTCCACGAGATCAACAAGGGCTTCGAGGCGATGAAGTCGGGCGAGGTGACCCGCATCGTCGCCGACCTCACCGCGTGATCACCCCGACCCCATCCACAATTGCGCACAGAAGGAGTCCGCAGATGTCGAATACGCAACTGCCTCAGCCGATCAACTACATCGCGGACGGGTGGTCCGAGTGCCGGGCACTTCCGGACGCGTGGAATCTCGACCCCAACACGGGGCAACCCATCCACCGCGCCGTCACCACCGGACCGGACGACGTGGAGCGCGCGCTGCGCCATGCCGAGCGGTCCTACGGCTTCGAACGCTGGGATGACGCGGCGAGCGAGGAACGCGCCGCGGTCATCGAGCGTGCAGCCGACATCGTCGAGACCCGGATCGAGGACATCGCCCGGACCGACGCCCTCACCAGCGGCGTCCCGATCGCGAAGGCCCGGCTGGTCGCGCAGTTCCTCCCGCACCGGATCCGCTCGTCCGCTGTGGATCTGCGGGCCACCCCGCGGCGCACCGCGCTGGCGGCCGGCGGCCGCGACGTGCGGCTGTACAAGGTCCCGTGGGGCCCCGCAGCCATCCTCACCCCGTGGAACGGCCCCAGTTTCATTCCCGCCGCGAAGATGGTGAGCGCCCTCGCCGCCGGCTGCCCCGTCATCCTCAAACCGTCGGAGCACGCGCCGAGCAGCGCCCAGATCATCGTCGAGTGCTTCGTCAAGGCCGGGCTGCCCGACGGTGCGCTGCAGCTCGTCCACGGCGGGGGAGACGTGGGCGCGGCGATCACCGGCGACCCCCGCGTGAAGATCGTCTCGTTCACCGGCGGCCCGAACGCGGGTCGTGCGATCGCCCGTGCCGCCGCGGAGGACTTCAAGGTGCTCCAGCTCGAGCTCGGCGGCAACAATCCGGCCCTCGTGCTGGACGACGCCGACATCGACGTGGCCGCCGACGGGATCCTGGACGGGATGACCAAGCTCAACGGTCAGTGGTGTGAGGGACCGGGAAAGGTGTTGGCGCACAAGAGTCTCGTCGAGCCGCTCCTGGACGCGCTGCTCGATCGCATCTCCCGCATCGAGATCGGGCACTCGCTCGACGAGAACTCCCAGCTCGGCCCGATCTCGAACGCCCCGCATTTCGCCACCCTGCAGAGCCGCATCGAGGGGCTGCGGGCCCACGGCGCGACGATCCATCAACCTGCGCAGCTGCCCGCGCTCGACGGGTTCTTCCTTTCGCCCACCGTCGCGTCGGGAGTCGACGCGTCGGTGGCGACGGCCGAGCTGTTCGGACCGCTCGTCAGTCTGCACGCCGTGGAGTCCGACGAGGACGCGCTGCGCGTTGCCAACGCCAACCCTTCGGGTCTGGACGCCTACGTGTTCGGCGGCGACCTGGATCGCGCCGTCGAGGTCGGATCCCGTGTGCTGTCCGGCGAGGTGCGCGTGAACGGTGCCAAGATCGCCGATCTCGCAGACGGTTCGGCACAGAGCTTTTGGGGCACTGCCGGAATCGGCGGTCACGCCCCCGGCGAGTCCGTCCGGGTGTTCTGCGGCGACCGCGTGGTCGGCGTCGATTCACCCGACCTCCCGCTGTAGCGATCGGCACTACTTTCGCGTCACCCCTTGACTGTGACCGGGACCACTGGTCTACTGAACTAAGTCAATTGATCCAGTCAAATGACCAATTTAACGAAAGCGGCAAATTCCATGAACTTCCCCTCCACCTCGGATACCGGGATCGTCGATGTCATCGGCGTCGGCGCCGGCTTCTCCGGCCTCTACCTCTCGCACCGGCTCACCACCGCCGGGTGGACCTTCGCGGGCTTCGAGGCCGGACCCAGCGTCGGCGGCACCTGGTTCTGGAACACCTATCCGGGCGCGCGCTGCGACGTCGAGAGCATCTACTACTCGTACTCGTTCGACGAGGCGCTCCAGCAGGAGTGGACGTGGAGTCAGCGATTCGCGCCGCAGGCCGAGATCCTCAGCTACATCAACCACGTCGCCGACCGCTTCGACCTGCGCAAGCACTTCACGTTCGATACCCGAGTGGTCGGCGCGACGTGGAACGCGGCCGACCGGCTGTGGGAGGTGCAGCTGGACAACGGCGAGACGCGCCGCGGCCGCTACCTGATCTCGGGCGCCGGCGGTCTGTCCACCCCCAAGGACTTCGACGTGCCGGGCCTCGAGAACTTTACCGGACTCCAGGTGTCCACCAGCCGCTGGAACATCGCGCTCGACGACCTGGCGGGCAAGCGTGTCGCTGTGATCGGCACCGGATCGTCCGGCGTGCAAGCCATCCCGCTGATCGCGGAGGTCGCCGAGCACGTCACGGTGTTCCAGCGCACCCCGAACTATGTGATGCCCGCGCGCAACGCCGACCTCCCCCCGGAGCAGGTCGCCGCCGTCAAGGACGGCTACCCGGCGATCCGTGAGGAATGCCGGCACTCGCCCGGCGGCATCCCCGACCGCCCCGTCACCGACAACGCCTTCGACGTCTCGGACGAGGAGCGTCGGCGGCGCTACGAGGAGGCTTACGAGCGCAGCGGCTTCCAGGGCGTCGGCGCCGAGTTCGCCGACCTCCTCACCGACGCCGAGGCGAACCGGACCGCGTCGGAATTCATCCACGACAAGATCCGTGAGATTGTCGAGGATCCGGCCACCGCCGAGCTGCTGGTGCCCAGGTATCACCCTCTCGGCGCCAAGCGCAGCGTTTTCGGTACGGACTACTACGAGACCTACAACCGGCCGAACGTGTCGTTGGTGTCGCTGCGTGACGAGCCGATCGAGACCATGACCGCGAACGCGATCGTCACCTCGAAGGGCACCTACGAGGTGGATGCGGTGGTGCTCGCGATCGGGTTCGACGCCTTCACCGGCCCGCTGTACGGGCTGGGTCTCACCGGCGCGTCCGGCAAAACGCTGCAGGAGACCTGGCACGACGGCATCCGCACCTACCTCGGATTCATGACCACGGACTTCCCCAACTTCTTCATGGTGGCCGGTCCCCTGAGCCCCGCGTTGGCGAGCAACGTGGTGGTGACCATCGAGCAGGCCGTCGACTGGATCGCCGATCTCATCGAGCACGCCCGCGACTCCGGCGCCACGCTGATCGAGGCCACCCCCGAGGCCCAGAACGACTGGGTGGACATCACCGAGGGGACCGTCGCCCAGACGCTGTACGCCACCACCGACTCCTGGTACCGCGGCTCCAACATCGAGGGCAAACCCAACACCTTCATGGGCTATGTGGGCGGTGTGGGCAAGTACCGCCGGATGTGCACCGAGATCGCCAAGCGCGGTTACCCCGGCGTCGAGATCGACGGGGAGACACAGTCCCGCAACCTCGGCCCGATCCATCAGGAGATCTCATGAGCAGGACGGTGCACCGGCGCTATGTCGCCTTCTCCGACGCGCACTACGCCGGAAACCTGGTCGACGGTGCGTTCGCCCTGAAATTGTTCGGCGACGCCGGGACGAACCTGTCGATCGAGATCGACGGCCACGAGGGGCTGTTCGCCGGCTACTCGTCGGTCGAGTTCCTCGCCCCGGTCCGCGGCGGTGACGTCGTCGAGGCCGAGGCCCGGCTGGTGAAAAAGGGCAACCGCAGCCGCACGGTCGATTTCGAGCTCCGAGTGATCTGCCGCGGCTCCGACGACACCGGCCGCGCACAGGTCCTCGAATCGCCACTGGTCGCGGTGCGCGCTCGCGGCACCGCGGTCATCCCTGCAGACGAGACGGAGAAGTAGCCATGGAGCTGATTCACGACACCGGTTGGGCCGCACCGCCCGCCACCGTCGAACAACCCCTGACCGGTGACATCGACTGCGATGTCGTCGTGATCGGCGGCGGCGGGGGCGGCATGTCGGCCGCCATCCGCCTCGCCGAGAAGGGCGTCGACGTGGTGCTCCTCGAGGCGCAGACCCTCGGCTGGGGCGCCAGCTCCCGCAACGCCGGATACATCACGAACTCGGTCGCCGCCGATCCGGAGCTGTTGGGTTTTCTGCTGAAGCGCGAGCGGCTGCGCGACCTCTACCGGTACGCCGAAAACGCGGTGCACTTCGCCGAGGACGCCATCACCCACTACGGGATCGACTGCGGCTACCAGCAGGAGGGCATCGTGATGGCCGCCGTGTCCAAGGGGCAGCTGCGGCACGCGCGCCGCAATGCGAAGGTCATGGCCGAGGCCGGATCGGCGGCCGAATTCGTCGAGGGCCGCGCAGCAGGCCTTCCGGACGGCTTCCTCGGCGGAGTGCGCGAGGGTGTCGGTGGCACGCTCAACCCGGGTGAGTTCGCCCTCGGCCTGCGGGCCGCGACGATCGCCTCCGGCGTGCGTGTCTACGAGCGCACCCTCGCCTGCGACGTCACGGACACCGGCGACGGTGTCACCGTCGACACACCGGACGGAAGGGTTCGGGCTCGCAAGGCGCTGCTGACCACCAACGCCAGCAGCAACGGCTTGTCCATCGCACCGAAGCACCTCGCCAGCCCGGTGTGGACCTCCCTGGTCGAGACCGAACCCGTCGCACCCGAGCGACTCGACGCCATCGGCTGGACCAGCCGCGCCCCGATGGTCACGCTGCACATGATCATCGAGAGCTACCGCGTGACCCCGCGGGGCACCATCGTGTTCGGCACCCGCCGCGTACAGACCGGGCGGAACCCACTGCCGAACCGCACCCCCGCACGGAACGTCACCGACGACCTCGTCCGCGGATTCCACGACCGCTTCCCGGGCCTGCGCGACGTCAAGCTGCAACAGTCATGGGGCGGCTGGATCGGCATGAGCTCCACGTGGCTCCCCGTCGCCGGCGAGGCCTCCGACAACGTGCTCTACTCGCTCGCCTGCAACGGCCACGGGTTCGCCCAGGCACAGTACGTGGGCCATCTCCTCGCGGACCGGGTCGGCGGCGCGCCGCTGCACGACGACCTGGCCGCGATCTGGCACGGCCGCAAGCATTTCTGGCCCAGCTTCGTCAGCGGACCCGCGCTGCACGCGGCCTGGCTCGCCGACCGCGCCTCCGACCGCCTGGCAGCCCTCACGAACTAACCATCGGCGCAAGCCACCCTCCAAGGAGAAATCATGTCCATCAAAGAACTGCTCTTCGCGGTCGCGGACATCTGGATGATCGCCGTCGGATTCACCTACGGCATCAAATTCATCCGGAACTACAAGAACTACCTGCTCGGCATCGAGTGGATCATCGTCGCGACATCGGGTTCGAACTTCCTGATCTACGGCCTCGTCAAGGCAGGTCACGACAGCCCGATGTACGCCTTCGCCTACTTCCTGGACGCCTTCTCCCGGTCCGTCGGCATCACGCTGATCCTGGTCCTGGGGCTGATGAAGGTCACCCACCGGTACAAGCCGTCCGCGGCGGTGGACATCGGCGCGTTCGCCCTCGCGGGCGTGGTGGGCTTCCTCCTCAGCCAATTCGCCGTGGAGATCGGTCTGCCCGGCAAGATCTTCTACATCGTCGTCAACGTGCTCACCACGATCTTCCTGATCTACTTCGTCAAGCGCCTCTGGGGCATCGGCGAGCGCGGGCACGCCATCTCGGCCGCCGTCGCCACCGCCTGCGGCTTCGTCATCGCCGCGACCTACGACTTCGTCCACATCCCGGGCGACGACGCGGAGCACACGATCTTCTACATCTTCGCGCTGTCCACGTGGGGCCTGCAAATGTTCACGTACTACCGCGCCTACCGAGCGTTCGACGCCTACAACAAGCGCGTCGATGCGCAGGCGGTCAGCGGCAGCGCTCCCGCTACGGCCTGAGCCGCCGGACCTTTCCTTGTGATCGAGAGTCAGGAACCGAAAAATGACAACGCACGACGTGTATGAAGAGACCACCGAGGTAGTTGTTGTCGGCGCCGGAATGTCGGGGCTGATGGCGGCCACCACGGTGGCGCCGGAGACCGACGTGGTGGTGCTCGAATCCACCGATCGCACGGGCGGACGAGTCGAGACCGTCCGTCGGGGCGACTACTGGATCAACGTCGGCACCCAGTTCACCGAGGGCACCGGCACGCTGATCGATGCCCTCGACCGGCACGGCATCGAGATGGGCTCGCTCGCAGGCAAGAGCGTCGCGCTGTACTTGAACGGCGAGGTGGTCGACACCTCGAACCCCGTCGCGCTCATGTTCCGCACGCGGATGACCATGATGGACCGTATCGGCATGGCCATCGTCGGTGCACGCATCCTCTCGGTCATGCCGTTCCTGGAGTCGCAGAGCCGTATCGCGCAACGGGTTCGCGCCAAGCTCGACACCAAGCTGGCGTCATACCTGCTGAAGGGTGTCCGGTCGGAGTTGGCCGCCGCCGTCGTGCGGTCGTGGTCGGCGCAGTGGATGGGATGCGAGGTGGAGGAGACGGCCGCCACCCAGTTCGTCACGTCGGTGGGCCTCGCGCTGGCCGACCCGGAGAAGATCCCGAACTTCTCGCTGCCGGTGGGTGGCAATCAGACGTTGACCGACGTGCTGACCGAAGATCTCGGTGGCCGGATCCGGCTGAACTCGGTGGTGCGCTCGGTGCGGCAGGACGGTGACGGCGTGGTCGTCGACTATCACGACGGCGACCGACCGGTGCGGCTGCGGGCAAAGCGCGCGATCGTGACCGCACCCGCCGATGTCGCCGAGCGAATCATCCCGGACCTCCCGCAGCAGCACCGGAATGCTTTCAACGACATCACCTACGGCCGGTACGTAATCGTCGGATTCTTCACCGACGAAGTCGGGCCGCAGCGCTGGGACGACTACTTCGCTGTCTCGACGCCGCAACTGTCGTTCCAGGCGATGTTCAACCACGCCGCGGCGATGCGGAACGGCGACGACCGTAAGCCGGGTGGAGCGCTGGCCTGTTTCGCCGGCGGCGCTCACGCCGACGCGTTGTTCGACCTCCCCGACGAGGAGATCGTGTCGCGATACCAGCAGGACCTGCTCGCAGTGTTCCCCGAGCTGGAAGGGAAGCTGGGCGAGGGCATCGTGCGACGGCATCGTCGGGTCGTGCCCTTCTGGGCGCCCGGGCGGAGGAACTCGCTTCCGACGTTGCGTGATCCGCTCGGAACCATCCACCTCGCCGGCGACTACCAGCTCGATCTGCCGTCGCTCGCCGACGCAGCGACGTCGGGCGAGCGAGCGGCGAAGGCCGTACTGGCGAGCCTGAGCCAGGCCGCGAGAGAGAAGGACTCGGCAATCAGAGTTTGAGCAGTCGCTTCGCCAGCTTGCCGGAGGCGCGGGGTAGTTGCCGCGTGGTCCGGGCACGCCCTCAGCCGAACAACTCGGGGTCGACGCGATCGGCATCGACGGCTTCGAGTGCGCCGGACACCCCGGCGAGGACGACGTCCCGGGCTCGTGCTGATCCCCGCCGCGGCCCGGGCGCAGTCCGTCCCGATCATCGCGCGAGCGGCGGACTCGCCACCGGCGCCCGACCACCGGGCTACGAGACCAATTCACCACTGCTGCAACACTTCGAGGGAGAGGCCCCAGTGAGCTTCAAGAGCCCGTTTCCGGACGTCGAGATTCCGAACCTCAGTGTCTACGATTTCCTCTTCGGCCAGGTCGACACGGCCGATGGGGACCGGCCCGCGCTGATCGACGGTGCCTCCGGCGCGGTCACCACGTACCAGTCGCTCATCGCCCAGATCAACGGGGTGGCCGGGGCGCTGGCCGCGCGCGGTCTCGCCGTCGGCGAGGTGGTGGGTCTGCATTCGCCGAACGTTCCCGCGTTCGCGTCGGTGTTCCACGGGATCCTGCGGGCCGGTGGCGTCGCGACCACCATCAACGCCCTCTACACCGCCGAGGACATCGCCAAGCAGCTCACCGACTCGAAGGCGAAGTTCCTGTTCACCGTCTCCCCGCTGCTGCCGCAGGCCAAGGCCGCGGCCGCGAAGGTCGGGATTCCGGTAGCGAACGTGATCGTCCTCGACGGCGCCGACGGGCACCCGTCGCTGAAAGATCTGCTGGCCGAGGGCGCCCCCGCCCCGGACGTGTCGTTCGATCCGGCGACCCAGCTGGCGGTGCTGCCGTACTCGTCCGGGACCACCGGCCGGCCCAAGGGGGTGATGCTCACGCACCGCAACCTGGTGGCGAATGTGTGTCAGATCAACCCGCGGATGGGCATCGGCGCCGACGACAAGCTGCTGGCGGTGCTGCCGTTCTTCCATATCTACGGGATGACGGTGC
>Ga0247820_10000910_pt1 | contig 16527 bp, 14 predicted proteins | sample 13C_Glucose_Day1_2_FD_192480 | JGI IMG/M metagenome (GOLD analysis project Ga0247820, IMG submission 192480) | Soil microbial communities from agricultural site in Penn Yan, New York, United States - 13C_Glucose_Day14 | ecosystem: Environmental > Terrestrial > Soil > Agricultural land | place...
CCCAGCACGCCCGCGCTACCCCGGCCGGGCGTGCTGGGCACGCCGCTGATCGGCCGCGATACCGACCTGGCCGCGCTCGGCGCGCTGCTCGACGCCCACCGGCTGGTGACCATCGCCGGCGCGGGCGGCATCGGCAAGACGCTCTTGGCGCAGCACTTGCTCGCGGCGCGCGCGCCGCGCCCCGCGCACGGCGGGGCCTGCTGGGTCGAGCTGGCGCCGCTCGAATCGCCGCTGCAAGTGGTCGGCGCGATAGGCGCCGCGCTCGGCGTGCGCACGGGCGCCGGCGGCGATCCACTGGCTGGCCTCGTCGCCGCTTGTGCGCCGTTGCAGCTGCTGCTCGCGCTCGACAATGCCGAACACCTGCACGCCGAGGTTGCGCACGTCGCGCAGGCACTGCACGACGGCGCACCCGGCGTGCGCCTGCTCGTCACCAGCCAGGCGCCGCTGCACCTGGCGTTTGAGCGGCTGTACCGGCTGGACGCGCTGGCGGTCCCGGGCGCCGGCACCGCGGCGAAGGCGGCGCTCGGCTTTGGCGCCGTCGCGCTGTTCGTCGAACGCGCAGCCGCGCTCGACCGGCGCTTTCGCCTGCACGACGGCAATGTCGGCGCCGTGATCGAGGTCTGCCGGCGCCTGGACGGCATCGCGCTCGCGATCGAGCTGGCGGCGGCGCGCCTGCCGCTGCTGGGCGTGACGCGGCTGGCCGCCGCGCTCGACGAGCGCCTGCGTGTGCTGACGGTGTCACCCAGCGGTGCACCGCCGCGTCACCAGACGCTGCGCGCCGGGCTCGAGTGGAGCCACGGCCTGCTGTCGCCGATCGAACAATGGGTGTTCCGCCGGCTGGCGGTGGTGAGCGGCAGCGCGTCGCTCGAGCTGGCCCGGCAACTGCTCGCCGACGACGCGGCCGACCCGTGGGCGGCGCTGGATGCGCTCGGCGGGCTGGCCGAGCGTTCGCTGGTGGCCCTCGTCGGCGACCCCGACGCACCGCGCTACCGCCTGCTCGAGTCGCCGCGCGCGCTGGCGCTGGAGCGGCTGCGCGCGTCCGGCGAGGAAGACCTCCTGTTGGCGTGTCATGCGCGCGCGCTGGCCGCGCTGATGCAACGTGCGTTCGACGACCACCGCAGCCGCGCCGGCGCCATCGACGCCTGGCAGCGCGACCTCGCACCAGACCTCGACAACGCCCGCGCGGCGTTCGCGTGGGCCTGCCGGCACGACGCCGTTGCGGCAGCCACGATCGCCGCGACCCTGCTGTTGGCGCTGCCGGGCCTGCGCGAACGGGTGGCGCTGTGCGAGGCGATCGAACCCCTGCTTACCGACGCCGTGCCGGGCGAGTTGCGGGCGCGGGTGCGGCTCGAGGGATCGGTCGTGCTGCGGCTGCGACGGTCCCACGCCGCGGCGACTTGGATCCAGCAGGCGCTGCGCTGGTACGACGCCGCTGGCGACGACCGCGCCGGGCTGTACCTTGCGCTCGCCGAGTATGTGCAATGCGCACGCCGCGAGCGCAAGCTGGCCGACGGCGAGGCGGCCACGCTGCTCGAGCGCCTGCACATGCTGGAACGCGACGGCCTCGCCTTCGCGCCCCAGGTGGCTGCGCGCGGAGTGCGCTGCGCCACCCTGCTGATGAAGCAGCTGGACGCCCCGACCGACGAGTTGGTGCGCAACCAGCAGCGCGCGATCGCGCTCGAAGCGGCGGCCGGCCAGCCGGACCCGATGGCATCCGTCAACTACACCAACCTGCTGGTCGAGGTGGGTCGCGCGGACGCGGCGATACGCTTCGGCCTGAAGCTGCAAGACGAGTTGCAGGGCACCCGCCACGCGTGGGCGCTCGACGGCTTGAAGTCCAACCTCACCGCAGCCTGGCTGGCCCAGGGCGCGACGCGCGAGGCGCGCGCGCTGGCGCGCGAAGCCTGGTCGCTGCGGGCGGTCGTCGAGTCCCAGCACTCCTGGGCCGACCACCTGGCGCTGCTGGCCGCGCTCGAAGGGCGCCCGCGCGCCGCCGCGCTGCTGGCAGGGCACGCCGACGCGCTGTACGCGGCGCGCCACCATACGCGGCAAGGGGTCGAGATCCAGTCCCACCAGCGCGCGCTGGCGCTGGCGGCGGCGGCGCTCGGCGACGCCACGGCCGAGCGCGTACGCACCGAAGGCGCGGCGCTGACCGACGACGAGGTCGCGCGCATCGCGTTTGCGAGCGACGACGACGTCTGACGACTTGGCCACAGGTGGACTTCGCCCGCGCGCCAAGGCAGCCCGAGCGCGGGAAGCGCATCAGGCCAGGTCGAAGCGATCGAGGTTCATCACCTTGGTCCAGGCGGCGACAAAGTCCCGGACGAGCTCTTCCTTGCCGTCCGCGCTCGCATAGACACATCCCTTAGGCGGGCCGCTGTCCCAGTGTGCCCAGGAAGAAGCCGTCCACCGCCGCCAGGCGGCCGCGCCAGAGAGACAAGCGGCTGATGCTGCTGTTGCCGGCAGCGTCGTACAAGTTGACGTCCCTCATGTGGATGTAAGTCGTGATGAGATTCGGTGGTGCATCGGCACCATAGATCTTGTCGCTGGCCCGCGACAGACCTTCGATCAAGCGCGCCGCAAGTTCGTCGGCGTTGGTCCCCTTTGCCGTGCCCAAGGCTTCGTTCAGCAGTTTGAAGAACGTCGGCCCACCGACCATCGTGCCGCTAACGAGAACGCCACCGACTTGGAGCGTCATGCCGAACTCGATGGCATGATCGTTGGCAATCTGCGCGAAGGCGGTCAGCAAGCTATCCGGCTCGGCAAAGGAGAGAAGCCGGTGCTGCGTCTTCGCAGGATCGTTGTCTTGAGGCGTGGCGTCGTCAGGCATGGCGGTTCATATGAAAAGTTGGACAAGGTAAGCTGGCGCTACCGCTGGAACCCACTCGCTGGCCTGCCCGGAGGGACTCGAACCCCGACCTGCTGCTTAGAAGGCAACTGCTCGTTCAGTTGCACCGGCGGCCGCCAACACAAACGGTCAAGTCTAGAGAAGCGCGAGTGCGGCGGGAAGAAGGCCGGAGGAATGGAGGTGAACGAGGCCGATAACCAGAGCGCTGACCTGCGTTTCCGCCGTTAGCCAATCGAGTAGCTTGAGTTCCCTCGCCCTCGACTCGACCATTAATGCGGTTGCCCGTTGCTGCTTGAACAGCCAATTCAGCATGCCACTGATGATCGGGAATGGCGTGTCTGGCAACAATCCAAGTGACTGACGAAGCTCGACTGGATCGCCAGCCTCGATGGCCTTCCTACACCTGATAAGACCGTTCTGCCAGGGCCCCACCTTCACGTTGCCTTGAACCCATCGGCCATCATTCGCGTTGATGACGTCGTTCGGTGTCAGGAGATCTTCCCGCCGTTCAAAATCGGATGACCCTGACCGCGCCGGAGGCGGCATTCTTGCAGAGGGTGCGGGGGGCCGAGGCGCCCTTGGAAAATGCCTGCCGATGGGATTTGCTGCTCGCCGTTTTGACATTCCTGGCCTGCTTGAGAAAGGACTTTCTGTTTCTCGGCAACCCCGAACGTCGGCAAGCGAGAAGAGTCTTACCTTAGGACATACCTCTGTCGTCTATGGAGTAGATGTTTCTGTTCATATCGGAAACGAACCGTTAGGAGGAGCTCCTTCAAGGACCTTGTGGTGGGTTAGGAAGCCCTTGGGGAAATGTGAGCGCCGGCCGACGCTGGCGAGTGCTGCGCAAATTGCTACAGGTGCGCTCGCGCAAGGTCGCCGAGGCTCACTCCTTCACTTGCCCATCACGCGCGAAGTCCGGCCGGCGCTTTTCGATGAATGCAGTCACCGCCTCGCGGTGTTCCCAACTCTTGTGAGCGATCGCCTGCGCACTGGCCGACGCCTCGAGCAGGCTGTCGAGGCCGAGTTGCTGCCCTTCGCGCAGCAGCCGCTTCGTCAGCCGCAACGTCGGCCCCGGGTTGGCTGCGATGCGCGCAGCCAATTTTTGCGCCTCCGCGAGCAGCGTGTCGTGCGGGACCAGGCGCGACACCAGCCCGCATGTCAAGGCTTCGGCCGCCGACAGCGTATCGCCGGTGAACGACATCTCGAGCGCGCGCGACATGCCGACGATGCGCGGCAGCAGCCAGGCGCCTCCGTCCCCCGGCACGATGCCGACCTTGATGAAGCTCTCGGCGAAGCTCGCCTTGTCCGACGCGATCCGGATGTCGCACATGCAGGCAAGGTCACAGCCGGCGCCGATCGCCGCGCCGTTGACCGCGGCGATCGTCGGCACGTCGATGTTGTACAGCGCGCGCGTCAGACGCTGGATGCCGTGGCGGTATTCGTCTCGAATCGCCGCCGGTGTCAGCGCGTCGTCGAAGTAGCGCTTCATGTCCTTCACATTCCCGCCGGACGAAAACACCGGGTCTGAGGCTGTGAGGACGAGGACGCGCACGGACGCATCGCGGGCCACGCTGTCGGCCAGTTCCACGAACTCCTGCACCGCCGTGTTGCCGGTCAGCGCGTTGCGGGTCTCGGGCTGGTTCATCGTCACGGTCAGCACGCCGCCCGTGCGGCCATGGTGCAGGAATGAGCTCATGGAGGATCCTCTTTCGTCGGAATCAGAACTGCGCGGCGCCCAGGCGCTCAAGCGTGAAGTCGATCGCCCGCCGATGCGTGCCGCGCCACCATTGCCGAGCCACCTGCATCGCCCAGTGCGACGGCGAGCCGGCCTGCACGCGCCAGGCGAGCAGGCGGCGCGTGTACAGCTGCAGGTCGAATTCGGCGGTGATGCCGATGGCGCCGTGCACCGCGTGGCTGCCCGCCGCAATCACCGCCGCCGCCTCGCCGGCCACGTTCTTGCCCATCGCGGCCAAGGTGCGATCCGGCAGGTGGGTGGCGGACGCGAAGCTGAGCTGCGCGGCCATGCGCGCGGCGCAGGCCTGCTCGGCCATCACGCTGAGCTGGTGCTGCACCGCCTGGAAGCTGCCGATGGCCTTCCCGAACTGCGTGCGCTGCTGCGCATGGGCGATCGACATCTCGAGCACCCGCTCAGCCGCGCCAGCGATCTGGGCGGTGGTCAACGCGGCATGCAGCGCGCTGCGGTCCTCGGCCTGCAGGGCATCGCCGATCGCGTCGAGCGACAGGGGACCATCGGGCCACCCGCGGCCCGCGTGCGCCAGCGCGGCGCGCACGGCCATCGTCTCGGCAAACGGAAGCGGCAGCGCGTGATAGCCGCACGCCTGCACCAACGGCAGCACCTGGTGCAGCGACAGCCCCGCGCCGTCTCGCGCCTCGGGTACCAGCGCATCGACGAAGCCCGACTCGACGAGATCGCGCCACAGCGCTTGCGCCGAGTCGCCGCGCTCGACCTGCCGCACCACGTCAGGCGTGCAGCGGTCGGCCAGCAAGTGCCCGAAGGCGGCTCCGAATTCGTTGTCCATCGCGGTTCCTATCGAAGGCCGAGGCCGCGCGCGATCATGCCGCGCAGCACCTCGCGGGTGCCGCCGCGCAGCGAGAACGCCGGCGCGATCTGCGACACGTATTGCAGCGTGCGGGACAGTCCCTCGGGCAATGTGGCGTCGGGATCGTCGCCCAGCGCATCGGCGATCGCCTCGGGGATGAACTGCTCGAGTGTGGTGCCCAGGTCCTTCACCAGCGCGGCCTCGATGACCGGGCTGTGTCCTTCGGCAAGCCGGCCGTTGACCGACACCGACAGGCTGCGCAACACCGCCAGCGACGACAGCACGCGCCCGGCCAGCGCCAGCGAACGCTCGGAGGGTTCGCGCTGGGTGCGCAGGTGGGCCAGCCATTCGTCCAGCAGCACGACGCTCGAGTAGATGCGCTCGGGGCCCGAGCGCTCGTAGGCGAGCTCCGAGGTCACCTGGTTCCAGCCGTCGCCCTCGGCGCCGATGAGCGCGTCTTCGGAAAGCTGCACGCCGTCGAAGAAAACCTCGCAGAAGTGGGCGTCGCCGGTGAGGTCGGTGATCGGGCGTATCGTGATGCCGGGCAACGACAGGTCGACGATGACCTGCGACAGCCCCTTCTGCCGGCTGCCGGCAGCGCCGGACGTGCGCACCAGCGCGATCATGTAATGGGAGCGATGCGCGTTGGTGGTCCAGATCTTCTGGCCGTCCAGGCGCCAGCCCTGGTCGTTGCGGGCCGCGCGCGTGCGCACGCTTGCGAGGTCCGAACCCGAGCCGGGCTCGCTCATGCCGATGCAGAAGAAGGCCTCGCCGCGGCAGATGCGCGGCAGGTAGAACTGCGCCTGCTGCGGCGTGCCGAACTTCAGGATGTGCGGCGCGCTCTGCCGGTCGGCGAACCAGTGCGCTGCCACGGGTGCGCCGGCCCGCAGCAGTTCCTCGACCAGCACGAAGCGGGCATAGAGACTGCGCCCGCCGCCGCCGAATTCCTTCGGCAGCGTCAGGCCGATCCAGCCACGCTGGCCCAGCGCGCGGCTGAAATCGGCATCGAACCCGCTCCACGAGCGCGCTCGCACCTCGGGCGGCACGCCCTTCAGCGCGTCGTCCAGGAAGGCCCGCACCGGCGCGCGCAGCGCTTCGTCCTCGGCCGGAATGCGTGTCAACGACAGCGAATCGAACACCGGTGGGTCTCCTTCAGATGACTTTCTTCGCCTGCAGCTCGGCGATGCCGTCCGCGCCGTAGCCGAGCACGCCGGACAGCACCTCGACGGTGTGCTGGCCGAGCGTCGGCGGTGCGTTGCGGTACTCGACGGGGCTGGCCGACAGCCGGATCGGGTTGGCCACCAGCGGAATGGGGCCGGCAGTGGGGTGCTCGGCCTCGAGCTTCATGCCGCGCGCGAGCACCTGCGGGTCGTCGAACACATGCGCGAGGTCGTTGATCGGCCCGCAGGGCACCTCGACCGCTTCAAGGGCGGCGACCCATTCCGTCGTGGTGCGCCGGATCGTCTGCTGGCGCAGCATGCGGATCAGCTCCGCCCGGTGGGCCACGCGCACCAGGTTGGTCGCGAAGCGCGCGTCGACGGCCAGCTCCGGCTGGCCCAGCGCGCCGACGAGACGGGCGAACTGGCCGTCGTTGCCGACCGCGATGATGACGTTGCCGTCCGCGGTGGGGAAGTCCTGGTACGGCACGACGTTGGGGTGCGCGTTGCCGAGACGGCCGGGCGACCGTCCGCTGTAGAGGTAGTTCATGGCCTGGTTGGCCATCGTCGCGACCTGCACGTCGAGCAGCGCCAGGTCGATGTGCTGCCCCAGCCCGCTCTTCTCGCGATAGGCCAGCGCCGCGAGGATCGCGTTCGACGCGTACAGGCCTGTGAAGAGGTCCGTCACCGCGACGCCGACCTTGATCGGCCCGCCGCCTTCCTCGGTGTCGGCGCGGCCGGTGACGCTCATCATGCCGCCCATGGCCTGGACCAGGAAGTCGTAGCCGGCACGCGGCGCGTAGGGCCCGGTCTGGCCGAAGCCGGTGATCGAGCAATAGACCAGGCGCGGGAAGTCGGCCTTCATCGACGCGTAGTCGAGCCCGTACTGCGCGAGCCCGCCGACCTTGTAGTTCTCGACCAGCACGTCGGCCTGCGCAGCCAGCTCGCGCACGAGGCGCTGGCCCTCCGCCTTCGTGATGTCGATCGTCACCGACTTCTTGTTGCGGTTGGTGCAGAGGTAGTACGCCGCGTCGCGCGTCGCCTGGCCGTCGCGGTCCTTCAGGAACGGCGGGCCCCAGCCGCGTGTATCGTCGCCGACGCCCGGGCGTTCGACCTTGATGACTTCCGCGCCCAGATCGGCAAGCATCTGGGTTGCCCACGGACCGGCCAGCACCCGAGACAGGTCCAGCACCTTGACATGAGACAGTGCACCGCCCATGGCGTCACGCTGCCAGCATGTGCAGGCCGGACCCCAGGTGCGCCGCACCGTCGATCTGGATCAGCTGCCCGGACATCAGGTGACCCGCGGGACTGGCGAGGAACGCGACCAGCTCGGCGACCTCTTCGACCGTGGTCGCCCGCCCCATCGGCGTCGCGTCGACCAGCCGGTCGAGCATCGCCTTCGCGGCCTCGCCGGCCAGGCCCTCGGTGATGACCGCGCCGGGCCCGATGCAGTTCAGCGAGATGCCGTCCTTCGCCCATTCGAGCGCCAGCGTTCGCATCAGGCCCAGAACCCCGGCACGCGCGGCGATCGAGTGCGCAATTCCCATCGATCCGCGGTCCACGCCCGACAGCGAGATGTTGACCACCGCGCCCTGTCGCGCCTTCAGGAACGGATAGGCGGCCTTCGTGACGACGAAGATGGCCGACAGGTTGACGTCGATCACCGCGTCCCACCCTTTGCGGCTGATGCCGGTGGCCGGCGCGAAGAACTGGCCGCCGGCATTGTTGACCAGCAGGTCGATGCCCTGGCGCTCGCCGACCTTCTTCACCAGGGACTCGATCGCCTCGGTCTCGCGCACGTTGCACGGCTCGAAGCCGAACCGGCCTGGGAGGCCCTCGGCGAGCTGCCCGGTCTCCTTGAGCGCCTCGGCGCGCCGGCCGGTGCCGAACACGTCCATGCCCAGCGCCATCAGCCGCAGCGCGATGCCGCGGCCGATGCCCGAGCCCGCGCCGGTGATGAAGGCGCGGCGGCCCTGATGCAGCTGGGGCCGAAGCACCTGCGCGGCGGTGTCGTTCGGCGATGTGGAAGTCTTGGCCATTGAGGGCTCCTGGAATTCGTGGGGCACGGGAGAGGTGTCAGAGCGGCCGGCGCGGCCCGCCCACGTGTGGCGTCGCGCTGCGCCCAGGGCGTTGGCCGTCGAACAGCGCCGGGAACACCGGCACGTGCTCGCCCGACGGCATGGCCTGCGACACGGCACCCGGCCGCAAGGCGCGGATCATGGTCACCGCTTCTTCGGGCGGTCGCACCGCGCCGGCGGGAATCTGCAGCGCGCGCATGCGCGCCAGCACGTCGTCGCGTCGCTGCGGGCGGGTCCAGGCTTCGACGTGGGCATCGAACTCCGGCGCGCGCGCGATGCGCTCGTCGATGCTCGCCTCGGGGGCGCCGACCAGCGGCCGCAGCCGGGCCCAGTAGGCGTCGAGGCCGCCGAGGATGTAGACATGCCCGTCGGCGCAGCGGTAGATGCTCGACGGCGCCGAAGCGCGATCCCGGTTGCCCATCGGCGGCGCGAGCGCGTCGCCTTCGCTCACCGTCAACACAGCCGGGCCGAGCAGCATGCTCGCGGCCACTTCCATCATCGACAGGTCGATCAGGCAGCCGCGCCGCGACGGGTCGAGCATCGCCATGGCGCAGCACAGGCCGGCCAGCAGGCCGCAGCTCATGTCCACCGGCCAGCTCGTCGCCAGGCGCGGCGCACCGTCCTCGTCGGCATTGAGCATCGCGAAGCCCGACTCGCATTGCGCGATGGTGTCCATGCACACGCGCGAATCCTGCTGGCCGTAGCCGGACACCAGGGTGATGACGAGCTTCGGAAACCGCTCGCGCAGCGTCGGGCCGTCCAGCTCCAGGCCCTTCAGCGAGGACGGCGCGAGGTTGCAGACGAAGGCATGCGCATCCTCCAGCATCACGTCCAGCGCCGCGCGGTCGGCGGGCTCGCGCAGGTCCAGCACGCGGCCTTGCTTGCCGCAGTTGAAGCTGCGCGCGTAGTAGCTGCCGAACCGGTTGCCCGGCAGGGTGCGCACGCCGTCGCCCCGGGGCGCCTCGACTTTGGTCACGTCCGCGCCGAAGTCGGCGAGGTACATCGCCGCCGTCGGGCCGGCGATGAACTGCGATAGGTCGACCACGCGCATGCCCGCCAGCGGGCGCGGCACGCCGCGAGAGGGTTCACTCATGGTGGGGTTCACTCATGAACCACCCGCTTGGCCTTGTGCACCGTGCGCGGCAGCGTGCCGGCAGGCACCACCTCGACCTGGAAGCGCACCTGCAGCTTCTCGCGCAGGCGCTTCTCCAGCTCGTGGGCCAGGTCGGGGCCGGCGTCGGCGGCCGGCTCGACACGCAGCTTCACGCCGGTGAGGAAGCCCGTCTTCGGGTCCTTCACGCTGGCGTCGATGACGAGCAGGTACTCGCTGGTCACGCCGGGGAAGGCACGCACGATGTCTTCGACGGCGGTCGGGAACAGGTTGACGCCGCGGATGATCAGCATGTCGTCCGAGCGGCCCATCACGCCGCCGGCCAGCCGGGCATGGGTGCGCCCGTCCGGCGCGGGCTTGCTGTCGCGCACCACCATGTCGCCGGTCCACCAGCGCACCAGCGGGCAGGCTTCCTTGTCGAGATGGGTCAGCACCAGCACGCCGCGCTCGCCGTCGGCCACCGGCTCCTGGGTCTCCGGGTGCAGGATCTCGACGTAGATGAAGTCCTCGGCCAGCGTCGGCCCGATCTGCGCAGCCGTGTCCCAGCCGATCGGCTGGCATTCGAGCGCGCCGTAGCAGTCGAACATCTTGGCGCCCCACTGGCGCTCGATGCGCTCTCGCGTGCCGGGAATGCTGGCCCCGGGCTCGCCGCCGACGCAGACCATCTCGACGGTGGAGCCGGCCAGATCGCGGCCCAGCTTCTCGGCCGCTTCGGCCATGTGCGCCATGAACGACGGCGTGCCGATCACGCAGCGCGGCTTGTACTGGAAGATCGTGTCGATCTGCCGCTCGGTGTCGCTCGACGAGGCAGGGATCACCAGCGCACCCAGGTGCTGCGCGGCCAGCGTGGCGCCCAGCCCGCCGACGAACCACGCGTAGCTGAACATGCACTGGAAGATGTCGCCGCGCCGCAGGCCCTGGGCATACAGGTAGCGCGCGTAGAGGTCGGCCCAGCGGTCGATGTCGGCCTGGGTCCAGAGCACCGGCGCGGGCCCCGCCGTGGTGCCCGACGAGAAGTGGACCCGCACCGCTTCGCCGGGCTTCACGGCGGCCAGGGTGCCGAAGGGAGGCTCGGCCTGCAGGCCGGCGACGTAGTCTGATTTGCGGGTGAAGGGAAGGCGTCGCAGGTCGGCGAAGCTCTTCAGGTCTCCGGGCTGGAACCCGGCTCCGGCAAACACGCCGCGGTAGTGGGCGCTGCGCTGCCCGACGCGCTCGAGCTGGCGGCGCAATGCATCGAGCTGGAAGGTCTCGATGCGGTCGCGCGACCAGGTTTCGCGTTCATCCCAGAGCGTCTCGGAGAACGGCTGTCTTTCGTGCTGCTTCATGGTTCGGGTCTTTCAGGATGCCCCGCAGCGCGAACGCGGCCAGGGCGTGTGCAATATCGTCGATGGCTTCTGCGCTTTGCAGTCGACGCTGGCTGAACCACACCGTGGCCCAGTTCAGCGCGCCGAAGAACGGCTTGGTCGCCAGCTTGGAGGGCATGTCGACGAACAGGCCTTCGCGGATGCCTTCGTCGATGACTTCGCAGAAGATCCTTTCGTACTCGTCGCGCATCCTGACCACCGAGCGCAGCCGCTTCGCGGCCGCCGAGGCGCCGAGCAGGTGGCGCTCCAGGCCTTGAACCGCCACCTTCTGCATCGGCAGCTCGGTCAGCAGGATCTGCGTGTGGCGCAGCGCCATCGCGGCCAGGCGCTCGACCGCGTTGCCGGGCCCGCGCGCGATCGGCTCGACCTGCTCGTTCAGGCGTCGCATCGCGGCGGTCTGCACGTCGAAGAACAGGTCGGCCTTGCTGCGGTAGTGGTGATAGATGCGTCCCTTGGTGCTGCCCAGGCGCTCGGCCACCGCATCGATCGACGTCGCGGCGTAGCCGAACTCCATGAAGAGCTCCGCCGCCGCGCGAAGGATCTCGTCGCGCGATTCATTGCCATTGCCCTGCGCAGGCATCTGTTCCGCCATGTTCATCACCTTCCCCGTTGTGGATCACGTCGTGCGTTCTTCCACCTCCTTGCGAACGGCGCGCGCCAACACGAGCCGCTGGATTTCGGAAGAACCTTCGTAGATCTGGAGGATGCGCTGGTCGCGGTACAGCCGCTCCGCAATGGTGGGCTTGCAATAGCCCAGTCCGCCCCAGATCTGCACCGCATTGTCCGCCGCCCGGTGCGCCACTTCCGACGTGAACAGCTTGGACATGGCGCCGAGGTTGGAGACGTCGTCGCCGCGGTCGTACGTGCGCGCGGCTTCGTACAGCATCATCCGGGCGGCCGAGATCTCGGTGGCCATGTCGGCCAGCCGGAAGCCGATGCCCTGGTTGTCGATCAGCGGGTGGCCGAAGGTGCTGCGCTCCACCGCGCGGCGCGACGCCTCGCGATAGGCCGCGATCGCCAGGCCCACGGACTGGGCCGACACCATGATGCGGCCGACGTTGAGCGTCTGCAGCGCCAGTCGCAGCGCGCGGTTGACCTCGCCGATGCGGGCGCTGTCGGGCACGACCAGGTCTACCTTCAGGTTCGAGGTCTGCGTGCCGCGGATGCCCATCTTGTCGGACAGCTCGTCGATGACGGCGCCCGGCTGTTCCTTGTCGACCATGAAGGCGGTGATGCCGCGGCCGCCGGCTGCCGGGTCCGTCTTGGCGAACACCACGTAGTAGCGCGACGCGCCGCCGTTGCCGATCCAGTACTTCTCGCCCCGGATGCGCCAGCCGTCGCCTTCGCGCACCGCAGTGGCCTCGATGGCGGCCGCATCCGAGCCCGCTCCCCGCTCGGACAGCGCAAAGCTGGTGGCCCGCCCCTGCGTCATCTCGCGCAGGTAGAAGTTCTTCTGCTCGTTGGTGCCGGCGAGAAGGATCGGGAAGGCGCCCAGCTGGTAGGCGCACATGATCGCGGCCGTGGACGCGCAGTGCGAGCCGAGCGTCTCGACCGCCGCGACGGTGGCCGTGAGGCTTTGGCCCTGGCCGCCGAAGTCGCGCGGCAGGAACAAACCGGTGAAGTTGTGCTCGACCAGGGCGGCGATGGTTTCCCACGGGTAGCGCTGGTCACGGTCGAGTTCCGGGGCGAGCGGCGCGAACCGTTCGCGGCCCAGGCGGTCGGCAAGGGCTTGCCAGCGGGTGGAGGCCTCGTCGAGTTGGGGGGTCCAGATCAGGTTCACTTGGGATTCTCCACGGTTGTGATGACGGTTTGCGACGGTGCACGGCGTTGGGCGATGCGACGCAGCGGCCGCATCAGGCCCATCAGCCCTTGCGGGAAGAAGGCGAGCACCAGCACGAGCACGCTGCCGAGCACGATCTTGTCGACGTACCCGCCGAGCGAGAAGAACTTCTCCTGCATCAGCACCAGCGCGGTCGCGGCCAGCGGGCCCAGCAGCTGGCGCCGGCCCATCAGGACCACGGCGGTCAGCATCAGGATCAGGAAGTAGTTCTCCAGCACGTCGGCGCTGACGTAGGCGCGCTGGTAGGCGTAGAGCCAGCCGGCAGCGGCGCTGATGGGCGCCGAGACCAGGAACACCTGCAGGCGCACTCGCGCCGGATCGATGCCGCTCATCGTCGCCAGGCGCGGGTTCAGGTGCGTCATGATCGCCGCCGCACCGAGCCGCGAGTGGCGGAAGCGGTCGACCACGTAGATCGTGATCGCGAGCAGCGCGAAAGCGTAGGGCCACAACTCGCCGTCGTTGCGCGCGGTGAGCGGCAGGCCCGCGATCGACAGGTCGAGCATCGGAATGCCGCGGATGCCGTCGGAGCCGCCGAGGAAGGCCCAGTTCGACGCCACCGACATGGCGACCACCGCGACGGCGTAGGTGACCAGCGAGAAGACGAACTCGCGCAGGCGCAGCGTCACCAGCCCGATGAAGGCGGCGAAGATCAGCACCACGGCGATCGACGCGCCGAGCGTCACCCAGGCACCGGCGCCGGCCTTGGTCGACAGCCACGCCGTCGTGTAGCTGCCGACGGCGAAGAACACCGTGTGTGCGAGGCTCACCTCGCCGAGGTCCGACACGATGACGTCGAGCCCGTAGGCCATCACCGCGAAGATGGCGATCAGCACCGCGGCGCTGTAGACCGAGCCGGTGCCGCCGAAGGCGGCGGGCGCGACGAAGACGCCGAGTCCGACCAGTGGCAGCGCGATGTGCTGCAGGCGCTGGGATGTCATCAGTGCGCTCCCGCCGCCGGTCCGGCGCTCAGGCCGCGCGGCCTCAGCACCAGCACGGCGATCAATACGAGGAAGGCGGCGGCCGACGTGTAGGCGGGCGACACCAGTGCGCCGAACAGCGCCGTGAACAGCCCGAGCGCGACACCGGCCACGTAGCTGCCGGTCACGCTGCCGATGCCCCCGAGGACCACCACGACGAAGGTCATGATGACCTCCTCGAAGCCCATCGACGTGAGGATGGGTGTGCGCGGCGCCACCATGCCCGCCGCGAACGCGACGGCCGCGCCCTCGAACGCGAACACGCCGTAGTAGACGCGCCGCACGTTGACGCCGGCCAGCATCGCGAGCTTCGGATCTTCCGCGACCATCCGCACGAGGCGCCCGACACGGGTGCCGTCCAGCACCCACTTCAGGCCGACGAACACGACGATGGCGGCGATGACGATGGCCGCGTCCTGCCAGGTGAACCACAGGTCGCCGATCGTGATGTCGTTGCGCGACAGCGCGGTGTCGAGGATCTGCCCGGTCGAGCCGAAGACCAGCGCCGCGCCGCCGTGCAGCACGTAGCCGAAGCCCAGCGTCATGATCATGATGGACACGAGGTTCTGCTCGAAGGTCGCCTTCAGCATCACGCGCTGCATCACCAGGCCGAACAGTGCGCCGATCGCCATCGCGATCGGCACCGCGAGCACGTACGGCACGCCCGCCTTGACGACCGCCCACCAGGTGACGAAGGCACCCAGCATGTACATCTGGCCGTGGCCGAAGTTCACGAGGCGCGCGACGCCCAGCAGCAGCGTCCAGCCGATGGCGACCAGCGCGAAGGCATGCCCGAGCACGATGCCGTTGATCAGTTGCTGGGTAAGGTTCATGTGAGCTCCCTTGGCGCTTCGCGCCGTCCCTCCGAGAGGGAATTCGCACCTTCGGGCGGCCGTGCGGTGCTCATGCCGTGGCGACTCCGAGGTAGGCTTGCGCGATGCGCGGGTCGTTGCCGACCTGCGCGGCCGGGCCCTCGAGGACGACGCGGCCGCGCTCGAGGAGCAGCAGCCGGTCCACGACTTCCAGCGCGGCGCGAACGTTCTGCTCCACGAGCAGGATGGAAAGTCCCGAGCGAGCCAGCGTGCGCATCGTGTCGAGCACCTGCTGCACGAGCTTGGGCGCCAGGCCGATCGACGGCTCGTCGAGCAGCAGCACGCGCGGGCCCATCATCAGCGCGCGCCCGATGCCCAGCATCTGGCGTTCGCCGCCCGAGAGCTGGGAGCCGAGGTGGTGGCGCCGTTCCTTCAGGCGGGGGAAGAGCTCGTAGATCTCGTCGCGCGTGTAGACCTTGCGGCCCGGGGCGGCCAGCGGCGAGAACGCGGTGGAGAGGTTGTCCTCGACGTTCATGCGGCCGAACACGAGGCGGCCTTCGGGCACCAGGAGCAGACCGCTGCGGATGCGCTCGTGCGTCGGCCGGCCGTCGACGCGCTGGCCGCCGAGCGCCACTTCGCCGGTCACGCGCGGCGCGCCGCGCGACCAGCCGGCCAGCGCGTTGACCAGCGTGGACTTGCCGGCGCCGTTGGCACCGACGACGCCGACCACCTCGCCCTGGCCCACGTCGAGCGACTTCAGGTCGACCGCCTGGTTGCCGGCATAGGCCACGCGAAGGTCGCGAACCCTCAGAACAACATTCACGGACGCGCTCATTTCGGCTTCCCCAGATAAGCCTCGAGCACGCGCGGATCCTTCTGGATCTGCGGCGGCGTGCCGTAGGCGAGCTGCCTGCCCAGGTCGAGGACCACGATGTGGTCGGCCACGGCCATGATCAGATCCATGTGGTGCTCGATGACGACCAGGGCCACGCCCTCGCGCTTCAGCTCGCCCAGCAGCTCGATCAGACGCGCCATGTCGTCACCGCCCAGGCCGGCGGCCGGCTCGTCCAGCAGCAGCACCTTGGCGCCGTTGCCGTAGGCGAGCGCGATCGACAGCATGCGCTGCACCCCGTAGGGCACCTCTTTCGGACTCAGCGGGTGGTAGGAGGCGGGCACGCCGAAGCGCACCAGCTGCTGCGCTGCGTAGCGGGCCGCCTCGGCGCGACGGCGCGCGGCCCCTGCCGGGTTCACCACGCTGCCTGCGAGGCCGGCGTGGGCACGCTTGCCCAGCACGGCGACCATGTTGTCGAGCACGCTCAGGTCGTCGAAGAACGCGTTCTGCTGGAACGCGCGCTTGAGCCCCAGTTCGGCCAGGCCGTAGGGCGGCACGCCGGTGACGTCCGTGCCCTGCAGCTCGACGCGGCCGCTGCGTCCCACCATCGAGGTCACCGCGTCGTAGCACGAGCTCTTGCCGGCGCCGTTCGGCCCGATGATGCCGAGCAGCTCGCCCGGGTGCACTTCCCAGCTGACGCCGTCGAGCGCGACGAGCGCGCCATAGCGCACGCCGAGCGCATCGACACGCAGCGCCGCCTGGCGGGCGGACGCAGGGGTCGCGTTGGCGGCCGTCGCTTGCATGGCTGGGCCCCCGCTTACTGCTTGACGGCGATCTTGCCGTCCTGGACCGTGAACAGGTAATGCCGCGACAACAGTTGCCCGTTGGGCTCGAACGTGAGGTCGCCCATCACCGTGCCATTGAACTTGCCGCCGCGGATGCGC
>Ga0247820_10000912_pt1 | contig 16520 bp, 18 predicted proteins | sample 13C_Glucose_Day1_2_FD_192480 | JGI IMG/M metagenome (GOLD analysis project Ga0247820, IMG submission 192480) | Soil microbial communities from agricultural site in Penn Yan, New York, United States - 13C_Glucose_Day14 | ecosystem: Environmental > Terrestrial > Soil > Agricultural land | place...
ACCCTGGCGGCCGACGCCCAGCCGGCGATCGCAGTTGTCCGAGAGCGCCTGCCGGACATCGTGCTCGTCGACCTCGCGCTGCCCGGCGCCTCCGCCCTGCCCGAGGAAATCCGCGCCGCCGGCGTCAGTTGCGCGATCGTCGGTCTCGACATGGGGGGCGGCGACGCGCAGCCTGGTTTCGACGCCGTGGCGCGCCGCCCGCTCGATCTGGACGCTCTGCTCCTGGACGCCGCCGGCCGCCCCATGCGGGCGTTCGCGGCCTAGCTGGGCGCGGCGCTGCGGCGCGCCGCTAGGCCGCCTGTGCCGCGTCCATCGACTGCGTGTGCGGCGTGAACCGCAGCCGCCCGGCGGGAAAGCCGAGCCGCGCAGCAAGCGTCACCAGCGCGTTGCGCGCCTCGTCCGGAATCGATGCGTCCCGCGCCAGCAGCCACAGCTCATCGCGGTCCGGCGTGCCGACCAGCGCGCAGTTGTACTCGGCGTCGACGTAGATCACGCAGTAGTCGGCCCACACCCCGGGGAACCATCGCAGCCACGGCGGCGCGTAGGTCGCTTCGAGACGGCCGGGTTCGGACGGGTTCGCCACTCGCAGCAAGCCGGCCGTCTCCTGCGCGCGCCCGCTCGCATCGAGGCAGCGGTTCACCGCGATGAGTCCCTTGTCATGGACCCGGTAGTAGGCGACGGCATCGCTGGCACAGCGCCCGCCTCCGCGCCGCGGAAGGGATGCAATCTCGTACCAGACGCCTGAATACCGGTCCAGGTCCAGCGTGGCGGCCGTGAGGAGCGGTGCCGCGGCTGGCGGCGTGCCGACCGGCAAGCCGAAGGCGGAGAGCCACGTCGCGACCCGCCGGTTGAGCAGAGGCGTCAGTAGCGGCAGCAGCAAGGGAAGGCCACTTTGCAATGCCCGGGGCAGGAGCCGGCGGAACAGCGACCGGTGTCGCCCGGCGTGCGCCCTGCGGCGATGGCCACGGCCGCCTCGCAGCAGAAAGCCCGCCGCGAGCAGCCCGGCACCGGCCATCGCCTTGCTGGTGACGGCCCGCGACGCATCGTGGCGCAGCCGCCGCAGCCGCTCGTTCAGTCGCACGTCCACGTCGATGATGCGCTGCTCGGCGAGCTGGATCTCCTCGTACAACTTGTCGATCGGTCCTCTCAGCATGGTGCCGTCCGGATGCTCATGAACCAGCCTCCCCCTTGAGTCGGCGCAACGTGGCTTGAAGGTCGAGCCGATCCAGCATGCCGATCATCGACCGCACGAGCAGGGCCGCGATCGCCAGGTTGAACACCACGCCGAGGATCAACCCGATCGCCCAGTGGAGCCCGACACTGATGAGCCCGAGCACCGCGCAGGCCACCAGGCCGAGCCAGGCCGTCACCACCAGCACGGCGACCAGCACGCCATACATGACGAGATGAACGAAGGTAAGCCCGGCGAGCCGGGCTTCGAGCGTGACGAGACGCGCGCGCTCATACAGCGCGGCGCGCAACTCGTCCCATGTGCTGCGAGCGGCATCGGTCAGCGTGTCGCCGCCCTCCGCCGCTTCAGTCGTCGCGGCGTCCATGCCCCGTGGCCCGGCCGATCACCATGCCCACCAACACGCCGATCGCCACGGCGGCCAGCGGATGGTCTCTCACTGCCGTGCGGGCATTCGACACCCACTGCTCTTCCATGGCGCCGAACTCGTCCGCCTTGGCGTGGAGCGTCTCGGCCGCTTCGTTCGCCCGCGTCTTCAGTTTCTCGATGGTGGGCGCCGCCGCGGCCGCGACGCGGTCCACCGCCTGATGGGCACTCTGCGCCAGGCGATCCACCGCCTGGGAGGACGTGCCGGAACCGTTCGACGACGGTGTCGTGGGTGATGTGCCGGCGATGTCGGCAGTACTGGGCGGCGTGCGAGTCTCGTCCATGAGGTTCTCCTATAAGGCTGACCGATGAGGACGATGGTAGGCCTTGCCGACAGAATTGCCGGCAACCGCGTTCCGTCGCCCGAGCGCGGTCGCAACTCCAACCGCAGCGTCGCTCTCCTCAGGCAACCGACGTGCCCTGTTACGAAACCCGGGCACGACGCTTGCGGAGCGAGGCCGTAGCGCAGCGCAGTTGCGCCGAGCTAGGGAGCCACCCATGATCGACGACCCGAAGCGTGTCCACACACAACCGCACAAGCTGCGTCACCACGAAGTGGACGTAGAGCCTCACGCCCACCCCGGCGAGCCCCGCTGCGTGGTATCGACCGATCATGAAGATTGCCTGCGCGAGCCGTCGCCGGGTTCGCGCCGCGAAAGCCGGCACGACGGCGAGGCGCGAAGCTGACGCCCCGAAGCGGTCGCCGTGATCGAGCCGCAACCTTCACACAGCGAGCGCTCGTTCCCACTGGAACCGAGCGACCTGGAGCGTCAGGATTTCCTTGCCTTCGTGTCGCACGAATTGCGCTCGCCCCTGAACGCCATCAAGGGCTGGGCCCACCTGCTCCGGAAGGCCGGCCCGCTGGCTCCCGCCCAAGCACGCGCGCTCGATGCCATCGAGCGCAGCGTGGCGACGCAGGCCCGGCTGATCGAAAGCCTGCTGGACGGCGCCCACCGTGATCCCGATGCCGCCACCGAGCGGCAGCACGGGGCCGGGCGCGCAGACGTGCTGGTGGTCGAGGACGACGACGACACACGCCACATGATCGAGCATCTCCTGCGCGAGCAAGGTTTCGAGCCGGCCGCGTTCTCGCGCACGGCCGACGCCTATGCCTACCTCGAGCGGATGCCTGCGCAGGCCCAGCCGCGGTTGATCGTGTCCGACATCGGCATGCCGGAAGAGGACGGCTACAGTTTCATCCGCCGCGTGCACGCAATGCACGCGCAACGCCACGAGCCGTCGCCGCCCGCCGTCGCGGTGACCGCCTTCACGAGCGATACTGCACGCCGTAGGGCGTTCGACGCCGGTTTCGAGGCTCATCTCGGCAAGCCGGTCGACCCCGCCGAGTTGCAGATCACTGTCGAACGACTGTTGCAGCGCGGACGCGGCCAACCGGTCCCATAATCTCCTCACACCGCGCTTCTCGCGCGGCATAACCGCCTCATGGGACACGCACTGATCGTCGAAGACGACACCGATGCTGCCGAAATGATGGCCGCGCTGATTGCCAGCGAGGGCTTCACGGCCGCCACGGCACACACGCTGCGGGATGCGCGCCGGCAGCTTGCGATGCGCGAGCCGGATCTCGTCCTGCTGGACCTGATGCTGCCCGACGGAAGCGGCATGGACCTGTTCAAGGAGCCCGACGCCCTGGCCAACACGGAGGTCGTCCTGATCACGGGCCATGCCAGCCTCGAGACGTCGATCCAGGCGCTGCGCATGGGCGCGGCCGACTACCTGATCAAGCCGTTCAACATCAAGCAGCTGCAGGGCATCCTCTCCCGGGTGACGCGCCCCTCCGCATTGAAGGCGGAGATCGCCGACTTGCAGGCCGAACTGGAGAAATCCGGGAAATTCGGTCACATGTACGGCCGTTCAGTGCCGATGCAGCGTGTTTACGCCCAGATTGCGCGCGTGGCGGGTACGGCCGTCACGGTACTGATCACCGGCGAGAGCGGCACGGGCAAGGAGGTTGCGGCCCGCACCATCCACGACCTTTCGCGCCGCCGCAAGCAGCCTTTCCTCGCCGTCAACTGCGGGGCGATCTCGCCGCACCTGATCGAGTCGGAGATCTTCGGTCACGAGAAAGGCAGCTTCACTGGCGCCGACCGGCAGCACCTGGGTTTCTTCGAGCGGGCCCACGGCGGGACGCTGTTCCTCGACGAGATCACCGAGATGCCGCTGGACCTGCAGGTCAAGCTGCTGCGGGTGCTCGAGACCGGGAGCTTCATGCGCGTCGGTTCCACTTCGCCGATCGAGACCGACGTTCGCGTGATCGCCGCCACCAACCGCGTGCCCGAGCAGGCCGTGACGATCGGCAAGCTGCGCGAAGACCTTCTCTACCGGCTCAACGTCTTCCCGATCCACCTGCCACCCCTGCACGACCGGCCCGAAGACGTCCCCCTGCTGGCCGAGTTCTTCCTCGGCGAGGTGTGCAAGCGCGAAGGCGAGCACAAGCGATTCGCCCCCGCGACCCTGGAAAAGCTGAGCGCCCATCGGTGGCCCGGCAACGTCCGCGACCTGCGCAACGTGGTCCAGCGGCTGTATTTGATGACCGACGGCCATGTGATCGGCGACGAGTGGCTCGATTTCGACGGCGGCCGCAGTGCCGGCGCTGCCGACGAGGCCACGATCACGGTGCGGATCGGCACGCCGCTGGCCGACGTCGAGCGCGCGGTGATCCTCGCGACCCTGCGCCGCTTCGACAACCACAAGGAAAAGACCGCCGCTGCGCTGGGCGTCAGCCTGAAGACGCTCTACAACCGTCTCAAGGACTACGCGCAAAAAGACGACGAATAGTGCCGTCAGGGCACGTGGTCCACGGCGCCCTCGACGCCGGCCTTCTCGGCGCAATGAGCGCAGCAGTAGAACGCGGCCCGCGCTTCGATGCCATGGCCCACGATCCGGCAACCGCAATGCGCGCAGATCGGCGCCAATTTGTGGATGGCGCACTCGAAGCTGTCGAACGTGTGCGCCTGGCCATTCAGCACCACTTCGAACGACAGGTGATAGTCATTGCCACAGACTTCGCACTTGGCCATGGCGCCCTCCGGCGTTCAGTGAAGGATGATGGGACGCGGCGGCGTGCCGGTCCGGTTGTCCGGGTCCGGCGGCAGTGGCGGGTCGGGAGGCGGGGGATCCAGCTCGGGCGGGAATTGCTCCTCGTCGAAGGGCGGGTGCGCCGGCCGCTCTCCCGGAACGGGTGGCGTCGAGTGCAGGGACATCGTCATGGTCTTCGCTCCTGGGGTGGCCAGACGCGGCAGTTGCCATGCCTGTCGGGCACACCCTTGAACTTGCGGAATCGGTCCCTATAATTCCGGCCTGCTAGCACTCTGCCCAGGCGAGTGCTAACGGAATGTAGTCAGGATATCGGTCCCTTCGAGCCGCATGCAGGTGAGCGCCAACTCGCGCACGAGCCGCACGGCCATTTCACTTTTGAGTCAAGGAGATGCAATGAAACTTCGTCCGTTGCACGATCGTGTGATCGTCAAGCGTCTGGAGCAGGAAACCAAGACCGCCTCGGGCATCGTGATCCCCGACAACGCCGCCGAGAAGCCCGACCAAGGCGAGGTTCTGGCCGTCGGCCCGGGCAAGCGCAACGAGAAGGGTGACTTCGTGGCCTTGAACGTCAAGGTCGGCGACCGCGTGCTGTTCGGCAAGTACAGCGGCCAGACCGTGAAGGTCGACGGCGACGAGCTGCTCGTGATGCGCGAGGAAGACCTCTTCGCCGTCGTCGAAGCCAAGTAATTCATCTTCAACTGAATCCGGAGAAATCAAATGGCAGCTAAAGACGTCGTGTTCGGCGGCGACGCCCGCGTGCGCTTGGTCGAGGGCGTGAACATCCTCGCCAACGCGGTCAAGGCGACGCTCGGCCCCAAGGGCCGCAACGTGGTTCTCGAGCGCAGCTTCGGCGCCCCCACCGTCACCAAGGACGGCGTGTCGGTGGCCAAGGAGATCGAGCTCAAGGACAAGCTCCAGAACATGGGTGCGCAGATGGTCAAGGAAGTGGCTTCCAAGACCAGCGACAACGCCGGCGACGGCACCACCACGGCCACCGTGCTCGCCCAGGCGATCGTGCGCGAAGGCATGAAGTACGTGGCGGCCGGCATGAACCCGATGGACCTGAAGCGCGGCATCGACAAGGCCGTGATCACGCTGGTCGAGCAGCTCAAGAAGCAGAGCAAGCCGACGACCACCAGCAAGGAGATCAGCCAGGTGGGCTCCATCTCCGCCAACAGCGACGAGTCGATCGGGAAGATCATCGCCGACGCGATGGACAAGGTCGGCAAGGAAGGCGTGATCACCGTCGAGGACGGCAAGTCGCTCGACAACGAGCTGGACGTGGTCGAGGGCATGCAGTTCGACCGCGGCTACCTGTCGCCGTACTTCATCAACAACCCCGAGAAGCAGTCGGCGATCCTCGAGAACCCGTACGTGCTGCTGTTCGACAAGAAAATCAGCAACATCCGCGATCTGCTTCCCACGCTGGAGCAAGTGGCCAAGGCCGGCCGTCCCCTGCTGGTGGTGGCCGAGGAAGTCGAAGGCGAGGCGCTCGCCACGCTGGTGGTGAACACGATCCGCGGCATCCTGAAGGTCGTGGCCGTCAAGGCGCCCGGCTTCGGCGACCGCCGCAAGGCCATGCTCGAGGACATCGCCATCCTGACCGGCGGCAAGGTGATCGCTGAAGAAGTGGGCCTGACGCTCGAGAAGGTGCAGCTGAGCGACCTCGGCCAGGCCAAGCGCGTCGAGGTGGGCAAGGAGAACACCACCCTCATCGACGGCGCCGGCGCCGGTGCCGACATCGAGGCGCGCGTCAAGCAGATCCGGGTGCAGATCGAGGAAGCGACGAGCGACTACGACCGCGAGAAGCTGCAGGAACGCGTGGCCAAGCTGGCCGGCGGCGTTGCAGTGATCAAGGTCGGCGCGGCCACCGAGATCGAGATGAAGGAAAAGAAGGCCCGTGTCGAGGACGCCCTGCACGCCACGCGTGCCGCGGTGGAAGAAGGCATCGTGGCCGGCGGCGGTGTCGCGCTGCTGCGTGCGCGCCAGGCTGCGGGCGCGATCAAGGGCGACAACCACGACCAGGAAGCCGGCATCAAGATCGTGCTGCGCGCCGTGGAAGAGCCGCTGCGCATCATCGTGGCCAACGCCGGTGACGAGCCGAGCGTGGTGCTGAACACGGTGCTGGCCGGCAAGGGAAACCACGGCTACAACGCCCAGAACGGCCAGTACGGCGACATGATCGAGATGGGCATTCTCGACCCGACGAAGGTGACCCGTACGGCGCTGCAGAACGCCGCTTCGGTCGCCGGCCTGATGCTGACCACCGAAGCGATGGTCGCCGAGGCCCCGAAGGACGAGTCCCCGATGCCCGGCGGCGGCGGCATGGGTGGCATGGGCGGCATGGGCATGGACATGTAAGTCCGGCCTCCAAGCCCGGTTCGACTCCAGCCCGCGGGTTCGCGCCCGCGGGCTTTTCTTCGTCTGCTGTGCATTGTTGAGATTTGCGCGCACACGCGTGCCGACAATCCGGCGCATCCGCTACCTCATCCCGATGACATGCACCCGCAGCTGCAACCCTTCGTCGACGACGAGCTCGCCCGCGCGCCGTTGCTGCTCGAAGAGGCGCTGCATGAGGCACTCGAGGCCACCAGCCAGGCGGACGCCCCGGAGGACCGCCGGTTCTCGCTCGAATTGCACGATGCGCTCAGCCGCGGCCGCACCCAGGCGCGCCAGCGGTTCGTGGAGTCACTGCGCGAGCAGCTGAACACCAGCTGCAAGCCGGGTCGCCGCGATGCGCGCCGATCACTGTCGCTGGTCGACGAGGATGCCGTGGCGGCCGACATCGAGCTGTTGCGCACGACCCAGGCGATCAAGGACACGGCCGAACACGAGCTGCGCGAACTGCGCGCTTTCACGTCGGCACTGGTCGGCGACCTGCACGTGGCGCACGACACGAATCCGCTGCGTCCGGAAGTGCACGCGAAGGCGCTGTGGGCGGCGGCGGCTGCGCTGCCGCTGTCGTCCAGCCGCCGCGTCGCGCTGATGCGCCACGCTGCGATGCCGTTCGCCCGGACGCTGCGCCGCGCCTATGCCGCCGCATGCACGCGGCTGGAGAACGCCGGCGTGGAGCCCGGCAACTTCCGCACGATCGTGGAGCCGACCGGCAAGCGCATGGCTGTGCCGCTCTCCCACTTGCGCGACACGATGCCGATGCCGCTGGACGAGCCTTGCGCCACGCCGTCGGCGCAGCCGGACCGGCAGGCCGTGGCGCTGCTCAGCCGGCTGTTCGACGCCATGCTGGCCGATGCGGCGGTGGCGGCCGACGTGCGCGTGCTGGTGTCGCACCTGCATACGCTGGCGGTGCGCGTGGCGTTGCGCGAACCGGCAGCGCTCGACTCGTATGCGCACCCGCTGTGGCGCTTCATCGACCGCATCAACTTCGTGTCGGAATTGCATCCGGGGGAACGCGATCCGTTGCGCATGAAGCTGCTGGCGTTCGTGCGGGCACTGCTGGACGGGCTGCTCAGGGAAGCCGTGCCGGATGCGAGCCTCTTTCGGCGCGGGCTGGACCGGCTGCGTGCCTTCGAGCAGCACCTCTACGAGCTGCGGCGCGCGGCGGCGGAGCCGGCCATCGAGGGGCTGCGTGCGCTGGCCGATCCTGCCGGCGGGGCCGGTGCGCAACTGCCCGCGCTGGATGTCGGATCGCTCGACACCGTGCCGGCACCCCTGCTCGAGAGAGGGCACTCGAAGGCTGTGCCGCCGCTGGCCGTGAACCTCGTGCCGGGGTGCTGGGTTCGCGTGTTCCTCGACGGGCGCTGGGCCACCAGCCAGCTGCTGTGGCGGGACATCGGCGGCAGCGCGTGGCTGGTGGCCGACGTGGACACCGCTGCGAGCTGGGCGCTGGCCCACTCTGCCCTGGAGCGCCTGCATGCGGACGGCCTGCTGAGCGAGCTGGCGCCGCGCTCGCTGGTGCAGGCGGCGGCGCAGGTGCTGGAACGGGAACTCGGCGTCATGGCGCACTGACGGCGGGGTGCGCCCAGCCGTGCAGCGCGAGGGCTGCGTCGGCGACGCCGCTCTTCTTCAGCGCGGAGAACAGCGTCACGCCCACGTCGGCGTGGTCGGTGGCGAGGTCTTCGAGCACCACTCCGGCCGCGCGCAGCGACGCGTCCGACTCCTTGCGGTTGAGCTTGTCGGCCTTGGTGAGCAGCACGAGCAGCTTGACCTCGCCGGTGCCGACGCGCCCGGCGATGAAGGCGAGCAGGCGCCGGTCGAGCTCGGTGAAGCCCAGGCGGGAATCGACCATCATCACGACGCCGGAGAGGCTGCGCCGGTAGGCGAGGTAGTCGGCCATCACCTGCTGCCAGCGCAGCTTCGCGTCTCGCTCGACGGCGGCATAGCCGTAGCCGGGCAGATCGGCGAGCATCGCGTCGGGCGCGTCCTTCGGACCGACCTCGAAAAGGTTGATGTGCTGGGTGCGCCCGGGCGTGCGAGACGCGAAGGCAAGACGCTTGTGCTGGGCCAGCGTGTTGATGGCGGTCGACTTGCCGGCGTTGCTGCGGCCGACGAAAGCGATCTCCGGAAGTTCGTTGGCGGGGAGCTGGTCGAGCCGGCTCGCGGTGGTGAGAAAGCGCGCCGTATGCGCCCAGGCCATGGCGGCTTCGGCTGTCGTTGTCATGGGGCATTGTAAAATCCACGGGTTTACCTCCCCGAAGCGCCCCGAATGAAGTCGATCTTCGCACTGCTGACCTCGACCCTGCTTGCCGCACCCGCGTGGGCCGCCGAGCCGCCAGCGGCCAAGCCGGACCTCGCGCGCGGCCAGGCGATTGCGACGCAGGTGTGCGCGGCATGCCATACGGTGGACGGCTCGCGCGGCAGCCCGGCCAACCCGATCCTGGCCGGCCAGCACCCCGAATACATCGTCAAGCAGCTGGTCGAGTTCAAGGCGGACAAGCGCCAGAACCCGATCATGAAAGGCTTCGCGTCCGCGCTGTCCGAGGAGGACATGAAGAACGTGGCTGCCTTCTACGCGAGCAAGAAGGCCAAGCCCGGGTTCGCGAAGAACAAGGAACTGGTGGTGCTGGGCCAGCGCATCTACCGTGGCGGCATCACGGGCCCGCAGGTTGCGGCCTGTGCCGGCTGCCACAGCCCCACGGGCGCGGGCATTCCGGCGCACTACCCGCGCATCGGCGGCCAGCACGCCGACTACGTCGAGACGCAGATGCTCGCGTTCCGCTCGCGCGCTCGCACCAACAGCCCCGAGATGACGGCCATGGCCGAGCGCATGAGCGACCGCGAGATCAAGGCGGTGTCCGACTACATCGCCGGCCTGCGCTGAAACGCCGGCGGGGAAGTCTCCCGCGATGAGCGACGACGCCACTTCCGGCCTGCTGATCCGCAGCGGCTCGCGGCCGTGGCGCGAGGCGGTGGAGCTCGTGTCGTCGATGCGGTTCGCGATCTCGCTGCTGACCACCATCTGCATCGCCTCGGTGGCAGGCACCGTGGTGCGGCAGCACGAGCCGTTCAACAACTACGTCAACCAGTTCGGGCCGTTCTGGGCCGAGGCGTTCGGCGCCACCGGGCTGTACACCGTCTACAGCGCCTGGTGGTTCCTGCTGATCCTCGCCTTCCTGGTCGTGTCGACGAGCCTGTGCATCGCGCGCAACACGCCGAAGGTGATCAGCGATCTGCGTGCGTTCAAGGAGCGGGTGCGCGAGCAGGCGCTGCGCGCGTTCCATCACAAGGCCGAGGGCACCGTGGCGCTGGCGCCGGATGCCGCGCTCGCGCGCATGGACGCGCTGCTCGGCGCGCGCGGCTGGCGTGCCAAGGTGGACGTGCGGCCGCACGGCACCATGATCGCGGCACGCAAGGGCATGGCGAACAAGGTGGGCTACCTCGCGGCGCACTCGTCGATCGTGCTGATCTGCCTGGGGGGACTGGCCGACGGCGACCTGGTCGTGCGCGCGCAGATGGCGTTCTCCGGCAAGAGCACGTATGCCGGTGGCGGGCTGATCAGCGAGGTGCCGGCACAGCACCGGCTGCCCGCGGCCAACCCGACGTACCGCGGCAACCTGATGGTGCCCGAGGGCGCACGCGCCGGCACCGCCATTGTCTCGATGCCGGACGGGATCGTGCTGCAGGACCTGCCGTTCGACGTGGAGCTGAAGAAGTTCATCGTCGAGTACTACGACACGGGCATGCCGCGGCTGTTCGCGAGCGAGATCGTGATCCACGACCACGCCACGGGCGAGGCCCGGGCGGCGACGGTGAAGGTGAACGAGCCCGCCTTCCACCGCGGCGTGGCGATCTACCAGAGCAGCTTCGACGACGGCGGCAGCAAGCTGAAGTTGCGTGCGATTCCGCTGAAGGGCGGCGGCGCGCCGTTCGAGCTCGAGGGCACCGTGGGCGGCAACTCGCAGATCACGAACGGCGCGGAACAGCTCGGGGTGGAGTTCACGGGCCTGCGGGTGATCAACGTCGAGAACCTCGCCGGCGCCGGCGGTGCCACCGACGTGCGCAAGGTGGACCTGGCCGACTCGCTGCGCGAGCACCTCGGCACGGGCGCGAAGGGCGGCCCCCGGCGCACGCTGCGCAACGTCGGACCGTCGGTAACCTACAAGCTGGTCGACGCGGCCGGCCAGCGGCGCGAGTTCCACAACTACATGCTGCCCGTGGAGCTGGACGGCCAGCGGGTGTTCCTCGTCGGCATGCGCGACGACGTGAACGAGTCGTTCCGCTACCTTCGCATTCCAGCCGACGAGAAGGACACGATGGACGGTTGGCTGCAGCTGCGGCGCGCGCTCGGCGATGCGCGGCTGCGCGAGGAGGCGGCCGCGCGCTACGGACGCGCCGCGGCGCCGAACGAGCAGCCGCAGATGGTGGCGCCGCTGGAGGCGACGGCGCTGCGGGCGCTGTCGCTGTTCTCGGGCGCGGAGCCGCCCAAGGAAGGCGCGCCGGCCGCTTCGGGGTTGCAGGCGGTCGCGAAGTTCCTGGAGAGCAACGTGCCGGAAGCGGACCGCGCCCGCATCTCCGACGTGCTGCTGCGCATCCTCGGGGGCAGCCTGTTCGAGCTCAACAACCTCGCGCGCGCGCAGGCCGGGCTCGCGCCGCTCGCTGGCGACGAGCGGACGCAGGCGTTCATGACGCAGGCGCTGGTGTCGCTTTCCGACAGCTACTTCTACCCCGCACCGGTGCTCCTGCAGCTGGCGGACTTCACGCATGTGCAGGCGAGCGTCTTCCAGGTGGCGCGCGCTCCGGGCAAGACGCTGGTGTACCTGGGCGCGGTGCTGCTGATCGTGGGGGTGTTCACGATGCTGTACGTTCGGGAACGCCGCCTGTGGATCTGGCTCCAACCGGGGCCCGATGGCGGCACGCGCGTGCAGACGGCGCTCTCCACCACCCGCCGCACCCTCGACTCCGACGCCGAGTTCGACCAGATGAAATCCGAGATCCTGCAGGGGACACCATGAACAGCACGACGCTCGCCATCGGCCGACCGGGGCTGCTCACGCGCCGCAGCCCGTTCGACTGGGCCTTTGCTCTGCTCGTGATCGCAGGCACCGCGTTCGCGTTCGCGCGCTACGGCGCCGCAATGGACGTGTACGAGACGTGGATCCTCGCCGGCGCGGCGCCGGCGGTGGTGGCGCTCGGCTGGTTCTGGGGCCCGTTGCGCGGGCTCGCGCTGGTGGTGTGCGGCGCCGCGCTGCTGGCCATCTCGCTGTACGCACGGGCCACCGACGGCTTCGGCGCGGACCTGGCGCAGGCCGACAACGTGTTCCTGCTGAAGTACCTGCTGTCGAGCCAGAGCGCGATCCTCTGGATGAGCCTGCTGTTCTTCATGAGCACCGCGTTCTACTGGATCGGGCTCGTGGCGGGCGGCACGGACAACACCGCGCAGCGGCTCGGATCCTGGCTCGCGTGGGCTGCCGTGGGGATGGCGCTCGTGGGCACGCTGGTGCGCTGGTACGAGAGCCACCAGATCGGGCCGGAGATCGGGCACATCCCGGTGAGCAACCTGTACGAAGTGTTCGTGCTGTTCGCGTGGCTGACGACGGCGTTCTACCTCTATTTCGAGCAGCACTACCGCACACGGGCGCTCGGCGCCTTCGTGATGCTGATCGTGAGCGCTTCGGTCGGCTTCCTGCTCTGGTACACGCTGGTGCGGGAGGCGCACGAGATCCAGCCGCTGGTGCCGGCGCTGCAGAGCTGGTGGATGAAGCTGCACGTGCCGGCGAACTTCATCGGCTACGGCACCTTCTCGCTGTCGGCGATGGTGGCGCTGGCCTATCTGCTGAAGACCGGGTCCGGGCGCAGCCTGTGGACGGGCCTCGTGGGAGTGCCCACCGTGCTGGCCGTCGTGCCGCTGCTGGGCTTCTGGGCGGCCGCCACGCCCGAGGCGGCGCCGGCGCTGGCCAAGACGCTGCGCATGGTGCTGCCGGTGATCGCGTTCTTCGCGCTCGCCGTCGCCGGGCGCCGCGTGCTGAACGCGCGCACGCCCGATCCGACCCTGATGGACGACCTGATGTACAAGGCCATCGCGGTGGGATTCGCGTTCTTCACGATCGCGACGATCCTCGGCGCGTTCTGGGCCGCCGAGGCGTGGGGCGGCTACTGGAGCTGGGACCCGAAGGAGACGTGGGCGCTGATCGTCTGGCTCAACTACGCGGCCTGGCTGCACATGCGGCTGATGAAGGGCCTGCGCGGCGGCGTGGCGGCCTGGTGGGCGCTCTTCGGGCTGGTGGTGACCACCTTCGCGTTCCTGGGCGTGAACATGTTCCTGTCCGGCCTGCACTCGTACGGCGAGCTCTGAGGTGCCGCGGCTATAGTGCCCGGCATGCCGTTCGTACGCCGCAACCCCGAGGGAGACGTCGACAGCCTGCATCGCAGCGACGATGCCGGCGTGCTGGAGTTCCTGCCCGACGACCACCCCGACGTGCGCGCCTTCCTGGGCGCCGCGCCGGTGGAGCCGGACGCCTTCGGCCGGCTCGACGCCGACTTCGTGCGCGTGCTCGAGGACGTGATCGACACGCTGATCGTCAAGAACGTCATCAACATCACCGACCTGCCGGAGCAGGCGCAGGCGAAGCTCTTCGCGCGCAAGAGCTTTCGCGAGCGGGTCACCCGGCACTCGCTCAAGCTGTTCGGCGACTCGGGTTTCTCCGAGGTCATCGACGACACGAATTTCGGCGACCTGCGGTAAATCGGAACCCGGCGTAAGGTACGGGTTCGAACGGCGACGAACGGAAGTCGTTCGCTGGAGCCGCCATGCCATCGCTGGAAGACCGAGGTTTTGTCCATCCCGTCGCGTCGGAAATCACGCCGCGCGACGTCTACGAGGGCCGGCGCACGCTGCTGCGCCTGCTGGCCGTCGGCGGCGCGGGCCTGGCCCTCGGCATTCCCGCTCGTGCGCAGGTGTCCGGGCCCGGCAAGCTGCCGAAGCTGGCCGGGGCGCGCAGCGCCGTCTCCGGCGCCGCGACGATGGAAAAGCCCACGTCGTACGAGGACGTGACCACCTACAACAACTTCTACGAGTTCGGCACCGACAAGTCGGACCCGGCCGAACGTGCCCACACGCTGAAGACGCGGCCGTGGACCGTTGCGGTCGAAGGCGAGGTGTCCAAGCCCAAGACGTTCGACATCGACGAGCTGATGAAGCTCGCGCCGATGGAAGAGCGCATCTACCGGCTGCGCTGCGTGGAGGGCTGGTCGATGGTGGTGCCCTGGGTGGGGTGGTCGCTGGCGTCCCTCGTGCGGGAGGTGCAGCCCACGGGCAATGCGAAGTTCGTCGAGTTCGTCTCGCTGGCCGACAAGGCGCAGATGCCCGGGGTGCGCTCGCGCGTGCTCGATTGGCCGTATGTCGAGGGACTGCGCCTGGACGAGGCGATGCACCCGCTGACGCTGCTCGCCATACAGGCCGAAGGCGAGCAGCTGCCGAACCAGAACGGGGCGCCGCTGCGGCTCGTGGTGCCGTGGAAGTACGGGTTCAAGTCGGCGAAGTCGATCGTGAAGATCCGCTTCGTGGAGAAGCAGCCGAAGACGGCGTGGGAGCAGTCGGCGCCGCAGGAGTACGGCTTCTTCTCGAACGTGAACCCGAAGGTGGACCATCCGCGCTGGAGCCAGGGCACCGAGCGGCGCATCGGCGAGGACGGGCTGCTCGCGCGCAAGCGGCCGACGCTGATGTTCAACGGCTACGAGTCGCAGGTCGGGCAGCTTTATGCCGGCATGGACCTCAAAAAGAACTACTGACGTGGAGACACGACCCCCCCGAAGCGCCTTCGGCGCCGCCCCCCAGGGGGCCGAGCCCGGACACGGAAGGTCCAGCGGACCTTCCGTGCCTGTTCATGCGTCGTGGGACGCGCGAAGCGCGGTGGAGCAACTGAGGTGAAGAACGTTCTCCTGCATCCGGTGGCCAAGCCGCTGGTTTTCGCCGCCGGGCTGCTGCCTTTCACGCTCCTGCTTTGGGGCGCGATCGCGAACACGCTGGGCGCGAATCCGGCAGAGGCGCTGATCCGCGGGAACGGGGACTGGACGCTGCGGTTCCTTTGCCTGACGCTGGCGGTGACGCCGCTGCGCCAGTGGACCGGCTGGCACGCGCTGGCGCGCTTCCGGCGCATGCTCGGCCTCTACACGTACTTCTACGGCGTGCTGCACTTCGTCTCGTACGCGTGGCTCGACATGGGCTTCTGGGTCGAGGACATCGTGCGCGACATCGCCAAACGGCCGTTCATCCTCGTCGGCTTCACGGCCCTCCTGCTGATGACGCCGCTGGCCGCCACTTCGTTCAACCGCGCGGTGAAAGCGCTGGGCGCGGCACGCTGGCAGGCGCTGCACCGCACGGTGTATGCCATCGCGCTGCTCGGGCTGCTGCACTTCTTCTGGATGCGCGCGGGGAAGAACGACTTCGCGGAGTGGTCGATCTACGCGGTGGTCCTGTCGGTGCTGCTCGGGTGGCGCCTGCTGAAGGCGGTGCAGCGGGGTGCGGCTCAGCGCATGAAGCCGGGCAGCCAGAGCGCGAGCGGCTGGAACTCGAGCACGACCGCGAGGGCGACGACCAGGGCGGCCACGAACAGCCAGACGCCGCGGTAGATCTGCCCCAGCGACACGGTGGGCAGCAGCGCGTTCAGCACGAACAGGTTCATGCCGACGGGCGGCGAGATCAGGCCGATCTGCACCACGAGCACGATGAGCACGCCGAACCAGACCGGGTCGAACCCGAGCTGCGTGACGATGGGAAAGAAGACCGGCAGCGTGAGCAGCACCATCGACAGCTCTTCCATGATGGTGCCGAGCACGACGTAGATCACCATCATCGCGCCGACCACGGCCAGCGGCGGCAGGCCGAGGTGCACGATGGTTTCCTTGAGGTCGTTCGGCATCGACGTGAAGTTGACGAAGTTGGCGAACATCATCGCGGCGATGAGCACCGTGAACAGCATCGCGGTGGTGCGTGCGCTGTCGACCAGCACCTCCACCAGCACGCGCGGCGTGAGGGTGCGGCGAGCGAGCGCGAAGAAGAAGGCGCCCGACGCACCGATGCCCGCGCCCTCGGTGGCCGTGAAGACGCCGCCGTAGATGCCGCCCAGCACCACGACGACGAGCAGCGCGACGCCCCAGATGCCGCGCAGCGCGGCCCGGCGCTCGGGCCAGCCGGTGCGCTCGCCGGCGGGCCCGGCGGCCGGATCGCGCCGGGTGATCCAGGCGACGCCGACCATCAACAGGCCCGCGCACAGCAGGCCGGGCAGCACGCCGGCGGCAAAGAGCTTGCCGATGTGCGTCTCGGTGACGATGCCGTAGATCACCATGATGGTGGACGGAGGAATCATGATGCCGAGCGTGCCGCCGGCGGCAATGACGCCGGCGGAGAGGTAATCGGCGTAGCCGTGGCGCTGCATCGACGGGTAGGCGA
>Ga0247820_10000913_pt1 | contig 16517 bp, 14 predicted proteins | sample 13C_Glucose_Day1_2_FD_192480 | JGI IMG/M metagenome (GOLD analysis project Ga0247820, IMG submission 192480) | Soil microbial communities from agricultural site in Penn Yan, New York, United States - 13C_Glucose_Day14 | ecosystem: Environmental > Terrestrial > Soil > Agricultural land | place...
GTGCTGAGGGCGCTCTTTATTGCCGCGCAGCCCGAAGGCGCGGACCGCGACGACGACGTGCGCCAGGCCGCGAGCAGGGTCCGCCTCGCTCCCCCGGAGCCCCTGGCGGTGATCTCGACGCAAGACGCACGCGTGATGAGCGAGCAGGCACGTGACATCGTCGCTCGCCGTGGCGACAGCGAAGCAGCGCTGGGCCTGTTGACTCGCGCCTTCGCGGCCGACCCGGTGGACATCGAGATCGCGGGCAACCTCGCGTCGCTGTGGCTGAGGCAACGCCCGGCGCAAGCCGAGATCGCGCGCCAGCTCTCACTGCATGCGCTGACCCTCCCCCATGCCGCTCATCCCTACGGCCGCATCAAGGACTGGACCACCTTCGCCGTGGCGAGTGCGCTGACAGGCCGCGAGCGCGACGCGCGCAACGCCTGGCTCGTCACCCTCGCGCTGGCGCCCAACGTGGAAAGCCAATGCCGCGCCGCCGCCAACGCGTACGCCATGCACGGAGAACCCGTGCGCCGCTCGGTGGAGGACATGCTGGCCCGATTGCACTCGACCGGCCGGTCGCAGCGATCGCCGTTGTGCGAGTGGGCACCGCATTGGGCCGGTTCGGGCCGGTAGCGCGGCGGGGGCATCGACGATCAGGCAGTCGCCGTCACCAGTTCCTTGAACCGGGCCAGCGACTGCGACGCATCGCCGACCCGGCAGTTCATGATCACCGGCGAGCTCACTCCGGCATCCGTGAGCGGCACATAGACCAGGCCCTCGCGGTGCAAGCCCTCGACCGACCGCGGCACCAGGGCGTAACCCACGCCGGCGACGACGAGCCCGATGGCGGTCTGCATCTCGTTGGCCTCCAGCGCCACCGTCGGCGTGAGACCGCGCGACCGGAACATGTCCAGGACCTGGTCCGCATAGCTGGGACGAGGCTTGGCGGGATAGAGCAGCAGCGCCTCGCCGACCAGGTCGGCCAGCGCCAGGCGCTTGCGGCGCGCCAGGCGATGGGTGGCCGGCAGCGCGGCCACCACGCGCTCGTCCGTCACCACCTCGCCTTCGATGCGGTCATCGTCGAACCGCAGCCGGCCGAATCCGACATCGATGCGACCGGCTTTCAACGCCTCGATCTGCTGCAGCGTGGTCAGCTCCGACAGGCCCACATCGATCTCCGGCTCGGTCTCGCGGAAGCGCCGGATGACCTCGGGCAGCGGACCGTAGAGCGTCGACGGCACGAATCCGATGCCGAACCACGTGCGACGCCCCTGCGCGATGCGCCGCGTGGTCGCGCGCACCTCCTCCAGCCGCCCCAGCATCTGCACCGCCTGTCCATGGAAGAACTGGCCCGCGGGTGTGAGCCGCAGCGGCCGTGCGCGCCGGTCGAAGAGCTGCGCGCCGAGCTCTTCCTCGAGCTGGCGGATCTGCCGGCTCAGCGGTGGCTGGGCGATGTGCAACTGCTCCGCGGCCCGGCTGAAGTTGAGCTCGCGTGCGACGGCCGCGAAGTAGCGCAGGTGGCGAAGTTCCATGGCGATACCTGCAAGGTATGAAGGCGGACCCAAACGATATTGGACCGGGCGCCGTTCAGCAACCAATATACGGTCATGGAAACACGCCCCCGCATCGAATCGATAGAAGCCGTGCTGGTCGACCTGCCGACCATCCGCGCCCACAAGCTGGCCATGACGACGATGTCGCGGCAGACGCTCGTCATCGTCCGCCTCCTCGACAGCGACGGCATCGTCGGCCTCGGCGAAGCCACCACGATCGGGGGGCTGGCCTACGGCGACCAGAGCCCGGAAGGTATCAAGAGCGCGATCGACACCTACATTGCGCCGCTGCTGCGCGGCACGGATGCGACGAACGCGAATGCCGCCATGGCGCTCGTGGCCAAGTCGGTCCAGGGCAACTCGTTCGCCAAGTCGGCCGTGGAGACCGCCCTGCTGGACGCGCAAGGCCAGCGGCTGGGCCTGCCGATCCATGCGCTGCTCGGCGGTGCGGTACGGAACACGCTGCCGGTGCTGTGGACGCTGGCCAGCGGCGATGCCGCGCGGGACATCGACGAGGCGCACGCGCTCATCGAGGCGCGGCGCCACCGGGTCTTCAAGCTGAAGATCGGCGGCGGCGAGCCGGCCGCGGACATCGCCCACGTGCAGGCGATCCGACGCGGCCTGGGCGATGACGTGATGCTGACGGTCGATGTCAACCAGGCGTGGGACGAGCCGACCGCGGTGCGCGGCATCGCAGCGCTCGAAGCCGCGGGCGTCGGCCTCATCGAGCAGCCCGTGGCCAGCCGCAATCGGCGCGCGCTCGCGCGCCTGGCGCAACGCTTCGACGTCCCCATCATGGCCGACGAGGCCGTGCACGATGCGATCGACGCGTTCGACCTTGCGTCTGCGGGCGCCGCCGATGTGTACGCGCTCAAGATCTCGCAGGCCGGTGGCCTGTGGCCGACGCTGCGCGCTGCGGCCGTGGCCGACGCTGCGGGCGTGGGCCTGTACGGCGGCACGCTGCTCGAGGGCAGCATCGGCAGCGTCGCTGCCGCGCACGCGTTCGCTGCCTGCCCGCGGCTGGCCTTCGGCACCGAGCTGTTCGGACCGCTGCTGCTGAAGGACGATGTCGTGCTGGAGCGTCCCGTCTACCGGGACTTCGAGATGGTCCTGCCCCAGGTCCCGGGCCTGGGCATCCGCCTGGACACCGACAAGCTCGACTTCTACCGGCGCGACCGCGGCACGCGGACCGTCGCCGTCACTGCCTGAGGACCGCCATGCTTTTCCACGTGCAGATGACCGTCCGGCTGCCGCAAGACATGCCGCGTGAAGCGGCCGATGAATTGAAGGCGCGCGAGAAGGCGCTCGCGCAGGAACTGCAGCGCGCGGGAACGTGGCGCCATCTCTGGCGCATCGCCGGCCGCTACGCCAACGTGAGCATCTTCGACGTGCCGGACAACGCCGCGCTGCACGACACGCTGATGTCGCTGCCCCTCTTCCCCTACATGGACATCGAGGTGCAGCCGCTCTGCCGCCACGCATCGTCCATCCACGACGACGACCGCTGACCTGGCGGCTCGCGCCCGACACCCATTCTTCTGGAGACACCGTGATTCGTCGAACCCTCCTCGCCAGCGCCGCCGCGGCCCTGTGCACCCTCTCCGCCGGCGCCGCACTCGCGCAGCCCGACGCCTACCCCAGCAAGCCGATCAAGTGGGTCGTGCCGTTCCCGCCGGCCGGCGCGATGGACACCATTGCCCGGACCCTCGGCGACCACATGGGCCGAAAGCTGGGCCAGACCTTCGTCATCGAGAACCGCCCGGGCGCGGGCGGCAACATCGGTGTCGACGCGGTGGCCAAGGCCGCCCCGGACGGCTACACGATGCTGATCGTGGCCAACGGGATGGCGGTGAACAAGTTCCTCTACAGCAAGCTGAGTTACGACCCGGAGAAGAACTTCGCGCCGGTCTCGCTGCTGGCCGTCGTGCCCAACGTCCTGGTCACCAATGTCGCCCAGTCGAAGGCCAAGACGGTCGCCGACGTGATCGCCCTGGCCAAGGCCCAGCCCGGCAAGTCCACGTTCGCCTCGGCGGGCAATGGCACCTCGATCCACCTTGCCGGCGAACTGTTCGCATCGATGGCCAAGGTCGACATGCTGCATGTGCCGTACAAGGGCAGCGGCCCGGCCGTGACCGACCTCATCGGCGGACAGGTCGACTACATGTTCGACAGCATCACTTCCGCGGCCCCGCACATCCAGTCGGGCAAGCTGCGAGCGATCGGCGTGACCACGCTCAAGCGCTCGTCGGCGTTGCCGAATGTCCCGACCATCGCCGAAGCCGGCCTGCCCGGATACGAGCTGTCGCCCTGGTTCGCGGTCTACATGCCCGCGGGCACTCCCCAGCCCATCGTCGACAAGATGAATGCGGCGCTTCTCGAAGCCATGAAGCTGCCGGACGTCCAGGCCCGCTTTGCCGCCATCGGCGCCGAACCCATCGGCAGCACGCCGCAACAGCTCGCGACGCACCTCACCGCCGAGATGGCGAAGTGGGGCAAGATCATCCAGGAACGCGGCATCCGGGCAGACTGACACCTGTGCCATCGCGAAATGGCGGCGCGCCGCCGAGCCCGGGATCGAGCCTCCGACTGATGGCCGAACCGGATCCACGTCGCGCAAGTCGTGCACTTCAGGCACAGTAGGCCGAACACCCGGCAACCCACAGGAGACGGCCATGTACCAGAAGGTCCTCGTCCCGGTCGACGGCAGCGCGACATCCGAACTCGGCCTGCAGGAAGCGATGAAGCTCGCAAGACTCACGGGGGCAAGCGTGCGATTGCTGCACGTCGTGGACGTCCTGTCGCTGGCCATTGCCGGTGCAGGCACGGCTGGCGTCGCGGGGGACATGCTGGCCGCCGTCCGCGAGAGCGGCCGGACGATCCTGCGACGGGCCGAGGCCTCCGTGCAGGCGGCCCAACTGACTGTCGACACCGTCTTGCACGAGAACACCTCGGGCCGCGTCGCGGAGATCATCGCCGACGAGGTCACGTCCTGGGGTGCCGACCTCGTCGTGCTCGGCACCCACGGCCGCCGCGGCGTCGGACGGCTGATCCTCGGCAGCGACGCCGAGCAGGTGCTGCGGCTGTCATCGGTCCCGGTGCTGCTGGTGCGCGACAAGACGGCCGCGCGCGGCTGAAGGGCTTCCGATGCAATTGATGCCGGTAGATTGAGGCCTCGACGTGGACGGCTGAGCGACAATGCGAATCTCCATTGGCGGCCACTCGAGCGCATGTCCATCAAGGCTCTCGTCTTCGACGTATTCGGCACGTTGGTCGACTGGCGCACTTCCGTCGCGCGAGAAGCGCAGGCCGCCCTCTCGCCTCTTGGAGTCGTGCTCGACTGGCACGCGTTCGCCGACGCCTGGCGCGACCAGTACCAACCTGCAATGGAGGAGGTCCGCAGCGGGCGACTGCCCTTCAGCAAGCTCGATGCGCTGCATCGGCGCAATCTCGATGTGGTGCTGGATCGCTTCGCGCTCCGCCAAGTCGACGAGCCGACACGTGTAGATCTCAACCTCGCCTGGCATCGACTGGATGCATGGCCCGATGTCCGGCCGGGGCTGGCCCGACTTCGCGACAGCCATTGGCTGGCACCGTGCTCGAACGGCAACATCTCCCTGATGGTCGATCTGGCGCGCCGGAACGGCCTCGTCTGGGATGCGATCCTCGGGGCAGAGCTCGCCCGCGACTACAAGCCCAAGCCCGCCGTCTACCTGGCGGCCGCCGCGGCCTTCGACTGCGCGCCCGCAGAGATCATGATGGTGGCAGCCCACTCGTCGGACCTGGCTGCCGCGGCGACCGCCGGATTGCGCACGGCCTTCATTGCACGTCCCGATGAGCAGGGGCCGGGCAAGGGCGAGCGCCACGCAAGCACCCGCGTCGACGTGGAGGCGACGAGTCTGCTCGATCTGGCCGATCGGCTCGCAACGGGCGCAGAATGAGCAAGGCAGTGCGTGCAATTAACAGTCAAGGAGACGAGCATGAGCAAGCGTGATGTGGTGGTGCTGGGCGCCGCCCGGTCGGCGATCGGCACCTTCGGGGGTGCGCTGTCCGACATCGAGCCGGCCGACCTGGCCGGCACCGTGATGAAGGAGGCCGTCAAGCGCTCCGGCGTCGACCCGAAGGCCATCAACTACGTGACCGTGGGCAACACGATTCCCACCGAGGGCCGTTTCGCCTACGTGGCGCGCGTGGCGGCCATCCAGGCCGGGCTGCCGATGGATTCGGTGGCGATGTCGGTCAACCGCCTGTGTTCGTCGGGCCTGCAGGGCATCGTGACGACGGCTCAGAACATCCTGCTCGGCGACTGCGACTACGGCATCGGCGGCGGCGTGGAAGTGATGAGCCGCGGCGGCTACCTGTCGCCGGCGATGCGCACGGGCGCGCGCATGGGCGACACCAAGCTCGTCGACATGATGGTCGCCACGCTGACCGACCCGTTCGGCGTCGGCCACATGGGCGTCACGGCCGAGAACCTGGTGACGAAGTGGGGCATCACGCGCGAGGAGCAGGACGCGCTGGCCGTGGAGTCGCACCGCCGCGCGGCCTCGGCCATCGCGGAGGGGCGCTTCAAGTCGCAGATCGTTCCGATCGTGAAGCAGACGAAGAAGGGCGAGGTCGTCTTCGATACCGACGAGCACGTGAAGGCGAACACGACACTCGAGACGCTGGCGAAGATGAAGCCCGCGTTCAAGAAGGATGGCTCGGTGACGGCGGGCAACGCCTCCGGCATCAACGACGGCGCGGCCTTCTTCGTGCTGGCCGACGCCGCCGTGGCTGCCGCGGCCGGGCAAAAGCCGCTCGCCAGGCTGGTGAGCTACGCGGTGGCCGGCGTGCCCAACGAGATCATGGGCGAGGGCCCGATCCCGGCCACGAAGCTGGCGCTGAAAAAAGCCGGTCTGCGGCTCGACCAGATGGACGTGATCGAGAGCAACGAAGCCTTCGCGGCGCAGGCGATCGCGGTGGCGCGAGGCCTCGAGTTCGACCTGAAGAAGGTGAACGTGAACGGCGGTGCGATCGCGCTGGGCCACCCGATCGGCGCCTCCGGTGCGGTGCTCGCCACCAAGGCGGTGTCGGAACTGCACCGCACCGGCGGCCGCTACGCGCTCGTGACGATGTGCATCGGCGGCGGGCAGGGCATCGCCGCAGTGTTCGAGCGAATCTGACGGCCTCGGCGAGGATCACGGCATCGGCTGGTGAGTCCCGCGCCGTGCGAGCGCGGGCCAGGGCAAGTCCTCACGCTTGGCGATGGACCGCCAAATGCGATGAACCTCCGAAAGCACCACGGGGTCATCGCTCTCGTGAAGTCCATTCGTCACTTCGGTACGAACGTCGAGGACTTGGCAGTTCGGGTAGTCGCGTGCACGCAAATCGGGATCGATGCTCACGAAGATCGCCAGGGTCGGCACATCGAATCCCGCCGCAATGTGTATGGCCGAGCTGTCCGTTCCGATGACTGCCGAGGCCCCCTTGATCCAGGCAACGAAATGGTCGAGGTTGCGCGAGTGCTGGGAGACGTCTCGGTAGTGCGGATGCGAGATCGGATGAAAGCCGAGCACCGGTAGGCGATAGTGGTGCCAGATGCGATCGACCATCGTCGCGGCATGCTCTTGCGGGACGGTGCGCAAGGGCGTGCTTGCTTGATCACAGAACAGGACATAGCTACAGCCCGACCACGGTGCCTGGACCGAGGGCACGGGCACACGCGACAACCAACGATTGGCCTTGGCGGAAGCAGGTACCGCGTCCAACGAGATGCCCAACCCGCGAACGAAGAAGTCCACCATCGGCTCGCTGCCGAACAATGGCCAATAGGGAAAGTCGGACAGATCCACGACGTCTTCCGCGATCGCCTGCAGCGGCCTGGGCAGGTACGTCACCGGCTCGACGATGTGCCTGGCGAGCTGATAGAGCCGTTCGACAAAGGGCGGTGCGTGAGGCGTTCGATAGAGGTGAATGCGCAGCGTGGGATGCTTCTCCTTCAGCCAGGCAAGCGCGTTCATGCCAATGACCGAGTCGCCGAGCGCGACGCCCATGCCGTTGAGCACGTGCAGCGCGTCGCTCCCGGGTACTCGCCAATGAAACGGTCGGCGACCCGCATGGCGGACATCGCGATGGGACGAAAGCCGAGTCCATCCTGTCGACTGCACTCGCAGGTGCGGCAGATCGTAGGGCAGCCAAACATTGCCCGCACCGTCTACAAGTGCTTCTCCCTGAAGCGACGCCGACTGCTCGGCCGCGGTGTCCGCCATGCTGCTCCCATGCAATTCGCGCTGAGTGGCGCGAGCACGAAAGCAGTTCCCGGCCTGGCCCAGCGGCCTTCAGGCATGGTGGATGGGAGTCTTCGAACGGAGGTGCACCGGCGCGAAGGTCGGTGTCCTGGTGCGAAAGCGCAGAGCGCGCGAATCAGGACGTCGGCGCGTCAGTTCGCATCAACCCGGCGCAGCGCCCTGCGTGGCGGTATACACCGAATACAGCGACTGGCTCGCCGCCATGAAGAGGCGGTTGCGCTTCGGGCCACCAAAGCACACGTTGCCGCACACCTCAGGCAGCCGGATGCGGCCGATGATCTGGCCTTGCGGCGTCCACACCGTCACCCCGCTGTAGCCCACGCGGCGCCCGGCGTTGCTGGAACACCATAGATTGCCCTCCACGTCTGCGCGCACGCCGTCGGGCCCGCACTTCACACCGTCGACCATGAAGTTGCTGAACAGCTTGCCGTTGTGCAGCTTGTTGTCAGAACCCACATCGAACACGTGCATGTCGCCCTTGCCGCCGGCGATCGTGTCGCCCGGACCTTGCCCCGTGCTCACGACATAGAGCTTCTTGTAGTCGGGCGAGAAGCACAGACCGTTCGGGTCCGGCACCAGGTCTTCACCGGCAACTTGCGTCAGCGTGCCGCTCTTGTCGAGGCGGTAGACGGCGGTCGGCAATTCGCGCTTGTAGGCGCCGATCTCCGGAGGCTGCCCGAGCTTGGGGTTCATCCGCCCTGCCTTGTTCGCCGGGCCGCCGGCGGCGTCGACCGCGCCCTCATAGAGCTGGGCGCCGTACGGCGGGTCCGTGAACCAGTAGCTTCCGTCGGGATGGGGCACGACATCGTTCGGCGAGTTGAGCCGCTTGCCGCCGAAGGTCGACGCGAGCACCGTCACCGACCCGTCCAACTCATAGCGCACGAGGCGACGAGTGAGGTGTTCGCACGACAGTTGCCTGCCCTGAAAGTCGAACGTATTGCCGTTGCTGTTGTTCGACGGTGCACGGAACACGCTCACGTGGCCGTCGTCCTCGCTCCAGCGCAACTGTCGGTTGTTCGGAATGTCGCTCCACACCAGGAAGCGGCCCACCGAATTCCATGCCGGCCCTTCGGACCACAGAGCGCCGGTCCATTGGCGCTGAATCGGCGCGTTGGGCTGACGCAGACCGTCGAACGCCGGCTCGACCGTGAGCACATCGGGATCGGTGAAGTAGGTGGTCGGCGCACCCTGTGCACTGAAGTCGCGCGGCGGCTGCGTGACAGTGCTCGGTGGTCCGATCTGCGCATCTGGCGGCGTCTGCGCGAGCAGCCATCGAGGGGACAGTGCCGTGGCGCCCACGACCCCCATTCCGCGAAGCAGCCTGCGGCGCGCCGCGCATTCGTTCTGTTCCACGTCGACGTCGACAGCTTTGTGTGCCATGGCTCGCCTTCCGGCGCCGCCTCTGGCAACGCCGAATCCAAGTTAGGCTCAAAGGCCGGATTGCGCAAGCCAAAGCCGTGGATTCGTCTCTTGGTCGAGCGTTATCTGTCGATGTCGATGCGGCCGTACAACCCGTGCTCCTCATCGTCAGGACCGGCGGCGAAGAACAGCGTATCCGTGGGCTGGTCGTTCAGCCCGTTGCCGAACGCGATTCCCCACAGCCCCTCGATCTCGATCGGCTCGCCGCCACGAGTGTTCAGAGTGCCTCGGTGAGCGCCGGTGTGCGGCTCGAACGCATGGATGCGTCCATCCCCGAAATTGCCCACCAGCAGGGCCCGGCTGAACGGGCCGAAGCCGGCCGGCGCGAGCGCCATCCCCCACGGTGCGTTGAGCGGCCCTCCGGGGCTGACCAGTCGCCTGACCAGCGTGCCGCCGGTGTCGAACACGTTCAGCACGCCCAACCCCGGGCCGGGCTGCTCGTCTTCGCCTTCTGCGTCCTGCTTGGCGTAGGCCACATAGATGCGGTCGTCGATGGCCTGGATGCCGAACGGCGCGTAGCCGGCCGGCAGCGCCGGGTCCGCGAAGCCGCCCGGCATCGTGACCGGGTGGAAGGCGGTGTCGAAGACGTCGATTCGGTGGTTGTGGAAGTCGGCCGCATAGAGCCGGTTCGCACCGCCGTGCATTGCGAGCGCGAGCCCCATGTAGACCTTGCCTGCAGCAGCGCCGTCGTAGACGGTGACCGCGCTGTCGATCTTGACCGCCGGCGACCACGCGGCCAGCGTGCCGGCCTGGCCCGCAAAGATGAACCGGGCCGGGCCGCTGAGGCCCACGTCGCTGACGACGAAATCGCTCGAGCCGTTGAAGACGATGCCTGTGGGCTTGGCCTCGCCGGCCTGTCCGGCCGGGATCGACACCACGAGTGTCTGCGGCACGCCGTTGCCGTCGTACAGAGTCGACTTCGAGGTCTCGTTGGCGGCAACCCAGACGAAGCCTTGCGGGTTGAAGGCGATGCCCCAGCCATTGACCAGGTTCGGGTCGGTGTGCGGCGTTGCACCGCCGTCGGACACGAGGGGGTGCACCACGTACGCGGCACCTTGACCCCGCATCGAAAGCGCGGCGCTGCGCGCCATGTCGTCGCGCTCGCCGCCACCGCAAGATACCAGCACGCAGGCGCCCAGGCCAGCGGCAATCCATCGCCACGTGTTCATCGCGGACTCCAACGGGGCAACTGCCCCTGAGCCGGTGAATCACGCGCTCCGGTGCAACGGTTCAATCATCGCTACGGTCAACAGCAGCGCGCACCGCCCTTGCCGTATCTGCGGTCGATTTCCCGCGAGAAGAATTCTCCCCGTGTCAGTAGCGGTGCGCCAGGATGCCGCGTCGCGGCGTGCGCAAGATAGCGTTCGTAGTCCGGCATTCCGAAGACCTGCCGGCAGGCAGAGCAGAACCCGCGCAAGCGCAGACGAAGCCCGTCCTCGGGTTGCGTCTGCGCAGGCGTGTCCGGGCCGCTGTCGCGCTCTGCAGTCATGCGATCGTTCCTCCTGCAGCTGCCAGCGGTGGAATCTCACGCGCCGTGGGATTCGCCTGCCTCAGCGCCTGCAGGCAGATCTTGCCCGCGAAGAAGCACATCGCGATCACCAGGAGAACGAAGAAGGAGCAGACTGCCGCGTCGAGGTAGTTGTTGAATGCCACGCGCTGCATCTCCTCGATGGACTTGGCGGGCCCGATCACCGTTCCCTTTGCGGCCGCATCGCTGAACTTGCGCGCGAGCGCGAGGAAGCCGATGGCCGGATCGGGACTGAAGATCTTCTGCACGCCGGCGGCCAGGGTGGTGATCAGCAGCCACGCGGTGGGCACCAGCGTGACCCACACGTACCGCTCCCGCTTCATCTTCACCAACACGCTGGTGCAAAGCAGCAGTGCGATGCCGGCCAGCATCTGGTTGCCTACGCCGAACAGCTGCCACAGCGTATTGATGCCACCCAGCGGATCGACGACTCCCTGGTAGAGGAAGTAGCCCCAGAGCCCCACGCACAGCGCGGTCCCGAGGATGTTGGCAGGCAGGTTCTCGGTATCGCCGAGCGGCTTGTGGAGGTGGCCCAGCATGTCCTGGATCATGAATCGGCCCACCCGCGTGCCGGCGTCGACCGCGGTCAGGATGAACAGGGCCTCGAACAGGATCGCGAAGTGGTACCAGAATGCCTCCATGGCCTTTCCGCCCAGGGCCTGACCGAGGATCTGCGCCATGCCCACTGCGAGCGTCGGCGCCCCCCCGGCTCGCGACAGGATGCTGGTTTCACCGATGTCCTGGGCTGTCTGCGTGATCATCTCGGGCGTGATCGTGAAGCCCCAGCTCGAGATGACCTGGGCCGCATGGGCCGCGGTGGTGCCGATGACCGCCGCCGGCGCGTTCATGGCGAAGTAGATGCCGGGGTCCAGGACGCAGGCCGCCGTGAGCGCCATGATCGCGACGAACGATTCGGCCAACATGCCGCCGAAGCCGATCAGGCGCATGTGAGATTCCTTCTCGATCATCTTCGGCGTCGTTCCCGACGAGATCAGCGAATGAAAGCCGGAGACGGCGCCGCACGCGATCGTGATGAAGAGGAACGGAAACAGCTTGCCGGAAAACACCGGTCCCGTGCCGTCGATGAAGCGCGTCGTTGCCGGCATCGACAGCGACGGGGCGACGATGTAGATGCCCAGCGCCAGCGCAACGATGGTTCCGATCTTGAGAAACGTGCTCAGGTAGTCGCGCGGCGCCAGCATGAGCCACACCGGCAGGCTCGCGGCGACCGCGCCATAGATGATGAGGGCCCACGCGAGCTGTGTCCCGGTGAGCGTGAACAGCGGCGCCCAGGTCGGGTCGGCGGCCACGACGCGTCCCATGACGATCGACAGCAGCAGCAAGACCACGCCGATGGCCGAAGCTTCAGCCACGCGTCCGGGCCGGATCACGCGCATGTACAGGCCCATGAGCAGCGCGATCGGTATCGTCGCGGCAATGGTGAAGAGGCCCCAGGGGCTTGCCGTCAGTGCCTTGACCACCACCAAGGCCAGAACGGCCAGGATGATGATCATGATCGCCAGGACACCGACCAGGGCGAGCGTGCCCGGAATGGGCCCGAGCTCCATCTTGATCATCTCGCCGAGCGACTTCCCGTCCCTGCGCACGGATGCGAAAAGGACGATGAAGTCCTGCACCGCACCGGCCACCACGACGCCCGCGAGTATCCACATCGTGCCTGGCAGGTATCCCATCTGCGCCGCCAGCACCGGCCCGACGAGCGGGCCCGCGCCAGCGATGGCCGCGAAGTGGTGGCCGTAGAGGACCCACTTGTTCGTTGGCACGTAGTCCATGCCGTCGTTGTGCCTCAAGGCCGGTGTCGGCCGCGAGTCATCGAGCCGGAGAACCCTTTCGGCGATGAACTTGCTATAGAAGCGATACGCGATGAGATAGACGCTCAGCGCGGCGGTCACGAGCCACACCGCGTTGACGCTTTCGCCGCGGCCGAGAGCCAGTGCCGCGAACGAGACTGCACCGATGATCGCCACCGCAGGCCAGAGCAGAAAGGGGCCGAGCTTGTTCACGGGCATCTCCGAGTCGGTGGCAGCCCGTGGATTCTGCGCCGCTCCCCTGCAGGTCACAACCGAAGAACGATGGATTCGTCGCTCCCGAGTAACATGGTTCGCCTGCTCCGAGGAGTGGATTCATGGTTGCCGATCTAACGGCCTCTCGCATGGCAGCAGCCCTGCGGGCACGCGAGCTGTCCGCCGTCGAGCTCTTGCAGACGCTGCTGGCCCGCATCGCTCGTGTCAATCCTGCCCTCAACGCGATCGTCACTCTGGACATCGAGCGGGCAATGCAGCGGGCGCGGGAAGCCGACGAGGCCCTGGCCGGCGGCCGGTCGTGGGGACCGCTGCACGGCGTGCCATTCACTCTCAAGGATTGCTTCGAAACAGCCGGCGTCAGGACGACAGCCGGCCACCCGCCGCTGGCCGCATACGTACCGGATGTCGATAGCACCGTGGCGGTGCGCCTCAAGGCTGCCGGCGCGATCCTGCTCGGCAAGTCGAACGTGCCGCCGCTTGCGATGAGCGCGCAGACGAGCAACGAGATCTTCGGTCGCACGAGCAACCCTTGGGACGTCAGCCGAACCTCCGGTGGGTCGAGCGGCGGAGCGGCTGCCGCCGTGGCCGCGGGACTCGTGCCGTTCGACATCGGCAGTGACATGAGCGGCTCGATCCGCATTCCGGCGCATTTCTGCGGCGTCTACGGCTTCAAGCCGACGTCCAATCGCGTGCCGGGCACGGGGCACATCCCTCCTCCGCCCGGCATGCCGCGTCTGGATCGACAGATGTGTTCCTACGGCCCTCTCGCACGCAGCGTCGAAGATCTGGTGTTGCTCACCTCCGTGCTCGTCGGGCCGGACGGCGAGGACACCGAAGTGCCGCCTGTGCCGTGGCGCGGCGTGCCAGCACGTAGCGCGAAGGAATTGAGGATCATCTGGCGCAGCCGTTGGCCCGGCGTGCCGACCGCGAGAGCGGTGAGCGACGCCGTCGAGCACACCGCCCGTGCCCTGTCCGATGCCGGCGCGCAGGTTCTGGAGGGAGACCCCGGATTCACGCGCGACGAGTTGATGGCTGTCTGGTCGGACTACTTTCCCATCGTGTCGGCCGCGATGATGGAGTGTGTGGGCATGGCGCTGCCAGTCAAGGCAGCGGGCGGCGCGGTTGCCGGGCTCGCAGGATGGATCAAGGTGCAAGAGCGGCGCGACCCATTGGTGCGTGCGATCGACCGGACGCTGACGCAACGCTTCGACGCGTTTCTATGCCCGGCAGCCATCTCCGGCGCCTTCCACCACTCGCCACCGCGCTCGCCGTTCCCGATCGATGGCGACATGGTGGACTCCCGCTTCGTCGACCACTACCTGTTCCCGTTCAACATGCTGGGCAACCCCTGTGTGGTCCTGCCGGCGGGCGTGACTCAAGACGGGCTGCCCGTCGGCGTGCAGCTTGTCGCGGCACGCTACCGCGACGAGGAGTTGCTTGCGGTGTCGCAGGCCGTCGTCGAGGTGCTCGGTGGGCTGCGACATCCGCCTGGCTGGGACTGATGCATCGCACTCAGGCCCTTGGCGGGCGGTCACTCTTCCAGACGCGGAGAAAGGCCCTGAACTTGGCCCGCAGGGGCAGTTCGGTGTCCGACACGGAGTCGAGAAAATCCGCGAGCGCCTTCGATTTCGCCAGGGTATAGAACAGCGTGAAGGTCACCAGCGCTCCGATGACGACGAACAGCACGACCTGAACGGGCAACGGAATTCCCGGAAAGTCGAACAGGTTCATCCCGAAGACACCGGTGACGACCGTACCAAGCAGACCAAAGACCGTCACGACCGTCAGCCTCACGACCGTGTTGGCCTGCCGCCGAAACGTATCGCCCTCGAGATAGTCACTCATGTCCTTCACTTCGTCTCGAACTTCGGCGTACAGGGCGTCGGACCCCAGGTGACCGGACAGCATCTTGTACAGGTCGCGAATCTGCACCTGGTTCGAGATTTCATGGAACCAGTAGCGGTGATTGAACCGCAGGAAGATCTCCAGCGTCTGGCGGATGCTGCGCTTGAACTCCTTGACTGTTTCGATCCGCTGGATGTCGAGGCGGGACAGTGCCACGATCAGCCGGTCAGAAAGCATGAGCAATCCGGCCTTCTGGAAATGCGCGATCAGAAACACCAGGAAGTATTGATGGCGAAACTGGCCCTGCAGCCCGGTTTCCAGGTCGGTGAAGCGCTCTTCGGCGGCGCGGCCCACCATCACGAATGAGTGGCCACTGCACATGAGCCGCGTGTTCATCCACCGCTCTCCACAGCCCGGCTGAAAATAGCGGTCGAAGCAGTGGCGCTGCTCGAAGTCCAGCAAGTGTTGTTCCGAGTACGGCAGCAGCGCCGAATCCCCGGCGGGGGTCACCAGGCCCAGACGGACCCAATCGGCGCGCGTCAGTGAATCGATCTCGTCCAGTGCGAGATAGGCCATGGTCGGCAGCCGGTGATACTCGAGCTGCCGATAGCGCACGGGACCTATTTCGCTCGAATGGTGTTGAACCATGGGCCTCAGCAGCCACTCCCAGTGCGCCGCGATTCCCGGCGATCGATGCTCGCAGACGAATGCCAGGTACTTCTCGCGTCGCTCGTAGTCGGAGCGCGAGAGCACTTCGCCGCTTGTCCCCAACCACTCGACGAGCCATGGGCAGTGGCCGCCCCGGCCGTTGGCGTCCCAATGGGGCGGATAGGCACGCCCGAAGCGGAACAATATGTCCTGCGCCGTCGTGAGGTCCAGGTCAGCGCAAGAAACCTCGACCACCGGGATCACGATGTCCAGGTCGAAGAAGAAGTACAGATCGATATGGGCGATGCGCAGCTCGATCGGCGCACTGTGGCGGTCGAGAGTGATCCTGACCCCTTGCACGTCGCTGCGCCGGACAACGCGCAGGGACGACTCGCCGGACTCTCCCTGGGCGCCGTCAGTCACGCCCTTGCCTGTTCCGTATAGAACGCGCTGCACGTACGGCAGGAAGTTGACGAACTCGGCGTAGTGGCGCTCCTGGAAGTCACGCGGATCGCCAGTGAACTCGTCGACGACCTCGCGCCAGGGACTGTTGAGACTCGGCTCCGCAACGAGTTCCCAATGTCGATGAACTTGTGCGTCCTCGACCAGAGGCATGAGCTGCAGCGGCCACAACAGGATCTGCCGAAACTGGCGGACCCTTACGCTGCGCGCAGGAACCATTGCGCTCGATCGGGACAGGGCCGGATCAGTCATGTTGCAGTTCCTCGGCTGTTACCGCTGACCCGATCTTAAGCATGGCGCTGACCGTGGGAGGGCGGCCCCCCCCGTCGAGCGGGGGGCGAGACGCCCGACCGGGCGCGAGAATCCCGCATTGCGTCCGGCCCTTGCCGGTCATTTTCCTGGTGAGCATGGAACCGACCCCGCTACAGATCGACGTCCACTTCGACTTCTTGTGCCCGTGGTGCTTCATCGGCAAGCGCCACCTCGCGGCCGCCCGCGACCGGCTGGCGGAACTGCTGCCGGACGTCCGGACCCGCGTCGCGTGGCGCTCGCACCTGCTGCTGCCCGACCTGCCGCTCCAGGGCGTGCCCTACGGGCCGTTCTACGTCGCGCGGCTGGGCAGCGCCGAAGCGGTGGCCGCACGCCGGTTGCAGGTGCAGCAGGCGGCCCGCGCCGCCGGCCTGGGACTGGCCTTCGAGCGCATCACCGTGATGCCCAACACAGCTGCCGCGCATGACCTCGTCGCCCT
>Ga0247820_10000914_pt1 | contig 16488 bp, 15 predicted proteins | sample 13C_Glucose_Day1_2_FD_192480 | JGI IMG/M metagenome (GOLD analysis project Ga0247820, IMG submission 192480) | Soil microbial communities from agricultural site in Penn Yan, New York, United States - 13C_Glucose_Day14 | ecosystem: Environmental > Terrestrial > Soil > Agricultural land | place...
CCTATTTCACGACCATGCGCGTCCCTTACGAGCTGGTGCTGGGTTGGCGCTACACCCGGGCCGGGCGCGCGACCCGCCGCAACGGCTTCATCTCCTTCATCTCCGGCGTCTCCATGCTCGGCATCGCGCTGGGCGTGGCGGCGCTGATCATCGTGCTGTCGGTGATGAACGGCTTCCAGAAGGAAGTGCGCGACCGCATGCTGGGCGTGGTGTCGCACATCGAGGTGTACGGACCCGGCGGCGGCGTGCTGCCCGACCTGGATCGCACCATGCGCGAGTCGCGCGGCCATCCGCAGGTGGTGGGCGCGGCGCCGTTCGTGGCGGCCCAGGCCCTCATCGCGCGCGGCGAGGACATGCGCGGCGCCCTCGTGCGCGGCATCGATCCCGCCGCCGAGGCGCAGGTGACCGACCTGGTGCGCACCGTGAGCCCCGGCGTGCTGAAGCGGCTGGTGCCGGGCGAGTTCGGCGTGATCCTGGGCGCGGAGCTGGCCCGCTCGCTGGGCGTGCGCGAGGGCGACGCCGTGACGATGATCGCGCCCGGCGGCCAGGTGACGCCGGCCGGCATCGTGCCGCGCCTGAAGCAGATGACGATGGTGGGCACCTTCGATTCCGGCCACTACGAATACGACAGCGGCCTGGTGCTGCTGCACATCGAGGACGCGCAGCGCCTGTTCCGCCTGGAAGGCCCGACCGGCGTGCGCCTGAAGCTCAAGGACCTGCACCAGGCGCGCGAGGTGGCGGCGGAGCTGGCCAACACGCTCACCGGCCCGGTGGTGGTGCGCGACTGGACCCGCCAGAACCGCACCTGGTTCGCGGCCGTGCAGCTGGAGAAGCGGATGATGTTCATCATCCTCACGCTGATCGTCGCGGTAGCCGCGTTCAACCTGGTGAGCACGCTGGTGATGACCGTCACCGACAAGCGCGCCGACATCGCCATCCTGCGCACGCTGGGCGCCAGTCCGCGCAGCATCATGGGCATCTTCGTGGTGCAGGGCGCCGCGGTGGGCGTGATCGGCACGCTGGCCGGGCTGCTGGGCGGCCTGGCGATCGCCTACAACATCGACGTGATCGTGCCGGCGCTGGAGCACGCGCTGGGCGCGAGCTTCCTGCCGCGCGACATCTACCTGATCAGCCGCATGCCCAGCGATCCGCAGCAGGGCGACATCATGCCGATCGCGCTGATCTCGCTGGCGCTGGCCTTCGTGGCCACGCTCTACCCGAGCTGGCGCGCCAGCCGCGTCAACCCCGCCGAGGCCCTGCGCTATGAATGACGACCAGGACCAGCCGGTGCTGCTGGCCCGCGGCCTGGCCAAGCGGTTCGCCGAAGGCGGCCTCGACGTCGAGGTGCTGCGCGGCGTCGACCTCGAGGTGCAGCCGGGCGAAACCGTGGCCGTCGTCGGCGCTTCCGGTTCCGGCAAGAGCACGCTGCTGCACCTGCTGGGCGGCCTGGACGAGCCCAGCGCGGGCCACGTGCAACTGGTCGGCCATGCGCTGGATTCGCTCAGCCCCGCGCAGCAGGGCGCGCTGCGCAACAAGCACCTGGGCTTCGTCTACCAGTTCCACCATCTCTTGCCCGAGTTCAGCGCGCTGGACAACGTGGGCATGCCGCTGCGCATCCGGCGCGACTCGCCCGAGGCCTGCGCGGCCACGGCCACCGAGGCGCTGGAAGCGGTGGGCCTGGGCCACCGCCTCGGCCACCGTCCCGCCGAACTGTCGGGCGGCGAACGCCAGCGCGTGGCCATCGCGCGCGCGCTCGTCACGCGTCCCGACTGCGTGCTGGCCGACGAGCCGACCGGCAACCTCGACCGGGTGACGGCGGATGCGGTGTTCGACCTGATGCTGCAGCTGGCGCACGAGCGCGGCACGGCTTTCGTGCTGGTGACGCACGACGAAGCGCTGGCCGCCCGGTGCGGGCGGCAGCTGCGATTGGTGTCGGGGAAGCTGGCCTGAAGCGCGGCGCGCTTCAGGTCAGAGGATCCGGTTGAACCAGAACAGCGAGAGACCGGCCGAGAGCAGCGCCAGCGCCGCCGCCGCCATCGCGAACAGCGCCGAGATCTCGGTCTCCTTCTTTTCCACCGTCAGCTTGGAGCTGAGCGTCTCGTAGACCTTCTTCAGGTCGTGCGCGGTGCCCGCGTAGAAGTACTCGGCCTCGGTCTTCTGCGCGATGGACTTGAGCGTTTCCTCGTCGAGACGCACGCGCATCGACCAGCCTTCGAAGCCGATCGTCTCGCCGTCCACCGTGCCGATGCCGACCGTGTAGACGCGCACGCCGCGCTCCGAGGCCATCTTGGCCGCCTCCAGCGGGTCCACGCCCGTGGTGCGCTGGCCGTCGGTGAGCATGATGATCGCGGCCGAGCTGTACGAGCCCGGCGCGACGGGCGTGAAGTCCTTCTTCTCCTTGCGTTCGCCGTCGATGGCGAAGCCGCGCTGGCGCTCCCGGCCGCCGCCCTGCATGGCCGCGAGCTCGATGCCCTGGTCGGGGAACAGCGTGGCCAGCGAGATGACGATGGCGTTGCCGGTGGCGGTGGCGCGCTGCAGCTGGAAGCGGTCGATGGCCGTGACCAGGTCTTCGCGGTTCACCGTGGGCAGTTGCGCCACCTGGGCCGAGCCGGCAAAAGCGACGATGCCCACCTTCACGTGGCGCGGCAGGTCGGCGATGAAGGACTTGGCGGCGTTCTGCGCCGCCACCAGCCGGTTGGGCTGCACGTCGGTGGCGCGCATGCTGCCTGACACGTCCATCGCCAGGATGATGGTCTGCTGGTTCGACGGCAGCGTCACCACCGCCTGCGGCCGCCCGGCGGCGATCAGCATCGCGGCCATGGCCAGCAGGAACAGGGCGGGCGGGATGTGCCGCTTCCAGCTCTGCCCGCCCATCGCCTCCTTGACGATGGACAGCGAGGCGTAGCGCACCGCCATCTTCTTCTTGCGCTTGAGCAGCCAGACGTACAACAGCACCAGCAGCGGCAGCGCCAGCAGCAGCCAGAGGAATTCGGGCCAGAGGAATTGCATCGCAAATCTCCGATCAGGCGGCTTGTTTGAGGTGCGCGGGCATGCCGCCGCCGACCGACAGGCGGGTGCGGCGCTTGCGCATCTCGGTGAATCGGATCACGGCGTCGACCAGGTCGGCGTCGGTGGAAAGCTCCAGCGCGTCCACGCCCGCGCGCACCAGCGCCTCGCGCAGCTCGGCCTCGCGCTGGGCGGCGATGCGGGCGAAGCGCTTGCGGAAGGCGGCATCGTGCGTGTCCACCAGCACCTGCTCGCCCGTTTCGGCGTCGCGCAGCGTGAGCAGGCCGAGGTCGGGCAGCTGCAGCTCGAGCGGATCGAGCACTCGCACCGCCACCACTTCATGGCGCTGGGCCAGCAGCGCGAGCGCGCGCTCCCAGCCGGGCTCGCTGATGAAGTCGGACACCACGAACACGGTGGAGCGGCGCTTGATCAGCCCGGCGGCCGAATCGAGCAGGTCGCGCAGGCGGGTCGGGCCGCCTTCGGTGGTGCCGGGGCGGGTCTGCAGCGTGTGCAACAGGTGCAGCACGTGGCGGCGGCCGCCGCGCGTGGGGATGACGGTGTCCACGCCCGAGCCGTAGAGCAGGGCGCCGATGCGGTTGCCGTGGCGCGTGAGCATGCGTGCCAGCACGGCGACGAACTCGGCCGAGACATTGCGCTTGCGCTGCTCGCCGGAGCCGAAGTCCACCGACGGGCTCAGGTCCATCAGGAACCAGGCGGCCATCTCGCGGTCTTCGGTGAACACGCGAACGTGCGGCGTGTCGGTGCGGGCGGTGACGTTCCAGTCGATGTGGCGCACGTCGTCCTGGTGCTGGTACTCGCGCAGGTCGGCCAGGTCCAGGCCGGCGCCGCGCATCAGCGTGCGGTAGTCGCCCTGCAGCAGGCCGTCGAGCCGGCGGATGACGGTCCACTCCAGCCGCTTGAGCACGCGCTCTGCGCTGGACGCCGGCACGGCGGCCGGCGCGACCGGGGGCTCGGGCGCCTTGGGCGTCCTACGCAGCCAGTTTTTCATGCTCGAGCGGGCGCGCGGGCGCCGGGATCTTGCTCATGATCTGGCCGATGACGGCATCGGCGTTCATGCCTTCGGACAGCGCCTCGTACGACAGCACCAGGCGGTGGCGCAGCACGTCGCTGACCAGGTCGCTCATGTCCTCGGGCAGCGCGTAGGTGCGGCCGCGCAGCATGGCCAGGGCGCGCGCGCCTTCGGTCAGGCTGATGGTGGCGCGCGGGCTGGCACCGAACGTGATGAAGCGGCGCAGGTCCTTGAGGCCGTGGCGGTCCGGGTTGCGGGTGGCGGAGACCAGCTTCACCGCGTACTGCACCAGCGAGGGATCGACGTAGACGCGACGGCATTCGTGCTGCAGGGCGGCCAGCTGCTCGGTGGTGGCCACGGGGGAGACGTCGACCTGCGGGCCGGTGACGCGCTCGACGATGACGTATTCCTCCTCGTCGGTCGGGTAGTCCACCAGCACCTTCATCATGAAGCGGTCGACCTGCGCCTCGGGCAGCGGATAGGTGCCCTCGGTCTCGATCGGGTTCTGCGTGGCCATCACCAGGAAGGGGTCGGGCACCTTGTGCGTCTGGCCCGCGATGGTGACCTGGCGCTCCTGCATCACCTCCAGCAGCGCGCTCTGCACCTTGGCCGGCGCGCGGTTGATCTCGTCGGCCAGCAGCAGGTTGGTGAAGACCGGCCCGAGCGAGGTGGTGAAGTCGCCGTTCTTCTGGTTGTAGATGCGCGTGCCCACCAGGTCCGAAGGCACCAGGTCGGGCGTGAACTGGATGCGCTTGAAGCTGCCGCGCACGGTGCTGGCCAGCGTCTTGACGGTCAGCGTCTTGGCCAGGCCCGGCACGCCTTCCACCAGCAGGTGGCCCTGGGCCAGCATGGCCACCATCACGCGTTCGAGGAAGCGGTCCTGCCCCACCACCACGCGCTTGACCTCGTAGAGGATCTGTTCCATGAGCTTGGCGGTGGCGGTGTCCTGGCGCGTCGTGGATTCCATGAGGGCGGGCTTTCGTCGAGGGTGAAAGGCTCAGAAGGGCGGCAGGCCGGCGGCCTGGGCGGCGTTCTCGATGGGCACCGCGAAGCCGATGCCCAGGAAGGTGCGCGCCGGCGTCGGGTTCAGGATGGCGGTGACGATGCCGACCACCTCGCCGTCCATGGTGACCAGCGGGCCGCCGGAATTGCCGGGATTGGCCGCCGCGTCGAACTGGATGAGGTTGCTCATCTCCTGCTTGCCTTCGGGCGAGCGGAACGAGCGCTTCAGCCCGGACACCACGCCGCCCGATGCCGAGGGGCCGATGCCGAACGGGAAGCCGACGGCCAGCACCTTGTCGCCGGGCGACAGGTCGCCGGTGGAGCGCATGGTCGCGGCGATCATGTCGTCGGGGATCTTGCTGGCCTGCAGCACCGCGAGGTCGTTCTCGGCCTGCACGCCGGTGATGCTGGCGGAGGCCTCGAGGCCGTCATGGAAGGTGACGGTGATGCGGTCGGCGCCCGAGACCACGTGCAGGTTGGTCAGGATGATGCCCTTGTCGACGATGACGACGCCGGTGCCGACGCCGGCTTCGATCTCATCGTCATCCGCCGCCTGCGGCGTGCGGTCGACCTTGTTCGCGGGGTCGATCGCCTCGGGCTTGGCCTTGGGCGTGCGCTGCGGCAGCCGGCCGGCGTGCGCCTCTTCCTTGAGACGGCTCTTCTTCACGTAGCTGACCACGCGCACGACGGAAGGCCGGATGTTGTTGTACGCCTTGGCGTACTCGGACGGCAACTGCTGAGTCTCGAGCGTCTTGAGCACCGCCGCGTTGATGTCCTGCTGCGTGATGCGCCGCTGCGCGGGCCGCAGGTTCAGCGTCAGGCTGGCCGCGAGCATCGCCGCCAGCAGCGCGATGGCCGCCCACATCATGGCCGGGCTGGAAAGGTGGAAGCGGCGCTTTCGGACGGGTGCGGGAGAAGTCTCGGGGGAGGGTGCCGCCGCCTCGGGCGTGTCCTGCGCTGCGGCGCGAGCCTGCTGCGCAGGAGCCGGACGGCTGGAGCTGTAGAGAGCTGGCCTGCGCATCGGATCACCTTGTCCACGACTGGGGTTCGGTGAACCCCTGAGAGCGAAAAGCGAAAGCGCACGGTATCACGGTTTGCCGGCACCTGCACGCATGCAACCGGGCCATCCGAGGGCGATGGTGCATGATCCGCCGCGATGTCCGCGCTGGTCGATACGCACTGCCACCTCGACGCCCCGGAGTTCGCTCGCGATGCCACGGATGTGCGTGCGCGCGCGGCTCGAGCGGGTGTCGCGCACTGCGTGATCCCCGCGGTGCATACGGCTGCGTTCGACGCGGTGCGGGAGCTCGCGCACCGGGGCGGCGACAGCTACGCCCTGGGCATCCATCCGCTGTTCACGCCGCGGGCCGAGGAAGCCGATCTCCGGACGCTGGATCGCGTGCTCACCGACCACGCGGACGATCCGCGCCTGGTGGCGGTGGGCGAGATCGGGCTCGACCATTTCGTGCCGGGCCTGGACCGCGAGCGGCAGGAGTTCTTCTATCGCGAGCAGCTGCGGATGGCGCGCCGCCACGGCCTTCCGGTGGTGCTGCACGTGCGCCGATCCGCCGATCGGCTGCTGAGGCACCTGCGCGAGTTGCCGGTCGGCGGCATCGCGCACGCGTTCAACGGCAGCGAGCAGCAGGCGAATGAATTCATCCGGATGGGCTTCAAGCTGGGCTTCGGCGGCGCGGTCACTTACGAGCGCGCGCTGCAGCTGCGGCGGCTGGCGGCGAGCCTGCCGCTGTCGGCGCTGGTACTGGAGACGGACGCGCCCGACATCCCGCCGCACTGGCTCTATCGAACCGCCGAGGAACGGGCGCAGGGCACGCCTCAGGGACGCAACGAACCGGCGGAGCTGCCGCGCATCGCGCAGGTGGTGGCCGAGCTGCGGGGAATGCCGGTGGAGGAGCTGGCGGAGGCGACCACGCGCAACGCGATCGAGGCGCTCCCGAAGCTGGGGCCGCTGCTCTCGGATAATCCGCCGCCGTGAGTGCCCGTCCTGTTCCGCTGCCCGAAGTCAATTTCTCCGATCACGGCGACATCCGCTACCTGCACCTCGGCACCGAATGGGTGCAGGGGTCGATGCGGCTGGACGACCCGTTCTCGATCCACCTGGAATACGTGCAGCGCATGATGGCCTGGCTGCTGTTCGTGGATCCGGCCACGGTGCCCAAGCGGCATGCGATGCAGCTGGGGCTGGGCGCGGCATCGCTCACCAAGTTCTGCCACAAGCGGCTTCGGATGAAGACCACCGCGATCGAGCTCAACCCTCAGGTGATCGCCGCCTGCCGGCTGTGGTTCAAGATGCCGCGCGACGACGGGCGGCTGTCGGTGATCCTGGGCGATGCGGCCGAGGTGGCGGCACACGAGCACTGGCGCGGCGCGGTCGATGCGCTGCAGGTGGACCTGTACGACCACGAGGCCGCGGCGCCGGTGCTGGACAGCCAGGCGTTCTACGCCGACTGCCGGCAGCTGCTCACCGAGGACGGCGTGATGACGGTCAACCTGTTCGGCCGCTCCTCCAGCTACGAGCGCAGCCTGTCGCGCATCCAGGCGGTGTTCGGGCCGGAGGCGGTCTGGGCGTTCCGGCCGACCCGCGAGGGCAACACCATCGTGCTGGCCCTGCGCACGCCCTGGCGGCCCGCGCGGGGCGAACTGGCGGCCCGCGCCGAGGAGGTGAAGGCCCGCTGGGACCTGCCCGCGCCCAAGTGGCTGCGCGTGCTCAAGAGTGTGGAATGATGGCGCCATGAGCTCGAGCGCCCGTCCGAAGCCCGCCGCCCGTACCGATTTCCAGGGCCCGCTGGACTGGCGCCGGATGGTCGAGTGGCTCAGCCAGGACGGCCTGATCTCCGCCGAGGAGGCCGCCCGCACCATCGCCCGCTGCTCCCAGGCCGAGAGTTCGCAGCACCCGCTGGTGCGCCTGGCCGCCGTCGCGATGGCGCGCGCCAGCGACGGCAAGCCGCTCGACATCGAGGCGCTGACCCAGTACCTGGCCCAGCGCGCCGGCCTGGAGTACCTGCGCATCGATCCGCTCAAGGTGGACGTGGGCCGCGTGGCCGACACCATGAGCGCCGGCTACGCCGAGCGGCACCGAGTGCTGCCGGTGCAGGCCAGCACCACCGAGGTGGTGGTCGCCACCGCCGAGCCCTTCACCACCGACTGGGTGGCCGAGGTGGAGCGCCAGGCCAGGCGTCCGGTGCGCCGCGTGGTGGCCAATCCGCAGGACATCCACCGCTACACGGCCGAGTTCTTCGCGCTGGCCAAGTCGGTGCGAGCGGCGCAGCGCACCGGCGGCAACGCCGGGACGGCCAGCTTCGAGCAGCTGGTCGAGCTGGGCCGTAGCAACAAGCAGCTGGACGCCAACGACCAGGGCGTGGTGCAGGTGGTCGACTGGCTGTGGCAGTACGCCTTCGACCAGCGCGCCAGCGACATCCACCTGGAGCCGCGCCGGGAGCAGGGCGTGATCCGCTTCCGCATCGACGGCGTGCTGCACCCGGTCTACCAGATGCCGATGGGCGTGCTCAATGCCATGACGGCGCGCATCAAGCTGCTCGGCCGCATGGACGTGGTGGAGAAGCGCCGCCCGCAGGACGGCCGCATCAAGACCCGCAACCCGCGCGGCGACGAGGTGGAGATGCGCCTGTCCACGCTGCCCACCGCCTTCGGCGAGAAGATGGTGATGCGCATCTTCGATCCGGACACCGCGGTCAAGGACCTGGACGCGCTGGGATTCACGCCGCACGACGCGCAGCGCTGGGAAGGGCTGGTGCGCCGCCCGCACGGGATCATCCTGGTGACCGGCCCGACGGGTTCCGGCAAGACCACCACGCTGTATTCGACGCTCAAGCGGGTGGCCACCGAAGAGGTGAATGTCAGCACGGTCGAGGACCCGATCGAGATGATCGAGCCGGCCTTCAACCAGACCCAGGTGCAGCCGCAGCTGGACTTCGGCTTCTCGGAAGGCCTGCGCGCGTTGATGCGGCAGGACCCGGACATCATCATGGTCGGCGAGATCCGCGACATCCAGACCGCGGAGATGGCGGTGCAGGCCGCGCTCACCGGCCACCTGGTCTTCTCGACCCTGCACACCAACGACGCGCCCTCGGCCCTGTCGCGGCTGATGGAGCTGGGCGTTCCCGCCTACCTGATCAACGCCACCGTCCTGGGCGTGCTGGCGCAGCGGCTGGTCCGCACCCTCTGCCGGCAGTGCCGGGAACCCGATGCCGGCTCCAGCCGGGAAGCGGTCGAGGAGGTGGTCCGCCCGTGGAAGCTCACCGGCGGCTGGCGGCCGTACCGGCCGGTCGGCTGCGTCGACTGCCGGATGACGGGGTTCATGGGCCGGATGGGCATCTACGAGTTGCTCACCGTCAGCGAGGTCTTCAAGGAGAAGGTCGCGCGCGATCCTTCCATGGCGGCGCTGCGCCGACAGGGCATCGCCGACGGCATGCGCCCGCTCCGGCTGGCGGGCGCCCTGAGGGTGGCCGAGGGGCTGACCACCCTGGAAGAAGTGCTCACGGCGACCCCGCCGCTGTCCGACTGACGGGCAGCCGCGCCCGGCCCGGACGGGTCAGCGGCAGGTCAGGCGACTCGGTATAGGTGGAATCCACATCACCTGACCGGGGCCTGACCGCAACAATCCGGCGCTTTGGACGCTTTTCCAGGAGAAGAGACTTGAGGATCAAGAGCCAGAAAGACTTCCTGGCGGGTCTGATGTTCACCATCGTGGGCATCGGCTTCGCCTGGGGGGCCACCAACTACACCATCGGGGAGGGCGCCCGGATGGGTCCCGGCTACTTCCCCCTCATGCTGGGCATCGTGCTGGCCGTTCTCGGCCTCATCGTCACCTTCACCGCCCTGGTGGTGGAGACGGAGGACGGGGACAAGGTCGGCGCCATCGCCTGGAAGCCGCTGTGCTTCATCATCGGCTCCAACATCGTCTTCGGCATCTGCCTGGGCGGCATCCCCAAGCTGGGCATCCCCTCGCTCGGCCTGATCGTGGGCATCTACGCGCTCACGTTCATCGCCAGCATGGCCGGCGACGAGCACAAGTCCAAGGAAGTGCTCGTGCTCGCCACCGTGCTCGCCGTGGTCAGCTACCTGGCTTTCATCGTGCTGCTGAACCTGCAATTCCCGGTTTGGCCCAGCTTCATCTCCCGCTGACAGGTCGCCCACCATGGAACTCCTGAGCAATCTCTCCCTGGGCTTCGGCGTCGCCTTCACGCCGATCAACCTGCTGTACGCCTTCATCGGCTGTCTGCTCGGCACCGCCATCGGCGTGCTGCCCGGCATCGGCCCGGTGGCCACCATCGCCATGCTGCTGCCGGCGACCTATGCGCTGCCGCCCGTGTCGGCGCTGATCATGCTGGCCGGCATCTACTACGGCGCGGCCTACGGCGGCTCCACCACCGCCATCCTGGTCAACCTGCCGGGCGAATCGTCCTCGGTGGTGACAGTGATCGACGGCTACCAGATGGCGCGCCAGGGACGGGCTGGTCCCGCGCTCGCGGCCGCCGGCATCGGCTCGTTCTTCGCGGGCTCGGTCGCCACGCTGATCCTGGCCGCGTTCGCCGCCCCGCTGACGGAAGTGGCCTTCAAGTTCGGCCCCGCCGAATACTTCTCGCTGATGGTGCTGGGCCTGATCGGCGCCGTGGTGCTGGCCTCCGGCTCGCTGGTCAAGGCGGTCGCGATGATCGTGCTGGGCCTGCTGCTCGGCCTGATCGGCACCGACGTGAACTCCGGTGTCGCGCGCTACTCGTTCGACATCCCGGAACTGACCGACGGCGTCGGCTTCATCGTCATCGCGATGGGCGTGTTCGGCTACGGCGAGATCATCTCCAACCTGGGCAAGCACGCCGACGAGCGCGAGGTGTTCACCAACGCGGTCAAGGGCCTGTTCCCCACCAGGGAAGACTTCAAGCGCATGGCGCCCGCCATCCTGCGCGGCACGGCCCTGGGTTCGGCGCTGGGCATCCTGCCCGGCGGCGGCGCGCTGCTGTCCGCCTTCGCGGCCTACACCATCGAGAAGAAGACCAAGCTGCAGCCGGGCGAAGTGCCGTTCGGCAAGGGCAACATCCGCGGCGTGGCCGCGCCCGAGTCGGCCAACAACGCCGGTTCGCAGACCTCCTTCATCCCGCTGCTGACGCTGGGCATCCCGCCCAACGCCGTGATGGCGCTGATGGTCGGTGCGATGACCATCCACAACATCCAGCCGGGCCCGCAGGTGATGACCAGCAACCCGCAGCTGTTCTGGGGCCTGATCGCCTCGATGTGGATCGGCAACGCCATGCTGATCATCCTGAACCTGCCGCTGATCGGCATGTGGATCAAGCTGCTCACCGTGCCCTACCGCTGGCTGTTCCCCGCCATCGTGCTGTTCTGCGCCATCGGCGTGTACTCCACGAACAACAACACCTGGGACATCTGGATGGTGGCGCTGTTCGGCATCATCGGCTACGGATTCATCAAGCTCGGTGCCGAACCCGCACCGCTGCTGCTGGGCTTCATCCTGGGCCCGATGATGGAAGAGAACCTGCGCCGCGCGCTGCTGCTCTCCCGCGGCGACTGGTCGGTGTTCGTCACCCGCCCGCTGTCCGCCGGCCTGCTCGCCGCCGCGCTGCTGCTGCTGGCGATCGTGCTGCTGCCTTCGATCAAGGCCAAGCGCGAGGACGTGTTCCACGAGGAAGAAGCCTGAGGCTTGCCTCACGCTGACCGCAACGGCGCCTTCGGGCGCCGTTTGTTTTTTTGGGGCTGGAGTCAGGCCAGCACTTCGAGCCCGTGCTTCTGAACGACGGCGAGCAGCCGTGCGGCGGTTCCGCTGGGGCGCTTGGCGCCCGACTCCCACTGCTGCACGGCGGACGTGCTGACGTTGAGGCTGCGCGCGAAGTAGCCCTGGCTCGCGTTCGCCTGGCGGCGGATGCGGATCACGTCCTCCGGCGAGAAGTCCGGCGGAGCACATACCTCTTCGTAGGAACTCAGGGTCTTCTTGTCGATGATGCCGACGCGCTCCATGTCCGCGGCCAACGACAGGACGGCCGCCAGCGCGCCGCTCTTGCGCTTGCTACGCGCGCGGGGTGCCTTGGCTGCGGCGGCGTCGGGCGCGCTCCTGGCAGCGCGAGTGGAGCGCCCGGGTTCCTTTGCCGTCGGGCGCTCCGCCTTGTGTTTTTTAGTCTTCGCAGTCATTGCATATCTCCACGACGACGCCCGCTTGCGCGAGCCTCTCCATGCCGCTCAGTCCGCCCATGCCCAGGTCCGCTGCGGCCTTGCGGAATGCGAGCAATTCGTCCTCTTCGATGTTGTCGCGGTCGGCCTTGTCGAAGAGGTAGGTGAACAGCCAGAAATCGCCCGGCTTCGTCACCACGATGGCGCGGCTTCTGTTCTGGTTGACGCGCTTCTTCCAGACGTTCCCGCCCAGATCGCCGCCCTTGCCTTCCTCCAGATCCTGGGCAGCTTTGCAGAGGTCTCGATCTTCAACCCCGGCCTTCCTTGCGAGCTTGGCGAACTCTTTGGTCTTGAAGGTCCTGGACGGCGGCTTCCGGGTCCGATCAGGCATGACTGTACCACCAGGTGTGATAGTTGTTTGCAGGGGCCACGGAGTGGGCTGCCGAGCTTGCCTGCGCGCCTCCCGGGGTGAAGTGATCGGAGTTGGACAGCTCCTGCAGAAGCTGGAGGCAGGCGCACAATCGCCGACCGATGACCTCCGCAAGCTCCGAGCCGGCCCGCGACGCCTCGCCTCCCCAGTCGACCCCCGCCGCGCCCGATCGCCTGCTTCCAGGCCTGGTCCTGGCCGTCGCCGGCGCCATCGCCTTCAGCGGCAAGGCCATCATCGTCAAGCTCGCCTACCGCTACGGCACGGACGCGGTCACGGTGATCATGCTGCGCATGCTCTTCGCGCTGCCGATCTTCGCGGTCATGGCCTGGTGGGCGGGCCGCGGCAAGCCGGCCCTCACGCGAGCCGACTGGCTGGGCGTCATCGGCCTCGGCTTCAGTGGCTACTACCTCTCCAGCTTCCTCGACTTCGTCGGCCTGCAGTACGTCACGGCTTCGCTCGAGCGCCTGATCCTGTACCTCAATCCCACGCTGGTGCTGCTGCTGGCCTGGCTGGTGCACCGCAAGCCGTTCACGCGCATGCAACTGGCGGGCATGGCGGTCAGCTACACCGGCGTGCTGCTTGTGTTCGGCCAGGAGCTCGGGCTGGAAGGCGAGGGCACGGCGTGGGGCGCCACGCTGGTCTTCATCAGCGCCATCACCTACGCGGGCTACCTCGTGTACAGCGGCCAGCTGGTGCGGCGCCTGGGCTCGCTGCGCCTGGTGGGCCTGGCGACCTCCTTCGCCTGCCTGTGCTGCATCGTGCAGTTCCTGCTGCTGCGGCCGATCGACGTGGCGCTCAACCTGCCGGCCCCCGTGATCTGGCTGTCGGTGCTGAACGCGACGCTGTGCACCGCGGTGCCGGTGCTGCTGGTGATGATGGCCATCGAGCGCATCGGCCCGGCGCTGTCGGCGCAGACCGGCATGGTGGGACCGATGTCCACCATCGCCATGGGCGCGCTCATCCTGGGCGAACCGTTCACCGCGTGGATCGCGGCGGGGACGGTGCTGGTGATCGCGGGGATCTGGGTGTTCACGCGCGGGGCGCGCTGAGACGGGGCTTTGGCGCCGCCCGTATCATCCGGCGCTTCATCGACAGCAGGACGGGCAAGCCATGGATCTGGGCATTTCGGGCAAGTGGGCGCTGGTGTGCGGCGCCAGCAAGGGACTGGGCTTCGGCTGCGCGCAGGCGCTGGTGCGCGAGGGCGTGAACGTGGTGATCGTGGCGCGCGGCGCGCAGGCGCTCGAGGACGCCGCGGCCCGCCTGCGGTCCGACCCGCAGCGGCCCCAGGCGGCGCAGGTCGTGGCCGTGGCGGCCGACATCACCACCGCCGAGGGCCGCGCCGCGGCGTTCGCCGCGCGCAAGGACTACGACATCGTGGTGACGAACGCCGGCGGCCCGCCGCCCGGCGACTTCCGCGACTGGGACCGCGAGGCCTGGATCAAGGCGGTCGAGGCCAACATGCTCACGCCGATCGAGCTGATCAAGGCGACGGTGGACGGCATGGCGGCGCGCGGCTTCGGTCGCATCGTCAACATCACCTCGTCGGCGGTGAAGGCGCCGATCGACATCCTCGGCCTGTCGAACGGCGCGCGCAGCGGCCTGACCGGCTTCGTGGCCGGCGTGGCGCGCTCGCGCAAGCTGGCCTCGGCCAACGTCACCATCAACAACCTGCTGCCCGGCGCGTTCGACACCGACCGGCTGCGCGCCACGATGGAAGGCGCGGTGAAGAAGACCGGCCAGGCCATGGACCAGGTGCGGGCGACGCGCATGAACACCATCCCCGCGCAACGCTTCGGCACGCCGGAGGAGTTCGGCGCCACCTGCGCCTTCCTGTGCAGCGCGCAGGCGGGCTACATGACGGGCCAGAACGTCCTCACGGACGGCGGCGCCTACCCCGGCACCTACTGAGCTTCGGTCGTCGCCTTGCGCGACGACACCACGATCCCGCCCACGATCAGGAGGAACGCCACGGCGTGGAACACGCGTGGCAGTTCACCCAGCACCGCGGCCGACATCAGCGCGGCGAACAGCGGCGTGAGGTTGGAGAAGAAGCCCGCGATGGTCGGGCCGACGCGCTGCACGCCCAGGCCCCAGCAGCGGTACGCCAGGATCGCCGGCCCGATGGCCACGTAGGCCAGGGCGGCGAACACCGGCAGGCCCCACGTGATGTGACGCGGCTCCACCGCCCACTCGGCGCCCGCGAAGGCGCCTGACCACGCCACGCCGAACACCAGCTGCGACATCAGGAACGCGGCCCAGTCGCCGCGGATCTCGGGCGGGTCGCCGGGTCGCACCAGCAGCCAGCTGTAGAGCGTCCAGCAGGCGGTGGCCAGCAGCATGTAGAAGTCGCCCGGCACCATGCGCACGTGGCGCAGCACCTCCCAGTCGCCGCGGCTGAGCACGACCAGCACGCCCGCGATCGAGAGGACCGCGCCCACCACCTGCCGCACCGTGATGCGTTGGCCGAAGAAGACGGCGCCCATGCCGATCATCCAGGCCGGCATGCTGGCCGCCACCAGCGTCACGTTGAGCGGCGTCGACGTGGTGAGCGCGAGGTACTGCAGCGCGTTGTAGCAACCCACGCCCAGCAGGCCCAGGACGGCGAAGCGGCGCCAGCGCGGCCACAGCGGGCTGGTGCCGCGCAGCAGGCCGGCGGCGAACGGCAGCAGCAGGACGAAGGCCAGTGCCCAGCGCAGGAAGTTGAGCGTCATCGGCGGCACCGAGCCGGCCATCAGCCGGCCGACCACCGCGTTGCCCGCCCACAGGAGCGGCGGGACGACCAGCAGGCCCGCGGTGGCGGGCGAAAGGCGTTGTTGCATAGGGGCCGCCACTGTAGCCGCCCACGGCAGGGCTTGCCGAAACGTGGCACGATCACCGCCCTGTCGGAACCCCCCAACGAGGAGAACAAGGATGAGCCGCGCCGTACGCATCGAACAGACCGGTGGACCCGAGCAACTCAAACTGGTCGACGTCCAGGTCGGCGAGCCGGGGCCGGGCCAGATCCGCATCCGCCACAAGGCGGTCGGCCTGAACTTCATCGACGTGTACCACCGCACCGGCCTGTACACGCTGCCGCTGCCGCTGCAGATCGGCATGGAAGCTTCCGGCGTGGTCGAAGCCGTGGGCGAAGGCGTCACCCACCTCAAGCCGGGCGACCGCGCCGCCTACGCCAGCCAGCCGCCCGGCAGCTACTGCGAAGCCCGCGTGATGCCGGCGATGAACGTGTGCAAGCTGCCCGACGCCATCGACTTCGAGACCGGCGCGGCCATGATGCTCAAGGGCCTCACCGCCCAGTACCTGCTCAAGCGCACGCTGCCGCAGGGCGGCCTGAAGCCCGGCGACATGGTCCTCTTCCACGCCGCGGCCGGCGGCGTCGGCCTGATCGCCTGCCAGTGGGCCAAGGTGCTGGGCCTGCAGCTGATCGGCACGGCCGGCTCCGACGAGAAGTGCGCGCTGGCCAAGGCGCACGGCGCCGCCCACGTCATCAACTACGCCAAGGAAGACTTCAAGGAGAAGGTCAAGGAGATCACCGGCGGCAAGGGCGTGAAGGTGGTCTACGACTCGGTGGGCAAGGACACCTGGGACAAGTCGCTCGACTGCCTGGCGCCGCTCGGCCTGATGGCCAGCTTCGGCAACGCCTCGGGCCCGGTGCCGCCGTTCGCGCCCGGCATCCTGGGCGCCAAGGGCTCGCTGTACGTGACGCGGCAGACGCTGTTCAGCCACATCACCAGTCGCGAGAACACCCAGGCGATGGCCGACGACCTGTTCGAGGTGGTCGCCTCCGGCAAGGTGAAGATCCGCATCGACCAGCGCTACCCGCTGGAGCAGGTGCAGCAGGCGCACCGCGACCTCGAGGCGC